>ERZ1674163.161-NODE-161-length-19421-cov-23.825571_pt1 | contig 19421 bp, 15 predicted proteins | sample MGYA00581294_ERZ1674163 | MGnify/ENA primary metagenome ERZ1674163 (study PRJEB41354, sample SAMEA4873312) | human saliva metagenome | biome: human-associated habitat [ENVO:00009003]; feature: mouth environment [ENVO:08000002]; material: saliva material...
CGTGCAATCTGAACGGTCTCGTTAATCCACTCGGTCACGGTGGCGAATACATCCGGGTTCAGGGAGTAGAGGCGACGTTGCCCCTCCACGGTCACGGAGACCACGTCTGCATCGCGAAGTACTTTCAGGTGCTTCGAAATGGTCGGCTGGCTCATGCCCAGCTTTTCAACCACTGCACCCACAGTGTGGGTTTGCTCAGCGAGAATACGCACAATTCGGCGGCGAGTCGGATCCGCGATGACAGAAAAAACATCAGAATGCATATAGCGATTATGACATATAAAGTGGCGCCTCAAGCTTAGAATGAGGCTGATACAGAAATTACCTTCAAAAATTCTGAAAGACCCCTGAATACTAACCTAACGTGGAGCCTTGAAAGGGGGAAAAGCATGAAGTGCCTATCACATCTAATGTTGATTTCCTGTATCTCATCCTAGGCATATGCGACCCAGCAAACCCCTCAATACTTATATAACCAATACAGAATATATAGTTTTCGTGGCTCCACCCCACAAAACCAGCCGTACGCCTTCTCCGAACTCACATATTTACCCCCGAACCACCAGACCCCCCAACCCCCTCAGCGGGCACCCGGCGCGATACACTAGAAGGCGTTAAACACAGGCTCAAACCGCCGCCCAACACATCAACACACCAACACCCAGACACCCACTGAAGGAGGCGCATGGGACGCATACTCCGCCGCACCCGGCGCCGACACCACCACCCCCAGGGCCAGCTCAACCGCCGCTGGGACACCCTCAGCGGTGCCACCTCCGAACCGCAAAAGCAGCAGGTTCGCCGAAGCCGCCGCGACCGCCTCGAAGCTGAAAAGCTCAGCATCCTCACCAGCGTGCCCGGCATCGATCTTGACCGTCTGCCTACCCTACGTGACCACGAAGACCCCAAGACTCAGCGCAAACGAACCCCACTAGAGTTCAACCAGAAGACTCTCGAACGCTTCCGCGACTTCATTGATTCCTCAGTTCTGGCGTCTCCCTCACGCACCGCAATCGGTGCCTTCTTTCTAGTCATCATCTTCTTCACCATCATGCTGTCCCTGCCGATTTCTTCGGCAGACGGGCAGCGCGTCGCGCTACACCACGCGGTCTTCACCTCAACCAGCGCGGTCACCGTGACCGGTCTGACCACCGTCTCCACAGCAGATCAGTGGTCAACCTTCGGTCAGGCAATGATTCTTCTCGCCTGCCAGGTGGGTGGCCTGGGCACGCTGACCATCACCTCCCTGCTGGCGCTGGCTATCGGCCGCAAAATGGGTCTGCGCACCAAACTCATCGCCCAGGAAGACCTGAATATTAGCCGACTCGGCGAGGTCGGCGGCATCGTCAAAGCGGTGGCGTACGCGTCTTTCTCCATCGAAGCGTTCATTGCAATGCTCCTCACCCCACGATTCCTCGCGCTCGGTGAAGCACCACACGAGGCCCTGTGGCACGGCATTTTCTACGCCGTCTCTGCCTTCAACAACGCCGGATTCACCCCGCACTCAGACGGTATCGTGCCCTACGGCCACGATCTCTTCCTGCTCGTGCCCATCTGCATCGCGGTGTTCCTCGGCTCGCTCGGCTTCCCCGTGTTCATTGCGATTCAGCGCAACCCCTTCCGCCCCTCACACTGGCAGCTCACCGCAAAACTGACCATGGTCACCACCCTCTTCTTCTTCGGTTTTGGTGCCTTCTTCTGGGGTCTTTTCGAATGGAATAACCCCGCAACCATCGGTTCCTACTCTCCCGGCGATAAAATCCTCAACGCCATCTTCGCCTCCGTGATGATGCGTTCAGGCGGGTTCAACCTGGTCGATATGAGTAGCATTACGCCCGTCTCCACCTTGCTGACGGACACGCTCATGTTCATTGGTGGCGGCTCCGGCTCGACCGCAGGCGGCGTGAAGGTCACCACCATCGCGGTCATTGCCCTGTCGATTCTTGCCGAGGCGCGAGGTGATCAGAAGGTCGTAGCGTTCAATCGCACCATCCCCGAATCCTCTCTGCGCATTGCCATCTCTGTGATTGTTATGGGTGCTACCGTGGTAGCTGTTGGCGCCGCATCGATTCTTATCATCAGCGGCGCAGATCTCAAAGAAGTCATCTTCGAGGTCATCTCCGCCTTCGCGACCTGCGGCCTCTCGAACGGCCTCTCCGCCAGCCTACCTCCGGCAGGCGTATACGTGCTCAGCGGCCTGATGCTCATTGGCCGTGTGGGCACCACAACCGCCGCGACCGGCCTGGCGCTGCGTTCACGCCGCCGCCTCTACAAGTTCCCCGAAGAAAGGCCCACCATTGGCTAGTGCACATAACGCCCCCGTCCTCGTGATTGGTCTGGGACGCTTCGGCTCCGCGGTGGCGGCCCAGCTGCGCCTGCAGAACAAGGAGGTCCTTGCTATTGAGAAGGACCCCGAGCTGGTGCAGAAGTGGTCCGGCGTGCTGACGCACGTGGTCTCCGCCGACGCGACCGATATCGACACCCTGCACCAGTTGGGTGCGGACGATTTCGGCTCCGCCGTGGTGGGTGTGGGCACCTCCGTGGAGGCATCCGTGCTAATTACCGCGAACCTCGTGGACATTGGTGTGGAGCGTATTTGGGCGAAGGCTATTACCCCCGCGCACGGCAAGATTCTGGAGCGTATTGGCGCGCACCACGTGGTCTACCCGGAGGCGGACGCCGGCCGCCGCGCCGCGCACCTCGTCTCGGGTCGACTGCTGGACTACATTGAGTTTGATGACGACTTCGCGATTGCGAAGATGCGCCCGCCGAAGGAAACCCACGGCTTTACCCTCGCCGAGTCGGATATCCGCTCCAAGTACGGTGTGTCCGTGGTCGGTATTAAGTCGCCCGGTGAGGACTTCACCTATGCGGACGCGACCACCCGCATTCATTCGCGTGACATTCTGATTGTGTCCGGTCAGGTGGACCTGATTGAGCGTTTCGCGGCGCGACCCTAAGCGCTTTTTTCCTCGCTGCAGCGGTTATCTTCCCCAGCTCTGCTGGTTTTGAGGAGCCTGCGCTGAACGGCACGCGTTTGAACATAAGTGTTAAATAGAAAACAGCCTCTTCCCGTTCTGCCGGGAGGAGGCTGTTTTTCTGTAGTTTCACCTAGCAGTTTTACCCAATCGAGGCGGCGCTACCAGGCGGTATTAGTCCTCGTCAGCGGTGTACAGCTGGCTCATTTCCGCCGAACGTGCGGCGCAGGCGCGCATCGCTTCCTCGGTCAGCTGGAAGAGGCCGCCGTCCACGAAGGTGTTCAGCGCACGCTCGGTGGTGCCGTTCGGGCTGGTCACGGCGCGGCGCAGGGCGGGCGCATCCGGGTTAGTGTCGAGCAGGAAGCCCGCACCCGCAACGGTTGCGCTGGCAAGCTTGAGGGCGGTGTCTGCATCCAAGCCGAGTTTTTCGCCGGCGGTTGCCATCGCCTCCGCGAGCAGGAACGCGTATGCCGGGCCGGAGCCGGAGACGGCGGTGACCGCGTCCATCTGGTCTTCGCGGACCTCAACGACCGTGCCGACGGTGCCCAGGACCTCTTCGACGAGCTTCTTCTGTTCGTCCTTCACGGTGTCGGTGGTGGAGATGGCGAGCACGCCCTTGCCCACGGAGGAGGGGGTGTTCGGCATACAGCGGACAATGGGCTGACCTGCGGGAAGGCACTCGGCGAGGGTTTCGAGGGTCACGCCAGCAGCAACGGACACCACAACAGCATTCGGCGCGAGGGCGGGTGCGATATCGCGGGCAAGCTCAACGATGCCGTAGGGCTTCACGCCGAGCAGCACGACGTCTGCGTGGGCGGTTGCCTTGTGGTTGCCGTCAGCTTCGCCGCCGGTGGTGATGATTTCTACCTTGTCGCCGAGGCGCTGGGCGAGGGCGGCGCGAGATTCTTCGCTACGCACGGTAGCGCGGATGTGGGCGGGGTCGTGGCCTGCAGCGAGCAGACCTGCGGCGATGGAGCCATTCATGGAGCCGGTGCCGAGAAAAGCAATAGTTGCGGTCATCGTTGATCCTTCCTAATGGGGTGCCTGCGCCGGGTGCCGGCAGGCGTGCCGCCGGTGTGTTCCGGGGGCTACTGTTCGGTGCGCGGCGGGCGCGTGGAGGCGTACCCTTCCAGCATAGCGGGTGCGGCTACGGGCATGTGACCTGGCTCTGTTTCTTCCGCGTTTTCTGAGCGGCGGCTTCACCTCATGCTCCGCGACCCAATGCGCGGGGCTCCGCTTCTCACGTTCTGGCATGCCGGGGAGGGCGTAATTCTGCGGGCGTAGAATGAAAACAGCTTCGCCCGCGGCAGTTTGTGCCGGGCATGAAGCCTCCAACACCACACAGCACGCAACACGCAAATTTTTCTATGTCTTCTCATACTGGTTCTTCCCCGAATTCTTCCTCGAATAGCCCGCAGAACCCTGCTGGTTTCCGTTCTTTTTCGTTTCGCCTCCTGCTGGGGCTGACCCTTGCCGCGCTGGTCACGGGCGTGTTCAGCGGCTTGGGCGCGATTGCTCTGCATTATGTTCTGGACTTTATGCAGGAGCTAACTTTCGGTCAGTCTGAGGGGCATCACCCGATGGTGACTGACGGTGCCGATCCGGCGCGTCGCGCTCTGGTTTTGGCGGCGTTGGGCCCGTTTGTGGCGCTGGTGTGGTACTACCTGCAGTCGGGTGGGCGGCGTGTGGTCGGCGTGAAGTCGCAGATTGCCGGTGCTACCGAGGAAGACCGTACCCCGTCGCTGTGGCGGCAGGTTTCGCATTCACTGATTCAGATTGTTGCGGTGGGCGCGGGCTCTCCTGTGGGTAAGGAGGTCGCGCCGCGTGAGCTGGGTGCTTTGGCGGCTGGCCGTACCTCGAATCTGCTGGAGCGTCTTGGTTTTGTTGGCGCTGATGGTGCCCCGCTGTGGGGTGTTCGTGAGCGCACTCTGCTGGTGGCGGCGGGTGCGGCGTCCGGTTTGGCGGCGGTGTATCAGGTGCCGATTGGTGGCGTGGTGTACCTTGTGGAGGCGATGGCTGTTGGTCTGAGCTTGTGGTCGCTGTATGTGGGTGCGGTGACGGTGTGGACGGCGACGGTCACGGCGAATCTGGTGATTGTCAATGAGCCGACGTACCCGGTGCCGCAGCTTCCGTTGGATGCGACGACGCTGACGGTGGCGGCGCTGACGGGTGTGGTGTTGACTCCGTTGGCGTTGGGTTTTAGGGCGTTGTCGCAGCGTGCGGAGAAGTTGAAGGCGAAGGATCGTTCTCTGTTGTGGCGTATTCCTGTGGCGTTTGCGCTGGTCGCGGTGGTTTCGCTGTGGCTTCCGGAGATTCTGGGGAATGGTCGTCTGCTGACTCAGCACACGTTTAATGTGTCGTTGGATGCGGCGGCTGGCGGTTTGACTGCGGCGGCGGCAGTGTATGTGTTGGCGTTGGCTGTTGCGAAGGCTGCCATGGTGGTGTTGAGTCTGCATTTCGGTTCTTATGGCGGTACGTTGACTCCGGGTTTGGCATTGGGTGCGGCGGCTGCGTTTTGTGTGGCGGCGCTGGTGCTGTGGGCGTTCCCGGGTTTGGGCGGGGTGCCGGGTGGTGCGTCGATGGTGTTGTATGCGGCGGCGTTTTTGGGTGTGTCGATGAATGCGCCGTTGTCTGCGTTGACGTTGTTGATTGGTTTTACGGGTCAGGGTGCGAGTGCGTGGCTGCCGATGGCGGTTGCGGTGGGTACGGCGGTGCTGACCCGTTGGGCGTGGACGCGGGCGTTCGGCGCTAAGAAATAGGCTCAGACAGGTGGCGGACGGCCCCGGATGCGTGTGTGCGTTCGGGGCCGCTTTTTAGACCGAGGTTTTCGATAGGTTAGTGTCTTCACCGTGGGTCTTTATCCCGCAGTGAAGACACTAACCTATCGACGAAAAGGCTAAGTCATAACCCATAATCAGCTCTCACCTATCTGGCGCAGCCGGAGATTCGGTAATAAGCAGCGGATTTCGACCATGGGTTAGTGTCTTTAGTCGTAGTTAAAAGCCATGGTCGAAGACGCTAAACCATGGTACAAAATTCTGTGGAGGCGGCGCCTCCACAAGTGCAGATTATTTGATGCATAAAGCATTGAGGTGTTCGTATGGTGACGTTTAGTCGCTGTTGTACCCAAAAGAATGCAAACGACGGCAAACATGCGGTAGGGTGGTAACTGTAGTGTTCCATAGCGCATTGATGCGATTGCTGGATGCGCTATAGGGTTGTTTTTCTTCCGGTGGTCAATGTGACCTGTGAATAACGGCCCGACATGCACATATATCACACCATCACCGACGATAGGAGCGTACCTTCTATGGATTCGACCATCTTTAATCGCCGTACCCTGCTTGGCGGCGGCGCACTTGTGGGCCTTGGTGCCCTGCTTGCGGCATGTGGCCAGCAGGCAAATAACGAGGCGGCAGCCACCTCGACTGCAACGCCGAGCGAGACCGCTTCGGCTTCTACAGCGGCATCTGATGCTGCTTCTACTTCCGCTACTCCGAGCCCGCGAGTCACTCGCGGATATTCAGGACAATCCAAAGCTCCCGACGGTGAATACCGTAAGGCCGATGGCTATGGACCCGCACAGAACGTCCCCAAGCCTCGTAATGAGCCCGCTCAGTACCCTGAAACTGAAGAAGGCCTCCATCATATGATGGAGGATTGGGTCATTGCCCATAACTACGCAATTCAAACTGGTGACTGCTCATATGCATTCAAATATGTAACAGAAGATTCTGAGGAATACGGGTTTTACGTTTACGTTGAAGAACTTTACGATAATGGTGGCTGGGTTATAAATGGCCTTGATTCATATCAAGCTGAGAGCGCTCTAATATATGATGATTCCCAAAAAATCTACCGGATGAAAGTTCGTAGGTTCTGGACGACTGCAATGTATGTTGAGTCAAATGGAAAAATGACAAGAAAAGCGAACACTAATACCGATGATGATTCGTTCTACTTCCTTTTCAATTACTCAAACGGATATTGGAAGATTACTGACACTAAGTATGAAAATGATTTGTAGGAACTTTTCATGAAAAAGATCAATAGCCTCTCTCTAACTTTCTGTGTAGCGCTAACCCTATTTACCCATAATCTACACACTCTACCTTCTTCAGGTAGCGAATGCACTACAAAAAATGACAAAGGTCACTGCATTAAGACTTCTAAGAATAAACGTTACCCAGAGTCAGAACGTAGTGGAGATACCAGTCAACGAAATACTCAAAATACAGTTGCAGTCAGTTCAGACCCCTCAGCATCTGAGGCATCTGTAGCAAAAATGGCTCAGGAATGGGAAAAAGAGCATCCAGAGCAACTCGATGGAGCAAAGCAACAGTACCTTGCAAGTAGCGCCAAAGCCCGAAAAGCCGGAGATGCAGAATGTTACACGAAAGTAGACCGACGTCCTGGCCATTACGTTATAGGGTCTCTACCTCAGGGAGATAACGCCAACAAAATCCCCAACCATGTTGGCGGCCGTTACTGCGTACCCGACGACACCAAAACCTTCACTTCGAATAACCCTGAACAACCCAAGGGCCCTTCCCCTGAAGAAATGCTCCAAGAAGTTGAGGACCAATTCGCTAAAACCGACATCCAGGCCCCAGTACTGAAGCAGTCCTACAACCTTGGCTCTGGTCAGGGCGAAGATAACCCTAACGTCTATAAGAATCAGGCCGTCAACTTCTACGTCGACGCCCCCACCGCACGATGGGAAGGCGACCTCATGATCGGCCACGTAGAGATGGAGTCCTACCCCACCCAGATGACCATCCAATACGGCAACGGTGATGAGGGCAGCTTCTATACCATGGGCAAGCCGGTTAGCAGGGCACGTGGCGAAGAGTCACGCAAGACCGCGACCAGTTATACCTACAAACGTTCAGGTAATTTCCATGCGTACGCGACCGTTTCTTATTCTGGCCGTTTCCGTGTTGACGGTGGCGATTGGCAGGCTCTGGATGTCGTTTTGACGAAGGAAACTGTCGATCCGCTGCTGATTCGTGTGTGGTGGGTTGATGTGGGTCGTGTCGGCGGCACCTGCGATGAAGACGACACTCGTTGGGGCTGCAAGAACGATCCCACGATGGGTAAGAAGGATAACCCGAACCCACGCCTGCGCAAGGCCGATATCCGTACCGGTCAGCGTTGGCACCTAAATGACAATGGCGATGGGGACACGGAGTATTCGCTGCACCGCGACTGGCCCGACATGTAAACCAACTCTGACCCAATATATAAATAACCGCAGTAGGCGGCCCCGGATGCGTGTGCATTCGGGGCCGCCTGCTTCGTTTGGGTTACGCGGCGCGGGTGGAGATTCGGTCATGAGTTCCGGATTTGCGCCATAGGTTAGCGTCTTTGGTCGTAGTTAAAAACCATGGTCGAAGACACTAAACCATGGCACGAATTCTGCACGGGTTACAGCCCCATAGCGAAAAGCCACATGTGTTTCGAGAAGCCACGATAATAGTGGCTTTTCGAAACACATGTGGCTTCTCAGTGCTTGCCCTTGCCGAAGCTGGAGGCTACTTACGACGGAGAGCTTTCGGAGCCTTATGGGTAGTCGACCTGGAATACCTGTATCGAATTAATTCGGACTGGTTCGACGACAGGTCAGTATGCCCCAACTCATTTTTATAATCCATATAGTATTTATTTACCTCCAGCATTAAACAATAGATATACGCAAGCACTAAATAATCAACACTATTTCTTGTGTTCTTCCTTCTAAGAAACAGCAAATCTTTGATCACTTCAATCAGCGGAATAGCCCTACTCCTTAGGGAATATCCGTCTTTGCCTTTATTTGGCTCCTCACCTGATTCTTTGTTCACAGAATTACCATTATTTTCCTTCTCTTTAAGAATTTCTGCCTCAGACTCAAGGAAATCCTTCGATGATTGCAGGAGGCTTTTAGTAGTCTCAGATATAAGAGAGTCATAAAACCCCTTCTCGATTCGCTGGGCCGCTCGCCAACGCCCAATATAAAAAATCAGAAACAACCCTATGATTACTAGAAAATGCTGGATACGGAGAACATACACTGCACCAACCATAGCCAAAGCAAGACTTAGTCGAACTATTTCCACAAATATTCTCGCGGAGAAGAAATTGAAAAATTCATAGATTTTCCCGAGTCCACGTTCATATTCCATATTCAATCTACATATACTTGCATATAGATAATTTTCTGACATGAGAAATACGGCAACCTCAAGAAGGACCATAACGCCACCGAAAGCAATGTACCCAAGATACCAATCCATTATCGATAAAACAGCACAAACCACCAGAAATACTATTCCATATAGCAACCATCTCCACCAGGTAGAATAAACAAATCTAAACCTAGAATAACTATAATCACTAACAAATAACCCAGAATATCCCGATAAATTCTTCTTGGGTTTTTTCGAGAGAGCAGGAATTTTCCCCCCGGACTCCAACTCTTTACTCGCTACACAATAAGCAATTTGAATCCAGGGGTTACTAGATAAGTTTAAATTGTTAACTTTTTTTAGTATTTGAACATTCAAAATCAGAGTATCTTTTTCATTATGAGTCAACATATTAGAAGACGCAACAGTAAACCACCCGAAGAACAGCAAAGACCACAAGGGCATTTCACCATACCTAGACAAATCCATGTCCATGGGCACTAAAGAATAGGGATTTCCTACACGATCTCTCTGGAACCAACCCGAGATCAATCCATGCCAGAAATTAACTATAAAGACAGAAAATATAATATTCCCAACAAGTCTAGCAAATTTTCTATATGCAGCACGGCGCGCATCACCCGCAACTCCACCCAATGAGTCCGCGTACTTTCCAACACTCACGTATAAGCTCAAAAGAATACTTGAAATTGAGACAATAATCCCAGCCCTTAAATCCGAGAAATAGTAGGGAAGATTAAAAAATACACTAATCGCCCCAGCCTGCTCGCCTGGATTATAATCCTGGAAAATAACTAGTCTCAGACAGTAAATACCTGGAATAAAAAGGTATAAAATTGATATACCTATAAAAATTATTATGGGGTCATAAAAAATACTGCGCTTAAATATTGCTCTTCGTTTTTCTTCGTGTTCTTCACCCCAGGCTTCATTAACTTCGTCAATAACGTCTTGAATTTTCATCGGTGATTGTTCCTTTCCTACGTCTTTGTCGGCGGGTTATATACAAGAAAAGCGGTGACCCCCGCAGGCGGGTGCCCATTACACACCAGCCTGCGGGGTTCAGCGGCGGCTATTCGGCCACGTCACGCACCGGTTACGCGCCCAGGAGGGTCTTCGGGTTGACCGGAGTACCCGTACCCTCCGCCAGGTGCTCAATACGCTTCAGGATCAGGCCCTCACGCAGCGCCCACGGGCACACACGCATCGTCTCAACCCCAAACGCCTCCATCGCCGCCTCCGCAGCGATAGCGCCCGCCAGCATCTGCTCCGCACGAGCCTTCGAAACACCCGGCAAATCGCTACGCTCAGACACCGTCATCGCCTCCATGCGACGAGTCCACAGGCGCAAATCCTGCAAATGCATCTCACGCTTCACATGCGGGCCCGCCGAATACGGCGCCGCACCACAAATACGCGCCAACGAACGGAACGTCTTCGACGTACCCACCGTCATATCCGGCGCACCATAACGCAACAGATTCTCCGCCACCGGGGCGATCTGCTCACGCACATACTTACGCAGACGCTTCACCTGCTTCGGGCTCGGCGGCTGCTCATAAAAAAACTCACGCGTCAAACGGCCCGCACCCAACGGCACACTCATCGCCGCATCCGGCAACGCATTCGTACCCGTCGAAAACTCAAACGAGCCGCCACCAATATCAAAATCAAGGATGCGGCCCGCACCCCAGCCCTGCCAGCGGCGCACCGCAAAGTACGTAATCGCCGCCTCCTGATCACCCGAAATACCGTTCAGGCTCACGCCGGTCTGCTCACGCACCTGATGCAGCACCGCCGCACCATTACCCGCCTCACGGATAGCGCTCGTGGAGAACGCCAGCAGGTCCTCCGCCTCATTCTCGATTGCGAAGTCGCGGGCGCTGGTCACGAAGCGGGTCAGCGCGTCCGCGCCCTCCTGCGAAATATTGCCCTCAGCGTCGAGGTACTGCACGAGCTGCAGCGGAATCTTGTGCGATGCGTACGGTTCGGGGCGCGCTCCAGGGCTGCCGTCAATCAGTAGCAGGTGGACCGTATTCGACCCGACATCCAGAACTCCCAGGCGCACAATGCGCTCCCCTCCCCCGCCCCGCGGCGGGATATCGTCTGTGTGCGGTACCGCAGGCGCGGCGCCTCTTCCAGTCTGTCAGAGGCGCGGCTCACTCCGCAAACAATCCGGGCGGATGCCCAGCATCAGCACAGCGCAAGCCTAAGAAACACAGCGCAAGCAAAAACCATAGCGCGGGCACAAAAACGCGCCGAACACCCCGAGCACAAACGTCCCCGGGCATGCAAAAGCCCGAGCACGCAAAAGGCGCAGGAGGCGCCCCACCCCGCTAAGGGGTTCGGGACGCGTCCTGCGCCTTCAGGTAAAAGCGTTACTCGGCGGTCTTCTTCGCCGCGGTCTTACGAGTGGTCGTCTTCTTCGCGGTAGTAGACTTCGCGGTAGTAGACTTTGCGGTCGTCTTCTTAGCAGTCGTCTTCTTAGCCGTGGTGGTCTTCTTCGCGGCGGTCTTACGCTTGACCGGGCCCTTCGCACGCTTGTCAGCAAGCAACTGCACCGCACGCTCGTGGGTCAGCGACTCGACCGACTCCGCACGCGGAACCGTAATGTTCGTAATACCGTCGGTAATGTACGGGCCAAAGCGGCCGTCCTTCACCACGATCTTCTTCTCGCTGACCGGGTCCACGCCCAGCTCAGCCAGCGGAGGCTTAGCCGCCGCACGACCGCGCTGCTTCGGCTGGGAGTAAATCTCCAGCGCCTGCTCCAGCGTAATCGTGAAGATCTCGTCTTCGCTGCCAATCGAGCGGGAGTCCGTGCCCTTCTTCAGGTACGGGCCAAAGCGGCCGTTCTGCACGGTGATTTCCACGCCCTCAGCGTCGGTACCGAGCACGCGCGGCAGGCTCATCAGTTGCAGTGCCTGCTCCAGGGTCACGGTCGCCAGGTCCATGGACTTGAACAGGGAGGCGGTGCGCGGCTTGGCGGGTTTGGGCTTCTTCTTCGGCTTGGGCTTGCCGTTCTTGTAGTATTCGGTCGGCTGCGCGTCCAGGTACGCCTGAATCTGCTCCTCGGTCATCTCTTCGATAACTTCGGTGACGTAGGGGCCGTAGCGGCCGTCGCGTGCCACAATCTGGTTGCCGGAGACCGGGTCCACGCCGAGCACGCGGCCGTCGGACTTGCCCTGTTCGAGCAGTTCGCGTGCCTTCGCTTCGGTCAGTTCGTCCGGTGCCAGGTCGGCGGGTACGTTCGCGCGGATCGGTTCGGTCAGTTCGCCGGTCTCGGTGTCAAGGGTGCCTTCGGCTTCCAGGTAGGGGCCGAACTTGCCCACGCGCAGCACAATGCCGTCCGCAATCGGGATGGAGTTGATGCTGCGGGCGTCAATCTCGCCGAGGTTGTCGACGATGGGCTTCAGGCCGCGCTTGGAGCCGCCGCCGAAGTAGAACTCGCCCAGCCATTCGACGCGGGATTCTTCGCCGCGTGCGATGCGGTCGAGGTCTTCTTCCATCTGCGCGGTGAACTCGTAGTTCACGTAGGGGCCGAAGCTGGATTCGAGCAGGCGCACCACGGAGAACGCGATCCAGGACGGGATCAGTGAACCAGAACGAACGTTCACGTATCCGCGGTCCATGATGGTCGAAATAACCGCCGCGTAGGTGGACGGGCGGCCGATGCCCAGCTCGTCCAGGGTCTTCACGAGGGACGCCTCGGTGTAGCGCGGAGGCGGCAGGGTCTCGTGGCCAGCGGGTTCAATCGCCTCGGCGGTCAGTGCCTCGCCGGTGGTCAGGTTCGGCAGGCGCTTCTCAGCGTCCTTCGCCTCACGCTCAGCCACGCGGGATGCGTCAACGCCCTCCTCGTAGGCGGCGAGGAAGCCGCGGAAGGTGATGACGGTACCGGATGCAGCGAACTCGGCGTCCTGGCCGTTAGATGCCACGGCGCCCAGGCGTACGGAGGCGGTGGAACCGGTCGCGTCAGCCATCTGGGAGGCGACGGTACGCTTCCAAATCAGCTCGTAGAGGCGGAACTCGTCGTTGGACAGGGAGCCGCGCACAGCGTCCGGGGTGCGGAAGGTGTCACCCGCGGGGCGGATTGCTTCGTGGGCTTCCTGCGCGTTCTTGCTCTTGGAGGTGTACACGCGCGGTGCTGAGGGCACAAACTCGGCGCCGTACAGCTCGGATGCCTGGCGGCGTGCGGCGGAGATCGCCTGCTCGCTCAGCGCCACCGAGTCGGTACGCATGTAGGTGATGTAACCGTTTTCGTAGAGGCGCTGCGCCACCTGCATGGTCACGCGGGAGGAGAAACGCAGCTTACGTGCGGCTTCCTGCTGCAGGGTGGAGGTGGTGAACGGCGCTGCCGGGCGGCGCTTGTACGGCTTGGTCTCAACGGAGCGTACGGAGAACGCGGCGGACTGCAGGGCTGCGGCGAGCGCGCGGGCGGCTTCCTCATTCAGGTGGGTGACCTTGGAGGTGTTGAGGGTGCCGTTGTCGGCGAAGTCCTTGCCGGTGGCGATGCGGTTACCGTCTACGGCGACCAGCTTGGCGTCGAAGCCTTCGGAGGCTGCGGTCAGGAAGCGTCCGGTCAGGTCCCAGTAGTTGGCGGCAACGAATGCCATGCGTTCGCGTTCGCGTTCAACGACGAGGCGGGTTGCGACGGACTGCACGCGACCTGCGGAGAGGCCGCGGCCGACCTTGCGCCAGAGTACGGGGGAAATTTCGTAACCGTAGATGCGGTCGAGGATACGGCGGGTTTCCTGCGCGTCGACCAGGTGCAGGTCGATGTCGCGCAGTTCGCCGAAGGCGCGCTGAATGGCTTCCCGGGTGATTTCGGGGAAGGTCATGCGGTAGACGGGTACCTTGGGCTTGAGGACTTCCTTCAGGTGCCATGCGATGGCTTCACCTTCGCGGTCACCATCGGTTGCCAGGTAGAGCGCGTCTACTTCTTTGAGCTTGCGCTTGAGTTCGGCGACCTTTTTCTTCTTGTCGGGGTTGACCACGTAGTAGGGTTCGAAGTTCTCTTCAACGTTGACAGCGAACTTGCCGACGGGGCTCTTCTTGAGGTTCTCGGGCAGTTCGGAGGGCTGCGGAAGGTCGCGGATATGGCCCATGGACGAGTCGACAAGGTAGTCCTCGCCGAGGTAGCTACTGATGGTTTTGACCTTGGAGGGAGACTCCACAATCAGCAGGGCTTTTCCGTTCTTTGCCTGAGCGGGCACGGCACTCCTCTATCTGTGTGTTGAAAAGCTACGTATTCAACCATAACCTACGCTGGCGCTTGTGGGTGCCGGTCGGTTGTGGTTGTACGCGGGTGAGGTGATCGGTGGGGGTGTAGTTTATGTTGGGTTGATGTGGTGCGCTCGGTGCGTTTCATGCGGCGAGCGCGCGGTGGCCCGGCGCGAGGCGAGCTGGCACGGTTCTAGTTGATGTGAACCGGGCGTGTTGAGCTTGCACGAGTGCGCAGGGTACTCGGTACATCATACGGTACCGGAGCGGTGGTGTGTGCACGGGGTACATGGGGGCGGGTGCTGGGGCGCACCGCACCCGCTCACCTGCGTTTCTAGCTAGTGAGGGTGTCAGAGTCGGGGTGGGTGCCGTCCAGGTATGCGGGCAGCAGCGGGTATTCGCGGCCGTACACGGTCTGCGGCGCAATGCGCACCCACTGCATTTCGTGGGTTTCGGAGTCGGGCAGGTCGAAGGTGCGCACGATCTGCGGGGTCATTTCCGGCGGTAGCCAGTGGGCGATACCGACCACGATGACCGAGCGGATGCCGTCTTCGAGGGTTTCGTCGATTTCGAAGGCGACGCGGCGGCTGACCACCACGGAGGAGAACTTGTTGCCGCGGGTGGTGCGGATATAGATTTCCTGCTTGTCGTCTTGGCTGGCGACGGCGTAGAGCACGGGCAGCACATCGACGTGCTGTCCGTCAGTGAGGATGAGGCGGCCGAGAGTGTTTGCGTGCAGACGCTCCCAGCACTTGTCGACGCTGATACTTTCATCGGGGTACAGGTTACTCATGGTTTCAGTGTATGCGATGGGGTGGGCGCTCTTGCGCAGATGACGGTTTTGGTCAGTGGGTGGGTCGGGACTGTGTCATTGCGCTGCCGCCTATACGCGGTGGGCGCGCCCGGGCAGATGCGGCGGGTGCGTAGAATGGTGTGCATGACTATTTCTGCCGCCTTTTTCGCTCCCGAGTACGCCGCCGTTGCGGATGCTCCCCGCAGCGATGATTACGCCCGCCTGACCCGCATCCGTGAACGCCTGTTGGCGTTGAACTACAGCTATGACGCTGTGCAGGAACTGCTCGGTGTTGAGGCGGCTGAGGCGATGGCTCGCGACCAAGTAGTTCCGGGCTTGTGGCGTGTGGAGCATATTCTGCGCGGCGATTACAGTGCGGGTGAGAAGAACCTGGCGCGTCTGCTGGCGTTTTTCCTGCTGGCTCGCCCGCTCACTGAGGCTGAGGCAGCCGAGGTTTTCGGCGATACCCTGGTTGACTTCGAGGACGCCGCGCTGATTGAGCGCGATGCGGCAGATCGCTGGACCGCCAGCGTTGACCTGCGCCCGCACGCCGCCGACGACGGCACCGAAATCTTTGTTGCAGCCGATCTGGGTGCGCATCAGCGCCCCGGCGTGCTGCGTAAGGATCACGTGCTCGGCATTGGCCACGCATCCCTGACTCTGGCACAGATTACCGAGCGCACCCCCGTCAAGCGCGCCCTGGATGTGGGCACCGGCTGCGGTATTCAGACCTTCCACCTGCTCGCCCACGCCGAGCACGTGACCGCTACCGATATTTCGGAGCGTGCCCTGGCGTTCACCCGTTTTAACCTGCTGCTGAACGCGCAGGTGCTCAATATTGACCCGCAGAACCCGCAGGCGCGCGTGAGCCTGCGCATGGGTTCCCTGCTGGATCCGGTCGCCGGTGAGCTTTTCGACCTGGTGGTGTCGAACCCGCCGTTCGTGATTACCCCGCGCGTTGCCGGTGAGAGCGCCGAGGAACAGTTCACCTACCGCGACGGCGGCCTGCCCGGTGACGAAATTGTGAGCACGATGGTGCGTCAGCTGCCGTCGGTGCTGGTGCCCGGTGGCCGCGCGCAGATGCTGGGCAACTGGGAAATTATTCGCGATTCGGCGGACCCGGAAGCACCGCGCCCGTGGGATGAGCGCCCGCGCGCCTGGGTTGCCGACGGCGGCGCGGAGGCGTGGTTTATTCAGCGTGAGGCGCTGACCCCCGCCTCCTACGCGGAGACCTGGTTGAAGGATGCGAGCGAGAACCGCGACCGTAGCCACTACGAACAGACCTACGTGGCGTACCTGAACGACTTCGCTTCCCGGAACGTTCATTCTATTGGTTTCGGCATGATTTGGCTGCGCCGCCCGACCGAGGCGACCGCGGCAGGCGTGACCGAGCCCCTGCAGCGTTTCGAGGAGATCACCTATCCGATTCAGCAGCCCATCGCCCGCGCCCTCACCGAGTCCGTGCGCCGTTACGACCGTCTCGCCGCCATGGACGATGAGGCGCTCCTCACCGCGCACCTGGAGGTCGCCGAGGACGTCACCGAGGAACGCCACGGCCGCCCCGGTGCCGAGCACCCCAGCGTCATTTTGTTGCGTGCCGGTTCGGGTCTGTGCCGCACCCAGCTGCTCTCCACCGAGACCGCTGGTTTTGCGTCGGCGAGCGATGGTGAGCTTGCCGTGGGTCAGATTGTGGCGGCTCTTGCCATGCTGCTGTCCTGGCCCGAATACGATGAGGCGGCCGCCGCGGCACGCGGTACGCAGGAGCAGCATCCGCGCGACACCCTGCTGCATGCGGTGCGTGAGCTGGTGCTCAAGAGCTTCCTGCACTTTAGCGACGAGCACGCAGGCGCAGCGTCGGCTGGTGAAAATGCCGCTGAGGTATATGCGGCAGAAGCGCAGGGCTAGGCGTGCGCATTTGGTCCCTTCACCCCTGCCTGCTCGATCGGCGCGCCCTGGTCGCCTGCTGGCGTGAAACCCTGCTGACGCAGAAGGTGCTGCGGGGTCTGACTCGCGGGTACACGAACCATCCGCAGCTGATTCGTTTTCGCGCGCATCCGCAGCCGCTGGAGGCGGTTGCCGCCTACCTGTCCAGGCTGGCGGATGAGGCGGATGCCCGCGGCTACTCCTTCAACCGCGCGCTGATTGGTGCAGGCGAAGATGATGCGGGCGAACATGGTGCGGGCGAAAATAGCGCAGGCAAAAACGACACCGATAAAAACTGTGCTGACAAGGCAGAAAACCCTTATGCTTCGGTCGCCCTGATTCCCGTTCCTTTGGGTCAGTTGGAGTACGAGCTCGCCTTTCTGCGGCACAAGGTGGCTGGGCGCGACCCCGAGTGGGAGCACCAGTTGAGCGAGCGCCTAGCGGCGCGCGGCGAGCTGGCGGCGTGTGCGCATCCGCTTTTTGAGGTGGTTCCGGGCGCTATTGAGCCTTGGGAAAAGACGAAAGACTTTTAGACAGAGGGATTTCTAGATAGAAGGATTTCTAAAAGCCTGAGCATAGTAATGCCCCGGCGGAACCCTTGCGGGTGCCTGCCGGGGCATCGCTGTATGTGTGGCTCAAGCTGTATGGGAACAAACATCTCAGCGCATTACAGAGCGCTGGAAACAGCTTGGCACGGGGTCTTTACCCCAGGACCTTCACCTCATGACCTTCACCTCAGGACCTTTACCTGGTGGCCAGCGCGGGCTTAATTTCCTTCACGATTGCCTCCAGCATCTTCAGGTTGAAGTCCACGCCCAGCTGCAGTCGACCCGCCGCAATGAGATCGGCCATGACGGCAAGTTCAGCCATGTAGAGCGGGTTTTCGTAGCGCATGTCTGGGTTGCAGCACTGGCTCTTCATCGTCGGGTGACGGGTTAGTCGTCCTCGTCTTCAAGGTCCTCTAGCACTTCGAACGGCGACTCGACGTCGCCGCGCCAGGCCTCCAGGCCTTCGCGCACCGCGAGCACCGCCACGACCAGCGCCGCGACCGAGTCAGCCCACCACCAGCCGAACAGGCTGTCGAGGACGAGGCCGATGAACACTGCACCGGAGAGGTAGATACACAGGATGAGCTGCTTGGCGTCGGCCATCACGCTCTTGGAGCCCAGCTCCCGCCCGGTGCGGACCTCAATCCACGCCAGCAGAGGCATGACGACCAGGCTCAGCGCGGTGATACCGAGACCCAGCGGGCTGCGGTCGGGGCCCTCCTGACCGACCAGGGCCAGCACCGCGTCGATTGAGACGTAGGCCGCCAGCGCGAAGAACGCGATGCCGATGGCCTTGACGGTGACCGTTTCCCACCGCTCAGGGTCCTTGCGGGTGAACTGCCAGGTGATAGCCGCGGCCGAGAGTACCTCGACAACCGAGTCGAGCCCGAAGCCAATGAGCGCCGCGGACGAGGCGAGGACGCCTGCCCAGACTGCGACGATTGCCTCGATTACGTTGTACGTGATCGTGAAGCCGACGATGAAGCGGACGCGCCGGTGCAGCATCGCGCGGCGTGCGGTGGTCAGGGTCTCGCTCATGCTCCCGCCGCCGTTCCACAGCAGCCCGACGCCGAGCATGCCGGGTCGATGCACGGCGCGGCCTCGTCCACCGCGAGCGTGACGTCGATCAGGGACGTCAGCGCCGCGGCGAGGTGCGGGTCGGCGATCTCGTAGCGCGTCTGGCGGCCCTCGGGCTCGGCGACGACGATTCCGCAATCGCGCAGGCAGGTCAGGTGGTTGGACACGTTCGAGCGGGTCAGTTCCAGCTCGCGCGAGAGCACGGCTGGATAGCTCGGGCCGCCGAGGAGGGTCATCAGAATCCGGGAACGTGTCGGGTCGGCCATGGCGCGGCCGAGCCGGTTCATGACGTCGAGGTGTGAAGCAATAGTCAGCATACGATGACTATACAGTGATAACTGACCAATTGTCCACTTGTGCGGGCTGTCGCACGTGCTCCGCGCCCTTGCCCTCGGGAGGCGGCAGAGTTCGCGCTCATCAGCGACCACCGCCTATCACGGAAGCGACGGCGGCGCGCTGGCGCGGCACGCGGTACGCGGTACGCAACAGCAGCATCCGCGCGATACCATGTTGCACGCGGTGCGCGAGCTGGTGCTCAAGAGCTTCCCGCACTTTAGCGACGAGAACTAGCTGAGGTTTTGAGGACTCGGCCTCCGAACCCCTGCGAAAGCTCTAAAGCGCGGTAAAGCCCCGCTCCCATACTGAACTGCGCCCCGAAACTTGGACGCATTAAATACTAGCCGTTATGCGGCCTCCT
>ERZ1674163.164-NODE-164-length-19094-cov-22.615211_pt1 | contig 19094 bp, 10 predicted proteins | sample MGYA00581294_ERZ1674163 | MGnify/ENA primary metagenome ERZ1674163 (study PRJEB41354, sample SAMEA4873312) | human saliva metagenome | biome: human-associated habitat [ENVO:00009003]; feature: mouth environment [ENVO:08000002]; material: saliva material...
ATATCTACGTACGTGGATATTTGGATTGACGTGCCTGGTCTTTAAGACTACGTACGTAGATAGAAGAAAACCACTACGTGAAGGCGCTTTTTCCTTCGCGAGAAGGATACTTTTCCCTTCGCTGAATAAGAGGAATACTCACGATAAGGCGAAGGGCGTGCTTGCTCACTTCGGAGAGGCGTATCGGGGAGCTGGGCGTGCGATGCCTTAGCAGGACAAATAGAGGACAGGACTCGCGGCAACAGTCCCCGATATAGGTTGACTCGATGACCAATATAGGTCACTACCACCCCCTGATATTGTGGGTCAGACGCCCCCCGCGAATTATGGTTGGATAAAATTCCCTATCTTTGTGGCTCAAATTGCAGAACATAGCAAAGTATAAGCAACTAATATATTAGACAAACGAGATGAAAAGAACGTTCCAACCATCGAACCGCAAGAGAAAGAACAAGCACGGTTTCCGTGCACGTATGGCTACGGCTAACGGTCGTCGCGTACTGGCTGCTCGCCGTGCCAAGGGCCGTGCTAAGCTGAGTGTCTCTGACGAGTACTAGGCCAAGCCTCTTGCATTTAGGTCACTGACCTACCCCTTAGAGGGCTCCCGTAGTGCGCACTACGGGAGCCCTTTTTCTTTGCCTTGGTACGATGAACACACCGAGAGATACGCACACATCTGAGCGAAGTGTGCATATTTCTCTATCTTTGTCCTACCTCCCTTGAGGCAAGCGCTCCACCACGGGGCGACAAATCATCCTATATAGCAATGAAGAAAACGCTACTCCTGGGCCTCATCGCCCTCACCGCCGCCCCCGCAGCACACGCTGGGGGTCTGCTGAACAATACCAGCCTCCACGCCCTCTACCTGCGCAGCCTCGCACGTAATGCCTCGCTCGCTATCGACGCGACCTACTACAATCCCGCAGGTCTTGTCTTCACGCCCGACGGCTGGCGCTTCTCGGTCAACAGCCAGACCGTACTCCAGCGCCGTGACATCGATGCTACCTTCGCCCCATTCGCTTACTCTACAGCAGGCACTACTACTAAGCGCTTCGAGGGGAAGGCCACTGCGCCCATCGTCCCCACGCTCATAGCTTCGTATAAGAAGGGTGACTGGGCATTCTCAGCTGTCGCAGGCGTCTTCGGCGGTGGTGGTAAGGCCAGCTTCACGAGCGGTCTTCCTCAGTTCGAGGCAAACGTAGCACTCGTCCCCACGATCACGCAGGCTATCGCTCAGAAGGCTACCGCTATGATCGCAGCGCTCCCTGCTGGAGCACTCCCCCCAGCAGCTCAGGCAGGCTTTGCCAAGCTCATCGACCCGATCAAGGCGGCTAACAAGTACTCCGTAGACAGCAAGCTCGAGGGGCTGCAGTACGTCTTCGGCCTGCAGGCTGGTGCAAGCTACAAGATCAACCAGCACCTGAGTGCCTACCTCGGTGCGCGTCTGAGCTATGCCTACAACACCTACACGGGCTACATCCGCAACATCCAGATCAGCGGTGCTGACGGCGCTATGCACCACGCTCCTACCTACTTCGGCGCTATCGCCGTAGGAGCTAAGGCTGCCGAGCCTATCGTCAACAACCTACCTGACGCCCTCAAGCAGCAGGTACAGCCCGTCCTCGCCGTCCCTGGCCTTCTGGCAAAGAACACCCTCGACAAGCGCATCGAGGTCAAGCAGACGGGTATCGGTCTGGCGCCTATCGTCGGGCTGAACTTCAACTACGAAGGGCTAAACGTAGGGGCACGCTATGAGTTCCGCACCGCTATCCGCGTGAAGAACACGACTGAGGCCAATGACTCCGGCATGGAGCAGTTCGCCGATGGTGCTAAGGTCGCCAACGATCTACCGGCCGTCCTCGGTGTAGGGGCTTCGTACCGCATCCTCCCCACGCTGACGGCTGCAGTCAGCTACAATCACTTCTTCGAGAAGTCTGCGAACATGGCTGGCGACAAGCAGAAGACCCTCAAGGGCAATACGAACGAATACCTCTTCGGCCTCGAGTGGAACGCCCTCGACTGGCTCGACGTCAGCGGCGGTGTGCAGATCACACGCAAGGGGGTGAGCGATGCTTATCAGAGCAACATCCACTTCGACATGAGCTCCACGTCCTACGGCCTCGGCGTCGGCCTGCACCTCACGAAGGAAGCCCAGCTGAACCTCGCCTATATGATCTCCAGCTACGGCGATCACAAGAAGGCCGTCAGCACCTACGCTGCTCAGCCGGCCCTTGGCATCGCACTCCCTGGTAGTGAGGTCTACACCCGCAAGAATCAGATCTTCTCCATCGGCCTCGACTACACGCTCTAAGACTGAGCGAGTCCCGCTAAACGACCGAGCCCCGACCTCCCACATGGGAGATCGGGGCTCGATCATTTGGTAGCTACCGTAGCCTAACGGCTGTGCTCACAGCACCAGTCGTAGGCATTGCGGAAGGCCTTCATCCATGGAGTCACCTCGTGCTCACGGCGGTCAGCCTCGGGGTAGTAAGCGCACTGCCAGGGGAAGATCGCACGCTCGGGGTGGGGCATGAGAGCCAAGTGACGGCCATCAGCGCTGCAGAGCCCTGCGATAGCGTCGGGTGAGCCGTTGGGATTCGCGGGGTACGCATCATAGGCGTAGCGTGCGATGACGTGGTAGCGGTCGCTGTCGTAGGGGAGGTCGAACTTCCCTTCGCCGTGAGCTACCCACACACCGAGTGACACGCCAGCCAGATCACGGAGCATCACCGAGTGGTTCTCGGGGATCGTGAGGCTGACGAACGAGCTCTCGAACTTGTGCGAGTCGTTGTGCGCCATCTTATGCTTCAGCTCGTGCTCAGGATAGAGGAGCTCCAGCTCGGCCATCAGCTGACAGCCATTACAGATACCGAGGCTCAGCGTGTCGGGGCGAGCGTAGAAGCGGTCGAGCGTAGCCTTCGCCTGCTCGTTGAAGAGGATACCTGCTGCCCATCCCTTAGCCGATCCGAGGACGTCAGAGTTCGAGAAGCCACCGCAGAAGACGATGAGCTGTACATCATCGAGCGTCTCACGACCCGAGATGAGGTCGGTCAGATGCACGTCCTTGACGTCGAAGCCAGCGAGATAGAGAGCATAAGCCATCTCACGCTCACCATTCGTCCCCTTGTCGCGGAGGATAGCGGCACGGACAGGCGCCTTCGCCGTGCGGTCGGGATCAAGACCGAGGTCAGCGAGCTTACCCGTGAAGCCCTTAGGAGCCGTGAGGCGGAGGGGCTGATTCTTATAGCCTTCGTAGCGAGCCTTAGCCAGCTCTTCGCCGCTCTGATACTTGTCCATCAGATAAGAGGAGCGGTACCAGAGGTCGCGCTTAGCATCTATGTCGAGCGTGAGCGTGGACTTCTTGCCGTAGCTGACAGAGAGCGTGCGACCATCGGTCGTAGGCGTGGCGATGCGAGCAAAGCCGATGCTGGCATCACGCAGCACTTCTTCGAGGACTTCGGGATGCGAGGTCTGCACGAGCACGCCGGGGTTCTCGGCAAAGAGGAGCTTGACGATATCGTCCTCGGGGAAGGCCGTGAGGTCAACCGACAGCCCACCCTTCGTAGAGGGGAAGCACATCTCTAAGAGTGCCGTGATGAGGCCACCGCCCGAGATATCGTGACCTGCCGTCAGCACACCGCGCTGGATGAGCTCCTGCACAGCGGTGAAGGCTTCGCGGAAGTACTCAGGCTCCTCGATGCGGGGCGTCTCATCACCGAGCTGACCGAGGGCCTGCGCCAGAGCAGAGCCACCGAGCGCCAGCGGAGAGAAGCTGAAGTCAATATGATAGACAGGGTATGCGGGATTCGCGACGAGCACAGGGGAGAGGATCTTCTTCACGTCAGAGACCTCACCGATAGCGCTGATGATGACGGTACCTGGGCTCAGGACCTTCTCGCCGTTGGGGTACTTCTGCGTCATGGAGAGCGAGTCCTTACCCGTGGGGATATTGATGCCAAGCGAGATCGCGAGGTCCGAAGCAGCCTCTACAGCGTCATAGAGACGAGCATCTTCGCCCTCATTGCGGCAGGGCCACATCCAGTTGGCGCTGAGGGAAACGCCCTCGAGGCCGTAGGTAAGGGGGGCAAAGACAATGTTCGTCAGCGCCTCAGCGATGGCGAGCTGGCTACCAGCGACAGGATCTACCAGCGCCGCTACGGGAGCGTGACCGATAGAGGTAGCGATACCGGCACGGCCACGGAAGTCGACGGCCATAGCACCGCAGTCGCTCAAAGGCAGCTGGATCTCACCCTGACACTGCTGGCGAGCTACACGACCCGTGACGGAGCGGTCGACCTTGTTCGTCAGCCAGTCCTTACAAGCGACCCCCTCCTGCTGCAGCACCTCATCGAGGTAGTGCTCGACGCGAGCAGCGTCATAGCTCAGGGCGGGATAAGTCTTGTCGATATGCTTGTCGACCATGTAGGTCTTGGGCGCCGAGCCGAACATATCCGACAGCGCCAGGTCAATGGGCTTGTCACCTCCTGCCTCTTCGAAGGTCAGGTGCATATCGTCCGTGGTGCGACCGACGACGTACATCGGAGCGCGCTCACGCTCGGCGATACGGGCGATGCGCTCTACGGCGTCGCCCTTGACCAGAAGGCCCATACGCTCCTGACTCTCGTTGCCGATGATTTCCTTCGACGAAAGGGTCTCATCACCGATGGGGAAGGCGCTGAGGTCGAAGTGTCCACCCGTCGTCTCGACGAGCTCGGAGAGGCAGTTCAGGTGCCCCCCTGCCCCGTGGTCGTGGATGGAGATGATGGGATTATCTTCACTCTCCGAGAGCGTGCGGATGACGTTCTCGACGCGCTTCTGCATCTCGGGGTTGGAGCGCTGTACGGCGTTGAGCTCGATAGCGCCGGCATACTGCCCCGTATTCACAGAGCTGACGGCACCACCGCCCATACCGATGCGGTAGTTGTCACCACCGAGGAGGACGACCTCTTCGCCAGGCTCGGGAGTGCCCTTCTGCGCATCGCTGCGGCGGGCGTAGCCGACACCACCAGCGAGCATGATGACCTTGTCGAAGCCGTAGGTAGGTTCGTCACCCTTGCCTTCGTGCTCGAAGGTCAGCACCGAGCCACAGATGAGTGGCTGACCGAACTTATTCCCGAAGTCGCTCGCACCATTGGATGCCTTCGTGAGGATCTGACGGGGCGTCTGGTAGAGCCAAGGGCGGGCAGCGCTGTGCTGCTCCCAGGGGCGATCGGCTGCCGTGCGGGGATAGCTCGTCATGTAGACGGCCGTCCCAGCCAGAGGCACGCTGGCACGACCACCAGCCATACGGTCACGGATCTCACCACCGGTACCGGTAGCAGCGCCGTTGAAGGGCTCGACGGTCGTGGGGAAGTTGTGCGTCTCTGCCTTGAGGCTCAGCACGCTGTCGATGGACTTACGGACGAAGAAGTCGGGCTTATCCCCCGTGGCGGGAGCAAACTGCTCAAGGTCGCTGGGGCCATCGATGAAGGCCACATTGTCCTTATAAGCCGAGACCAAGTGATTGGGGTTCGCGGCGCTCGTGTCCTTGATCATCGAGAAGAGGCTACGCTCTTCTTCCTCCCCGTCGAGGACGAAGGTACCACCGAAGATCTTGTGACGGCAGTGCTCGCTATTGACCTGCGAGAAGCCGAAGAGCTCGCTGTCGGTGAGCGGACGCCCGAGACGCTCGCTGAGCCCCTCGAGGTAGGAGATCTCCTCATCGCTGAGAGCCAGACCGTGGGCGTCATTGTAGGCCCGCACGTCCGTGATATGCTCGATAGGCGCTGCCGTGATGTGCGTGTCGAAGACCGTAGCATCGATCCCCTCATAGAGGGCCTGCAGCATCGGGTCAAAGGACGCATCGGGCCCCGAGACCTCGCTGAACTCCTCGATACGCGTGACGCTGGGGATGTTCATATTGCGCACGATCTCCACCGCATTGGTGCTCCAGGGCGTGACGAGCTCGCGGCGCGTCCCGACGAAGAAGCCCTTGAGGGCGGGGGTATCAAGCAAAGTAGCCCCACCAAAGAGCCAGGTGAGACGATCGAGGGCTTCGGCAGCCAAGGGCGCCGTGCTCTCCACGACATAAAGCACGGGGGAGCTGTGCTTCCTAAAGAGAGTAATCATTCGGAGACTATAAATATTGTCGTAAGAGGGATGTGATCCTGAGGAGATCGAAGCAGAGGGGCGGGGCGCTGAGGCCTCTTCCCTATGAGCAAAGATACGGAAAAAGGCAAGGCCTCACTGCCCAGAGCCAGGGGCTCTAAGCGGTGAGGCCTTGTAGTGTGTCGGCGAGCATAGCTTACGACGGTGCGGTAGGCTTTAGCTCGGGATGCGGAGGGTACGCCCTGTGGAGAGCTTGGCGCGGGCGGAGATGCCGTTGGTGCGGCAGAGCTTGCTTACCGAGACGCCATACTGAGCTGCGATAGCGCGGACGGTCTCGCCCTTCTGGATACGGTGCGTCTTGAACTGCTCTTCGTTCGACTCGCCACTCTTCTTAGGCTTGGCAGCGGCCTTAGCTACTGCGAAGGAGCGGGGCGTGCGATAGGCACCCTTGACGAAGGCGAAGACGTCGTAGCGGGGGACACCTGCCTGGAAGTCGAAGAGGTCCGATGGGTCGATGGGGATACCCATGAAGCGTGCTTCGAAGTGGAGGTGGGGCCCAGTAGAGCGGCCCGTGCTACCGCCGAGACCGATGGGGTCACCAGCGCGGACGACCGTCCCTTCGCGGACGATGGAGCGGCTCATGTGGCCGTAGACCGTCTCCAGACCATTGGGGTGGCGGATGACGACGTAGTTGCCGTAGCCTCCACCTTCGTAGGACTTGATACGCACCTTCCCAGAGAAGGCTGCCCGTACCGTGTCCCCGTGGCTCAGCTTGAGGTCCGTCCCGTAGTGCATACGCCCGAAGCTATGGCGATAGCCGTAGTTCGAGGTGACTTGGCGGGTGGCGATGGGCATCACGAACTCCTGCAGGTCGATGTCTTGGCGGTCGGGGATATTGACCGACATACCTGCGAAGGGGTTTACGTGACTTCCCCAGGACTCTTCGCCGTAGAGCTCGGAGGCCGGTGCCTCGAGATCTTCGTTTTGCTTCTTAGCTTTCAGATCAGCCTCGCGACGCTGCTTCTCCTTGGAGAGACGATTCTTGATCTCGAGTCGGTCGGCCAGGAGCAGGTGCTCACCACCAGTGGTGCTTGCCTGCTGACCGGCTGTCGTGCGTGTCTCCTTCTTGGGTGTCTGGGCCTTCCCTGAGGGGGGCGTTGCCGCCCAGGCAGGGAGTGTCGTGGCGGCCAGACACAGAGATGCGCATAACAGTCGCATTCTTTTTCTTGTCATACCAGCTTTTGATACTACATTAATGATAATACCAGGCGGGAGCGCGCCTCCCGTCGGTGTGCACGGATACAAAGCATACACCATGCGACAAATGCAAAGATAACCAAATAGTTACAAACGCCAACACTGCACAAGCGCGCAGTATATGTGCAGTCCCCGACCTACTTTTCGCCCTTCCGAGCTTCAGGTGTTGGGTGCATTCACCTTAATAACGTGGGGCTTTTTACTCAAGGTATATACCTCGTCACTCGCACTACCTCCGACAGCTCACGGGACCGCTTCGTGAGGGCGTTTGCGGATTTACTTCCCCTTACGGTCGGTCTGCTCGATGGTCTCGTTGCCCTGTCGAGTGCGGAAGCGCTTCCCGAAGCTATAGGTCAGCCCGAGACGCACGCCGCTACTATGATCATTCGTCACCCAGCGGGTCTGCGTGACATCACGGAAGAAGTAGCGGGTATCGGTGCGCATCGTCCCCCAGGGATTGAGGAGGGAGAGCGTGAGGGAGAGGCGGTCGTCGAGGAAGCTCTTATTCACCTCAAAGTACACGTAGGGCAGGTGGTCACGCTGGTAGGAGAAGGTCAGCTCCCTACCCGACCACTGCGTATAGATGGTGTACGTCCAGTCTCGGCTCGTCGTGTAGCTGAGGTTGAGCGTACCCCGATAGAAGAGCCCACTCCCGCCAGCGCTCAGGGCGGTGAGGCGATGCTCGGGCGCTATCTCCTTCGTGACATAGCCGAGGGCCGTCCCGAGGTTCAGATTCATCTTATGCTCGAAGAAGGAGCTATTCACACCCAGTGAGAGGGCGTAGGCGGTGCTCCGCCCTACGTTCGCCCAAGTCTCCAGCTGAGGATCAGCAAGCGCATGGATACGCCCGATAGCGTCCAGCGTCCGAGTGTAGGTGAAGGCCGTCGAGAGGAAGGTCTGCTTGACCTGACGCTGGTAGCGGAGTGCGAGCGTATGGGTGCGCTCATTGGCGATGCTCGCATTCCCCTCGGTGTATTCGGTATCGGAGGTATAGTAGCGTGTGGGGTCTACGATCTCCCCCGTGGGGCGGGAGACGCTGAGGTCATAGCTCAGCTCGACGGCATCACGCGCTCCACTATAATAGAGGCTGGCGTAGGGAAGGACGTACCAAGCACGGCGCGTCAGTGTGGAGAGGCGCTGCTCATCGTACTGCATATCCAGCAGGAAGTCCCCACCCCACTGCTCGCCCCAGCTGACCTCATCGCCCAGCTTGAGGGCATGGATCAGGCTCTTATAGCGCTGGGGGCTATAGCTTGAGCGGGTCTCACGGTGCGTCAGGGCGTAGCTGGTATTCAGCTTATGCCGACCCGCACGTCCCTCGAGCTTCGTCTGATAGGTCAGGTCGCCCGTGAGACTCCGATAGGTATTCTCCGCCTCGTGCGTGGCGGTCTGGAGGCTCAGCTCTTGGCGATCCCACTCACTCGCCAGATGCCCACGCAGACGAAGGAAGCTCTCGCCCCACCTATAGCGGCTCGCCAGATGCCCCTGCAAGACCTGCATATAGCCCGTCTCATCCAGCCGCTGGGAGGGAAGGGCATCTTGGGTGGACTCGCTGAAGCCATCATGTCCATTGCGCGAATACATCGCGACGAGCGTATTATCCCAGTGCTTGCTGGGGAAGAAGTCAAAGCGTAGAAGCGAGCTTACCTGCTTGGTCTTAGTCGTCGTCTGATGATGCCAGCCGTGTGCCACTCCCGCACTCTTGCGGTCGAGCTGTGAGGAGATCTCCTGCCTGCTCCATAGCGCCGAGGGGACGAAGGTCAGCACGGTCGTCGGGGTCTGTAGGGTAAGGTTGGCACTCGCCGAGTAGCGGGCGGGCTGACTAAGCCCGAGGTCAATGCGTCCCTTGAACTCCCGCGTGAGACTGCGTAGCCTACGTATATTGATGCGGTCGCCATCGGCACCACCCCGCAGGACCTCGATGCGCCAGATCGACTGCGCAGGGAGGCTTGCCAGCTCTTCGGGGCTGGCGGGCGCTCCGTCTATCAGTACCTGAGCGACCTGCTCACTGCCCAAGATGCTGTAGCCCGCACTCCCCATGAGAAGGCCAGGCACATAGCGTAGCGCACGGTCGGCGGAGGCACCCTTCGGCACGCCCTTCGCCTCAAGCTCAAAGATCTGCTTGTGGATATTGCCCGTATTGATCTTGCGATAGCCGATGACGCTGACGCCCTCGAGCTCGTTGTCGGGGGTCGCGATACTATCTGTCGTGGGCTGCTGAGCCGCTCCACTCAGGCGAATACCAAAGAGGAGGGCAACAATAAGGAGGCGCGTAGCCTCTGGGATGTGCTTCTTCATAAGGCCCTGATTCGGGAAGATATTTGTCTTGCGTGCGCCCCCCCATAAGGGGCGTGTGTGTACTACAAATTTAGAAAAAGAAGGGGATAAGCAGAGTCCCTTCTGCATCAGCTACTTTGCGCGGAGCGGATACTAACCAATAGTGGTGGGTGGAGTGAACCTATAGTGGTCAGTGAGTGAACCTATAGTGGTCGGCGCGCGAACCTATATTGGTCGCATCACCGACCTATATAGGATGGCGCAGCAAGCTATATAGCATTGTGAAGTGACCTATATTGGGTTGTTGCTCCACGTAGGGATAAAAGTTGTGGACGAGTGGCAGATAAGTTTGGACTACGTACGTGGACGATAAATCTACGTACGTGGATATTTGGATTTACGTGCCTGGTCTTTAAGACTACGTACATAGATGCGGAAAAACCACTACGTGAAGGCGCTTTTTCCTTCACGAGAAGGACACTTTTCCCTCCGCTGAATAAGAGAAATACCGGCGATAAGGCGAAGGGCTTGCGTATCACGTCGGAGAGGCATATCGGGGAGCTGGGCGTGCGATGCCTTAGCACAATAAATAGAGAGCTGGACTCTGCCGCAACAGTCTCATATAGGTTCGCACCACCCCATGACGGAAGTGCACAGCTTGCACACGGCCACAAAAAAAGTTGGCACCCGCAGATGGGTGCCAACTTCTCTATGATAATAAGGAGGGAGCGAGCCGGGTGCTATCGCTTGTGACGCTCGAAGAAGCGGCGGGCAAAGTCCTTGCAGACCATCGGCAGGCGTACGAGCTTGTCTGCGGGGAGCGTGGAGCGACAGCGCAGGTAATAGGTGCGCTCCAGCTCGGCTTCGCGGACGTGGAAGTCCAGCATCTGCTCGAGGTGGGTATTCAGCTCGGCTTCGGTCAGCGTCTTGTCGCCCTGACGTACACGGCGGCCGAGGGTTTCGGTCGAGCGCCATAGGGCGAAGCGCTTATCGTCAAGTTCGTTTAGCACGGGCATCAGTGCATCGACTTCGCCAGCGGTGAGGGAGAGCTCACGCATCAGGAAGGCACGCTTCTCAGCACGCACCTTCTCGCGCATATCCTTATGGTGGTCGGCGCCCTTCTTCTTGGCTTGTGCGGACAGTCCACCCGTCAGGAGGAGGATGGAGCAAAGGATATAAAGGATTCGCTTCATTGTCTTCGTAGGGGTTAGCGAGTGGTAGTAAAGGAGGTATTCGTCATCGTCCCGAGGTCGGAGAGGAGCGAATTGTAGTAGGAGTCATAGCCTGCTACGGCCGTCATGCGCTCACCGTAGTCGGCATAGTAGTTGGCATACTCGTCATCTCTACTGGCCTCAGTCTGGGCCGTAGCGACGGACTTATCCTCGGCAGTCTTCGGTGCGAAGGCACGGAAGATGAGGTTCATCGCGACGAACATCGCCGCCAGATAAGCGATGGGGCGCAGGCGCGTCCATAGGCTGACACGGGGGGCTTCGGCGACTTCCTCGGGGGTCTCCTCGGGGATCTTCGCCATAATACGCTCCTCGAGGCTATCGAAGTAGCCCTCGGGGACGCTATAGTGCCCACGACTCTCGGCGGGAGTAGGTAAGTTAGTTTGCTTATTCATCTCTAAATATATGCGCCCTTATCGGGGCTTCACTCTGTGTGACAACTGGTAGGGGAAAAGGTTTATTCACTGCGCTGAAGTTCTTCTGTTACCTTCTTCATCGCGTGGTGGTAGGAGGCCTTGAGTGCGCCCTCAGACGTGCCAGTAAGTGCAGCCATCTGGTCGTAGGGCATCTCATCGTAGTAGCGGAGGCGGAAGACCAACTGCTGCTTGGCAGGTAGGCTCAATATAGCCTTCTGCAGGCGCACCTCTGCCTCATCGGCATCGAAGTACTCGTCGGCCGTGAGGCGATCCAGCAGGTAAAGTGAGTCACCCTCCTCCGAGGGGGAGATGATGTGCTCCTCTTCGTGACGACGCTTCTTGAGGAAGTTTAGGGCTTCATAGAGGGCGATTCGGTAGAGCCACGTGGAGACCTTCGCCTCGCCACGGAAGCCTTCGATAGCCTCCCAGGCCTTGATGAAGACGTTCTGCACGAGGTCATCGGTGTCGTCGTGGTTGTAGACCATACGGCGTATCTGCCAGTAGATCTGCTGCGAGTAGAGGCGCACGACCGTGGTGAAGGCGCTTCGCCGGCGCTCTGGGTCAGCCAGCGCACGCTGGAGCTCCTCTTCAGTGACAAGTGGTTGGGGCATCGTCAAGATTTCTTTGACTTCAGGGTAGCAGGGGCTTTCTTTGCTTGCGTCGGGCTATCGGCAGTACGGCTGGACTGGATCGCGTAGACGAGCTCGCCGTCCTTCCCGAGGCTGACTGCGAAGGTCTCACCCGCATGGAGCTTCTCCTCGAGGATGTGCTCGACGCAGGGATCCTCCACGAGCTGCTGCAGACGACGGCGCACGAGGCGGGCTCCGAGGCTGCGATGCGCCTCATCGATACCGACGAAGCGCTTGGCTTCCTCAGTGAGCGTCAGCTCGTAGCCCGAGGCTGCGAGGCGCTCTACGATAGGCTTCAGCTCCAGCGAGACGATCTGCAGGAGCGACTCATCTGAGAGACTCTCAAAGGCGACCGTACCGTCCAGACGCCCCAAGAACTCGGGGCTGAAGGTGCGCTCCAGTGCCTTGCGGACAATGCCTTCGCTACGCTCCTGCCCATTGCTGAGGCCAGAGAAGCCGACGGAGCGGGCAAAGTCCTTCGCTTCGCGCGAACCGACATTGCTCGTCATGATGATGATCGTATTGCGGAAGTCCGCCGTACGCCCCTCCGAGTCCGTTAGACGGCCATCGTCGAGGACCTGCAAGAGGAGATTATAGATATCGGGATGGGCCTTCTCGATCTCGTCGAGGAGGACCAAGCGATGGGGGCGGGTACGCACGGGCTCCGTGAGTTCGCCGCCATTGCCGTAGCCGATGTAGCCAGGAGGAGGGCCGATGAGTCGGGAGACGCTATGACGCTCAGCGAACTCACTCATATCGATACGCACCAGCGCCTCTTCACTGCCGAAGACCTCCCTCGCCAGCGCCTTTGCCAGATAGGTCTTCCCTACGCCCGTCGGGCCAAGGAAGAGGAAGGAAGCGATGGGATGCTGTCCGTCACGCAGCCCGAGACGGGCACGCTGCACGGCACGGCTGACGACAGCCACGGCATTATCCTGCCCGACGATACGGCTGCGGAGCTTTGCGGGGAGCTCACGTAGGCGCTGGAGCTCGGTTTTGTCCTCGATCTGCTCCACGGGGATATTGAGGCGACGGGCAAGGCCCTGCAAGAGGTCGTCACGGCTGACAGTCCCCTTGCTTCGCGTGCCGCTTGTCGTGCCGTAGAAGTGGCGATGCAGGCGACGGCGGGTCTCGCTGGCAGCAGCATCGAGGATCTCACCGAGGGCGTAGAGCGCAGGCTCCTGCGGGAAGTAGCGCTGAGCGAGTGCCAGCAGCTCCTCGTAGGGTGTCTGATAGCTCACCGAGTGGTAATCCGCGAGGAAGGCACGACGACGCTCGAAGGCCTCGCGGAGTGCCTCGCCCTCGAGGGGCTTGATGATATACTTTGTCGTACTAAGCGAAGCAGCCTCACTGCGCTCGACAGACTGGCTGTAGGTAGCGGGAGTAGCGTGGGCGATACACTGCATGCGACGCTTCGCAAGGCCCACGAAGAGGGCTTCCAAGACTTCGCCACCCGTACGACCGAGGGGCTTCAGGATGCTGAGGTCACCGATATAGAGGAGCACTGATGGATCGGCCTTGAGTCGCTCAAAGAGTGACTGCAGGTACTGCTCTGCCCCACCCATCATCTGGCTCGCAGAGGCCAAGCGTAGCGGATCAAGCTCCAGCACCGACTGGTAGCGGAAGCCCTGTGGCGTAGCACTCAGCTTATCGGCTACACTCGCACTGCCACCCTTAGCATCCAGCTCAGCACGGCGATCCATGTGGCGAACAAGCGCCTTGATGATAGGCTCGGGGCTGTCATGGAGCTCATGCACCAAGACGACCGAGGGGTAGCTCTCACGGGAGAGTATCTGTATGAGGTCACGCGCTTCATCATCGTAGGGCATCGGCTCCACCTTACCCTCTGGGGTCGCGGGGGTAGTGCTCGTCACACGGCGACCGAAGTCAGCGTAGGGGAAGCTCCCATCCTTCGGGGCTTCTTCACCCTCGGGGAGCTTACCGAGCATACGGTCGACTTGCGTGCTGATACTCTCGGCGAGTGCCTGCAGGAGTTCGTCGCTGGGTGGCAGTTCGCTATCGCCACCGAGTGAGGATCCCTTCATCTGCGCCAGATCTATGCGGATGGGGATACGGCGGACGCGGTCTTGGGACAAGACGATCGCCTGGGCCTGCGCTGAAGGTTTATCCGAGGCGGGCTGGCTTGGCTTGGGCTCTACGAGCTTTGGCGTGCTCTCCTCAGCGGTAGTCTTACTGCCCTCGAGGAGCATAGCGACACGATGGAGCTGGGGGTCGGTATGCTCGTTGATGCGGTGAGCTACGAGGTAGTGCGTGAGGAGCGTCGGGGGCGAACAGAAGTACAGGCTATAGAGGAGGTGCAGCGCACTGATAGCCTGCGCCCCGAGGAGCGTGGAGATCTGCGCCGCACGTGCCAGCGTATTGTGCGCTTCGATGCTGTAGAAGACGTGTGCAGGGTCTTCCTTATCGTCCGGCTGGATATGCTCGTCCACCTCGCGCAGCACCTCCTTCACGGAGATATTACGACCCATCAGGAAGCGGATAGCGGCACTGGTGCCTTCGCTGAGCACGCCCCACAGGAGGAGGTCATTCGTGATCTCGCCACAGCGCAGCTCCTTGGCGTGCTCGGCAGCGAGCTCGAGAGCCGCGCGGAAGGTATCGGTATAGTTGTACTTGACAGGATTACGCTTCATCTCTGTGTCCGCTTAGGATTTGACTTGGATAGCATGCAGCTTGGCGTAGTGTCCGCCGAGTGCGAGGAGCTCGTCGTGCGTACCTTGCTCGACGATACGCCCATCATCGACGACGCAGATGACGTCGGCATGGATGATCGTCGAGAGGCGGTGGGCGATGACGATGGTCGTACGGCCCTCCATGAGGTGATCCAAGGCACTCTGCACAAGGCGCTCGCTCTTGGTATCGAGGGCCGAAGTGGCTTCGTCGAGGATGAGGATCGGGGGATTCTTGTAGACGGCACGGGCGATAGAGAGGCGCTGGCGCTGGCCTCCAGAGAGCTTGCCCCCGCGGTCCCCGATATTCGTATCGTAGCCAGCAGGCATCTCATTGATGAACTCATCGGCGTGCGCGACTTCGGCAGCCTGACGCACCTTCTCGAGGGTAGCACCCTCGACACCGAAGGCGATATTCTCAAAGACCGAAGCATTGAAGAGGATGGGCTCCTGATTGACGTTCCCCATGAGGCGGCGCAGATCAGCTACCGCGACCTCACGAATATCCGTACCATCGATGGTGATGCGCCCCTCGACGACATCGTAGAAGCGAGGGATGAGGTCCACGAGCGTGCTCTTCCCCGAGCCCGAATGCCCGACGAGTGCGACGGTCTGCCCCTTGCGGATCGTCAGATCTACGTCACGTAGTACCCACTCCTCAGCGTAGCGGAAGGAGACCTTCTCCAGGCGGATCGCCTCGTTGAAGACGACGGGCTTAGGCTCGGCAGGGTCTGTGATCGTGCTCTCGGCCTGGAGGATGCGGTCGACACGCTCCATCGAGCCCATACCACGGCGTATAGCATAGGCACCCTTGCTGAGGTCCTTCAGCGGGTTGATGAGGCTGTAGAAGATGACGAGATAGTAGATGAAGGTCGAGGCATCGATGCTGCTATCACGATTGAGGATGAGCGAGCCGCCATACCACAGCACGATAGCGATGGTCGCTGTGCCGAGCAGCTCACTCACGGGGTGCGCCAGGAGCTGACGGCGGTTCACACCGATGACCGTCTGGCGGTACTCCTCGTTGGAGTCACGGAAGCGCTTGTCGACGAACTCCTCCGCGGTGAAGGCCTTGACGATACGCAGCCCGCCGAGTGTCTCCTCGACCTGACTGATGAGCTGCCCCCACTGGTTCTGCGCCTCGAGGCTGGTGCGCTTGAGCGACTTCCCTACGCGACCCATGACGAAGCCCGCGATGGGCAGGACGAGGAAGACGAAGAGGGTGAGCTGCCAGCTGATGACGAGCATCGAGCCGAGGTAGACGAAGATGAGGATAGGGTTCTTCAGAAGGAGATCGAGCGAACTCATCACGGAGTTCTCCACCTCCCCGACGTCCCCCGTGATACGGGCCAGTACGTCACCCTTGCGCTCTTCGCTGAAGAAGCCCAGCGGCAGAGCAAGGATCTTTGCATTGAGCTGATTGCGTAGGTCACGGACGACCCCCGTGCGGATAGGCACGAGGAAGAAGCCACCGAGGTAGGTAGCACCGACCTTCAGGAGCGTCATCAGCACCAGATAGATACCGAGGATGATGAGCGTGTAAGAGGCTCCCTCAGTCTCGATGAGCCGCGAGACGAAGTAGCCGAAGTTATTCGTCACCACCTCCTTCATCTGCGACCAACCCGCTTGGGTGGTGAGGTCAAGCGAGCTGAAAGGGATATAAGTCGTCACCCGCTCCTCGATCTGGAAGAGGATATTGAGGATGGGCATCACGAGGGCGAAGGCCACCAGATTGAGCAAAGCGCTCAGGATGTTGAAGAGCACCGCAAGGCTCAAGTACCCCTTATAATAAGGAGCGATGAAGCGGCGGATCAACATGAATATATCTTTCATCTATGCATCTTAAGGCTCACGCACCGAGGGCTTTTACTGGGCTTAGCTTCGGCACGGAGGCTACTTATCCAAATGTAATAATCTTATCAAAGATACGACAATGCCGCGGCTTCCTCCCGAGCCGCCGCATTCGCTGTGCCGCCAAGGCAATACCAACACCCACTCTCCCTCTGCTATTAGATACACTTCACCCCCCTACAGCAAGCATAGCAATAGGGGGGTGAAGCACGATTTAGGAGTGAATAATCAGCTCTTACGTATGAGGAGATTTGCCAAAGAAACCCAGCTCTTTGCACCAGTAGAAACTATAGGGTTAAGCCCCCAGAAGCGCAAATTCCCCGTATCCTCCTTATCCGTTCGCAGCACAAAGTCTCGGCACAGATACTTCGAGGACTTAAGGCTTTGGAAAGTCCATAGCCCAGTTTCCTGCATACGCGCATACCACCTGGTCATTGAACGGCCTTCCTCCTCAAAGAGCTGGTAAGCACCAGTGCCAATATATACGAAGACCTGCTGACTCTCATAGCGAGGCAACATAACATTCAGATAGGTCGACTGGTAAGGGATCAGCTCATAGGTCTCGGGGTTAGATAAGACATACATTGTACTCCCCAGTTTGCTGGGTCGCACCAAGTCTAAGATCCCAGAGAAGTACTTTACCTTCAGCGGAATATCTGAGATAAGCGAGGGGATCGATGGATTCCCTTCTTCAAGCTCTAAGAACGTCGTGTGCGCATTGGCATTGATCTGCTCTTGGAAGAGACGCTGATCATACTGCCCCACCGTATAGCCTGGATCTATGAGTGAGCTGAGGTTTGGCTCGTACTTACTGCCAGACTGTAGATAGGTTACCCCCAACTGCGAATAGTTGTTGCTCACCTTCTTCTGGAGCTCAGGAGATAGAATCCCCCCTCCTACCCAAAGCGCACCATGAATAGCCATAACTTCACTCTCAGTGAATAGTGATGAGTTAGCAGCCACGGCCAAGTCTTGAGAGGCACCGGTGGAATATGAAGTCACGACATGCGTCCCATATTTCTCCACCAGCGCAGCCGCCGAAAGCACTTTAAGATCTCTCACGAAACGCTTACTCAGATAGAACTCATAGTCCATCGGATCTGCTACTTCATATCGCTCGTAGAGATATTTATATCCCGTGGTATAGCGATAGACATACCGCTGCAGGCTCCCTACAGAGTATCTCCTATTTCCATAAGAGCAAGTTACCTTCTCATAGCCCGGACCTACCGCTACGACCATTGAGTCACTGAATGGCTTATCCGCGGAGGACTGATAAGTCCGCTTAAAGGAGCGGTCCTCAGGCTGGACACTAAGCTCGGTATGCCGTGGCACACGAAGCTCAGGGGTAATAGCCCGACCAAAAGGAGACCAGGGATCATTAGAAGCGATGCGCTTCTCATCCAAGACACTCCGCCGCGTAAAGCCCCCAGCATCATTAGCCGTATGTCCTACAAGGTCGAAGCACTGCCCCAGATAGCGCTCTGCTGGCAAGGTCTTAGGCTCGACCGCACGGAGGTGCGTGAATTTGGGGTAAGTACCCTCGGATGCGATCTTCCGATCTGGTGATGGACGATCTGGATCATCCTTCTCCTTACAGGAGCTAATGCCGAGAGCCATCAAGGCAACCAAAGCCAAATAGGAGGAGTTCCTTAGTGCTTTCATCTCTATGAAATGGGGGGACTTAATATATATGTATTGGGTATGGGAGGCCGCTCCTCATAGGGAAGGCGTAACTCTACTTTTCTCGACGCAAATATAGTACATACTTGAATACATCGGGGCATAGTACCTACGGCTTCCCCTAAAGCGGATCATGGGGCTATCCACAGCACGAGACTATAGCGGAGAAACGGCTACTCGCAGGGGGAGAAAGCGACGGGGCCACTACCGAAGGATATCGGTAGTGGCCCCGTAAAGAGGTATTCAGCGAAGCGCCGAATTACTTAGCGTTCTTAGCGAGGATCTCCTTGACGGTGTCGATCTCGAGCGAGTGAGCAGCACCCGACTGACCGATCGTACCGCTCATATAAGCAGCCTGCGTGTCTTCGCTGATGAGGCCTGACTCGATGAAGCTCTTGATACCTGCAGCCAGACGTGAGCCTGGGCAAGCAGCGTCTTCAGCGTAGTGAGCCGTCACACCGTAGCTGAGAGCCAGCTGACGAGCCAGAGTAGGATCGTAGCAGACAGCGCATACGGGGACCGTAGCACGGAAGGAAGAGAGGTAGCGAGCCGTACGACCGGTGAAGCTATCGGTGATGATAGCCTGCGTGTCGATCTGCTCGACGCTACGTACAGCCTGCTTAGAGAGGAAGGCCGTCGTGGTGCTCACTTCCTTAGAGTAAGGCACTTCGTCGTTGTATTCGCGCTCGAGGGTCTTCTCAGCCTCACGGATGATGCTTGCCATCGTCTGGACAGCCTCGAGGGGGTACTTACCGTTAGCCGTCTCACCAGAGAGCATGACAGCGTCGGTGCGGTAGTAGACAGCGTTAGCGATGTCGCTGACCTCTGCACGCGTAGGCAGGGGGTTGTCGATCATCGTGTGGAGCATCTGCGTAGCGACGATGACGGGCTTCTTAGCAGCGATACACTTCTTGATGATCATACGCTGGATGGAGGGGACCTTCTCAGCGGGGACTTCGATAGCGAGGTCACCACGAG
>ERZ1674163.174-NODE-174-length-18247-cov-10.292491_pt1 | contig 18247 bp, 9 predicted proteins | sample MGYA00581294_ERZ1674163 | MGnify/ENA primary metagenome ERZ1674163 (study PRJEB41354, sample SAMEA4873312) | human saliva metagenome | biome: human-associated habitat [ENVO:00009003]; feature: mouth environment [ENVO:08000002]; material: saliva material...
TCTGCTTAAATCCGCACTTTCCTGCCTTTTACAAATAGAGCAGTTTTATGCAAATTGCCTCGTTTCTACCTCATTACCAATTAGTTTGCATATCTTTCGATATTTCTTCATTTTCCTTGATTAGTTACACTGCAAAACATGCCCTTTTACGATGCAGAAGGGCGTCTTTTAGAAAGCAAAAGAGCGTAGATTGAAAAGCAGAAGGGAAAAAATTTGACAAAAGAGGCGGACCAAAACCAACAAGAAGAAACCTCTCCAAACCCCTCCAAAGGAGGGGATGTGCCTGGCGGGGTATGTGTTTTGGTCAGGATTTAGAGCTGTTTGAGTTGTTGAAGTAACAAAAGTAGTTAAGAGAAATGCGCTATTCAACTCGTCAACTTGCCGTCTGTCAACTCGTCAATAGATACCGTTAACTCGTCAACTTGTCCGCTTGTTAACTTGTCAACTGACTCTGTCAACTCGCCAACTGACTCTGTCAACTCGCCAACTGATACCGTTAACTCGCCAACTGATACCGTCCAATCCTCATTCCTCCTTCTCTGGATAATTGAGATTAGCGTCAGTTATATTATTGAGCACCTCAGTAAGGAATTTTCGTGACTCCCATTTAGCCATGGGGAGGTCGTGGAGGAGGTAGTTACCACAGTCGCGTGGCGCAGCACCAGGGATGTCGCCTTCGAAGTCGGCAACGAACTGGAAGGTGCGACGCATGAGGTCTACGATATCTTTTGAGGCCAAGTCACCACGTAGGATGAGGTAGTTGCCTGTCAAGCAACCCATTGGTCCCCAGTAGATAACACGGTCTTTCCACTCGGGATCGTTGCGTAGGAAGGTGGCAGCCAAGTGTTCGATAGCATGGATAGCACCGACATGCAATACTGGTTCTCGGTTTGGTTCTTTCATTCGGATATCGAAGGTAGTAACGGTCTCGTTGCCCACCTCGTCCTTACGACTTACGTAAATGCCACGCAGCAGTCGCTCGTGGTCGATGGTGAAGGAAGGAATTTTATTCATTGTCTTTTGTTTTTTGATTCTTAATTTGATTGTTGCTATTGGGCTAATAAGGCTAATGAGGCTAATAGGGCCAATAAGGTTATTGGGCTAATGAGGCCAATGAGGCTAATAGGGCCAATAAGGCCAATAGGGCTAATAAGGCTATTGGGCTAATAAGGCCAATGGGGCAAATAGGGCCAATAACCCAATAAAGCTAATAAGGCTAATAAGGCCAATAGGCCTAATAAGCCCAATAAGGCTAATAACACCCCTTCACTCAGCACCCATCACCTGCTTCAATCCCCTCTACAAAGCGCCTTGTGACCTCGAAGCTACCGTTAGCGATACGCTCCCAAAAGTCGTAGTACTGGCTGGCTTTATGGTCTTTGAGCGGCACATCACTGATGACACGGAAGGAGACAAACGGTGTCTGATAGATATGGCATACCTGCGCAATGGCACAACTCTCCATGTCGACGGCCGTTGCCTCAGGGAAATGCGTCATTATCTCACGCATCTTCTCACGTGAGTTGACAAACCACTCGCCACTTACGGTTAGTCCGGCCTTGATGTGAAGACCCTCACCGTCGGTCTGACTGTTTAGTGACAATGCCCGTTCGATGAGCTTCGAAGGAGCCTTGAAGCGTGCTGGCATACCGATAATCTGACCGTAGGCAACCTCGTCGCCACAGTAGGCATCGTGGTAGGCACACTCCTTCGCCACCACAACATCGGTCACCTCTAACGATGGGTCAGCCCCACCAGCACAGCCACTGGAGATGATCAAGTCGGGATGAAAGCGATTAATCATCTCGACAGCACCGATGGCTGCGTTCACCTTACCAATACCACACTGCTGAAGGATGACAGTCTTCTCTCCCAACTGGCCTGAGACGAAGTCTTTATGATTGAAATACTCCGTCTGAGAATGAGCCAAAATAGCTTTAAGTTGCTCGAACTCTTTGTCCATCGCAACGATGATTCCTATTTTCATAGTGCAAAGGTACGAAAAAGTTAGAAGCTGAATATTGTAAGTTATTAGTTTTTTGTATCTTTGCAAACATTATCTTGTACATCCGACAAAAGTAAAACAAATAAGAATGAAAACTTGGAAAAGATATCTACCCGATGTAGTGGTAGTGGTGGTGTTTGCGCTCATCTCGTTCGCATACTTCTTTGTTCCCGTCACTCAGGGTAAGATTCTCTATCGCCATGACGCCTCAGCTGGTGTCGGCTCGGCGCAGGAATTGACAGAGTATCAGAACCGTACAGGGGAGACAACACGCTGGACAAACTCTATCTTCGGCGGTATGCCTACCTATCAGATGTCGCCTTCTTACCAGTCGACCGACGGCTTGTCGCAGGTGATGAACGCTTATCACCTATGGTTACCAGAGAATGTATGGTTCCTCTTTGCCTATCTCTTGGGCTTTTATATCCTCTTGAGAGCCTTCGACTTCCGCCAGTCTCTGGCCGCATTGGGCAGTGTCATGTGGGCTTTCTCGTCCTATTTCCTTATTATCATAGCTGCTGGTCACCTCTGGAAGGTAATGGCTTTGGCCTATCTGCCGCCTATGATAGCGGGTATAGTACTGGCTTATCGAGGGCGTTACCTGTCTGGTTTCATCGTGACAGCCATCTTCACCGCCTTTGAGGTGAAGGCTAACCATGTGCAGATGACCTATTATTATCTGTTCATCATAGCCTTTATGGTCATTGCCTACCTTGTTCAAGCTGTTCGACAGAAGCAGCTTATGGGCTTCCTTAAGGCTACGGGCGTGTTGGCAGTGGCTGCTTTGATTGGTGTATTAATCAATCTCTCAAGCCTTTATCACACTTGGCAGTATCAGAAAGAGAGTATGCGTGGCAAGAGCGAGTTGCTGAAAGCCGATGGAGCCAACCAGACGAGTTCGGGCTTAGACCGTGACTATATCACGCAATGGAGCTACGGTATTGATGAGACAATGACCTTACTTGTGCCCGACGCAAAGGGCGGTGCGAGTGTTCCTCTTAGTAAGAGCGAGACGGCAATGGCTAAGGCTGACCCACAGGTGCAGTCGATGATACCGCAAATCTACGATGCTTTCCCACAATACTTTGGTACACAACCGGGTACGAGCGGCCCTGTCTATGTCGGTGCGTTCGTCCTCTTCCTCTTCATCTTAGGCCTTTTCTTGGTGAAGGGGGCTACGAAATGGGCCCTTGTGGCAGCCACCGTACTGTCTATCCTACTCTCATGGGGACATAACTTCATGGGCTTCACGAACTTCTTCCTCGACTACATACCGATGTATGCAAAGTTCCGAACGGTGGCGAGTATCCTTGTCATTGCCGAATTTACTATCCCTCTCTTGGCTGCCCTGACGTTGAAACGCCTCGTGGACGAGCCCGACCTCTTGGGAAAGAAGATGAAGTATGCTTATATCAGCCTTGCTCTGACAGCTGGTGTGGCCTTGTTAGTGGCTTTGTTCCCCGATATGATGGGTCCGTTTGTGAGCGATCAAGAACGCCAAATGCTTGGTAGTGTGCAGGGAATGGACGCTAACACGGCTGGTACTATCCTTTCTAACATCTCTACGATGCGTGCGGCTATGGTCAGCGCTGACGCTTGGCGTTCGGTTGTCATCATCCTCATCGGCTTTGCCCTACTCTTCGTTTATAAGATGAAGAAGCTCCGTGCCGACTATATGGTGGCTGCTTTGTTGGTGCTTTGTCTTGTGGATATGTGGCAGGTGGACAAGCGCTACCTCAATGACGAGATGTTTGTACCGAAGAGCGAACGTGATATGCCACAACAGCCAACGGCTGCTGACACGGAGATAGATAAGGACAAGAGCCTTGACTATCGTGTACTGAATTTTGCTTCGAATACGTTTAACGAGAACGAGACCTCTTATTTCCACAAGAGTATCGGTGGTTATCATCCTGCTAAGCTCCGTCGTTATCAAGAGATGATCGATGCTTACATCGCTCCGGAGATGCAGAAGACGATGCAGGCCATTGCTGCTACGGGTGGTAACATGCGTGCGGTGGATGGTGTGAAGACCTTCCCTGTGCTGAACATGTTGAACACGAAGTATTTTATCTTACCTTTGCAGGGTGGTCAAACAGCCCCTCTACTGAACCCATACGCACAGGGTAACGGCTGGTTTGTCGATAAACTAACCTTTGTCGACGATGCTAATGCGGAGTATGCAGCAGTTGGTAAGATCGATGTACGCCATGAAGCGGTTGCTGATAAGAAGTTTGAAGCAGTGTTAGGACAGGCGAAGGCGAACGACTCAACGGCCTTCGTTAAGCTTGATAAGTATGAACCAAACAACCTGCAGTACACTGTTTCGTCACGCAACGGCGGTGTGGTAGTCTTCTCTGAGGTCTACTACCCTGGTTGGAAGGCAACTATTGATGGACAACCTGCCGAGATTGGACGTGTAAACTATATCCTCCGTGCTGTGAGTGTGAAGCCAGGTAAACACACTGTGGTGCTCGATTTCCACCCAACAAGTATCTCTACCACTGAGACAATCGCCTATATCGCTATCGTGATCTTGCTTCTCGCAATCGCTGGCGCTGGGTATGTAGAGTGGAAGAAGAGGGGGAAATAATAGGAGACAACAGCTAACGGAAGCCTCACCCCCAGCCCCTCTCCGAATGGAGAGGGGAGTGATCACCGAGATACCCCTTAGGTCCTCTTAAGGATTGGAAGGGGTGGGTGTGAACAGTGGTCGACGATGGGATGGGTGTAGATTGGTGTTGTGATGGCACAAGCATAGGCTTTGTGGCTATATATATAATAAGGTATAGGCTTTCAGCTTATGTTCGGGTAGTGAACTGATGTGGGTTTGTGGCTATATATATAATAAGGTATAGGCCTTCAGCTTACGGTCGGGTAGTGAACTGATGTAGGTCTGGGGCTATATATATAATAAGGTGGACGCATGTTGCTGGGGCCTGTTGTGAGGTGTATCGGCTGTGGCGTCCACTGTTATGAGTTGCGCCTTGGAGAGGAGTAACGATGAGTCAGGATAATAAACAGATAGGGCGTACTATGGTGTCCTTGTGGGGATTGCAATAAGTAGTACGCCTGTTAATAAAATAAACACATTTATGATTATGGATACATATATGTTTCTAATCCCTGTTGTGGCAATTATTATCATTTGTCTAATAGTGCTCTACGCACGTTATGTGGGTAGAAAGAGTAGGGGACGGTATGCTGCTGCGGCAATGCGCTTTATCGAAAAGGACTATCCAGAGATTGACATACGGGATAAACGATACCTGTCAACACGTGTCGACTATAACATCATTAGTCGTCATGTGCCTGTGCTCGTGGTCTATAACAGTCATGAACTGCATCTCGTACCTATCCATGCCTTGGCTATCCCGCCTTTCTATAATATCCGACATAATGATCACCATGCGAAGGGCATGGAACATCTGTTGATGGACGACGTGAAAGCGATAGTTCTCGACCGCCGTGGACGACTACATATACAGCGGGAAGAGGGTAACGACATCGTTCTCAAAGTGGGCGAAAACAATGTCTTCCACGAAAATCAACACGAGGAGGCAGTGCGCTTCTTGGCTACGTTGAAGAAAGCAGCGGATAAGGTGGTGTTGTAAAAGGGAAAATCCTTTTATTTTTTGTATGTGAGGTTACCCCTATTAGGCTGCTTGCATGGATCGTGGGGAGTTCTTTCTCTCACAGAACTCACAGACTTAACAGAACCTTTTTGCGCACCGTTTAGAACTCACAGAACGCCTTCGGCATACAGATACCACAGAGCGTTACAGCTAACGAAGGGTGTTGGATGTTGGCTGTTAGGTGTTGATGATTAGCCATAGGGGTATCTCGGTGATTACGCCCCTTCCCTTCGGGGGAGGGGACGGGGGAGGGGCCAACTGGTAGTTAGTATGTGAGGTTACCCCTATTGGGCTGCTAACACGGTTCTTGGTTAGTTCTTTCTCTCACGCAGGTTAGTTTTTTTCTCATTCTGGGGAGTCTTTTCTCTCGCGCAGGTTAGTTCTTTCTCTTATTCTGGGGAGTCTTTTCTCTCACAGAACTCACAGATTTAACAGAACATATTTGCGCACTGTTTCGAACTCACAGAACGCCTCCGGCATACAGATACCACAGAGCGTTACTGCTAAAGGTGGCTGTAAGGTTCTGTGAAATCGGTTGACTTAATGTCTCTGTGGGCCTTTGTGTGTTCTGTTCATCTGTGTAAATCTGTGAGAAATAGAACGCTCCCACTGTATGATACAACACACAAACAACTCGCTGGGGAGGTTTTTCTCTCACAGAGCGCACAGATCTTACAGAACCCTTTTGCGTACTGTTTCGAGCCCACAAGATGGTGGCCCCTCCCCCAACCCCTCCCCCGAAGGGAAGGGGAGTGATTACCGAGATACCCCTATTGGGCTGCTTGCATGGGGCGTGGTGAGGTTTTTCTCTCACGCTGGTGAGTTTTTTCTCTCACAGAGCGCACAGAGTTCACTGAGCAATTTTGCGCACAGTTTCGAGTCCACAGAAGGCCTTCGGCATACAGAGTTCACAGAGCGTTACTGCTAAAGATGGGTGTGATGTATGTGAAAGAGGAGAGTAAATATGGTGATAAAAAAATATTACATCGAAGTGAGTTAAACGTCCTCTAAATAGGGGTGTGTTGTTCTCTGTTGTTTGCTGTGTAACGTTTTTGAAATCAATATGTTACGTATAGCGTTTGAGAACATGCCCTTCTTGCATGAAGAAGACACCCTTCTTGAACGTTGAAAGGCATGTTCTCGAACGGAGAAGGGCCTCTTCTTGTATCAAACTCGGCTCCCTTTCGATTGTAGAAGGGATTGGTTAGCGAAAAAAACTTACATTTCCTGCTCGCATAATTAGCATACCTGCTGGTGATGACCCCTCCTCCCTCCCCAGCTGTTCGGTTCTACGAGGCACTGCCTCGTAGAACCGACCCCTGCTGTCCCTACTCTCGTCGCCTGCTGCCCTGTTCTACGAGGCACTGCCTCATAGCCTCTCTCCCTCCTTGAAACATATAAAAAAGCATAAAAAAGCACAACTAAACGCACGGAGATTTGGCTATTCACATATTTATATGTACCTTTGCACGCCGTATCAACTTAGGATAACGGAATACAGCTATAGTTTTAGGAGGAAATAGTAAACCATTCATGAGACAACTTAAGATTTCAAAAAGTATCACTAACCGTTCCAGTGAGGCACTCGATAAGTACCTTGTTGAGATCGGACGTGAGCCGATGATTACCGTTGACGAGGAGATTGAACTGGCACAGGAAATCCATAAGGGCGGCCGAAAAGGCGAACGCGCGAAGGAGAAACTGATTAAGGCTAACCTCCGTTTCGTCGTCTCTGTGGCTAAACAATACCAACACCAAGGTCTCTCCTTGACCGACCTTATCGACGAGGGAAACATTGGCTTGGTTAAAGCGGCCGAGAAGTTCGATGAGACTCGTGGCTTTAAGTTTATCTCGTATGCTGTCTGGTGGATCCGTCAAAGTATTCTGCAAGCTATTGCTGAGCAGAGCCGTATTGTGCGACTACCGCTCAATCAGGTGGGTGCTATATCTAAGATTAACCAAGTGACGAACGAGTTTGTGCAGCAACACAACCGTCGTCCTTCTATCCACGAGTTGGCTGAGTTGACTGGTATCGACGAAGCTCGCATCCGTCAAAGTCAAAGTGCTGACAACCACCACATGAGTATCGACGCTCCTTTCAGCGATGATGACGATAACTCAATGAGTGATATGCTCTCGTCAGGTGACGACTCTCGCACCGACCGCAGCGTCGATTTCGAGTCTATGTCAGACGATCTTCGGGCCGTTCTACAGAACACTCTTAAGGATAGAGAGATAAAGATTGTCACCGAATGCTTCGGTATCGGATGCCAAGAGAAGGGTCTGGAAGAGATTGGAACAGAGATGGGTCTTACCCGTGAGCGTGTTCGCCAGATTCGTGAGAAGGCTATCGAGAAGATTCGTGAGAGCGGTAATGCTCGCGTACTCATGAAGTACTTGGGCTAAGAAAGGCTACAACAAAACATTAATGATAGATGTGGATGTGTCGAATAGGGCACATCCACTTTTTTTATATAGGCTGACGAGGAATCGTGAGGGGCGAAGGGAGCTTTGCAATAAGTCTTTCTCTTCTAAGCGACTGAGTAGGACAATAAAACCACAACACCATCGTTATATAAGGTATGAGACGTAAGAACATTCAGAAATACATATTACTACTATTGTTCATCGTGGCTGCGCAGATAGCAGGTGCACAATCATTTACGCTGCAAGGGAAGGTTTCTGACAAGGACGGGAACCCTATCGAGCTGGCTTCTGTCATGGTTGTTTCGCAAGGAAAACTATCGATGACCAACCTGAAAGGCGAGTTCAATATGCAACTACAGAGTGAAGACTCCGTGAAGGTGCGCTTCTCTATGATTGGATACAGGACTAAGACGAGGATTCTCGTGCGCCCAAAAGGGAAGCAGACACTACTCATTCAGCTTGCTGACGACAACGAACTGCAAGAGGTGGTAGTGCAAGGAAAGACCAAGCAGCACGGTACGACGGAGGAGTTAGACGTTCAGAAGACGAAGCAAGGACCCTCTACTTCGGGCAACGCGGTAGAAGAGTTAGTACAGACACAGGCGGGTGTTTCAACCCACTCCGAGCTCTCCTCACAATATAATGTGCGTGGAGGAACATTCGACGAGAACTCTGTCTATATCAATAACATAGAGGTGTTCCGTCCTTTCTTAGTGCGAAGTGGACAGCAGGAGGGACTCTCCATCATCAATCCCGACATGGTTGAGAGTATCGGATTCTCAACGGGTGGCTTCGAGGCAAAGTATGGTGACAAGATGAGCTCGGCCTTAGACATCACTTATAAACGGCCGAAGAGGACCGAGGCAACGGTTTCGGCCTCTCTCTTAGGGGCTTCGGCCTACCTCGGACTGGCTGCGAAGAAGTTGACGTGGACCAATGGCGTGCGTTATAAAACTAATCGTTACCTACTCGGATCACTACAGACAAAGGGCGAATATCGGCCGTCGTTCCTCGATTACCAGACTTATCTCTCATGGAAACCCAACAAGCGTTGGCAGGTGGACTTTATCGGTAATATATCAGAAAACCGTTATGACTTTGAGCCAGAAGACCGAGAAACGAACTTTGGAACGCTTCAGAACGTCAAGAAGTTCCGTGTCTACTTCGATGGAAAGGAACGAGACCTCTTCAGAACCTTCTTTGGTTCGTTGGCGATCACACGCCATTTGAGTGCTCACACCGACCTTTCTCTCCTCGCTTCGGCCTTCACAACGAAGGAGCAGGAACGTTATGACATCCAAGGACAGTACTGGCTCACACAGACGGAGACGTCTGAGAACCTCGGGGTGGGTACGTATATGCAGCATTCCCGCGACTATCTTAATGCGAATGTGCGCAGTCTGAAACTGATGATGCAGCACCGCATGGGTAAACACAGGCTCGAAGGGGCTGTGACTTATAAGCTCGAACGCATCAAGGAGAACTCGGCTGAATATGAATACCGTGACTCGGCAGGGTATAACGTACCGCATACTGGACGCGACTTAAAGATGATCTATTCGCTTCGAGCTCGTAACGAACTGAATGCGAAACGCTTCGAGAGCTACTTACAGGACACGTGGAACTTCCAAACACGTGACTCTGTTCCGACGTTGTTCACGCTGAACTATGGCGTACGCTTTGCCCATTGGGACTTTAATGGGGAGAGTCTGTTCTCGCCTCGGGCCTCGCTGACGATCACACCGGGCAGGAACCGCAACCTAAGTTTCCGTCTTGCAGGGGGTATCTATTACCAGGCTCCGTTCTATAAGGAGCTTCGCGACACGTCAATCGTCAATGGTGTCACCTACGCAACACTGAACAAGAAGATACGAGCACAGCAGTCTATCCATGCGTTGGCAGGCATGACTTATCGCTTCGAGATGATGGGGCGGCCGTTTAAGTTCACTGCTGAGGCTTATTACAAGGCGCTCTCACACCTCGTCCCTTACTCGGTCGACAATGTGAAGGTGACTTATTACGGAGAGAACACGGCCTCGGGTCATGCCACAGGCCTCGACCTCAAGCTCTTTGGTGAGTTCGTTCCGGGTGCTGACTCATGGCTGACACTCAGCGTGATGAACACGAGTATGAAGTTGAACGGTAAGCGTATTCCACTCCCAACCGACCAACGCTATGCGCTAAACCTATACTTTACAGATTTCTTTCCAGGGACTACACGATGGCGTATGTCGCTCAAATTGGCCTATGCCGACGGTCTGCCGTTCTCTGCACCACACCAGGAACTGGAGAACAACACCTTCCGTGCACCCGCTTATAAGCGTGCCGACATCGGTATGAGCTACCGACTATTAGACAACCATGACGGTCGCAGCAATACAGTCTTTAAGAACATCTGGCTTGGAATAGACTGTTTAAACCTCTTCGGGATAAACAACGTCAACTCATACTACTGGGTTACCGACATCGCCGGACAGCAGTATGCGGTGCCAAACTACCTTACTGGCCGACAAATAAACGGTAGGGTCACTGTGGAGTTTTAGGGGAGAAGGGAGCAAAACAGCCCCAGATACTGGCCCCAACACTCCCAGATACTGGCCCCTCCCCCGTCCCCTCCCCCAAAGGGAGGGGCGTGATCACCGAGATACCCCCATAGTCTGCAAAACGTTTCGCCCTTTTGTTATTGAGAAAATCTCATAGTCTGCGCAACGTTTCAGCCTTTTGTTATTGAGAGAGCCTGATGGTCTGTGCAACGTTTCAGCCTTTTGTTATTGAGAAAATCTCATGGTCTGCGCAACGTTTCAGCCTTTTGTTATTGAGAGAGTTTCATAGTCTGCGCAATATTTTAGCCTTTTGTTATTGAGATACTCTCATAGTCTGCAAAACGTTTCAGCCTTTTGTTATAGAGAGAGTCTCATGGTCTGCGCAACGTCTCAGCCTTATGTTATTGAGAGAGCCTCATAGTCTGCAAAACGTTTCAGCCTTTTGTTATTGAGAAAATCTCATGGTCTGCGTAACGTCTCAGCCTATTGTTATTGAGAGAGTCTCATAGTCTGCAAAACGTTTCAGCCTTTTGTTATTGAGAAAATCTCATAGTCTGTGCAACGTTTCAGCCTTTTGTTATTGAGAGAGTCTCATGGTCTGCGCAACGTTTCAGCCTTTTGTTATTGAGAGAGTCTCATAGTCTGCGAAACGTTTCAGCCTTTTGTTATTGAGAGAGTCTCATAGTCTGCAAAACGTTTCAGCCTTTTGTTATTGAGAGAGTCTCACGGTCTGCGCAACGTCTCAGCCTTTTGTTATTGAAATACTCTCATAGTCTGCGTAACGTATTAGCTTTCTGTCTATTCTACAAAAGTAATCTGTCTTATTGTTCTCATACTTTCTCTGCGTAGAGTAGGGTATGTGCAACCTATTATCCTTATATTTTCTTCATCCGATTACTACCCGATTAGCGAAGAAAACACAGCGATACAATCCACGATATGAGTTGACTAATCCCACCAAAACCCCACCCCCTCCTTTTGCTTTCTCCCTTCTATCTGTTATTCTCCTTCATCTACATTACACACTCCAATCCTCCTCTCCCTCTGTTACTACCCTCTGTTCCTTTGTTACTCTGTCTCTTATTCCCCTGTTACTACCTCCCGTTCCTTTGTTACTTTGTCTCCTCATCCCCTGTTACTATCCCCTGTTCCTTTGTTACTCTGTCTCCTCACCCTCTGTTACTACCCTTTGTTCTCATGTTACTCTGTCTTCCTTTTACCCTGTCCCCCCTCCCTGTCGTGTAAAGAATGTTTACCTGTTCTATCCACAGGGGCCTTTACTCTGTCCAAGACAAGGCCTTTCAAGCATGCAGAACATGCCTTTCTTGCCCCTTGAAGACGCCCTTCTTGCATGTAGAACATGCCCTTCTTGGAGACACGTGTTCAAGTCTTTGATAGTAAGGAGGTTACGATAGTCAAAGAGATGGATATGATGAGCTTTTCTAAGTGGTTCGGTTAACGTGTCTGTAAAGATATTTCATAGTAACAGAACCTTGCGTTTTTCATGGAAGAAGTGTCCCCACACAGGCCGTTCCCCCAGTCCTATCCTCGTGTAGAGGTGACGAAAAGACACAAAGAAACCCCTACAAGAGCACTTACACACACACGCTGTGCACCGTAAGTCAACCTCTTTGTAGGGGTATCTCAGTAGCGTTAGCGTTCAAGCCTTATAGTCCCTTATTGCGAATAGGGTCATTATATTGCACCTGAAGCTGCAAGAGTTGCTTCTTCAAGTTCTTTGTTAGCTTCTCCGTACCGGGTTTCCCATAGATATTATGCATCTGTTCTGGGTCTTTCTTTAGGTCGTATAGCTCCCAAGAGTCGATGTCATTGTAGAAGTGAATGAGCGAGTATCGCTTCGTACGGATACCATAGTGGCGGCAAACAGAGTGCTCGGCAGGGTATTCGTAGTAGTGATAATAGAGCGACTTGCGCCAGTCTGATGGCTTCTTACCCTCTAACAGAGGTAGGAACGAACGGCCCTGTATATCGGAAGGTATCTTTGCGCCAGCCACATCGAGGAATGTTGGAGCATAGTCGATGTTCTGAACCATCTCGTTGATAACGCCATGCTTGCCCCCAGGGAAGTAGATCAATAGCGGCGTGCGGAGCGACTCTTCATACATAAAACGCTTGTCGAACCATCCATGTTCGCCCATATAGAACCCCTGATCAGAGGTGTAGACAATCATTGTATTGTCCAGTAAGTTATGTTCACGGAGGTATTCAATGACACGTCCAACGTTGCGGTCGACAGAATGAATTACTCGCATGTAATCGTGCATATAGCGTTGATACTTCCATTCAGCCAGTGCCTTACCAGAGAGTTTATCCTCCTTAAACTTCTTGATGATAGGGTCGTAATAGCTATCCCACTGTGCACGTTGTGAAGGCGACATACGGTTGTAGTTCGCACGTCCCCATGGTTCAAGGCCTGTAGTAGTATGGATCTCGTTCTCTTTATCGGCCATCTTATTGTCGTAGACAAGGTCCATATCCTTTATGATGCTCATCTTCTGCTTCTGAGCAGCAAGTCTTCCAGCATAGTCATCATAGAAGGTTTTAGGCAACGGATAGGTCACGTCGTCATAAAGACGCAAGTCGCAAGTGTCAGGATTCCATACTCTATGAGGCGCTTTATTGTGCATTAGCAGACAGAAAGGCTTTGTCTTATCGCGTTTATGCTCCATCCAGTCTATCGCCATGTCTGCAATAATATTCGTGACATAGCCCGAACGGCGTATTCTCTTCCCATTGCTAAGGAAGTCAGGGTTGTAGTAGTCGCCCTGTCCGATGAGGATGTCCCAGTAATTAAAGCCTGTTGGGAGTGAGGTGAGATGCCATTTTCCAATCATAGCAGTCTGGTAGCCCTGCTTCTGAAGCAGCTTTGGGAAGGTCTGCTGACTACCATCAAAGGTCTTGGTGTTGTCGGTGAAGCCATTAGCATGGCTGTGTTTACCAGTGAGCATACAAGCACGTGAAGGCCCACTAAGCGAGTTTGCGACGAAACTCTCTTGGAACTTCACACCGTTATCAGCCAGCCAATCGATGTTAGGAGTACTGATAAACCGTTTGTCATACGCACTGATCGTCTGATACGAATGGTCATCGCTCATAATGAAAACGATGTTCATCGGTTTCTTCTGTGCCTGCGCAGGAACGACCGCACCCATTGCCAGTGCCCCCGTCAAGCCGTATAATACTTTTGTTTGCATATATATAAAGTTGTTTATCTCTACTTGTTGCGGTATAGCGCACGCTTCCTTATACCCAAGAAGACAGTAGTAGATTTAGACATAAATGCTTTGATTTAGGTTTACTGGTGCAAATATAACACTTTTTTTATAGTGTACAAAGAGAAAGGAGGTTTTATTCATGATGAGAGGGAAGGGGAGCCTAACACTGACCCCAGCTGGCCTTGCTCTTTTCCCCAGCTGGCCCCTCCCCCAACCCCTCCCCCGCAGGGAGGGGCGTAGTATGTGAGGTTACCCCTATCGGGCTGCTAACACAGTTCTTGGGTAGTTTTTTCTCTCACGCTGGGGAGTTTTTTCTCTCACAGAGCCCACAGAGTTAACAGAGCCTTTTTGCGCACGTTTCGAGCCCACAGAACGCCTTCGGCATACAGAGAACACAGAGGCCTTTCAACTAACATTAGCTGTAACGTTCTGTGAAATCGGTTGACTTAATGTCTCTGTGAAGCTTTGTGTATTCTGTTCATCTGTGTTCTTCTGTGAGAAATAGAACGCACCCACTCTATGAGATAATGCCTATGAGATTTGCTGGGGAGTTTTTTCTCTCACAGAACTCACAGATCTAACAGAACCTTTTTGGCGCACGTTTCGAGACCACAGAAGGCCTTCGGCATACAGAGGTCACAGAGCGTTACTGCTATCGGAGGAGGTGAAGTCTTTGAAAGATGATCTGCAATGAGCCAATAAAAAATCATTACATTGATTGGCTTCTAACTCCCTTAGTTAGGAGGAATAATGTCTTCTACTACGGAGCTTATAAACTACATGAAATCAGAAGGTTATGAGGTGCGTTGGAGAAGGGCCTCTTCAAGGGACAAGAAGGGCGTGTTCTATCGGCAAGAAGAGCATGTTCTCGTACGTAGAAAGGCATGGTCTTGAAGCATGAAAAGCATGTGTTGGAAAGAAGGAGTGCGAAAGATGTTTACAAGTAGGTGCTGGTGTAGTGACAGATAGGTGCTGGCGTAGTGGCAGGTTGAGTTGAGAATAGTGTCAGATAGGTGCTGGCGTAGTGACAAGTTGACGCTGGCGTAGTAGCAAGATGGGGTAGGGGCGGGGACAAGTGAGGATAGGACTCGTTGGCTGTCAAGCTTTTATATTGTGCTCTACCACATGTCGCCTATACCATAGGGCTTTGTTTCGTTGATATTTCTCTCCCATGCTTCCGTTAAGAAGGGATAGACTAAGACGGGTTTGCTGACCAATCTGCCGTCCTTCGTAAGTTGCTTTTCGTCAGCGACAGAGGCCTTGGGGATGTAGATCTTCAGCGGTTTGTCTACGTTAGAGGAAGGCAATGACAGGAGGTAGACATCCTCTTCTAATAGTTTGCCATCATGGAGTAAGGTGAATTGATAGGATGTGTTCGACTTTAAGGAATCGATGGACAGTTGGCTTATTGTGGGCATGTGCCGATAATTAGGATAGTGTTTACGCACCCATATAGGGAGCTGCTTGTGGATAAACAGCCAGTCGCTCTTCGTGAGCGGGAGGGGTTGTGGATTTAAGAGCTTATATTTCCCGATTATCTTATAGCCCCTATCCAACCAACTATCGACGACTACGGGACCCATGCTGTTCGTGCATACGTACTTTGGTCTTGTCGTTTTCCAAACAAGAAAAGTGATAAGGAGCGTGCAAATTATCGACGAAATGATAAGAAACTTTCGTGGTACTCTATATAAAAACAGCATCGTTTCTGAGATTGATAAGACTTTTTTACCTCCTAATTCCTCAATGACCTGAATGGAGAACACATAGAAGAAGCGGTACTAAAGAGGACTGTTCGGTGGCTTGTCGAATAGTGAAACCTGCTTTGTTAAGCGTTGGAAACAAGCGAGATAGACTAAGCACCGACTTGACAAATGTACGAATAAAAATCGACAACAGCCTTGCTTTGGACCGAATATTTCCTGTCATGGGTGTTCGGAGACGGCCGTCAGTCTGCTTGTCAATAAGATGTTCGGAGCGTGAGGGGCATTGGTAAGCTAAAGAAATGGCGAGATAAACGTCTGATAATCAGCTGATAACGCAGGAAGAAGACGTAGGGCAGTAGGGCTGTAGAGCTTGATGAACAACATCGTTCAGCCTGTTTATGTGCCCATTCTCACCATCGGTATCAGATAGGCAATCGTCTTTTCGAACCCATAAGATAGTGGCCCCTCCCCCTTCCCCTCCCCCGCAGGGAGGGGCGTAATATGTGAGGTTACCCCTACAAGACTGCCATCAAAGAACATAATGAAGCCTACATCCTTTTTATAGGGGTATCTCGGTGATCACGCCCCGCCCTTTGGAGGAGGAGACGGGGGAGGGACCAGTTGGGGACGGAGGAGGGGCCTATACCTTTCTTCTGTGTTCCTCCGTGAGAAGCAGACGTTTTTCTGTTTTGTAATAAGAGTTTTATAACTTGTGTAAATACTATAGTTTCATATACATAGAGTACTAAAAAAAGTAGAGTAACACGCTCATCTGTTACTCTACTCTTTCTTAGTTCATCTGTTACTCTGTCTTTCTAATATCCTGTCAGAGCACATAACTTGTCGACTTGTTACCTCGTCTACTCATCAACTTGGTACTTGTTCTCCTGTTACTCTGTCTTTCTAATACCCTGTCAGAGCACATAACTTGTCGACTTGTTACCTCGTCTACTCATCAACTGGGTACTTGTCCTCCTGTTACTCTGTCTTTCTAATACCCTGTCAGAGCACAAAACAGACTCGTCATCCACCCTCTCTTTCTTCCTTCCCTTCGGTCGGCGACCATCGGAATGGAGAGGAGTTGGATGAGAAACTACGGTCGAGAGACAGGATACTCTCGGTGTTCATGCTCCTTCCCGTGGGAGAGGAGTAGAGGGAGAGACCCTTCGGAGGCCTATCTTACATGCTCCGTTCTGTTACTTCGCATACCCAGGATTCTGCTCCAACTTAGGGTTGTCAGAGATATTCCATTGTGGTATAGGGAGGTAACGGTTGTAGGTTTGGAACGAGCGGTCCTCAACTTTGCTTGTACCACTTACTACGGCACGCATGGTTGGGTCGGTAGCTGTGTTGTCGATAGTACCTGTGATGCGGGTTAGTGGACCGTTCAAAACTGTCTCAGCAACCATCTTACCGTTGCTTGTCCAGCGTAAGATGTCAGCACGACGAAGGCCTTCACCAGCGAACTCCGAGCCACGCTCGCGGCGAATTAGCTCACGAAGCTTGTCCTTAGTGTTATACTTAGACTGGTCGACAGCCGGCATTCCCACACGTGTGCGCACCTTATCAAGCATTGCATAGACGTTGGCAGAAGGACCGTTCAGCTCGTTCTCGGCCTCAGCCCACGTCAAGAGCACCTCAGCATAACGGAAGACAATAGGCGAAGCCTCCGTGTCCCATACGTCAGCATACTGCGTCTTAGGGTCTAAGTACTTACGCCATGTGAGCGCAGTCTTGGATGAGTTGGCCGCATTGGTTGGGTAGTTAGGGTTCTTCTTACCGTTGACATTCTCGTCAAGGGTATTGAAGACAGTGCCATCCCAGTCGCAACCAGGATAGAGAATAGTCATTGCCATACGTGGATCACGGCCATGGAAAGGATGCGTAGCATCGTATCCAGACCCCGCCTCGTCGATGGTCATACCATTACTCATCTCATAGTTATCGACACACTTCTGCGTAGGAACGACAGAAGACCAGCCTCCGTCACCATTGTTATAAAGCTGTCCGATAGTACCCAGAGGGCGTGTACCGCTCTTATACTGTACTGCAAGGATGATTTCCTTAGAGTCTTTACCAGCCAACTTAAACAAGTTCGTGTAGTCAGGGTCGAGTTCATAGAGCCCTAAATCGATGATAGCTTGTGCGGCATCCTTGGCCTTCTGATAGTCACCCCAGTAGAGTGCGGCACGCATCTTCATAGCTAGTGCAGCGCCTTTAGCGATACGTCCGCGTGCAGCAGGACTCGTGTTGATGTCGGCAATAGCCTCGTCAAGGTCTTTGAAAACCAAGTCCTTCACTTCTTGCTCCGTATTTCTTGGTACGCGAGCCTCCTGTGCACTGGTGAAGGGCTTGACGATTGGCACGCCACCATATAGGAATCCCATACGGAAATAGTTGTAGGCACGGATAGCCTTCACCTGTGCGATGAGGTCTTTCTTAGCCGCCTCGCTATTGAAAGCACACTTATCAACATTCTCAAGGAAGGTGTTGCAGCGGCCAATGATGGTATAGTCGTAGAACGACCAACCCGGAGAAGAAGGCGAGAGCGAGCCATTACCTATATTAGTAAAGCCCTCCCAAGGGAAGTTATTATACGCAAAGTCAGAGCCAGCGTCCCAATACAACAATGCTCCACCGTCTTCCCAACCATCATAACAGCCCACAAGGAACTTCTCAGCATCGTCGCCCGTCT
>ERZ1674163.176-NODE-176-length-18017-cov-12.992985_pt1 | contig 18017 bp, 15 predicted proteins | sample MGYA00581294_ERZ1674163 | MGnify/ENA primary metagenome ERZ1674163 (study PRJEB41354, sample SAMEA4873312) | human saliva metagenome | biome: human-associated habitat [ENVO:00009003]; feature: mouth environment [ENVO:08000002]; material: saliva material...
TTTAATTTTGAATTTTCAATAAGTTAATATTTCAATGGTTATTATTTAGTTTGCGATAAAAGTATATACAGCCGCCCACTCTATTCACATACATTAAAGACATTTTAAATGTTAATATCGTATAACGTTTTATCTATTTAAAATAAGCGATATAACCGACCAGGCAAATTGACCTGGCTGCCCATAAGTTATCCCTTCTTCTTAAAATAAGGAACTGCGATGTTCAACTTTATCAAGAAACAGTTTATCGACGTCATCCAATGGCCGAACCCTGACGACAGCCTGCTGATGTGGCGTTTCCCGATTACCGATGAGGAGATCCAAAACGGTGCAAGCCTGACTGTGCGTGAGGCGCAGATGGCGATGTTTGTCGATGAAGGCGTAACCGCCGACGTGTTTGGTCCGGGGCGTTACACGCTTAATACGCAAACGCTGCCGGTGCTGACCAACTTGAAAAACTGGGACAAGCTTTTTGAGTCTCCGTTTAAATCCGATGTTTACTTTTTCAATACCAAACAACAGCTCGCACGAAAATGGGGAACGTCCCAACCTGTTACCGTGCGCGATGCCGAGTTTGGCGCGGTGCAACTGCGTTCGTTCGGTATGTATTCTTACCGCATCAGCGATCCGGCAAAATTCTTCAAAGAAGTCAGCGGTGTGGCGGCGCAATACAGCGGCGTAGATTTGGAAAACCAGCTGCGCAATATTGCAGTCACCCAATTGGCGGCCGCGTTTGGCAGCTCCGGTATCCCATTCTTGGATATGGCGGCGAACCAAGTTTTGTTGTCGCAAAAAATCGGCGAATTGCTCGGTGCGGAATTTGCCAAGCTGGGTTTGGCTTTGGAAAACTTTACGGTTGAAAGCATTTCCTTGCCTGCTTCTATCCAGGCTGCGTTGGATAAGAAAATTTCGATGGGCGTTATCGGCGATTTGGGTCGCTACACCCAATATCAAACCGCCGAATCCATCCCGCTTGCAGCACAAAATGAAGGTGGACTTGCCGGAATCGGTGCAGGTTTGGGCGTAGGTGCCGGTATTGGTCAGGCGATGGCGGGTGCCATGTCTGGCATGATGCAGCCGAATGCGCAACAGGCTCAGCAAAATGTTCAGCCGGCTGCCGAAGATCCGCAGGCGAAATTGGTGAAACTTAAGTCTTTGCTCGATGGCGGTTTGATTTCGCAAGAAGATTTTGACAAAGCCAAGGCTGAAGTGTTGAAACAGCTGATTGGTTGATCAATTGAAGGCCGTCTGAAAAATATCATTCAAAAGAAGCGTTGAGCTGCTTCTGTGAAGTGAAAAAGTTTTCAGACGGCCTTTCGAATGATTTGATTAAGCCTGTCCGACTTCAAAAACGTTAAGGTCGTCTGAAACATCCCAACTCATCCTGAAAAAGCAAACCCATGTCTCAAACTCCTTTCTTCAAAACCGACTGCCCAAGCTGCGGCGCGCCTGTCGAAGCGCATTCTGCTTCCGCCGTGACGCTGGTGTGCGGCTATTGCAACAGCATGCTGGTGCGGCAAGATAACGGCGTTGTCGACTCCGGCCGCGATTCCGCGTTGCTGGAAGATTTTAGTCCGCTGCAAATCGGAACCAGCGGTACATTTGTCGCACAACGCTTTACCTTGGTCGGACGGCTTCAGGTGCAGTACGACGATGGCGCGTGGAACGAATGGTATGCGCTGTTTGACGACGGCAGGGCCGGTTGGCTTTCTGAGGCGGGCGATTTGTATGTGATGACCATGCCGGTCGAAATCGATAGCCCGCCGAGATTTGAAGACACGCGAGCCGGGTTTAGCGAGCTGATTTTTCAAGATAAACGCTATATTGCCTCCGATGTCCGCAACATCAGCTTGAAACATGCGGCCGCGCAGGGTGAGTTGCCGTTTGTTTTGAAAGAAGATACAGAAAATCGGGTTTCCGACTGGCGTTGCGAAAACCTTTTCATCACGCTCGATTACAGCAGCGAAACACCTGAAGCCTTCTTCGGGCGGATGGTAAACCTAGATGATTTGAAGCTGGAAAACACCCGCAGCGAAGACGAAATCAAAGAAAGCGCAGGCCGTCTGAAAGGCAGTATTTCCTCAGAAAACTGTCCCAACTGCGGCTCGTCCGTCCACTGGGTCAACGGCCTCACCGCCCATCTCAACTGCCCAAGCTGCGGCAGCGAATTGGCAATCGGCAAAGACAAAGCCGAACTCATTACCGCCAACGCCATGCGAACGGCGCAGCAAAGCCTGTTTACCCTGCCCGTCGGCAGACAAGGCCGTCTGAAAAATCGCGAATTTTACGTTATGGGCGCAGTCAGATACGCCGAAACCGACGCACAGGAAACATTCGAAAACCTGTTCAGCGGCCTCAACCGTACGCTCACGCCTGAAGGACAATGGACGGAGTATCTGCTTTACAACCCTACACAGGGTTTCTTATGGTTGGTTGAAGCTGATGAAGGTTGGAATATTTCCGAAACCTTGAACGATTGGCCGCGCCTCGACCGCAACCGCCAACCGCAAGGCTATGGCAAACTTTATGACTATGGCGGACAGGTTAAGGTTGCCAGCGGAGCGTTTTATTGGCGTGTCCGAAACGGTGATTTGAACTATTACAGCGATTACCGAGACGGACAAAGCCGTAAGATTGGCTCCGAACTAAACAGTCACGAAATGGCATGGACTAGAAGTGCCCCAATTGCTTATCGGGAAATTGCAGATGCGTTTAATCTGACCAGCCAAGCTCCGCATTACACTGCAAACATGGCGGCGGACGGCATTGATAAATCATTAAGAATCATAATGACCGCCATCTTGGTTGTCGTCAACCTCCCTGCGCTGCTGACCGGCGATGGCTCTGCCGCACTTACCGTCATCTTTGTAGGATGCTGGTTGTTGTGGAGCATGGGCAAAAAAGACGAAGATGAGGATTAACATGTCGAGAATCACTTACATCATTTTCAGCACCATCATCATCGTCATCTCCATGATCATCAGCTACGGCTCTTCCGACTCCGACAGCTCGCGTATGCACTCCGGCGGCTATTATGGCGGCAGTGGTTATTCCGGAGGCCATAAATGACCCATGCCCCCGGTAATCATGGCCTATTGGACTTATACGGCTGCAATGAAGCCATCTTAAAAGATGAAGGCCGTTTGAAAACCGCTTTGGCAGCCGCCGCACAGGCTGCAGAAGCCACCATATTAACCGAACATTTCCACACCTTTGGCGGCGCAGGCGGCGTAACCGGCGTTTTACTGCTCGCCGAGTCCCATATCAGTATCCACACTTGGCCGGAACACCGCTTCGCCGCCATTGACGCATTTATTTGCGGCGGCATGAAATTGGAAAAAGTGAAGGAAATCTTGTGCAGGGAGTTGGCGGCTGAAAGGGCTGTTTGGACGGTTGCGCAACGTGGCGAAGGAATACTGGACGATATACAACCATTGGTTGAACAATAAAATCTGTCAGGCCGTCTGAAAAAATCGGCTGATAGTAAATTAGATAACAAATTTTGTATAAAAAGGCTTTTAAACAAAATGCTTAAAATAAAAAATTGGAAGAGAAACAGAAGTTTGCCATTGGGTATTTACTTGCTTGCAGGTTTGTTTTTGCTTGGAGTGGAAAGTGCCGAAGCAAAAAAATTAACACATGAACGTACTGAGTATTGCAGTAATCAAGTTTATGTCAGTAATAACCAAGGCGCATCCCTGCAAGCTCAACCGGACGATAAAGCATCTTCAATCGCTCAATTGCACTATATGCAATACCTTTGCGTTGTCGGTAATGACAGCAAAAATACCGAAGAAGGATACTCTTGGATAAAAGTAAAAAAAGTACCTTTGGCAATCAAAGAAAACCAAATCAGTTGTCATGATATGGGCCTGCCTGACAACTGCACCAAACCTACCGATTTCCCGACTGAATGGAAAATCAAACCGCCCAAAGGCAAAAAATGTCGTCTTTCCACTCATGTTGATGATGAAGGTCAGTTGCTTATTGTCGCAAAAGGCGTTTGCCCGACCGGATGGGTAAAAGAGAGAGATGTACAATTTTTTGCCGATTAGTAAACTTGGCTTTAGTTAAAGAAAACAAAGTTCATCATATGGCAGAACAATCAAGAAAAAAGATTTAACTTATTCTTTATTAAAAGACAGGCCGTCTGAAAGCATATTCAATCCGTTTTCAGACGGCCTTAAACCTTGTGCTGATTAAACTGAAATATTGACGTTATATGGAAAAAACGCCTTTTTTTAAAACCGATTGCCCAAGCTGTGGTGCGCCTGTGGAGGCGTATTCCGCTACTGCCGTGACGCTCGTGTGTGGCCATTGCCACAGTATGCTGGTAGTTAGAAAAGGAAAGAAAAAAAGCGGGAGCATTGTCTCATATTCGGAGCGGGATTCTGCGCTCTTGGAGGATTTCAGTCCGTTGCAAATCGGTACGAGGGGTGTTTTTGCGCATCGGAATTTTACGTTGATCGGAAGATTGCAGGTGCATTACGATGTCGGCGTATGGAACGAATGGTATGCTTTGTTCGATGATGGTCTGACCGGTTGGCTGTCTGAAGTTGGTGATTTATATGCTATGACCTGTGAGGCTTCAGGCAAGGCAAAAGGGTTGCCGACAACTTTTGAGTCAGTTCGCCTTGGGCAGAGCTCTTTCGAGTTGGACGGTAAAACTTTTGTCGTTTCAGACGCACGCACCATCCATTACTGCAATACTGATGCACAAGGAGAGTTACCGTTTAACCTGACCGCAAAAAAGGCGACAGGTAAGGTTTGTGATTTTCGTTGTGGCAAGCTGTTTCTGACCATAGATTTTACAGTATCGCCACTCACCATTTATCTTGGCCGCGTTGTCAGTTTGAATAGCCTGAAGCTGGAAAACTTACGCAGCGATGATGAGATCCAGGCAAGTGCAGGTCGTCTGAAAGGAGAAATTCACACCGAAGCCTGCCCTAATTGTGGTGCATCGGTTCATTGGCCAAGTGGCGTAACTTCTTTTCTTCTTTGTTCCTCTTGCGGCAGCAGTCTGAATACGACGAAAGATACTGTCGAATTGATGAAAGAAAATACGGCACGGCAGGCACAGCAAAACCTGTTTACGCTGGATATTGGCACGATAGGCCGTCTGAACGATACGGAATATCGGGTGATTGGCGCCGTACAATATGCCGAAATCCCTTTCGGCAGTATTACCCGTAACTATGTTGTCAAGGAAGAGCGGTTTGGGAAGTGGACGGAATACCTGCTTTACAATACACAGCAGGGCTTTGCTTGGTTGGTAGAATCGGGAAATAGCTGGCGGTTTTCGGAAACTTTGCAAGCATGGCCGGAGTTTGATGTCAACGGCAACCCTATTGATGAGGAGGTGGTTGATCGTTACGGCGGGCGGGTTGAAACAGCAGCGGGAGCGTTTTATTGGTGTGTCAAAAGCGGGGATTTGATTGACTATACCGAATACCGTTCAGCAACAGATTATTCTGACAATTCCAGATTGTGTGCCGAACAGGGCAAGGATGAAACGGTTTGGAGCAGAAGCAAACCTATTCCTTACAGCCAAATGAGAAAGGCATTCGACCTGCCGCGTGATTCGGTAGGTGCGTTTGGCTTATGGCTGACAAACGAAGAGAGGCGTCCTGAAGATCGTGATGACAGAATCCGTGCTTTTGCTACGTTGATTCTCATCGTTATCAATCTTCCGGCGTGGTTGTCTCCAGAGTTGTTGAGCTTTGAAGGCATTGGGGTTAGTTTGTTTGCATTGGTGTGGATATGGATAGCGGAGAGATTTAAAGATGACGACGATTACGAAGAAGAGAGGGGTGTTATGATACTTGGCTTCTTCTTTATGATTTTTATTGCTACCTTATTCAACTATGTTAGCGTAGATGAAGGTGATTCGTCTTATTCGGGTAGCGGCTACAGTGGTTATTCTGGTGGACATAAATAGTACGAGGTGCACTCAAACTAAAGCAACCGCTATCTCATTTTTTTTCAGACGACCTTTTTATAAAACATGCTAACCCGCCGTCAATTTCTCAGTTACACCGCCGCGCTTGGCGCTGCCTCTGCTTTTTCTTGGCAAACTTACCAATACCTCAACCGCAAACCGCCGGTTTCTATTAACCGTGTCGGCTTGCCGTTGGGGCATTTGTTGCGCGACGGGGAATTGCTCAGTCCGCCGGCCCGTCATTATGAATGCAATACGTTGATACTTGGCGGTGGTGCGGCTGGGTTGGGAGCATTGTGGTATTTGGCGAAGCATAATCACCGCGATGTATTGTTGGCAGAAGGGTTTGAACGTAATGGCAACAATGCCGCCTATACGTCTTCAGACGGCCTGAAAGCGCCGAGCGGTGCGCATTATTTGGCTTTGCCGTCGAAAGAAAGCGTGTATGTGCGCGAGATGTTGGCGGATTTCGGTATCTTGCAGTCGGACGGGAGTTTTAGGGAAACCGATTTGGTCTATGCGCCCGAATCGCGCCTCTTGTATCAGGATAAATGGGTGGAACATTTATTGCCGAAAGAAGAGGCGGATTCCAAAAGGTTTTTTGATTTAATCGGCCGTCTGAAACAGGCTTACGGCAATGACGGTAAGAAAATTTTTGCCATTCCGATAGCCCTGTCTTCAGCAGACGAAACGTGGCGCAAACTCGATCATCTGACGTTTAAACAATGGCTTGAGCAAGAAGGTTATAACTCACCCGAGCTTTTGTGGTATCTCGATTATTGTTGCCGCGACGATTACGGACAGGGCATCGGGCACGTGTCTGCCTTTGCCGGACTGCATTATTTTGCCGCCCGCAACAATGTAGAAACCGTTCTCACTTGGCCCGAAGGTTTGGCACATCTTTCTGAAAACCTGCGCCGTCATGCCGGTTTGCAGGAAGGCTGGCAATGGCCGTCTGAAAACCGTATCCGTTTGGAGAAGCCTGCTTCGATTAATGCTTCTGCCGTTAAAATCAAACCGCTTTCAGACGGCCGGATTGAAGTGTGGCTGCGTGATAATGCAAAAGAGGAAACCGTTGCCGTCATCGCGCAACACGTTATCTCCGCCATGCCGCTGATGGTTGCCGCCCGCATTATTGAACATCCAGAACAATTTGGTCTGGACATCCCAGAATACGCGCCATGGCTGATTTCCAATTTTGAACTGCACAGTTTCCCGAAAGAAAAAAACAACAGCGAACTTGCGTGGGACAATGTGGTTTACGGCAGCCAAGGGCTGGGTTATGTTGTTGCGACCAACCAGCTTATTCGGGTTGCCCGTCCTGAACGCACGATTTTTACCGCCTACGCCGCACTCAACCATGATACGCCGCAAGCCGTCCGCCGCCAGCTGCTTGAAGCAAGCGACGAAGAGCTGCTCCAGCTTGCCGCCCAAGATCTGTTTACCGCTTACGGCGAAGGCTTTTGGCGGCATGTTTCCCATGTTGACATTACCGTCCGCGGGCATGGCATGAGCGTGCCGAAACCCGGCTATTTAAGCGATGAGGCTTTATTAAAAATCAGAAATCGAAATGCTGGATTATTGTTTGCACACAGTGATTTAAGCGGCTATTCGGTATTTGAAGAGGCTTTGTATTGGGGTGTGGAAGCGGCGCGGAAAGTGTTGGCTTAATTGATATAAAAAGGCCGTCTGAAATCATATTCAGACGGCCTTTTCTTTTTTAACCTATAACCTGATTAGGCTTTTGGTTTCAAAGCGGCAGCTTCGCGAGCCAGACGGGTGATGGTATCCCAGTCTTTGTTTTTGATGGCTTCTTTCGGAGTCAGCCATGAGCCGCCGACGCACAAGACATTAGGCAGTGCCAAGTATTCGGGTGCAGTTGCCAGGCTGATGCCGCCGGTCGGGCAGAAGCGCACGTCGGCGTAAGGGCCGTACAGGGCTTTGAGCATGGCTTTGCCACCGACGACTTCGGCAGGGAAGAGTTTGAGGGTATCGATGCCGTGTTCCAAAGCCAGTTGGACTTCGCCCGGGGTGGCAACGCCGGGAATCAGGGGGATGCCGCTGTTGTGGCTGGCTTTGGCGAGGGATTCATGCAAACCCGGGCTGATGGCGAAAACTGCACCTGCATCTTCAACGGCTTTGAGTTGCTCGGGGTTGGTAACCGTACCTGCGCCGACGATGGCGTTGGGCACTTCTTTGGCAATCAGGCGGATGGCGTCGAGGCCGACAGGGGTGCGCAGGGTGATTTCGAGGGTGGGGATGCCGCCTTCGACAAGGGCGTGGGACAAATCGACGGCGGTGCTTAAGTCGTCAATCGCCATCACAGGCACAACTGCGCCGGCGGTCAGGATTTCGCGTGGGGTCAGTTTGGACATTTCAGTTCTCCAAGTGGGATAGGGGCATTTTTGTTGAGGTCAAACGGGAAGGGGCTAAGTTTTCAGACGGCCTTTTTGAGAAATGGGGGGAGTTGCTTATTCGTGGGCAAAGCCCACGCTGCGTCTGATCCGTTTAAACAGCTTCAATAATTTTTCAGACGACCTTCTATTCGCGAAGGCCGTCTGAAACGGACATCAGGCAAATTCGCCGCCGAAGCTCATGGCACCGGTTTCTGCGCTGCTGGTCATGCTGCGGAAGTTGGCGAAGAGTTCGCGGCCGCAGCCTTGTTGGTTGGCGCTCAAGTCAATGTGTTCGACTTCGCGGGCGTTCCATTCGGCTTCGTCAATCAGGACGTTGAGTTCGCCGGTAACGGAGTCGAAGCGGATCAGGTCGCCGGTACGGATTTTGGCGATATTGCCGCCCATCAGGGCTTCGGGCGTCATGTGGATGGACGCGGGTACTTTGCCGGACGCGCCGGACATACGGCCGTCGGTCAGCAGCGCTACTTTGAAGCCGCGGTCTTGCAGAATGCCCAAAGGCGGAGTCAGTTTGTGCAATTCGGGCATACCGTTGGCGCGCGGGCCTTGATAGCGGACGACGCAGACAAAATCGCGTTCCAACTCGCCGCGTTCAAATGCAGCCAAAACTTCGCGTTGGTCGTTGAACACGATGGCGGGCGCTTCGATGATGCGACAGCCTTCGCGCACGGCGGACACTTTAATCACGCCGCGACCGATGTTGCCTTTCATCAGGCGCAGACCGCCGTCCGGGGAGAACGGATTGTCGGCTTTGCGCAGGATATCTTCATTACCGCTGGTTTCAGGGGCTTCGCGCCATTCGAGTTTGCCGTCGATGAGGAAAGGTTCTTTGGTGTAGTGGCGCATACCGTGACCGACGACGGTATCGACATCGTCGTGCAACAAGCCTGCATCCAGCAATTCGCGGATAACGAAAGGCAGGCCGCCAGCAGCGGTAAAGTGGTTCACGTCGGCTTTGCCGTTGGGGTACACGCGGATGAGCAGCGGGATGATGGAGGAAATTTCGTCAAAGTCGTCCCAGTTTAAAATTACGCCTGCGGCACGCGCCATGGCGACGAGGTGCATGGTGTGGTTGGTCGAGCCACCGGTCGCCATCAGGCCGATCAGGGCGTTGATGAAGGATTTTTCGGTTAACATTTCGCCCAAGGGTTTGATGGTGCCGTTTTTGATGCCGCGCGCGAGGTGTCCGGCAGCGTAGCGGGTCAGTGCTTCGCGCAGGTCAGTGTAAGGGTGGACGAAGGCGGCAGCAGGCAGGTGTACGCCCATCATTTCCATCATCATTTGGTTGGAGTTGGCGGTGCCGTAGAAGGTACAAGTACCCGGGCTGTGGTAAGAACCCATTTCGCTTTCAAGCAGGGCATCACGGCCGACTTTGCCTTCGGCAAAAAGTTGGCGGGTACGGGCTTTTTCTTTATTGCCGATACCGCTGGACATCGGGCCTGCAGGGACGAAGATGCCTGGGATATGGCCAAACGACAACGCACCGATCATCAAACCCGGTACGATTTTGTCACATACGCCCATAAACAGGCCGCCGTCAAACATTTGGTGCGACAGACCGATGGCGGTACTCATGGCAATCACGTCACGGGAAAACAGCGACAATTCCATGCCGGCGTAGCCTTGCGTGATGCCGTCGCACATGGCGGGCGTGCCGCCGGCGACTTGGGCGGTCGCGCCGTTTTTCTGTGCTTCGTCTTTGATTTGGTCGGGGAAGTCTTTAAACGGCTGGTGTGCGGAAACCATATCATTGTAGGCAGTGATGATGCCTAAGTTGGGGACGGTTTCCTGAAGCATTTCGATTTTGATGCTTTTGGGCATGGCGGCGTAGCCGTGTGCCAAGTTGCTGCAGCCGAGCTGGTTGCGCTCTAAGCGTCCCATCTGTTTGGCGCTGCGGATTTTCGCCAGATATTTTTCACGCGTCGGGCGGCTGCGCTCGATGATGCGCTCGGTAATTTCGGCGAGTTTCGGGTGAATAGGAGTGAGGTTCATGTGCGGTCTCCTGGCTAAACGATATGATAGGGATTTTGTTTGCGCGTTTCTGATTTTTGTATTGGGTATGTTTCAGACGGCCTTGAGCTGTGGGAATGAATAATAAGGGCCGTCTGAATATTTGAAGATTTCTCTTCGAAGCATCCGCATATTATAGTACAAAATCTGTAATTTTGTTACAAAATAATTTGCTAAATGTAAGAAATTTGATTTAAATCGAGGTATGGTCAATTCGTAAAACGATGGGCTGCAAAAGTCATCAAACTTTTATGTTAAATCAAACAATTTGTAAAAATGAGAATAGACAAAATGTGTAGCCATGTGTAGTATTACTACTCATTAGCCCGCTTGTTTGAAATTTTGGTGCAGGCGATTGGTTTTTTACTGCTTATTGCTTAAAGGCTTTTGATTCTAATCGATTTTTATAGATGACGACAGTCCAAAAGTTTTGAAGCAAGCTTCCTCAACGAGAGATGAAACAATGAGTACACAGACAAATTTTGATTTGGTGTTGTTTGGCGCGACCGGCGATTTGGCAATGCGTAAACTTTTGCCTTGCCTGTATCAGGCGCATGTAGCCGGTTTGCTTCATCCCGAAGGTCGTATTTTGGGTGTAAGCCGCAGCGAATTGGATACCGCCGGTTTTTTGGCCAAAGTGGAAACGAATTCTAAAATCCATGTCAAACAAAACTTCTCAGAAGAAGCGTGGGCATCGTTTATCCAACGTCTCGAATATTTGAAAGTCGATGTGACAAAGAAAGACGACTTTATTGCTTTGGGCGACTTGGTAAAAGCGCGCAAGAATACTGAAAATGTCGTGATCTACCTCTCAACTGCACCGAAATTCTTTGCGCAAGCCTGTGAAAACCTTGCCGAAATCGGTTTGAATGCCGATAACGTGCGCGTGGTTCTGGAAAAACCGCTGGGTACAGACCTGGCTTCTTCCCGGCAAATCAATACAGATGTGGCCCGTTATTTCAAAGAAGAACAAATCTACCGTATCGACCATTATTTGGGCAAAGAAAGTCTGCAAAACCTGCTGGCCCTGCGTTTTGCCAATGTGATGTTCGAGCCTTTGTGGAACAACAAATACATTGAAAGCGTACAGCTGACCATTGCCGAGCAGTTGGGCGTGGAAGAGCGCGGCGAGTTCTACGATATTACCGGCGCATTGCGCGATATGGTGCAAAACCACTTGATGCAAATGCTTTGTATGACCGCCATGGAAGCGCCCGCCAGCTTGGATGCCGATGCCGTGCGTGATGAAAAAGTGAAAGTCATCAAGGCTTTGAAACCGCTGACCATCGAATCCGTCAATGAAAATGTTATTCGCGGCCAATATGTTGCGTCAAACGGCATGAACGGCTATCTGGAAGAAGTCGATGTACCGAAAGACAGTTTCACTGAAACTTATGTCGCCATTAAAGCCGAAATCGAAAACGAACGTTGGAAAGGCGTACCTTTCTACCTGCGTACCGGCAAACGCATGGCAGGCAAAGTAGCGGAAATCGTGTTGAACTTCCGTCCGTTGCAAAACCATATTTTCGACAACAGCCAAGCCGCGCCGAATCGTTTGGTTATTGAACTACAACCGACCGAATCTGTCCGCCTTTACACGCAAGTGAAAACCCCGGGTGCAGGCAATAAAGTGGAAGTAACGTCTTTGGGCGTGGATTTGGGCAAAGCCGTAGAAGGCCGCCGCGCCGAGGCTTATGAGCGTCTGCTGCTGGATGTGATTAACGGCAAACTCGCTTTGTTCAACCGCCGCGACGAACTCGAAGCCGCTTGGGAATATGTGATGCCGATTTTGGAAAACTGGGCGAACAATACAACGCCTCCGCATGCTTACAAAGCCCATTCTTGGGGCCCTGAAGCTGCGCGCGCGCTGTTGGCGCGCGACGGCAACAAGTGGCACGAAGAGCAATAATATTTCTTTCAGACGGCCTTGTTTTCCGACAAAAGGCCGTCTGAAACCATGAAAGGACGAAACATGTTTGTTTGGCACGAACAAGAAAACGCTGCAACTGCCGCGCAAGCTTTGGCCGATGCCGTTGCCGCCGCATTGCAAACTGCATTGAATGAGAAAGGCCATGCGGTTTTGGCCGTTTCCGGCGGTCGTTCGCCGATTGCGTTTTTCGAGGCTTTGTCGCAAAAAGATTTAAATTGGCAAAACATCAGCATTACTTTGGTGGACGAGCGTATTGTCCCGACCACGCATGCCGACAGCAATACGGGCCTGGTGCGCGAATATCTGCTCAAAAATAACGCGGCCGTTGCCACATGGATTCCTGTTATTGAAGACGGAAAATCTGAAACTGAATTACAACCTGAAGTTGTCGTTGCTTACGCATTGAAACATTACAAGCAACCTGACGTGCTGGTGTTGGGCATGGGTTCAGACGGGCATACGGCGTCGTTGTTCCCTCAAGCGCCTCAATTACAGGCTGCAATCAATGAAGCCGACGACCCGACATTGATTCATACCACACCGGTTACCGCGCCGCATGAGCGCGTAAGCATGACTTTAGGTGCGATTGCCAAAACGCCGAATGTGTTTTTGGCTATTCAAGGCGCAGAGAAAAAAGCAGTATTTGATAAAGCTGCCGCAAGGGCCGATACCGAATATCCGACCAGCCTAATTCTCAATCATCAAGGAATTAACTGCCATGTCTACTATGCACACTGAAGCTTATCCTCGCCTGGTCGCCGACATCGGCGGTACGAATGCCCGTTTTGCGCTTGAAACTGCCCCGCAAGTGATTGAGAAGGCTGAAGTTTTACCATGCAAAGATTACGATACCGTCGTTGATGCCGCCAAAACTTATTTGGAACGCGCAGGCAGCCCGAAAGTTTTGCACGCCGCCTTTGCGATTGCCAATCCGATTTTGGGCGACTGGGTGCAAATGACCAACCACCACTGGGCGTTTTCCATCGAGACCACCCGTCAGGCTTTGGGTTTGGAAACCTTGATTCTGTTGAACGACTTTACCGCCCAAGCTTTGGCAGTGACCAAAACCGAAAAGAAAGACCTGGTACAAATCGGCGGGCAAAAGCCCATCGAATTTGCGCCTAAAGCCGTTATCGGTCCGGGTACAGGTTTGGGTGTCAGCGGTTTGGTGCACAGCGCTGCTGGCTGGGTGGCTTTGTCAGGTGAGGGCGGCCATACCAGCTTTCCGCCGTTTGACGATATGGAAGTGTTGATTTGGCAATATGCTAAAAACAAATACGGCCATGTTTCTGCCGAGCGTTTCTTGAGCGGCGCAGGTTTGAGCCTGATTTACGAAGCATTGGCCAAACGCGACAACATCAAGCAATACCGTCTGAAGCCGTCTGAAATTACCGATAAGGCATTGAGCGGGACTTCTCCGCTTTGCCGTCAGACTTTGGATATTTTCTGCGCCATGCTGGGTACGGTTGCTTCCAATTTGGCTTTGTCTTTGGGTGCGCGCGGCGGCGTGTATTTGTGCGGCGGCATTATCCCGCGCGTGTTGGATTACTTTAAAACATCCCCGTTCCGCAGCCGCTTTGAAAATAAAGGCCGCTTTGAGGCTTATCTTGCCGCTATTCCCGTGTATGTCGTATTGAGCGAGTTTCCGGGCATCGTCGGCGCAGCGGCGGCATTAGACAATCATTTAAATAACGTTTAAACACACAAACGGCGGTGCAGGGCAGGGGTGGAGAAAACCCTTGTCCTGAACGTCAAAAAATCAAAGGGTAGAGTATATGTTAAGCAAAATCAGCGAATCATTGTCCAACCTCTCCGGCGCAGAACGCAAAGTTGCCGAATCTGCGCTGGCCGAGCCGAAATGGTTCGTTCATGCCGCTGTGGCGGAAATTGCCGAGCGTGCGTCCGTCAGTCAGCCGACAGTAATCCGTTTCTGCCGCAGCCTGGGTTACAAAGGCTTGCCTGAGTTTAAACTCGCTTTGTCTGCCAGCATCGGCCACGAAGGTATGCCTTACGTTCATGAAGAATTAAACGCCGATGACAACATGGGCAGCGTGGTTGAAAAAGTATTGGGCAATGCCGCAGCCTCCCTCTTGGGCGAGCGCCGCTTCCTGAAAGAATCCGAGCTGGAAAACGCGATTGCCATTCTGATGCACGCGCGACGCGTTGAGTTTTATGGTGTCGGCAACTCCGGCATCGTAGCCCAAGACGCGCAACACAAATTTTTCCGCTTCGGCATGTCCACTGTTGCTTATGTCGATACGCATACCCAGCTGATGGCGGCTTCCGTATTGACTGAGCAGGATGTGCTGGTGGCGATTTCCAATACCGGCTCGTCTATCGAATTGCTGGACGCGGCCAGTATCGCCAAAGAAAACGGCGCATCCGTTATCGCGCTGACCCGCAATGATTCGCCGTTGGCCCAAATGGCCGACTGTGTATTGAGCATTGCCACTCAGGAAAATGCCGAGCTTTATACGCCTATGGTGTCCCGTCTTCTGCAATTGGCCGTTATCGACATTCTTGCCATCGGCTTGGCCTTACGCTTGGGCGATACCGCCAGCACGCAACTTCAAAAAAGTAAAAAAAGCATACACAACAAACACATCGAATACGATAAAGATTGATTCTTCACTGACATTTTCAGACGGCCTCGCCTCATATCCAGGCCGTTTGAAACCTCAAAAAACGGAAACCATCCCGTTCCCGTTTCAGACGACCTCACGGCCGTTTTCTCAACAAAACTGTCCACTATCCAGGAGAGCATCCGATGAAACACCTTCACGATTTACCGGCTTGGTCAAAATTATGGATACATTTTGACGAAACCAAAGAACAACACATGCGCGAAATGTTCGATCAAGATCCCGAACGTGCCGAGCGTTACTGGCTGCAAGTCGGCGGCCTGACGCTGGATTATTCCAAAAACCGCATCAACGACGAAACCATGGCACTGTTGTTCGAGCTGGCGCGTGAAGCAGGCGTGCCAGAACGGATGCAGCAAATGTTCCACGGCGAAAAAATCAATACGACGGAAAACCGCGCCGTTCTCCACGTTGCCCTGCGCAACCGCACCAACGCCCCTATCGTCGTGGATGGCGAAGATGTCATGCCTAAGGTCAACCATGTCCTGCAACGCATGGGCGAGTTCGCGCATGAAGTCCGCAGCGGCAGCTGGTTGGGCTATACCAATCAAGTCATTACCGACGTCGTCAACATCGGTATCGGCGGCTCTGACCTCGGCCCTCTGATGATGTGTACCGCGCTCAAGCCTTTCGGTCATCCACGCCTGAAGATGCACTTCGTCTCCAACGTGGACGGCTCCCAACTGCGCGACGTATTGTCTAAAGTCCACCCTGAAACCACGCTGTTCATCATTGCTTCCAAAACCTTTACCACCCAAGAAACCCTGACCAACGCCCTGACCGCGCGTAAATGGTTCTTGGATCATGCAGGAGATGAAAGCGCCGTAGCCAAACACTTCGTTGCCGTGTCGACCAACCAAAAAGCCGTTGCCGAATTCGGTATCGATACCGCCAATATGTTTGAATTTTGGGACTGGGTCGGCGGCCGTTACAGCCTCTGGTCAGCCATCGGCCTGCCGATTATGCTGTATCTCGGCGAAGAGAACTTCATCGAAATGCTCAACGGCGCGCACCTGATGGACCAACACTTCATCAACACCCCGCTAGAGCGCAACATGCCCGTCATCCTCGCCCTCATCGGCGTTTGGTACATCAACTACTACGGCGGCGGCAGCCACGTCATCGCCCCTTACGACCAACATCTCCACCGCCTGCCTAAATTCATTCAGCAGCTCGATATGGAGAGCAACGGCAAACAAGTGACCCTTGACGGCAAACCGGTCGGTTACGAAACTTCCCCGATTATTTGGGGCGAAACCGGTATCAACGGCCAGCATGCGTTCTTCCAACTGTTGCACCAAGGTACGCATATCACGCCGATTGACCTGATTGCCTCACTTGAAAAACGCAGCAACCTGCGCGGCCACCACGAAATCCTGTTGGCGAACGTTTTTGCCCAAGCCGAAGCCTTTATGCGCGGTAAAACGCCTGACGAAGTCCGCGCCGAGCTTCAAGCCCAAGGCATGGAAGCAGAGCGTATCGAAGAGCTGGTTCCGCACAAAACCTTCTCCGGCAACCGTCCAACCAACCTCATCCTCATAGACAAAATCAACCCGCGCAATATGGGCAGCCTGATTGCCATGTACGAACACAAAACTTTCGTTCAAGGCATTATTTGGGGCATCAACAGCTTTGACCAATGGGGTGTAGAACTCGGCAAACAACTGGCCAAAACCATTCTTGCCGAATTGACCGGCGAGACCGAAGTGCAAAAACACGACAGCTCCACTACACGCCTGATTAATCTTTATTTGAACGCCAACAAATAAAGCATTTATTTAAAGCAAAGGCCGTCTGAAATTTTCAGACGGCCTTTTGTTTTATTCCGGATCATCCGTAAACGCATTTTCCCGAAATATCGGTACAAACGTGAAAAGATACAGTACGAACACGGCGATGGTCAGAATCGCAGGAACGGTGATGAAGAAAATAGGGTTCACGTTCATTAAGAAAGCACGCGAGACGGCGGCCATAAAGAGCAAGGGGACGGCAATGCGGCAGAGCTTGGGGTAGTCGAGTTTGGTAAAGCCGCTGTGCCACAGTCCTGCGGTCAGCCACACCATCATCACGCCGCCCATCATGCCGCCGAGGGTAATCAAATGCAGGGGTGCAGAAGCGGGCAGGTTTTGCAGTTTCGCCGCGCCTGTCCACAGATAGCCTGCGGCGGCAAAGAGCTGGAGCAGGTAATAAGTGCGGACGTAGTGTTTGCGCAGGAGTTCGTGATGGTGGAGCTCACGCAGCTTGGCGAGCAGGATGAAGCCGACGGCGAGCGCGGTAAAACCAGCGGTTTGTGCAGGCAGCCAAAGTTCGGCGGCGGCGTGCAGCAGCAAGAAAGTAATAGCGATGTTTTTATAAACGATATTTGGAATAAAAACAGGGTCTTTCAGACGGCATTCTTTCAGGGCTTCCGCACCCAAAAGGACGCTGACGCGCACGGATACGAACATCACCGCCGCCATGTTCAGATGCACTTGCGCGCGCAACAGGTTCAAATCGCCGCTGACGGCATAGGCCGTCTGAAAAACGGTAAATGCGGCAAGCAGCATCAACAGGGCAAAGTTGTCGGTGTTACGGTCGAGCCAAATCAGCCAGGCGCAGAACAGCAGCAACACCAGCCAATAGGCGGCGACGAAAAACGAAGCGGTTTGCGGCGCAAACGGCAGCAGGGCAGATGCGGCGAGCAGTAATGCCGCCATCAAAGTAGCGACAGGTTTCAGACGACCTTTATAACCCGTCCATTCGAGCATGGCGGCAGTCAGAAAACCGCCGTATGCCGCAGGCAGCATGAGTTCTAAGAAGATTTGGCGGTGCAAAATGACGGCACCGGGGCTGATGAAAAACACCAACGCGCCGAGTATGGCAAGCACCGCCGCACCGACGAAAAACGGCCGCATGGGGTGGGTGAAAAACTTATTCATGGTTTGGCTTGATTCTGCATGAAGATGCTTTCGGATATAGATTTATTGGGAGGACAGGGTTGTATCTTGTATTGAAGAAGCAAGCCGAAGGTTTGTCAGATACTCAAATGCCCGTATCATTCATATTATTGATATTATTGTTTGAATTGTATTATTTTCAATAAT
>ERZ1674163.186-NODE-186-length-17251-cov-15.068330_pt1 | contig 17251 bp, 11 predicted proteins | sample MGYA00581294_ERZ1674163 | MGnify/ENA primary metagenome ERZ1674163 (study PRJEB41354, sample SAMEA4873312) | human saliva metagenome | biome: human-associated habitat [ENVO:00009003]; feature: mouth environment [ENVO:08000002]; material: saliva material...
GCGGTGCGGAAGGTGCCGCCGGGCAGGTCGAAGGCTACGGCGATGTGGCTGGGCTGGTTGTCTTTGATGATGCTCAGCAGGGTGGAGAGGAAGGCGTGGACGGCTTCGGTGTGCTGGCCGTCGCTGCGCACGAAGATGTGCTGTCCGGTCTTTTCGGCCATGGTGTAGATGCCGAAGAAGGAGCGTAGGGCGAGGGAGTGTCCGTCAATGAGCAGGAGGGTTTTGTTCTCTGTAGTCACTCCTCTAGTGTATCGAGTCTGAGTTTTCTTGGTGGTTGGCTTCGTGACGGCCGGGTTCGGGGGGCCAGTTTCGGTGGCTGCCGGTTAGGACTGTGGGGAGGCGCCCGCGCTGTGTTAGGTGTTGGATGCCGGTGCTGTGCCATATAGCGGAATAACGGGGTGTGTGGAAAGAGTTTTACCTCATATGTAGGTGCCGGTGGGGTGCGTTTGGTGAATTTTCTCCCAAAAATTGTGCCCCAAGCCACTATGTAAGGTGGATAATAATACGGTTTCCAGATAATATATAACCTTATTATCGCCTCCAGCGTAGGAACCCCCACACCCCGTGTATTCATAGGCAGAACTCTACCCAGAATTCACCGGCAGGATTCACTGGACTGTGAGGGCACCTCCCGCGCTTAACACACAACGAACCCTCATTTAGGAAACTATGAAGGCACTCAAAAAACTTCCCCTCCTCGCGTGGATTATCATCGCGATCGCATCGGGTGTGCTCATCGGCTTGCTGACCCCCGGAATGATTAGCGGCATCAATGACGCAACCGGCGCAGGCATCCCCACCGACCTCATTGTGCAGCTCTTCGTCTCCTTCTCGACCGTATTCAGTGCCTTCCTGAGCTTCGCGATTCCGCTGATTATTATCGGTTTCATCGTGCCCGGCATTGGTTCCCTCGCGCAGGGTGCGGGCAAGATGCTCGGCATCACCGTGGGTCTGGCGTACATCTCCAGCATCCTTGCTGGCTTCCTGGCACTGACCTGCGCACTGCTGCTCTACCCCATCATCCTAAAGGGTCAGCAGCTCGCTTCCTTCGATAACCCCGAGAACGCACTGTCCAAGGGCTACATCTCCTTCGAGCTGACCCCGATTATGGGCGTGCTGAGCGCCCTGATTCTCTCCTTCATCCTGGGCCTGGGCATTACCGCTCTGAAGACCCGTGCGATGCTGAACCTCTTCGAGGACTTCCAGGTCATCGTTGAGAAGATGCTCGGCTACGTGATTATCCCCCTGCTGCCGGTGCACATTGTGGGTGTGTTCGCGAATATGACCCTCGCCGGTCAGGTGGCGAAGATCCTCTCCGTCTTCGGTCTTGTGTTCGTCATGGTGATTATTCTGCACTGGGTCACCCTGGCGCTGCAGTACTCGGTGGCTGGCGCGATTTCTCGCCGCAACCCCATCCAGATGCTCAAGACCATGCTCCCGGCATACTTCACCGCAATCGGTACCCAGTCTTCGGCTGCGACCATCCCGGTAACCGTGCGTTCGGCGAAGAAGGCTGGCATCTCCCCCCGCGTGGTGGACTTCGCGATTCCGCTGTGCGCGACCATTCACCTCTCCGGCTCCATGATTACCATTACCTCCTGCTCGGTGGCAGTGCTGTTCATGACCGGCCAGCACCCCGACTTCGGTAGCCTGATCCCCATGATTCTGGTGCTCGGCGTGATGATGGTTGCCGCTCCCGGCGTTCCCGGCGGTGGCGTGATGACCGCAATCGGTCTGTTGCAGTCCATGCTTGGTTTCGATGCCTCCATGATTGCCCTGATGATTGCCCTGTACCTGGCTCAGGACTCCTTCGGCACCGCAACCAACGTGACCGGTGACGCGACCATCGCAGCCCTGACCGAGCGTATCTCCAAGGCAATCGGAGCGAACCCCGATAAGGAAATCCGCGACGAGGACATCGAAAAGGCAGAAGCTATTTCCGCCTAATCCTCTCCGCTTCCATAGCGTTTTTCAGCCCCGCCTCCCCTGTAGGAGGCGGGGCTGACCCGCACCCGGAAGCACCCGCGAAAAGCTATCCCACCCAAAGCAACAAAAACCAAGGAGTACACTGGAAGTCATGACTGAAAACAACACACAGCACGCGCCCGTCCGCGCGGCAGCGCCCACCACCCTCACCGCAGAAGAAATCAAGGCGCAGCTGACCGAAAGCGGCATCCCCGAGCACCTGCACCCCTACTTCCCCCGCGGTCTGGGCGAGCTCATCCCCGCCATGGGCATTAAGTTCCAGGAACTCACCGCAGAACGCACCGTTGCGACCATGCCCGTCGCCGGTAACACCCAGCCCATCGGTCTGCTGCACGGCGGCGCCAACGTGGTTCTCGCCGAGACCCTCGGCTCGCTCTCCGCGGGCGTGCACGGCGGCGAAAACCTCGTAGCAGTCGGCGTGGACATCAACGCAACCCACGTGCGCCCGGCAGTCTCCGGCGTGGTCACCGCAACCTGCACCGCTGTCAAGCTCGGACGCACCCTGTGCATCCACTCCATCGACATTGTGGATGAGCGCGGCCGCACCACCTGCACCGCACGCATCACCAATATGCTGATTCCCCGCCCCACTGCCTAACGTCCTACAACTTCAGCAAGTAGCCTAAAATCGTAGAAGCACGGGGTACACGGCACCCCGCCAACACCCCACCAGAAGGTACGACCAGAAGGAGCACCATGGCCCGCGAGCGCACCCCCTATTTCAAGCGTTACCCGAAGATTGTGCGCGCCAAGCGCATTGTCCTGCCCATCGCAATCGGCGTGATGCTGGTGTGCCTGGTGACCGCTATCAACAACCCCGGCAGCTTCTGGTGGCTGGGCGTGATGCTCGGCACCGGCGGCATGCTCTGGGCTGGCTCCCCGACGGACCGCCCCATCAGCGGCCCGAATAATGACGAAGACGATTTGAACCGCTACCTGCGCTAAGTTCCGTGTGGCGTTGGGTTCCCGCCCGCGCTAAGCGCCGGTTTACAACGCACACACGCGAACCGTTAAACACGAACGCCCCGTCCCTCAGCTTCATTGTGAGGGGTGGGGCGTTTGTGTGTCATGAATAAAGGCGCTGGTTCATCACTGCACCAGCCGTGTGTGCTCATCGGCGATTCCTAGTCTTCGCCGTAGCGTGCATTCGTACCTGTACTGTCATGTACTTTGCACGTCTTGTGCTTAGGAGAGCTGCTTGATGATGGTGTCAGAAACTTCGCGCATGGACAGGCGGCGGTCCATGGAGGTCTTCTGAATCCAGCGGAATGCTTCCGGCTCGGTCAGGTTCATCTTGGTGATGAGCAGCGACTTTGCGCGGTCAACCAGCTTACGGGTCTCGAACTGGTCGCGGATGGTACCAACTTCCTTCTCGAGGGCGCGAATCTGCTCGTAGCGGCTGATTGCCACCTCGATTGCGGGAACCAGGTCGTTCGGGGAGAACGGCTTGACGACGTACGCCATAGCGCCTGCCTCAACGGCACGGTCTACGAGTTCCTTCTGGCTGAAAGCGGTCAGCAGAACGACGGGAGCGATCTGCTCCTTCGCGATTTCTTCAGCTGCGGTGATGCCGTCCATAATCGGCATCTTCACATCCATGAGGACGAGGTCGGGGCGGTACTTCTGTGCTAGCTCGACGGCGGTCTTGCCGTTATCGGTTTCTGCTACGACGTCGAAACCCTGGTCCTTCAGAATTTCAACGATATCGAGGCGAATCAATGCCTCGTCTTCTGCTACGACGACGGTGCGGGCCGGGGCCTGATTCTCCGCCTGATCCTGAGTGGTCAGCTCTGACATAACTCTTCTCCTTTATCAAATTTGAATCACTTAAAGTCTACAGGAGGGAATAAATGTTCATCTACTTTCTCGCCTTGTCCCGGGTGTGTTATATGCGTCCTATGTGCATGTGGGAGGAGTTTTCTTTCGTCATTTTTGAGCCACCACGCAGATTTTGCATCTTAATGCATGTTTTTGTTCTATACTGCTCATAACTGTGAAAACAAACCCGCACGACATAGAGATACGCGGCGAAATTCACACCTAAAACATAGACCCGAAAATGACTCTGACATGCAATAACGCGTCATCGGGTTAGATACGAACGTAATAAACAAAATATTTATACCGAAACTCCATCACCTGCCAAAGAAGGCCGATACACTGAAATAGGTATTCTCCTCGACTTCTCCGGCACTCGCATTTGACCGACCATACTCGATACCCGGAGGGGATTCATGTCAATCACCCGTCAAGCACGCACCCTGTACTCAGACTTCGTCGAGTACAAGGAACTCGATCGCGCCCCGCTGACTTCCATTCACCCCGGAATTCTCGTCGCCTTCGACTCCACCGCGCTTGCATGCCTCTACAACTACCCAACCCACATCAGCGACGAAATCCTCCGCGTCTACTCACAGCTGCGCGGACACGCCTTCCTCCCCCACCAGGCACTCAAAGAATTCTGGGCAGCACTCGACGGCGCCTCCCCCGTACCCGCCGCCGCAGACCGCGTCCGCTCAGCGCTCGCGTCCTTCAAAGAAACCCTTCCCGAAGAACGCAACTCCCCCTGGAGCGCACTGCGTTCAGTCACGCACCAGCTAGACCACTCCATCGCGCAGATCATGAGGATTCTCGAACCCACCACCGAGACCGGATCCATCAACATGGCACACCGCGAAGACGACACGATTCTGCCGCGACTGAACCGCATCTTCACCGGACACGTGGGTGCGGCGCCCAGCCCCGAACGCCACGAACAGCAGTGCCGCGAAGCCCTCGAACAGGGCCACCCGCTACTCGCTAACGCCAGCTTTGACGCCGACTTCGCGCTCTGGAACCAGTGCGTTACCGAAGCAACCACCCGTGTGAAGGGCACCGACTGCGTCTTCGTCACCGGCGGTGTGCGCGACACCTGGCTACGCAACGGTCAGCAGGTACGCGCCGCATCGGGCGGCGAACCCGTACGTCAGCTCGCGAACCGTCAGCTACTGCGTGAATACGCTAAGGCAACCGGAGGCGGCGTGTTCCGCATCTACACCGTTGAGGAGATCCTGCGGCTCGCCTCCAACCAGTACGGCGTGACCGTCAGCGACGCGACCTACAGCGCGATTCGCGCGGAACAGCCCGTCGCTGTGTAAATTCGCCGTATAAAGTCACCGTATAACGTCACGGCTGAGAATAATCCCACCACACTGACCACAATTAACCGCAAGAAGCCACATGTGTTCGGAACACATGTGGCTTCTTAGCGTCTGCAGGCAGGGTGTCTACGAGCAGAGTATCTGCAGGCAAAGCGCTTACCGGGTCAGAGTATCTACCGGGCGCGAAAACCTACTTGCCGCGGTTGGTGCGGTACAGCTCCGCGGCGCGCTCCTCCGAGGACTCGTCATCACCGAGCATCAGGTAGCACAGGTACAGGGTGAAGGCGGCGCGGCGGTCGTCAGCGAGCGCGCTGGTTCCTTCGCCGGGCTGGGTGCTGAAAGCGATAACGTCGTGTGCCTGGGGCAGGGCGGCAATCAGGTGCGCGGCGGTTTCATAGCCGTCCTGGTCACCAGGCAGGGTGACGTAGTGCGGCTCCGGGTTCTCGGTAGCGCCGGCGCCCTCATGAGCGGCACGGAAATTAGCCTTGAGGACGTCCTCAACACGGCGAATCTGCTCAGTGTCAGGTTGGGTACGCTCATCTGCGGTGAACGCAACGTGGATGCCGTTCAGGGTCTCGTAGGGGTGCTCGCCCGCGTAGTATCCGGCGGCGAGAGCGTAGCCGGTCAGCAGGCGTGCCTCGTCGGCGGTGAAGGTGCCGCGCGCCTCACGCAGGGCGGGCAGCAGAAGTTCGGCCAGGAGCGAGCGCAGGGACTCGGGGGTGTTCGCGATAGCTTCCTGCAGGTATTCGTCTGCCTGCGCGGTGGGCTCGGCGTTGAGCAGGGTCAGGAAAGCATCTTCGGGGGCATCCCAGTAGCGGGCAATCAGCATGAGGGTCGCAATGAGTGCGAGAAGTTCACGGTAACTACCCGAACGGTCAGCACCGAAGGTATCGGCAACAACGCGTGCCAGCATGCGTGCGGCAATGTTCTCGAGGACGAACTCGTCGTAGGGGTTGTCGCCGGGCCAGTTTGCGGGGTCGGGCAGGTAGGTTTCGTCCAGGTACTGCAGCACGGGTTCGAGGGGTGCGGGCGCATCCGAGGCGAGGTCGGGGCAGCACTGCGCAACCCAGCTGTTCACGGTTGCCTCGTCAGCGATACCGGTAGCCTCAGCGAGCTGGGCGCGCGAAAGGCTGTACGGTGCAACGAGCCGGGCGAGGTCATCGCACGCGCCGTTGGAGCGGTATGTAGGCCGGTAGTTGGGGTCGGGAAGAGTTCCGGGGAGGTTGGTGGCTGCCATGGTAGCTCCTTCGCTGAGGTTCGGGGTGAAATAGGTTGTATGGTGTGCGATGCTCGGGGCCGCCTGAGGGGTCGGCACTTTTTCTCGCTACGCATCTTCTAGTTTCAGAATATCCCAGAGCCTCGCATCGTGTACTGCCCGTCGTCATTACCCGCCCATTAACCGCGAAAAGCCACATGTGTTTCGAAAAGCCACTTCTTTGGTGGCTTCTCGAAACACATGTGGCTTCTCGGCGTAAGAGGGAGGAGAAGGAGGGTTAGAGGCTCAGCTGGTCCAGGTGACCCGCGACCTCATCCACAACATCCGTAAACACGGCCCCGGCGCGCTCAATTACCGAGCGGAATTTACGTAGATTACGACGAACATGTCCCTTAAGAGCTGACTTACCGGAGTGATCTGCTGCATCCAAGGATGCGCCGTCCATGATGGAGTCGTTCAACAGACGAGCCAGCATCACCAGTTCGTCCTGCGTTAGCACCTGAGGCAGAATATCAACCGTGCACAGCTCATCGTAGACTCGCACCTCTCGTGCAGACAGGCCCAGGCTGCGGCCACGTTCGGCGTCATTCTCAGCCTCGGTAGCCAGCGAGCGAACAGCGAGCAACAGCTCTTCAAGCTCCTTACTGCTCTTATTCTCAAAGGCGTTGTAGCGCTTGAGTAGCTCCTCCAAACGCTTCATAAAGTAGACGACTCGTGCCTGCTGACCCTCCAGAGAATTCTGAATCTGCATGGTCACTATATCCGCCATATTCTGAGCAACAAGAGAGGCAACTTCCAATTGAGAAAGATACTCGATGTTCTCATCAGTCAACATACGCAGGTCGATAGTGGTCTCACCTTCGTCATCCACGCTAATGATATTGGTGCCGTTGCTCTCTACCGCCTTGTTAAAAAGCAGACTCATCTGCTGCTTAATTTCTTCGGGGTGGGGAACATGACCATGGGCGCGCTCCGTTAGGCGGCGGTTCTTCACGCCCTTGTGCACTTCGCGCAGGAAGTCGAGTCGCGCAATCATGGCCGGGGTCAACACCTCAGCGATGCCGGGCATATCCCGAACGGGAACAAGCTGGCGGTACAGGTCGATCACAACGCCCAGATTCCTAGACACCTGAGCTCCTCCGTCCCGGGCTGAGCGTTCTGCATCCTGCTCGTAGCTGAGGACCTTATTCTGCGCTCGAATCAATGCATCGGTGTATTCCTGGGAACGGCCAACACCGTTGCTATAGGCTTCAGCTACGGCATACCAGTCATCACCCAAGTATTCGGTGATCTGAGCGTAGATATTCTGAAGGTCCTCCAAGAGCTTCTGAGCACGGTTTGAGGGATCAAAATTAACGTCCTCCTGACCGGTTGCATATTTGCTCAACGCCTTACGCAGGTTAGTGTGCAGGGGCAGGAATCCAACAATCAGGCCGGACTGCTTTTCCTTGTAGGTGCGGTTGATGCGGGCAATAGTCTGCATCAGGTTGTGTTCCTTCTGCAGACGGTCCATGTACATGGTGTGCAGTACCGGGGCATCGAAGCCGGTGAGCAGGCGGTCGGCCACAACAATGATTTCCAACGGGTCATTGGGATCCTTGATGCGACGTTCCACCTCACGGGCTGCTGCCCCATTACGGCGGAAGCGAGAGAGTTCCTCGGGATCGCTGGGGGTACCCGAGATTAGCACCTGTACACAGCCAGTCTTAACGTCCTGGGGTCCACCTTCAGGGGCCCAATCAGGACGTAGCTCGATAATCTTGTTGAAGAGCCGTACAGCGTGTTCACGACCGGAGGTAACGACCATAGCCTTACCCGTATTGTCGCCCATCTCTTCTCGCATAAGTTCGCGACGTTCTTCCCAGTGCTCGACAATGTTCCTAGCAACCTCGTCCAGACGCTCGTCGGAGGCCAGCATCTTCATGACCGTGGTCTGCTCGAGTGTGGTCTTCGCTGCGATTTCTGCCTCTAGCAGATCGGAAAGTTCATCAAATGATTTGCTGATCCCGTCGATACCATCAGACTTCCCCATCTTGACGTGACGTAGCTGGTACAGTAGCGGGACCGTTGCACCTTCAGTAACAGCGCGGTCGAAGCTGTAAGTATGGATATAGTCGCCGAAGATGGATCGAGTGCTCCGGCTGTCCTTGTCAATGGGGGTGCCGGTGAACGCAATGTATTTGGCGCGAGGTAGAGCTAGGTTGAGGTTGTGGGCGTAACCTTCGAGGGTGTCGTAGTGGGAGCGGTGAGCCTCATCCACCATGACGATGATGTTTGAGCGGTCGGAGAGTTGCGGATATTCCTCTTCACCTTCCGCCAGACCAAACTTCTGCAAAGTAGTGAAGAAGATACCGCCGGCCTGAATGTCGTTGAGTCGGTTCTTCAGCTCACGGCGCGACTCAAACTTGACAGGGGTGTCAGGGAGCATATCCTCGGCGTTCTTGAAGGTCGTGTAGAGCTGGCTGTCCAGGTCGGTGCGGTCGGTCACCACAACGATAGTGGGGTTGAGCAACGCCTTCTCACGCATGGCGGCACGAGCGAAGAACAGCATGGAGTAGGACTTGCCGGAGCCCTGGGTGTGCCAGACGACGCCTACCTGTCCCCTGCCGATGTGGGTCTTTACGGCGCGGTCGAGCGCCTCGCGTACGGCGTAGTACTGGTGTGCCTTGGCGAGGATCTTGACGTAGGATTTGCTGCCTTCTTCGCTGCCAGTGCCTACGAAGAGGGTGAAATGGCGCATCATGTTGAGCAGAATTTCGGGGGTTCCGAAGGCCTGGATGATGCGGTTGAGCGGGGTGCTGAACTGGCCACATTCATCTTCATAGGTACCATTGGGAGTTTCTACGCCCTCGGAGTCATAGTTCCACTGAGCGGTGTGCGAGAACGGGGTGCCGATGGTGCCGTAGCGTGCCTCGTGAGTCTGGCCCATAATGGTGACGACATTGTAGGTGAAGGCCTGCGGGATTTCACGCTGGTAGGTAGCCATCTGGTTGTATGCTTCACTGAGATTCTTGTCCTGGTCCTTGAGCTCAATAATGCCGATGGGCAGGCCATTACAATACATCACGATATCCAAGCGGTAGGAACGTTCGCCTGAGCTAACGGGGACCTGTTGTGCCGCCAGGTAGGTGTTCTGGGTGGGGTCTGCGGAGATGACGTGCAGGTTGCGGATACGCTGGGTTCCGTCGGGTGCCTTCATTTCCACGGGGATGCCGGTGCTCATGTAGCCGAGAGCTTCCTTGTTCTCAGCCATGACGTTGGTGCTGCGGGGGCGAGTCAGGGTAGTGTAGGCCCTCTGCACCTGATCTTCAGTAGCAGCCGGGTTAAGGCGACGCAAAGCATCCTTAACCTCGCCGGGAATGAGCAGTGATTCGTTGGAGTCACGACAGTGACGGAAGGCTCTGTAGGTGGGCAGGATTGAGTCAGGCTTACGAGTGTCATGTTCACGCTTAGTGTAGCTGGTGCCGGGCTGAATACCGGTGCCGTTGGTCAATTCCCACCCGAGGTCGTTGAGCTGGGAGAGGACGGTCAGTTCCCAATCCTTTTCAGCCATGGTTATTCCTTTCGTTGCGGACACGTATGCATCCTGTATGTTGTATAAATGATTTGCTTATAAGCCGGATGCTCGCCTTCTGTGACGAGATTTGCGACGTTGTATATCTCTAGAATGCCTGATGACGAGGGCAAATGTCGTTATTGTGTTTTACCCCGGGGTAAGCGAACATGCTGCAACGCTGGGTTGGCCACCCTCCCCAGCGCCTCACTCATTGTGTTTGCTGGGTGTCATCCTTTCGGATTGATTCTTCCCAAGTAGAGCGAATGTCGAGGTGATTAGCCATGAGGTCCCGTTCGTAGCGTCCGCGGACAGCGCGCACCTGCTGCAGGGCTTCAGCCAGGGCGGCTTCCACCTCGTCGAAGGCGTTGAGTTCCTGAGCGAGGTAGCGTGTGACGGGATGGGTGACGTATGCGTCCGCATTTTCGGGTGCATCATCTTCAGCCTCAGAGTTTCCGACCTCAGCAGCATCAGGCTTTTCGCTGAACCACTCGAGGTCATTGTTGTTCCACGCCATGCCATCAATATGGGGCAGGGGCGTCTTCTCCCAGCCCTTGATGTCTGTGTTGGTCTTGCGCTTTTCGGGTGCCAGGTGGCTACTGATCTGGAGGGCGGTTCCTTCGGCTAGGCCATTGAGGAGCGCTCGCAGAAGGTGCGTGAGTAGCTGAGCGCGCTGAACGTATTCGCTGGCGACTTGCAGACTGGAGCGGCCGGGGGTGTAGTGGCGGAATCGGAGCACGGTCATGCCCTGGCCGATGACTTCTCCCCCGTTTTCGCTCAGGTAGGCGGCGGGACCACCGTAGGCCTGGCTGTAGGCGGGGTAGATAACGATATCGTTAGCCTTGGTGAGCTGGGTACCGTCGGTCAGGTCGAGGGCACGCAGGTAGTGGCTCTCTGCAGGTAGCACACCGTAGCGTGCATAGTAGCCGAGGGTGTGCGCGTCGAGGATACGGATGCGATACCCGTTATTTTCAACGTTGCCGTAGCGTGCGCCGTCGACTTGGCGGCCGGTGATTTTGGTGAGTACTTTCTCGGTTTTGATGAGCTGGTTGATGGTGATGTCATATTCTTCGCCGTGCGGAATGGACTGTTCATCATCGGGTGTACGACGGTGCGGCACGCTTACGGGCAAGCTTGTGGGGAGAGCCTCGAGGAGGCCAGGCAGGTTTCGGGTGAGGCTGGTGAGTAGACTGAGGCTTTCTTCGGGGGTGTTCTCGGAGATCGGGTTGATGTACAACTCGTCGAAAGAGACATTTTTGAGCGCGTCGGAGGCTACGATGACACCGCGAATGATGTCTTCGGGACCGATTTCGCCGCGTTCAAGATAGGTACGGGCGGTGTCTGCGACAAGTTTGGCTGTGGAAGTCAGCACCTGTTTGTTGGGGCGTTCGGCGAGGTTGTAGAGCTTCACATCGTCGAGGGAACCGAGGTATACGGACCCCTGAGGTTTGGTTCCGGGCGTGAAGATGCTGAAGAGGCCCAGGCCGAGGCGGGTTTTGGTGTTGACTTTGAGGTGTTCGGGGCCGAGGTCGATAACAGCGCGCAGACGCATACCATGGTTGAATGCCTGCACTTCAGAGCCGTTGAGGAAGTTATCGCGCTTACTATTATTTCGCTGCCCGGTTTTGAGATGGCGGCCGAAGCCTGCGAGTACATCCAGGGGTGCAAGCACGGCGAGGTGTTCGCCAGGTCGCACAGGATAGCTGATGGTACCGTCGACGAAGCTGATATCTTCGTCAACAGTCATAGCGAGGTTATCAATGGTGTCCCAGGCCTCGTTCTGCTGTGCGGCGAGGTCGTCGGGACTGCCGGAAGGGATGTCGAGAGGCAGGATGAGCAGGTGGTTGGCGGGGGCATTCGGTAGGGTGGCGGCGGGTTCAGGGGCGGCGGCCTGTACCGTACGGTTGGCGGTGCGGGTCTGCTGTGTAGCCCAGAGCTCGGCGCGGTAAAGATCGGCGGCCTGTTGTTCGGCGGAGTCTTCGCCGTTTAGCAGCAGGTAGCAGAGGTAAAGAGCGAATGCGTCACGGCGTTCTGGTGCCAGGGACCCGGTAGAACCTTCAGGGGCGCTAAAGGCGATAGCCTGGTGGGCTTTTTCAGGCAGGTATGCAACGAGGTGCGCGGCAGTTTCATAGCTGCCATAGCTTCCGTGCAGGATGAGGTTGCGCTGGCCGGGGTAGTTCCATCCGAAGGCGGCGTCGTGGTAGGTGGGGTAGGAGCCGGCGTTGAGAAAGTCCGCGACGTAGCGGATGAGCTCGGCGTCGGGCAGGGCGTTGGCTCGGTCTGCGGCAGCGAGTGAGGTATGGATGCTATTGAGAGTTTCGTATGGATGGTCATCGGCGTAGAATCCGGCCGCGAGCGCGTAGCTGGTGAGCAGACGCGCCTGGCTGGCGGGGTAGGTGCCGCGGGCGGTGTGAAGGGCGGGGAGGAGCAAATTGTTGAGGATGTCTCGCACACCCTCGGAGGTATTCTCGATAGCCTGTTGTAGGTACTCTTCGGTTTCTGCGCAGGGTTCGGAATCTAGCAGGGTGAGGAAAGCTTCGTTCGACCCGCGCCAGTAGCGGGCGAGGAGTACGAGGGTTGCGATGAGTGCGAGGAGTTCGCGGTAGTTGCTGTTGTGCGGGTGTTTGGTGCTGAAAGTGGCGGCTACGACGCGGGCGAGCATGCGCGCGGTGATGTTTTCGAGGATGCACTGGTCGTAGGGGTAGCTACCGGGCCATTTATTGTGGTCAGGAAGGTGCGTTTCATGCAGGTACTGCAGGATGGGTTCGAGGGGCACAGGGGCGCCCTCCGGGAGGTTGGGGCAGCACTGTTTGACCCAGGTGTTGACGGTGGGTTTGGTGGCGATACCGACGGCTTCGGTGAGCTGGATGCGCGATAGGGCATATGGGCGTACTAGTTCCGCAAGAGTTTCATACGTGTCGTCATTCGGGCTGTAGGTGGGTGCCATGGTGCTAGCTCCTTTGCTGAGGTGGGCGTGAAGTAGGTAATTGTGTAGTAACGGGGTGGTATGCCCTGCCCGGTCGGTATGGACCGGCCGGGCAGGGCGGATGCGGCACTCCCCTAGCGTCTAGCCAATGAGGCGCTTAATGAGAGCGTCACGGGTTTCAGCAAGCTGAAGATTCTCTTGCTCAAGAGAGAAAATCTCTTGTTCAACACTTGTCAGAAAATCTTCTACACCGTTAGAAATAGCAGTCTCACTGAACGGTATATCCAACTCGGAGAGACCCTTTTTATTAATGGCACTGAAAATTGTTCCTTCACCCTCAAATTTCTCCCAGAGATTAGGATTAGTTTTCAGAGTGTAGAAAAGAGTATTTTCCTGGCCACACGATGAGCGAATAGCTGCCAGACCTCGCCCAACACAACATGCTTCAACCGAACGATTAAGAGCACCAATCGGAGCACGAACACTGAACAGAATATCCAGCGGTTCAGCCATTCGAGTTGCAGCAGTTGTATATGTACGCGGAGTCGGGTACCTGAATCCAAAATCTTTTTTACCTTGGAAAAAGAGAACTCCAGAACCCTCAGTATTTAGAGTCTCACCCTTCGGAGATTGACCCATAACTATATGAGCAATGTCATTGAGTTTCTGGGTCTCTTGCACTGACTTTAGATACTTACGGGTTACTGCCTCTCCCAAAGAATCTAGGGTCTGGATGAGGCGGGTATTTGCTTCGATTTTGTCGTCGAGCGAGCCCAAAATCCCGGCAATCCGCTCCTGCTCCTCCAGAGGGGGCAGAGGAATCTCCATCCCTTCCAGAGAAGTTTTATTGACGATAGGCATAACAGTGCCACCCGCCAAAGACTCCAATGAATCATACGAAAGTATAAGGTAATAGTATATATATAGATTATTAGATTTAGATTCATCTGAAACAATCGAATTAATCTGTTGATTCGTTAAAGTAACGTGCCGCGTTACAGAAATCTTTCCTAATGACGAACCTATACAAGTGAGAGCTACAGACCCTGCAGGAACAACTCTCTTTTTATAGATATCTATATAATTTTTAGAAATATACCTCTCAGTATCTACCGAGCGAATACCAAAAGTTTGATCTTTAGGGGTAAGAAAAGGAATTTCACCTTTTTCACCCCAATGTTCTGGAAACTTTTTAGAAGGAGTCTGGCCGGTAATCACGGTTGCCACATCCCCCAGCTTGGCGATAGTCCACCCCGCCTCACGCTGAGCATCCGACAGTACAGCCACTACAGCTCACCGCCCTCAAGGTCCAGCGATGCCAGCTGCTCACGCACGACCGCGCCCAGGCGCTCCGACTCAGCGAACTGTTCCAGCAGCTGCTCACGCAGGCCGGCGATACGCGCATCCAGCTCCTGAGCGCTCTCACCCTCAGACACGGCACTACCCACGTAGCGGCCCGGAGTCAGCACAAAATCCTGCTCCCGCACATCCTCAAGCGAGGCCGAGAAGCAGAAACCAGCCTCGTCCTCATACACGCCAGCAGTCGGCTCCTCGCCAGCTTTCACCAGCGAACCATCCGCATGATACATCGACGGCATACCGCGCCACGCACACCACGTATTCGCAATCTTCGCGATATCCTCCTCAGAGAACACACGCTCAGTACGAGACACCATATGACCCATCGAACGGGCATCCATAAACAGAACCTGACCCGAACGGTCCACCGAACCATTCACGCCCGCCGACTTATCCTTCGAAAGCAACCACACGCATGCCGGGGAGCTCGTCGTCGTAAACATATTCGGCGGCAACACCAGCACCGCGGCCACAGCATCGCCCTCAACCATGGCACGACGAATACCACCCTGACCACCCGTATCAGCAGTCAACGAGCCGTTCGCCATCACCACAGCAGCCGAACCCTTCACATCCAGCTTCGACCACACATGCTGCAACCACGCAAAATTAGCGTTATTCTTCGGCGGCACACCAAACACCCAGCGCGGGTCATCCTCAACCCGATGCCATTCCTTAATGTTGAACGGCGGGTTCGTCAGCACATAATCAAAACGCTCACCCGGGTGCGAATCCTCCGCAAACGTATCACGCCAGCGGTCACCCACCGAACCATCAATACCATGAATCGCCAGATTCAGGCGCGCCAAACGCCACGTCGCCTGGTTACGCTCCTGACCATACGCCAGCACGCGCTGCTCACCCTCACGACGGCCATCAAACGCGCCACCGGCACGGTGCACAAAATTATTCGACTGCACAAACATGCCGCCAGAACCACAGCACGGATCATACACGCGGCCACTCATCGGCTGAATCATGCCCACCAGAGTGTTCACCACAGTCGTCGGGGTGTAGAACTCGCCACCCTTCTGACCCTGCGCACGAGCAAACTTACCCAAGAAGTACTCGTACACGAAACCCAGAACATCCTTTGACGAAGAATGCTCACCATCACGCACCGCAGCGAAATTCGCGTTCGACAGCAGGTCAATCACCTGCGCCAGGGTGCGCTGCTCCACCTTCTCGCTCGCATACATGGGCTCCAGAGCACCACGCAGCGGAGGGTTCTGAGCCATGATCTCGTCCATAGCTTCATCAACTAGCTCCCCCACACGGTCACCCTTTGCTTGCTGCACTAGGTCAGACCAGCGAGCGCCGACCGGCACGTAGAACGCATGACGAGCATGGTAGTAAGGTGGGTACTCCAATTCCTCCGCCAGGTCCTCGCCACTCAGACCATCCTCCACAGTCAGCATGCGGTAAACATCCTCGCGAGCCTTATCGAAGGTGTCACCAATGTACTTCAAGAAGATCAGACCCAGCATGAAGTCGCGGTAGCCACCGGACTCCATGGAACCGCGCAGAATGTCCGCGGACTTCCACAGCATCTCCGCCAACTCAGCCGGAGTGGTAGGGGTACTCGACCCCTGAGATACAGGCGCTTTCGCCATTATTGTGCCTTTCAACGTCACCGGGGTGGTCCCGGATGTCCTCAATGTGAGTGTCAACTGTTTCTATTATCCCTGCTGGCCGGAGGCGAGGTGACCGGGCTGGTCATCTGCCCCTTCTCCTTCTTTTCCGCCGAGAAGCCACATGTGTTTCGAAAAGCAACATGTTTGGTGGCTTTTCGAAACACATGTGGCTTCTGGAGGCAGCTAATAGATACCCGCCCGCAGGAATTCAAAGAATATAATTCCCCCAACCCCGCACCCAGTCCGACAAATTTTCGCTTACCCCGGGGTAAACCAAAAAATCTCAGCTGCCCTAAATCTCCAACATACATTTGAGACACAGGGTCACCGCACGACCACAAATTCATCTGTCCCATGTGCAGGCCCACACGGGATGGGACAGAATCTTCTCGTAAGGAGAAAAACTCATGGACGCTCAGTTCATCGATAAGGCCGCTCTGGTCTTCATTCCCCTGCTCACCGCAATCGCAGGGTTGGCAACCGCCTTGTTCAAGACCCGGGCAGCCCGCGCCGAAGCCAAGAAGGCTGAGGCGGGCACCAGCACCGGGGGTACCACGCAGAAGCTCAGCGTCGGCACCATCAACGGCAATGGCAACCGCGTGCAGAACACCCACCAGCAGGTAGGCAACGAATCCGTAGCCATTAGCGGCGACGGAAACCGCACCACCATCGACAACAGCCAGCACACGCACAACCACGCATCCTCCAAGGATGCACGGGAAAGCGATGACGATGCCTTCGGCAGCATCGCACTTGCTGTTGGTGGCGGCCTCCTTATCGCGGGTGCGTTCCTCATCAGCTGGCCCACTATCAGCTGGACCCTCGTAGCCTACTGGGTTACCTGTCTCGCACTCATCGGTTGGCAGGTAAAGCTGCTTAATGCCAAGAGCACTAGCTCCTCTGCACACGCCATTCTGAATGTGCTCTACCCTGCTTCCCTGCTGGCGATTGTTGGTGGCACTTGGTTCACTCTTATCGGGGCGGGTAAGTACAACATGGCGACCATCTACACCACCATCAGCGGACACTACGAGTCTCACCCTCAGGGTGGTATGGTTGTGCGTTTCATTGAGGCAGTTACTGCGTCATACGGTGCTGCAGGCTTCACCCTGATCATGCTCAACCTGCTTACTGTCGTCTTCATGACTGCGGCTTTGCTCCAGTGCTTCAAGTACTCGATTAAGGCCCTGAACGCGCTCTACCGCGGTATTCTCATTCGCCCCTCTGTTCAGGAGGCAAGCATGAGCTTCTTCCTTGCTGTTGTGAGCCTGGTAGTATGCCAGCCCGCACTTGCTGAGCTGATTGTTTCGCAGTTCAACAAGTAGCATCCGGTAGGTAAGGTACCGAGCCGTATTCACTCAACTTATCCACACCCCTCTCATCGAGAAGCCACATGTGTTTCGAAAAGCCACGTCTTATGTGGCTTCTCGAAACACA
>ERZ1674163.189-NODE-189-length-16899-cov-17.409107_pt1 | contig 16899 bp, 13 predicted proteins | sample MGYA00581294_ERZ1674163 | MGnify/ENA primary metagenome ERZ1674163 (study PRJEB41354, sample SAMEA4873312) | human saliva metagenome | biome: human-associated habitat [ENVO:00009003]; feature: mouth environment [ENVO:08000002]; material: saliva material...
TGTGCGCTCGTGCGCGGGTTGAGCGCGAGGCCAGGGCCCCGCAGGTCGGTGGGTGGGCTCCGGCGAGCCCAAACCGGTCACTGAGCCGGCGTCTGTGGTGGAGGAATCGTCGTTATGGTGAGCGTGTTCCTCCGGATTGGTGCTCGGCCGTACGAAGCGGGTCAAGCGTGGCGTCCAACTTGGTCTCGATGGCGCGAGCATGCTCGAGAGCGTCGAGCGGATTGTCGTTGTGGATAAGGGCTTCCTGAGCCCGTGTGATCGCCGCACGGGCATCGGTGATGAGAGGAGCAAGTAGTGTCGGATCAGTTTGCAGGAGGTCGGCTTCCTCGATGTCCGAGGAAAGGGACGCGATAGCAACGCCGAGCCGCTCCTCGATGTTGTCCAGGTCTAATTTTGCCGTGAAGATAGCGTTCATCTCATGGTGCGCCATGAGGAGTGCACGCTCGGCGGTGTCGACAGCAGAGGTGGCGAGCTCGGTGTCCGTGTCGATGATTGCCTGGGCAGACTCAATGGCGCTGCGCGCCGAGGCGAGCAAAGATGCGGCCTTGTCGGGGTTGTCTTCGAGCGAGGCTAGTATCGTGCCGGGGTAGATTCCGGCGATTGTCGCCAACTCGTCCCTGGAACGTTCCACGGCCGCCAGTTCTTCTGCCAGGCGTTCACGCGCCTCTGCCAGGCGGGTCGGCAGTGAGGTGAGCTCGGAACGCTTCGTGCTGAAAGGGGCCTGCGCGTCGCTCAACAAACCCATGTGCGTGTCGAGATCACTGATGATTTGGGTCGCCAGGGTCTTCCTAGTCTCAGGGTTCGAGGTTGCGCGGCACTTCTGCTGGAGGGCGTCCCCGCGAGACAGGGCTTCCTTCGCTCCCTTAATGCGGTTGCGGAACTGTTCAGTCGCGGCGATGCCGAACTGTGCGCGGGCGTAGTCCCATTCCTTCACGGCATCGCGCACTTCCAGATCGGCTGCGGCCAGTCGGTCATTCGCCTGCTGGACCAACTTGTCCGCAGCGTGCTGAGCGGCCTTGTCGTCGCGTTCTTCCCTGCGGTGTTGGATTCGCCATGCAGCGGATTCGATTTCTGCGTCGTGTTCTTCTTGCTCCCGCAGCTTTTTCCAGTGGCCAAAAAAAATGCCGAAGACGAGAAGTAAGCCCACGATGAGGAACGCAAAAAAGCTCTTGATTTCTTCCTTTCTGGCTTCATCCTTCAGGTTCTGGCTGCTTGCGTCGTATTCGGAACGAATGCGCTTGTATGTGTCAAAGGAGCTGCGCAGGCTATTGATTAAGGTCTTGGGGCCCGCCGCTGCCTCTTTGGAGGTCAGCGGAGTCGATGTGTATGTCCGATGGGCTTGCGATAGTGCGCTGTCCACGTACCTTTTGACGATGGAATCGTTGCGCATCCACTGAGTAATCTCCTGGCCAAAGCAGTATGTGTCTATTCCCTCCTCGTAGCCTACGGCGTAGAGAAGGACTTTGTCGTTGTCCTGCACCTTGGTGAGGGTGGCCTGGCACCATTCGGATGGTGTTTGGTCGGAAAAGGTGGGGACGATGACGATGGTGATAACAGTGGAATACTTGGAGGAGAAGGACTCTGCACGAGTCTCGATCGTTGTGCGTTCTTCGTCGCTGAGGAAGCCGTCCACATCAGTGACGTATCCGCTTGGCGTGAGCGCCTCGGTCGCGAACGCGGGCGCGCCACCGAGTGCCATCGCGGCCGTCATGACGGCTGCGATGCCGAGGCGTCGAATCCGTGGCACGCTATCCTCCTTGGTTGGTGGCGAACAGAACAAGATACATGATTGTGGGCCGCCGCGCGTTCACTATCATATGTGGTCTGTCACATTGTTGTGGTTCGTTGATGACCCGGTGGCCGGGTGCGGACGCGAGCGCTGTGGCCCGCGATCGTCTGGCTCCAGTGTCAGTGGGTCGTCGTTCACCTCCTCTACTGGCGCCCCGGTGTCGCGAGCGCGCGTGGACAGAGGTGTCATGATCGATCCTCGCCGGGCGTTGGGCGCGAGGCCGGGGTGGCCTCGCGCAGCGGCTCGAGGGTGACGCGGAGCCTGGCCTGCACGGTACGCAGGTGGTCGAGCGCCTCGAGCGGGCTGTCGCTGGTGATAAGGGCGGCCTGGCCGGCGGCGATCGCCTCCTGCGCGTCGGCGACCAGCGGGGCCAGGAGCGCCGTGTCGGCCTCGACGCCCTCAAGCTCGGTGAGGTCGGCGGAAAGGGACCCGATGGCGGCGCCGAGGCGATCCTGGATCGCGTCGAGGTCGGACTTGGCAGAGAAGATCGCGCCCGTCTGCGCGCCGGCCATGGTGAGCGCGCGCGAAGCGGTGTCCAGGGCCGAGGCGGCGCGGGCGTTGTCCTTGGTGACCGTCGCGCTCGCCGTCTCCAGCGCGTCGCGGGCGGATTTGAGCAGCTGCGCGGCACGCTCCGGGTTGCCCTGAAGCGAAGCGAGGGTCTTGGCGGGGTAAATGGTCGCGATGCTCGCCAGCTCCTCCCTGGCGCGCTTAAGGTCCGAGAGCTCCTCGGCCAGGCGCTCGCGCGCCTGTGCGATCCGAGAGGGGAGTGCGGCGTGCTCGGCGCGCTTGGCGGTGAATTCCGCGGTGGCCGCGCGCAGGGGGGACACGGCCGCGTCCAGGTCGTTCGACATCTCGGCGGCGAGACGCATCCTGGTCTGGGGGACCACCGCGGCCTGGATGCGCTTCTGGGTGTCGTACCCGCGTGAGAGAGCCGCCTTGGCCTCCTCGACCTGGCGATGGAAACGCTCGGTCGCGGACAGCCCGAACTGGGCGCGCGCGTAATCCCACTCCTGCTCGGCGGTGCGCACGAGCTCGGCTGCCTCGACGAGGCGCTTGTTCGCACCCTGCACGCGGTGGTGGGCCTCCTCGGCAGCCCTGAGCCGTTCCTCGCGCGCCTTGAGGCGTGCGCGCCGTGCCGTATCGTCGGAGGTGGGTGCGGGCTCGGGGCCGGCGCTCTCGCTCTCCTGCGAGTCCTTGGTACCCTTGATGGCCAAGCTGATCAGCCCGATGCATGCCGCGGCCACCATCCAGAGGAAGCCTCGGCCGTGTTCGGTCGAGCCGGACGACGAAGACTGGCTGGGGGAGGACGACGAAGACTGGCTGGGGGAGGGCGACGAGGACCGGCTGGGGGAGGGCGACGAGGACCGGCTGGGGGAGGGCGACGAGGACTGGGTGGGGGATGTGGACCGAGCCGCGACGCGGTGCGCATCAGGCCCGAATCCTGCGTGTTGGAGGGTGGAGGCGGAAGCGACGACAGCTTCTGTGCCTCCCACGGCCTCGGCCGCGAATGCGGGCGCGCCACCGAGCGCTATCGCGGCCGTCATGACGGCTGCGATGCTTAGGCGTCGAATCCGTGGCACGCTATCCTCCTTGGTTGGTGGCGAACAGAATAAGGTACATGATCGTGGGCCGCCGCGCGTTCACTATGATATGCGGTCCGTCATATTATTGTGGTTTGTTGATGACCCGGTGGCCGGGTGCGGACGCGAGCGCTGTGGCCCGCGATTGTCTGGCTCCATTGTCAGTGGGTCGTCGTTCACCTTCTCTACTGGCGCCCCGGTGTTGCGAGCGCGCGGTTGGTCAGGACGGTGGCCCTCGAGGCCGCCGCACGCGCCTGTAGAGGGTCCTTGTCGAGGGCCTCGCGAGCCTCGCCAATCGCCTGTTCCGCTTCGCGCAGGAGCTTGTTCGCGTCAAACAGGGCGGAGCCTTGACGGTTCCTTAAGGACTTGCGCGCCCACGCGAGGGCCGCATCAGCGTCACGAATATGACGCTGAGCGCTCTCTCGCGCCTTGAGCGCCGCCGCCTCTTGCGTCCGAAGGGGAGCGAGCACCGCCTCCAGGCGAAGCTCCAGGTCGCGAAGGGTCTCGAGCGCGCCGAGGGGGTCCTCGTCGTTGACCAGGGCGCGCTGGCCGAGCGCTATCGCCCCCCGCGCGTCCGCGACCAGCGGGGCCAGGAGCTCCGTGTCGGCCTCGAGGCCGTCAACCTCGGCGATGTTGCCGGACAGGGCCCCGATGGCGGTGCCGAGGCGATCCCGGATCGCGTCGAGATCGGTCTTCGCCGAGAAGATCGCGTCCGTCTGCGCATTCGCCATCGTCAGAGCACGCTGCGCGGTGTCCAGGGCCGAGGCGGCGCGCGTCGGGTCCGCCTCGATATGCGCGCTCGCCGTGTCCAGTGCCGAGCGAGCGGACTCCAGGAACGCCGCCGCGCGCTGTGGATTGTCCTGGAGGGAAGCAAGCATGGAATCGGGGTAGAGTCCCGCGATGCCGGAGAGCTCTTCCTTCGAGCGTTCCAGATCGGCGAGCTCCTCGACCAGACGCTCACGAGCGTCACTAAGCTGCGCGGGCAGCGTGGAGCGCTCCCTTCGTCGTGCCGCAAACTCCGCGCGCGTCTTCTCCAGGGGAGGGAGGACCTCGTCCAGATCCTTCGTGATTGTCGCCGCCAGGCGCTTCTTGGCCAGGGAGTCGACGGTGTGGCAAATCTGCGTGTGGGTGTCGCGTCCGCGCGCGACGGCCTCCTTGGCCGCCTCAAGGTGGTGACCGTACTCTTCGGCCGCGGCGCTGCCGAACTGTGCGCGGGCGAAGTTCCAGTCCTCCTCGGCGGCGCGGATCTGTTCCGCGGCCTCTGACAGGCGTCGATTCGCCGCATCGGCGGCCTTCAGGGCCTCACGCCTCACGGGGTCCACGATCGGAACGGACGCCCCGGAATCGGCGCTGGAATGGTCGTGACCGTCGTCTTCTCGCAGCGCGACCCACAGGTTGGAGACGACGGCAATCACCACGACGACGGCCAAGATAACGTAACCGCCGAGGCTCCTGTCTGCCTCCCTCTTCCGTTCTTCCTCTGCCGCTTGCTGCCTCTTGCGATTGTCGGCAGCAATGCGTGCGTGTAAGTCGGTCGTGCTGCGCACGTCGTCGATGAACGCGCGAGCGCCCGCCGCCGCCTCGTCGGGAGTGAGGGGGGTGGATGTGTGCTTGCCGCGGGCGACACCGAGCGCGTCGTCCAGCATCTTCTTCGTCATCGGGTCCGACGCCGCCTTCTGCTCCAGGTTCGAATCCGTGCAGTAGGTGTCGGTGCCGTCCTCGTAGGCCAGGACGTAGAGGATGCCCTTATCTGCTGTGCGCGATTGCATCAGGGTGGTCCGGCACCACGTCGATGGTTTCTGGTCGGAGAACGTGGGGACGATTGAGACGTCGATGTACATGGAGTACGCGGAATAGAAAGACTGAGCTGACGTCTCGATCATTCCCCGTTGCTCCGCGCTCAGGAAGCCGTCGGGATCGCTGACGTATCCGCTCGTGGTGAGCGGCTCGGTCGCGAAGGCGGGCGCGCCACCGAGCATCATCGCTGCCATCATGACGGCGGCGATGCACAGGCGACGGATCAGTGCCACGTGGCCCTCCTGGTCGGTGGTGAACGGAACGACACGCGATCGAGCAAATCCGCGTCGCCTGAGCGTTGCAATCTGCGTCACGTTGTGTGTCTGGGGTCAGTGTACGCGACGCGGGCGCTCAGGCGGGCAGGCCGCCGCGAGCCGGGTGCGCGGCGGCGGCTCGCGGCCGGTGCGACGCGCTTAGAAGTGGCCCTTGGAGCCGGAGAACCCGCCGCCGCCGAAGCTGCCGGAGCTCCCGGAGAACCCGCCGCCTGAGGAATGGCTGGAGCTGGAGCTGCCCCAACTCGAGCTGGAGCTGCCCCAACTCGATCTGGACCCCCACGAGGAGCTCGAGTGCGAGCTGCCGCTGTTGAACAGGATCGACCACAGGATCTGCTCACCGAGGGAGGAGCCGGAATTGCTCGAGCGGTCGTCGTCATCATCGTCCTCGTCGTACCAGCTCGTCGAGGGTCGGGCCAGGGGCGTGGCCATGACGCGGTCGGCGAGGGTGCGCGCCCGCGATGCCTGGGAGGTCGCTTCATTCGGGTCGCTGCCCAGGGCCTCGCGGGCCGCCGCGAGGGACTGCTCAGCGTCGTGGAGGGTGGAGCGGACGTTCATGTTCATGGCGCCGCGTCGCCCCTGGACGTAGCGCTGGGCGCGCATGACCGCGGACTCGGCGAGGGACACCTGGGAGCGGGCGGCGGACAGAGCCCGCTCGTCGTTGTCCCGCTTGGAGCGCAGCGGGGCGAGCGCGGCGTCGATGTTTGCTTCCGCGCTGCGCAGGTGTTCGAGGGCCGCCAACGGGTCGCCGTTGTTGAGGAGGGCGGCCTGTCCCTCGGAGATCGCCGCGCGCGCATCGGCGACGAGCGGGTCGAAGATGGCCGGGTCTGCCTTCAGGGACGACACGTCGTTGATATCCGACGAAATGGAGCCGATGGCGGCACCGAGGCGGTCGTGGATCGCGTCGAGGTCGGACTTGGCGGAGAAGATCGCGTCGGTCTGGTGCGTGGCCATCATGAGGGCGCGGTGTGCGGTGTCGAGGGCGCTCTCCGCGCGGGCCCGGTCCGTCTCTGCCATCCGCTGGGCCTCCTCCAGGGCGGCGCCGGCGGTTGTCAGCAGGGCGGCGGCCTGCTCGGGGTTGTCCTGGAGGGAGGCGAGCATCTGCGCAGGGTAGATGCCCGCGATGCTCACCAGCTCCGCCTTGGCGCGCTCCAGATCGGCGCGCTGCTCGATGAGGCGTTCGTGGGCCTCGGTGATGCGGTTGGGCAGCGTCGCCTGCTCGCTGCGCTTCTTCTCGAAGGAGGCCTGGACAGCGCTCAGGGGGTTCATGGAGGTCCCCAGGTCGCGCATGATGCTCGTCGCCAGGTTCGCGCGCGAGATCGGGTTGGTGGAGTCATTCATCTGCTTTTGAGTGTCAAAGCAGCGCGCGACGGAGTCCCGGGCGGCCTCCAGGGTGCGGGCGAATTGGTCGGTGGCGGCGATGCCGAACTGGGCGCGCGCGAAGTCGAGCTCGTCGGTGGCGGAACGCACCTGCTCGTCTGCCGCGAGGAGCTGGCGGTTGGCCTGCGAGACCTTCTTCTCGGTGTCTTCGGTTCTCTTGAGGGTGACCTGCTCCGCGGCGCGTTCGTTGCGACGCGAGGAGGAGGACACGGCGAGCCCGATGCCGATGATGCCGCCGACGATGAGAATGAGGACAATGAAGGCGCCGCCCCGACCCTCGGAGGAGGTGGAGCGCGCCCCGCTGCCCGAGCTACTCGTGCCGCTGGAGGAGGTGGTGGACTTGTTCGCGAGGGTATTAATGAAGGCGACGGCACCCGCGGCGGCGTCGGAAGAGGTCAGGGGCCTGCTGGACAGTTTCGACTCGGCGGCCGTGCGCGCGGTGTCGCGCGCGCTTTGCGAGATGGAGCCGCCGTTGACGCATTCGCCGTCCACGCGCTCGTCGTAGGCGATGTAGTAGATGATGTTGCCGTCCGAGGTGCCGGAAGCATTGAGGGTCTTGCGGCACCATTCGACGCCGTCGATGCCCGAGAGGTTGTCGACGATGACGACGTCGACGGAGATGCCCTTCGCGCGCGCGGAGCGTGCGGCTGTTTCGATGAGCGTGCGCTCGGAGTCGGAGAGCCAGCCGCCCGGGTCGGTGACGATTCCGCTCGTTGTGACCGGTGCGGTCGCGAAGGCGGGGGCGCCCAGGGTGAGCAGTAGCGTTGCGAGAACTGCGACGAGGCTGAAACGGCGGATTCGTGACACGGGGCCCTCCTGCGTTGTGGCGAACAGGCAAAGATATACCACGTTACGCACGCGCGTCCACCATGTGACGCAGTATGCGACGTGTGATTACTGCCGTGGGGTCAGTCTACGCGAAAGCGCGCGGGGATGGAGCGGGCGGTGCTGTTCGCTACAGGCGGGAGCACGCCTCGCACACGGGGCGTGGGAGGGCCCTATGATAGGGGGAGCCTACCCGGCCTACAGACTATTGATAGAAGGAGGGGACCATGCCCACCGGTAAAGTCAGGTTCTTCGACGCTGATCGCGGTTTCGGCTTCATTACGGGAGACGACGGGGCGGATGTCTTCCTCCACTCGTCCGCGCTGCCCTCCGACGCGCCGAGCCCCAGGGTGGGAGCTCGCGTGGAGTATTCGGTGGCCGACGGACGCAAGGGACCGCAGGCCCTGAGCGTGCGCTTCCTGAAAGAGACAGCTTCCGTTGCCCGAGCCAAGCGTCGCAAGCCGCAGGCGATGGTGCCGGTCGTTGAGGACCTCATCAAGCTCCTCGACGCCTCGAGCGCTACCCTGCGCCGCGGCTCCTACCCGGACAACGCGACCAAGATCGCGAAGGTGCTGCGCGCCGTCGCAGAGGAATTCGATGCCTAAGACTGGTGCCCGTGTTCGGGCAGTGAAGAAGGACGCCGTCCTGGAGGCCGCGCAAGACGTGGCCCGCGCGGGCGCCGAGGCCGTGGCGCACCCGCGTCCCGTCGGCGAGCACGTGGGCTTCGAGATGGTGTCGGAGCGCCTGGGAACCCACTACTTCGCGTCGACTGACGCCGGGTACGTGGGCTGGTGTTGGTCGGTGACGGTCGCCCGAGTGCCGCGCGGCCGCGTCGCCACCGTGTGCGAGGTCGACATGACGCCGCGCGAGGGGGCACTCCTCGCGCCCGAGTGGGTGCCGTGGGAGGATCGCCTGCGCCCCTCCGATATTTCCCGCGAGGACACGCTGCCCTACGTGGCAGACGACGAGCGCCTGGAGCAGGGCTTCGAAGACACCAGCGAGGACCTCGACCTGCCGGTCGTGCGCGAGCTCGGCTTGGGCCGACCCCGCGTCCTGTCCGAGGAGGGTCGCAGCCAGGCCGCGAAGCGCTGGTACGCGTCGGAGCGCGGCCCCAAGTCGGGCCGTCGTCCGCGCAACACGTGCTCGACCTGCGGTTTTCTCATGAAGATGGGCGGCGGCATGCGCACGATGTTCGGCGTGTGCGCCAACGAATGGGCGACCGACGACGGCGCCGTCGTCTCCCTGGACCACACCTGCGGGTCTCACTCGGAGACGGACGTGCCCAAGAACGGAACGGCCTGGCCGGTTCGTCCTTCCCGCGTGAATGAGGGCGCGCTGGACGCCGAGCCGATGCCGCGCGCCTCAGAGCAGGCGGGCGACGAGGCCGTGGCACAGCAGGCGCAGGAGGCGACGCCCTCGGGGGACGTGACTGAGGAAGCGGAGCGGCCCGAGGCCGGCTGAGGCCTCGGCGAGCGCAGACTTATGGGAAGCACCCGGGACGAGCGCCCGGGTGCTTTCTCAACAAGTGGGAACACGGCGGGTATGTTTGCACCCGGGCGCGTGAGCAGGCACGATTAAGCGGTGAGCACACAAGCACAGACCGCCCCATCCCACGGCGGCTTCACACAGTCACTTGATTCGTTCTTCCAGATTTCCAAGCGCGGTTCGACCATCGGTCGCGAAATCCGCGGTGGAATCGTCACCTTCTTCGCGATGGCATACATCCTGGTCGTCAACCCGGCGATCCTGGGCAACGCCGTCCCCAAGGATGGCTCCATCACCACCCAGGGCATCGCCGCAGGTACCGCGCTCGTCGCCGGCATCATGACGATCCTCATGGGTGTCGTCGCCAACTACCCCCTCGCCCTGGCCGCAGGCCTCGGCCTGAACGCGGTCGTTGCCTTCACCCTGGTCCTGGGCTCCGGCCTCAGCTACGGCGAGGCCATGGGCGTCATCGCGTGGGAAGGCATCCTGATCTTCCTCCTGGTCCTCACGGGCTTCCGCGAGGCCGTCTTCCGCGCGGTTCCCCCCGCCCTCAAGACCGCGATCACGGTGGGCCTGGGCCTCTTCGTCGCCCTCATCGGCCTGGTGAACGCAGGCATCGTCCGCGCGGGCGCGACGCCTGTCCAGTTCGGTATTTCGGGTTCGCTTGACGGCTGGCCGGCCCTGGTCTTCGTATTCGGTCTCTTCCTCATGATCGTCCTCTACGTGCGTGGCGTGAAGGGCGCGGTCCTCATCTCGATCATCTCTGCGACCGTCCTGGCGGCCATCGTCCAGGCGTTCGCGCACATCGATCGGATTTCCGACACGAACCCCACCGGTTGGGGCCAGACGGTTCCGGAGCTCAAGGGCTCCCCGATTGCCGTTCCCGTCTTCGACACGCTCGGCAAGGTCGACCTCTTCGGCGGCTTCGGCAAGCTCGGCGTCGTCTCCATCATTCTGCTGGTCTTTTCCCTCATGCTCGCCGACTTCTTCGACACGATGGGGACCATGGTCGCCGTCGGCGCCGAAGGTAACCTGCTGGACGAGCAGGGCAACCCGCCCAAGACCCGCCAGATCCTGATCATCGACTCCCTGGCCGCCGTGGCCGGCGGCGTCGGCGGCGTCTCCTCGAACACCTCCTACGTCGAGTCGGCCTCGGGCGTCGCCGAGGGTGCGCGCACCGGCCTGGCCTCCGTGGTTACGGGTGTCCTCTTCCTCATGTCGACCTTCCTGGCGCCCCTCGTTGAGCTGGTCCCGACCGAGGCCGCCTCCACGGCCCTCGTGTTCGTCGGCTTCCTCATGATGACCCAGGTGACCGACATCGACTGGGATTCCAAGGAAGTTGCGATCCCCGCTTTCATGACGATGGCCTTCATGCCCTTCGGCTACTCCGTGTCCGTCGGCATCGGCGTCGGCTTCGTGACCTACTCGCTCATCCAGCTCGTCAAGGGCCAGGCCCGCAAGGTTCACCCGCTCATGTGGCTGGTGTCCGTCCTGTTCATCATCTACTTCCTGATGGGTCCGCTCCAGCGCCTCCTCGGCGTCGGCTGATTTCTCACCTGTCGTCCCCTTCCTGCCCCGCCGGAGCCTCGCTCCGGCGGGGCAGTCGTATCCTAGGAATATGCGCCGAGGAGGGGTGATCGCCTGAGGCTGCCCCCGCCTCGTTCGGCGCGCGCAGCAGCAGCGAGAGAGGGAGGTCTGGCGTGTCGGCAACATTCGCATCCATGCGCTACGTGAACTACCGGTATTGGTTCGTTGCCTCCCTGATTGCGTCCACCGGCGCGTGGCTCCAGCGCGTCGCCCAGGACTGGTACGTACTGACGGTTCTCACCGATCACGACGCCTCGCAGGTCGGCGTCGTCACCGCCCTGCAGTTCCTGCCCATCATCCTGTTCTCCGCGTGGGCGGGCGTGCTCGCGGACCGCATCCCCGGGCGGCGCCTCCTCCAGTGCACGCAGACGGGGGTGGGCCTCGTCTCCCTCGTCATCGGTGTCGTCGTGCTGACGGGCACGGGCGAGCTGTGGCACCAGTACATCCTCGCCTTCGTCTCCGGGACGATCTCCGCGGTCGACACGCCCGCACGCCAGGCATTCGTCGGCGAGCTCGTGCCCCAGGACAAGATGGCGAACGCCGTCGCCCTGAACGCCACCGCCTTCCACACCGCGCGCCTCATTGGCCCGGCTTCGGCGGGTTTCTTCATCGACTGGTGGGGGGTGGGCCCCGTCTTCCTGATCGACGCCGGGATGTTTGCCGCCCCCGTCATTGCCCTGGCCCTCATGCGCGCCGACCGCCTCTACCCGCGCACCCTCATCCCGCGCGCTCGCGGGCAGCTGCGCGAATCGGTTGCGTACGTGCATGGCCGCACGGATATTCGCATCATCCTCGCCCTGATTGTCGTCGTCAGCGCCCTGGGCATGAATTTCCAGATGACGAGCGCGCTGATGGCCACGACCGTGTTCGGTAAGGCGGCCGGGTCGTTCGGTATTTTGTCGACCTTCATGGCGTTCGGGTCGATTCTCGGGTCGACGGGAGCCGCGCGCCGCGTTCCGCGCCTGCGCACGATTCTCCTGGGCGCGGCGTTTTATGGGACCGCCGAGATCCTCTTGGGCCTGGCCCCCTCCTACTGGTGGTTTGCGCTCCTGTCGATCCCCACGGGCTTTGGCATGCTGACGATGAATACGAGCGCGAACGCCCTGGTTCAGACCCGCACCGATCCCGACAAGCGCGGGCGCGTCATGGCGCTCTACTCCCTCGTGTTCTTGGGTGCGACGCCGATTGGCTCGCCGATCATCGGGTGGGTGGGGACGATGTTTGGGGCGCGATGGTCGATCCTGGTGGGCGGCATCGCGTCGCTGGGCATCGCGCTCATCTGCGGGGTCTGGGCGATGATCCACTGGAAGGGGCGCGTTGTTGCCCGCCCGACCTTCCCGTGGGTGGGCGTGGAGGCGGACTCCTCCGTGGACGCGCCGCGCCGCTCGCTGGACGAGGACTGAGGTGCGCCCCCGGGGGACCGGGAGTTAGAGCACGCGCTCCAGGCAGTAGTCGATGCACTCCAGGAGGGCCTCGACGTCGCCGATCTCGACGCTGGGCCACGTGCCGATGCGCAGCTGGTTGGCCCCCACGCCCCGGTAGGCGCCGATGTCGACGATCTCGTGGGCGCGCAGGTGCGCCGCCAGGTCGGTGGCCTTGACGTCGGCGTTGATTTCGATCGTGGCCGTCACGGGGGATCGCCACGCCTCCTCGGCGACGAAGGGGAAGAGCGCGGGGTGGGCGTTCGCCCAGTCGTAGATGAGGGACGAGGCCTGGGCGCAGTGGGCGCTCACGGCCTCCATGCCGCCGCGCTCGTTGAGCCACGCGACCTGGCGCTGTGCCATGATGATCGTCGCGACCGCGGGCGTGTTGAGGGTTTGGTCCTTGCGCGAGTTGTCGATGGCGGCGGACAGGGACAGGAATGGGGGGATCCAGCGCCCGCCGGGGGAGGCCTCGATGCGGCGGGCCCGCTCGATGGCGGCGGGGGAGAGAATAGCGACCCAGAGGCCGCCGTCCGATCCGAGGGCTTTTTGCAGGGAGAAGTAGTAGGCGTCGACCTGGGTGAGGTCGATCGGCGCGGCGCCTGCGATGGAGGTGCCGTCGACGAGGGTGAGCGCTCCCGGGGCATCGACGCGGTAGACGGGGGAGGCCACGCCGGTTGAGGTCTCGTTGTGGGGGTAGGCGTAGGCGTCGACGCCCTGCTCAGGGTCGCGAGGGGCGAGCGTAACCAGGGAGCCGGCCCGTGCCTCGTCGATGAGGGGGGAGGCGAGGTGGGGTGCGCGCTTCGCCGAGGCGGCGAACTTCGCGCCGAAGGCACCCCAGGAGCCGAAGGCTGCGCGCGAGGAGATGAGGCAGGCGCAGGCGGCGTCCCAGAAGGCGGAGGCGCCGCCGTTGCCGAGCACGACCTCGTAGCCGTCGGGCACGTTCAGGAGGGCGCGCAGGCCCTCTTTCAGGTCGGCGACGACGCGGCGCACGGGGGCCGCGCGGTGGGAGGTGCCCATGAGGAGGGGCGTAAAGAGGGCTTCGAGCTGGTCGGTGCGCACCTTGGAGGGGCCGCAGCCGAAGCGCCCGTCGGCGGGCAGGAGAGCCGGGTCAATGTCGGGGAAATCCACCATGACAACAGCCTAACCCCGCGCTCGCCGGTATTTCCATCACGCCCATTAATCGAATTGTCGTGAAGAACGACACGTTACGACGCGCATTTTTTCGCGTCATTGTGTCGTTTCCTTACAGACAACAAAGGTCACCCTATCCTGGTGTTCGTAGGTGCCCCTTGAAGGAGGACGACGTGGCAGACCTGATTGACACCACCGAGATGTATCTCAAGACCATTCTTGAGCTCGAGGAAGACGGGGTGACGCCCCTGCGCGCCCGGATCGTGGATCGCCTGGGCCATTCGGGTCCGACCGTCTCGCAGACGGTGGCGCGCATGGAGCGAGACGGCCTGCTGCACGTCATGGGGGACCGGCGCTTGGAGCTGACGGAGGCGGGGCGCGCCCGTGCGACGGAGGTGCTGCGCAAGCATCGACTCGCCGAGCGTCTCCTCCTGGACGTCATTGGCATGGAGTGGGCGCAGGTTCACGACGAGGCCTGCCGCTGGGAGCACGTGATGAGCGACGCCGTCGAGGCGCGGCTGGTGGACTTGCTCTCCGATCCGACCGTGGATCCCTACGGCAATCCGTTGCCCGGCGTGGACGGGACGGAGCGCCTGCACTCCGCCGAGCTGGCGGTGCGCTCGCTCGAGTCCGGCGTTTTGACCCTGGGGCGTATCGGCGAGCCGATCCAGGCCGACGCTGAGTTGCTGGCGTCCTTCGACGAGCTGGGGCTGCGCCCGGGGGAACGCGTGGCCCTGTCTGCTCACGGGGACGTCGTGCGCGTGGCCGCGTTGGATGGCTCCGGCGAGGTCAGCGGTTACCTGACGCTTCCGATGGCGTTGGCCGCTCATCTGTTCGTGCGCGGGGAGTGACCTTCTCGGGGTGACGAGGCCGGGGCCCGGTGGGGTCTCGGCCTTCGTTGTGCGGGGACAAGCGAGCGTCTCGCATCGTGAAACGGGTGTGACGAGTTGCCGATAGGGGGAGTTTTCCCTGATACGGCTAGGCACAAATATCACGAAATGGTAACGGTGGGGTGTTGAGGCGTTACCGGAACGTGACATTGACCGGCCGTGCAGGCTATAGTGAATACCGGTCATCAGACCAACCGCCCATTCGGTACCCGAAGTGAGACAACGAATGGGACGGAAAAAGCGTCTCACGCGGGGAACCCATCACCGGCTCCTCGTAGCCTTGGGGTGAAGCTCGCACGCCGAGCCGGGCCTCCCGCCCGAACCCGACAGCTAACCTCGCAGGGAAACAGGGAGAAAACGAGTGAAGACTTCTAAGCCTACTCCGCGTCACCGCCAGGCACGCCGCCCGCTGACCGCTTCCGTGGTCGAGGGTGTGGCCACCACGAACGCCGCTCGCCCGATCGCCTTCGCGTCGGCCGCCGGTGTTGCACTGACCGCGATCGCTGCCGGTGTTGCGAACGCCGCCCCGGCCGTCCCCCAGTCTGAACCGCAGAGCGCCGACCTGAACACCACGACGATCGCCGTCGACGAGGTCACGACGGTCGAGGTCCCCGATATCGCGTGGACCGCCGAGGACGACGCCGCAGAGTCCATCACGGCTGAGGCTCCCCGCGCCCCCGAGCCGACCCCGGCTCCCGCCGCCGCGAGCGAGTCCAACACCTCCGACTCCGCCGCCTCGCGCTCCGAGACCCGCGGTGACGTCACCTCGAGCGACACCTCCGCCCGCCAGGCCGCCGTGAACGCAGCCGGCTCGGACATCGTGTCCGTCGCCCTGGGCCTGACCGGTATCCCCTACGTCTACGGTGGCGAGACCCTCGCCGGCCTGGACTGCTCCGGCCTGGTCAAGTACGCCTACGCGGCCGCCGGCATCAACCTGCCGCACTCCTCGTCCGCGCAGACCGCTGGCGGCACCATCGTCTCCGACCCGCAGCCCGGCGACATCGTGTCCTACCCCGGCCACGTCGCCATCTACATCGGCAACGGCCAGATGGTTGAGGCGACGGTTCCCGGCCGCCTCTCCCAGATCTCGCCCGTGCGCGGTGGCGCGACCTACGTGCGCTACTGAGTCACACGACCTTTCGGTGATCGCCGCAGCCCCTCGGGGCCGCGGCGATCGTCTTTTCTCCTCGGCTTGGGGTTTCGCACACCGTCAAAATGCGGCACAATATAAGTGACTGCCACCACGAGGAGGACATGATGAGTTCCACCGAAGTCATTCTGGTCGGTGTCGATGGCTCGAAGGAGAGCCTTGCCGCCGTCACCTGGGCCGCCGACCGCGGCGCGCGCACCGGAGCGCGCATCCACTGCCTGTGCACCTACGCGCTGGCCTCCTACTCAGCCGCCGCCCTCGACGGCGGATACGCCGTCCTCGACGACGAAGCCCTCAAAGCGGGCGCCGAGCAGGTCGTCGAAGAAGCCAAGGCAGTGGCACGCGAACGCGGCGCCACGCACGTGTCCGGATCCACGGAGCCGGGCGATCCCGCCGGGGTGCTCATCGACTTCTCCGCCGAAGTTGACATGATCGTCGTCGGCTCGCGAGGGGGCGGCGGCTTCGCCGATCGCCTCCTGGGCACGGTCTCCTCGGCCCTGCCCGCGCACGCCAAGTGCCCGGTCGTCGTGGTTCCGCGCCACACCTCGGGCAAGAAGTTCACACCCGTCGAGCGCGTCGTCGTCGGCATCGACGGCACCGAACAGCCCTCCTGCGCCCTCAAGAGCGCAATCTCCGAGGCGCGTGTCTGGGGTGCACGCGTCACCGCCGTCTCCGCCGTCCCCATCGCCGTCGGCCCCTCCGTCATGGCGTGGACCCCAACCGGCGTCGACCACTCGGCGCTGCTCGCCCAGGTCCGCGAGGGCATGGACGCGGCCATCGACGCCGCCCTCGACGGCGACGACATGCACGTGTCGCGTCACGCCCTCGACGGCTCCGCGGCCTCGCTGCTCATCGAGTTCTCCACCGCCGTCGACCTGGTCGTCGTCGGCACCCGCGGACGCGGCGGCCTGGCCGGCGTGCTCCTCGGTTCGACCTCGCAGACGGTCCTCCACCACTCGACCTGCCCCGTCATGGTCGTCCCCTCCGCCCACCTGGGCGAGGGCACGACCGCCGTCCACACGGAGTGGGAACGCCGTTAACGAGCCACCGACCGGGCCGGGGTGACCACGCGGGTGCCCCGGCCCCGTCCGTGCGCGTCCGGTCCGTGATATCCCACGCGCGAGGCTCGGGTCGCGCGACGCGGCGGCGCCCACTTTGCTAGAGTTGGCCCGGACAAAGTGTCACGCCCTCGTAGCTCAGGGGATAGAGCACCGCTCTCCTAAAGCGGGTGTCGGACGTTCGAATCGTCTCGGGGGCACTGTGAGGGGAACTCGTGCGTCACGCGCTCGGCTTGCAATGACCGTCGTGGCTGCCCTGTGCTGGGGCGCCTCCGGTGTCTCCGCCGACTACCTGATGGAACACCACGGCATCGAACTATCACTCGTCAGCTTCTTCCGGATGTTCACGGCCGGCATCCTTACCCTCGGCTTCGCCCTGGCTCGCGCGCGCCGCGTCACCCCCCCAGCACCGCGCCCTCGTCTCCTCCGTGCTCAACTGGCGCACCCTCGTCGTCTACGCGCTCTTCGGCCTCGCTGCCTGTCAAATTAGCTACATGGAGGTCATCCGCGCCTCCAACGCCGGGACGGGCA
>ERZ1674163.201-NODE-201-length-16348-cov-10.792058_pt1 | contig 16348 bp, 13 predicted proteins | sample MGYA00581294_ERZ1674163 | MGnify/ENA primary metagenome ERZ1674163 (study PRJEB41354, sample SAMEA4873312) | human saliva metagenome | biome: human-associated habitat [ENVO:00009003]; feature: mouth environment [ENVO:08000002]; material: saliva material...
TTAACAAACAAAGTTAAAGAGAAACGATGCAATGAAAACATTCACACTCGCCATTTTGCCTTTGGCATTAATCAGCGCATTCTCTCACGCTGCTGAAGAGAAAGCTGCCGAACAGGCTGAAGTCGATACCGTTTACGTTACTGCCGAGAAGCAACTGCAACAGTCGCTGGGCGTGTCGCGTATTTCGAAAGACGACATCGACAAGCGTCCGGCCGTCAACGATATTTCCGAATTTGTCCGCACCATGCCGGGCGTCAACCTGACCGGCAATACGGCGACGGGTCAGCGCGGCAACAAACGCCAAATCGACTTGCGCGGTATGGGCCCTGAAAACACATTGATTCTGATTGACGGCAAGCCTGTGAACTCGCGCCAGTCCGAGCGTATCAGTATGCGCGGTGAACGCAATACGCGCGGCGATAGCAACTGGGTGCCGGTTGAAGAAATCGAATCCATCACCGTTTTGCGCGGTCCGGCGGCAACACGTTACGGCTCCGGCGCGATGGGCGGCGTGGTCAATATCGTTACCAAAAAAGTGTCTAAGGAATTTAAAGGCCAGGTCAATCTTTACGCCAATCAACCGCAAGACAGCAAAGAAGGCGCAACCCGCCGTATCGGCTTCAATTTGAGCGGTCCGATTATTCAAGATACTTTGGGCTTCCGCATTTACGGCAACCTGAATAAAACGGATGCAGATGCGGCCGATATCAATGCAGGACACGGCAACGACAGCGCGGCTGGTGTCGAAGGCGTACGCAATAAAGACATTGCAGGCCGTCTGCAATGGAAAATCAGCCCTGCGCAAACATTGATTTTAGACAGCAGCTACAGCCGTCAGGGCAATATCTACAACGGCGATACGCAAAACAGCAATCCACGTTCCGCTTTAGTTAATTCTTTAGCTGACGGCAAAGCCGAAACTGCCCGTTTATATCGTTCCGCTTATTCTTTAACGCATGACGGCGCATGGGAATGGGGCGATACCAAAAACGTGATCAGTTATGAGCGCACAGTCAACAGCCACTTACCTGAAGGTTTGGCCGGTGGTCCGGAAGGCAGCTATACAGGCTTGGATTTTGTACAAAGCCGTCTGAAAAACCTGCGCTTCAGTAGCGAAGCAAATATTCCGTTCAAACTTGGAGTCGATAATGTATTGACGGTCGGTGCGGAATTTACTGACAGTAAATTGGACGATCCTGCTTCCAATACTCAGGGATTTAAAGACCAAGGTAAAACCGATGCGTTTATCGGTATCTCCGCAACGCGCGGTGGCAAGGCTTCGCAACGAAACTGGGCGGCTTATGTTGAAGACAATATTTCATTGACCGATAAAACCCATCTGATTCCGGCCATCCGTTTCGACCACAATAGCGACAGCGGCAGCAACTGGAGTCCGGCTTTGAACTTCTCGCATCAAATCGGCGAAAACTGGTTGGTCAAAGGCGGTATTGCCCGTGCGTACAAAGCGCCAAATCTGTATCAAACCAATCCTGACTTTATCCTGTACACGCGCGGTCAAGGTTGTCCGATTGATGCGCCGGGCAGTGTCCGTTGCTACTACATGGGTAATAATAATTTGAAACCCGAAACCAGTATCAATAAAGAGATTGGCCTTGAGTTCAATAAAAACGGCTGGCAGGCTTCTGCGACTTATTTCCACAACGCGTACCGCAACAAAATCGTGATTGGTGAAAATATCATTGCAACCAGCAATATCGGCAACTGGCTTTTGCAATGGGAAAATACGCCGAAAGCGACTATTTCGGGTATCGAAGGCAACTTGGTGATTCCGTTGCATGACACACTCAAGTGGAGCAACAATTTCACTTATATGCACAAATCTGAAGATTATCAAGGCAATCCATTGTCTTTGGTACCGAAGCATACCCTCAACAGCACGCTGTCTTGGACACCGAACGAACGTTTTGATGCCAACTTGACCTTTACCCACTACGGCCGTACCAAACCGCGTGGCGTGGCGATTAATAGACTGGAACGAGACGGTAATCTGCGTGCAGGGGTTACTCCTTTGACTTCCGAACATAACCAAACCCAAGTCGGCTCTTACGGTATTTGGGGTATCAATGCCGGTTACAACTGGAACAAACGCGTGGCCGTCCGTGGCGGTGTCAGCAACCTGTTCAATAAAAAACTGTACCGCACAACTGCCGGCGCACAAACATACAACGAACATGGCCGTGCTTTCTACGGCAGTTTGAAAGTATCGTTTTAAGCAGTAGCGTATTGAACAAGGCCGTCTGAAACGTTGTGAAATGAAATCTAGGATTTCTGACACAGGGTTTCAGACAGCCTTTTTATTTGGATTTTAGCAGTCTTTGTTGTTACGGAATTTGCTTCTCTTTTAGAAAAAAATAAAAGGGCGGTATTCGCCGCCCTGAAAATCCAAACCGCTTATTCAACCCAAGTTACCATTTCTTCAATCGGTTTGCGTGCTTTTTTGGTAATTTCTTTGGCACGATAGCCGAATGTTGCCGCTACGGATACGCCCCATTCGTTGGCATCAAACAGGCCTTCTGCCGCCAATACTTCGTTCATTTTGTCGTAGTTGAAGCCTTCGATTGGGCAGGAATCGATGCCGATGGCGGCTGCGCCAGTGAGCATGTTGGCTAAAGCAATATAGGTCTGCTTGCCGCTCCAGTCAAAGAGTGCGCGTTGGTCGTCGGCAATTTTAATATCGGTTTCTTGGAAGCTTTTGTATCTTGCCAACGCTTTTTCCAGCTGCTCTCCTTGTAGGCCCCTGCGTTCGGCAGCACTGTGGAAGAACGGGGTATCGTAACGGGCATTTTTCTTGGCAAGGATAATCACCAGATGGCTGCAGTCGTCCAGTTGGAATTGCATCCCCCAGCTGAAAGGCTTGATTTTCTCTCGCAGCGCTTTGTTTTGAATCACCAAGAATTTCCATGGCTCGGAGCCGACAGAGCTGGGCGAGAGGCGGGCAAATTCTAAAATTGCTGCAAAATCTTCTTGGCTGATTTTTTTGTTGGGATCGTAATAACGGGTGGCGCGGCGATTTTCGAATACTTGCAGCATTTGTTCGCGTGTAATTTTACTCATCTGGTTTTCCTAATAAATGAAGATGTTATTTTGACCGTTTTGCCGAATCCGGTTTGCGTGAATTGGAGGAGAAAACAGGATAGGGCAGCACCATGTTAAATCAAACCCTGCGGTTAGGCTATCTTTTAATTTTGAACTTCGCAGAAAAAATCGATTAAGTATCAATATGAATATGAAAAGGCCGTCTGAAATTTTAAAAGTAAAGTTTCAGACGGCCTTTGATTTTAAACCCTGATTACAGATGCGGATTCATCAGGTTTTCTGGGGAGAGGATGCGGTTGAGCTCTTCTTCGCTCAACAGGCTGCGCTCCAGTACGACTTCGCGCACGCCTTTGCCGGTTTGGGCGCAGATTTTGCCGACCAAATCGCCGTTGTGGTGGCCGATGTACGGATTCAGATAAGTGACCAAACCGATGGAGTTGAAAACGTAGCGTTCGCAGATTTCGCGGTTGACCGTAATGCCTTTGACACATTTTTCGGACAAGTTGACCGCGGCGTTGCCCAAGAGGGAAATAGTTTCAAACATACATTGGGCGATGACCGGCTCCATGACGTTCAGCTGCAACTGACCTGCTTCGGCTGCGAAAGTGATGGTGGTGTCGTTGCCGATGACTTTGAAGCACACTTGGTTGACGACTTCGGGAATTACGGGATTGACTTTGGCAGGCATGATGGAAGAACCGGCCTGCAATTCAGGCAGGTTGATTTCTTTCAAACCGGCGCGCGGACCGGAAGAGAGCAGGCGCAAGTCGTTACAGATTTTGGACAGTTTGACGGCTGTGCGTTTCAGTGCGCCGTGTACCATTACATATGCGCCGCAGTCTGAGGTCGCTTCGATCAGGTTTTCAGTCAGTTTGCAAGGCAAGCCGCTGACTTCGGAGAGTTTCTCAACGACTAAAGCCGCATAGCCTTTGGGTGTATTCACGCCTGTGCCGATGGCGGTGGCGCCGAGGTTGACTTCAAGCAGCAGGGAGCGGGTGCGGTCGAGGTTGAGGATTTCTTCTTCCAGCAACACTTGGAAAGATTGGAATTCTTGTCCGGCCGTCATCGGTACGGCGTCTTGAAGCTGGGTGCGTCCCATTTTCAAAACGTCTTTAAACTCTTCGGCTTTGGCGGCAAAGGCGTTTTTCAGGATAGCCAGTTTGTCGAGCAATTCGCCGATACTGTAATACACGGCAAGGCGGAAGCCGGTAGGATAGGCGTCGTTGGTGGATTGGCTGGCGTTGACATGGTCCATAGGATTGACGATGTCGTAGTGGCCTTTTTCGTGTCCCAAGACTTCCAATGCGAGGTTGGCAATGACTTCATTGGTATTCATGTTGACCGAAGTGCCGGCACCGCCTTGATAAACGTCGGACGGGAATTGGTCGAGGCAGCGGCCTTTGACCAATACTTCATCGCAGGCTTTTTCGATGGCGTCCGCGATTTCCGGCTTGATGGCACCCAATGCGCCGTTGGCTTGCGCAGTGGCTTTTTTAACCATGACCATGCTGCGGACAAATTGCGGTACGTCGGAAATTTTTTGTGTGGAAATTTTAAAGTTTTCAATGGCGCGCAGCGTGTGGATACCCCAATAAACATCAGCGGGAATTTCGCGGTCGCCCAATAAATCGTGTTCGATTCGTACAGTCATTTCTCTTACCTTCTCGTATAGTTGTGTTGGTGTGCATTATGCGTTTGGAACATTAGCCCAGTTCGGCAAGATTGTCCAGTCTATAAGGCTTAATCGTCAGGATGAAAGCGCGCCGCTTCGCGTTCCTTAGCAACTGTATCTTTGTCTTTCAGTTTCGCGCCCAGGCCCAACATTTTTTCGTATTCGGATTGCGGCGTGCCGTCCTCTTGCATACCAAACGCGCTGGCGTTGACCCAGAGGGCGAGTAGGGAAACGATAATGGCGAAAAAGCCGACGATATACCAAAACATTTTTTTCTTCCTTGTGTGTCTGCGTGTGCAGATTGTTGTGGTTTGTAAAGATGTGAATGTAGCACAAACGCGGTTGGGTTTAAATTCTTCTCCCGCATCCTTTCATTGATTTACCTGTAAGTGTTTAGAAAGGAAAAGGCCGTCTGAAAAGTAAGACTTTTCAGACGGCCTTGAGGCTTTATCGGGAAGCTTAACCGCCGCATGCGCCGCAGCAACCGCCTTCGCTGTGACCGCCGCGTTTTTCTTCATTGTTGATAACGGGCAGCTCGGTTTCTTCGGTTTGCTCTTTTTTATCTTCAGGCAAATCGTTTACTTTGATTTTGTTTTCTTCAGCCATGATATATCCTTTCAATGGATTAGGGAGTGGAAAGATTCATAAAGATAGCATCTTTAGAGCGATAAACCAAGTAGTGCAAAACGGTCTTGTGATAATGCCATGACTTGGAACAATAAATTTGATTGTAAAAGCGTGAAGGCCGTCTGAAGGAATCTTTAGGATGCGTGTTGGTTTCTATGGTTTGAAATGGTAGTAGAAAGATTTAAGAATGCTTGATTTGAAGGGATAAACTGACATGGATTTCAAAAAACAATACAATGTTATCATCATCTGGACACCGCCAATTGATCGGAGCATATATGTATTCACACCACAGCGAACGCCATTTCAGCAACCGTAACAATTGGCTTCGGGCAAGCGTATTGGGGGCCAATGACGGGCTGATTTCCACTGCCTCGCTGTTGACGGGTGTAGCCGCCGCCGCGCCCGATTTCCAAACCCTGCTGTTGACCGGTGTTTCGGCGCTGATCGGAGGCGCAGTGTCGATGGCGGCGGGGGAGTACGTTTCCGTGTCCAGCCAATCGGATACGGAAAAAGCCGATTTGCACAAAGAATGCCATGAGTTGACAAACAATCCTGATGCCGAACTTGAGGAGCTGACTGAAATTTACCGCCGCCGCGGTTTGTCTGACGCGCTTGCCGCCGAAGTCGCACAAGCCTTGATGGAACACGATGCACTCGCCGCCCACGCGCGCGACGAAATCGGCATCACCGAAACCTCGGCAGCCCGTCCCATGCAGGCCGCGCTGGCTTCTGCCGCTTCATTTTGTGCCGGCGCAATTTTGCCTTTACTGGTTGCATTGACAGCTTCTAGTGCCATTGTTCCGGCCTTGGCAGTTTCCACTTTGTGCGGACTGGCATTACTGGGTTATGTCTCCGCCAAACTGGGCGGCGCACCTGTCGTTCCTGCGGTTATACGCGTGTGCCTGTGGGGCGTGGCGGCTTTGGCAATAACCGGGTTTATTGGAAAACTGGCCGGTGTGGCGGTTTGATTGTAAGGCCTTATATTCTTTTAAACCTGTATCCAGTAAAATTGAAAATTGATTTGATCGCTAAAGGCCGTCTGAAAATTTTTCAGACGGCCTATGGTGCTTGTATTTACTTATTACAAACTGTTTTTTGTCATGACCTATCCGATTCCCAAACCCCGTGAAAAATCCCGTTGGCTCAATCTTTCGCAAGGCTCGCTGCCCTTGGCTTTGGCGCGTTATTTGCCGCATAAGCAGCTCAAGGTTGTCTTGACCCAAGATGCGGAACAGGCGCTACGCCTTCAGACGGCATGGCTGTTTTTCCGTCCGCACGATATGGCGGTGTTCCTGCCGGACTGGGAAACGTTGCCTTACGAGCGTTTTTCGCCGCATCAGGATTTGGTATCGGAGCGCTTGTCGGCGTTGTGGCAGATTAAAAGCGGCGCGGCGGACGTGTTGTTCGTACCGGTTGCCACGGCAATGCAGAAACTGCCGCCCGTGCCGTTTTTGGCGGGGCGCACGTTTTGGCTGAAAACGGGGCAGACTTTGGATATAGGTCGTCTGAAAACTGATTTGGTGGATGCGGGCTACAACCATGTTTCTCATGTTGTCGCGGTGGGCGAGTTTGCCGTGCGCGGCGGGATTGTCGATTTGTTCCCGATGGGCAGCGAAATGCCGTACCGCATCGATTTGTTCGACGATGAAATCGACAGCATTAAAACCTTTGATACCGAAACGCAGCGCACCATTTCCCCCGTTTCTGAAATCCGCCTGCTGCCGGCGCACGAGTTCCCCACCGACAGCGAGGCGCAAAAAATCTTCCGCAGCCGCTTCCGCGAGGAAGTCGATGGCAATCCGAACGATGCCGCTGTGTACAAAGCCGTCAGCAACGGCCATTTCGGCGCAGGCGTGGAATATTATCTGCCGCTGTTTTTTGAAAACGAGCTGGACACGCTGTTTGACTATATCGGCGAGGATGCGCTGTTTGTTTCTTTGGGCGATGTTCATGCCGAGGCAAACCATTTTGGGAGCGACGTCAAATCGCGTTACGCCATGGCACAGGGCGACGAAACCTATCCGCCTTTGCTTCCACAGCATTTGTATCTCTCTGCCGATGTATTCGCAGGCCGTCTGAAAAACTACGGACAAGTGCTTCCCGATGTTTCCGGCAAAGAACACACCTTGCCCGATCTTGCCGTCAACCGCCAGTCCGACGAGCCGTTGCAGGCATTGAAGGATTTTCAGACGGCCTTTGACGGACGGATTTTGCTGTGTGCTGAAAGTTTGGGGCGACGCGAAACCATGCTCGGTTTCTTGCAGCAAAACGGTTTGAAAGCCAAACCTGTATCCGACTGGCAGGGCTTTTTGTCGGCACATGAGTCGCTGATGATTACGGTCGCGCCGTTGGCATACGGGTTTAAATTAGAAGATCAAAACATCGCGGTCATTACCGAATCCGATCTTTATCAATATGTCGCCCGCTCGCGCAAACATCATCGCAAGAAACACGCCGCCGTTTCAGACGGCCTGTTGCGCGACCTAGCCGAAATCAATATCGGCGACCCTGTCGTTCACGAAGAACACGGCATCGGCCGATATATGGGCTTGGTCACAATGGACTTGGGCGGCGAAACCAACGAAATGATGTTGCTCGAATACGCGGGCGAAGCGCAGCTTTATGTGCCTGTTTCGCAACTGCATTTAATCAGCCGCTACTCCGGTCAGGCGCATGAAAACGTCGCCCTGCACAAGCTCGGCAGCGGCGCGTGGAACAAGGCGAAACGCAAGGCCGCCGAAAAAGCGCGCGACACCGCCGCCGAGTTGCTCAACCTCTACGCCCAACGCGCCGCCCAATCGGGACACAAGTTTGAAATCAACGAGTTGGACTATCAGGCATTTGCCGACGGCTTCGGCTACGAAGAAACCGAAGACCAGGCCGCCGCCATCGCCGCCGTGATTAAAGATTTGACGCAGGCAAAGCCGATGGACCGCCTTGTGTGCGGTGATGTCGGTTTCGGCAAAACTGAAGTTGCCCTGCGCGCCGCGTTTGTGGCGGTGATGGGCGGCAAACAAGTCGCCGTACTCGCCCCAACCACGCTTCTGGTCGAGCAGCACGCGCAAAATTTCGCCGGCCGCTTCGCCGATTTCCCCGTAAAAGTCGCCAGCCTTTCGCGTTTCAACAACAGCAAAGCCACCAAAGCCGCACTGGAAGGCATGGCGGACGGCACGGTCGATATCGTTATCGGCACGCACAAATTGGTGCAGGACGACATAAAATTCAAAAACTTAGGTTTAGTGATTATCGACGAAGAACACCGCTTCGGTGTGCGCCAAAAAGAGCAGCTCAAACGCCTGCGTGCCAATGTTGACATCCTCACCATGACCGCCACGCCGATTCCGCGCACCCTCAGCATGGCGCTCGAAGGACTGCGCGACTTCTCGCTAATTACCACCGCGCCGAGCCGCCGCCTCGCAGTCAAAACCTTTGTCAAACCCTTCAGCGAAGGCAGCGTACGCGAAGCCGTATTGCGCGAACTCAAACGCGGCGGACAAGTGTTTTTCCTGCACAATGAAGTGGATACGATTGAAAATATGCGCGAGCGGCTGGAAACCCTGCTGCCCGAAGCCCGCATCGGCGTGGCGCATGGACAACTGCGCGAGCGCGAGTTGGAGCAAGTGATGCGCGACTTTTTGCAACAAAGATTCAACGTGTTGCTCTGTTCCACCATCATCGAAACCGGCATCGACATCCCCAACGCCAACACCATCATCATCAACCGCGCCGACAAATTCGGACTGGCGCAACTGCACCAGCTTCGCGGGCGCGTCGGCCGCAGCCACCACCAAGCCTACGCCTACCTGCTCACGCCCGAATACATCACCAAAGACGCAGAAAAACGCCTCGATGCCATCGCAGCGGCAGACGAACTCGGCGCAGGTTTCACCCTCGCCATGCAGGATTTGGAAATCCGCGGCGCAGGCGAAATCCTTGGCGAAGGGCAGTCCGGCGAAATGATACAGGTCGGCTTCACGCTCTACACCGAAATGCTCAAACAAGCCGTGCGCGACCTCAAAAAAGGCCGCCAGCCCGACCTTGACGCTCCACTGGGTATTACCACTGAAATCAAACTGCACAGCCCGGCATTACTGCCTGAAGATTACTGTCCCGACATTCACGAACGCCTCGTCCTCTACAAACGCCTCGCCGTCTGCGAAACCGTGCAGCAAATCAACGCCATACATGAAGAGCTGGTCGACCGCTTCGGCCTGCCCAAACAACCCGTCAAAACCCTCATTGAAAGCCACCACATACGGCTTATGGCAAAAGAATTGGGTATAGACGCCATTGATGCGACCAGCGAAGCGGTAACGGTAACCTTTGGCAAAAACAACAATGTCGATCCAACCGAAATTATCCTGCTGATTCAGAACGACAAAAAATACCGCCTTGCCGGCGCGGATAAGCTGCGATTTACCGCGGAGATGGAAAATATCGAAGTGCGGATTAATACAGTGAAGAACGTATTGAAGACTTTGAAAGAAAGGGTGATGGTTAAGTAGAAAAGTTATGGAAAGGCCGTCTGAAAACCTGTTTTCAAGTTTTCAGACGGCCTTTGGGCAGACTCAGCAACGGTTATTGGCGTTTTGCGCCGTAGCCACCAATCATGTGTTCGCTGCCATCTTCTTTTTTCAAACCGTATGTACCGCCAATTTCTGCGGCAGACGGACCGAAGAATTTACCGCTCAAATTACCTTTCAAGCCGGCTGCGGTAGCTTCGACCTTGCCGAGGAATAGGTTGCCGTTTTCCCATTTCGCCGTACCTTTCATATCGTAGTCAGCACCTTTTACGGTTACACGGCGACCGTTGGCGTCGAGGGAATGGAATTGGGAATTGGTAGTCTCAAAGCGTACGCCTTTCAAGCCGAAATCGACAATGGCTTTAACATCGGCAGTCAGCTGACGGCTTTGGTCGTTGTTCTTCACAACATAGGCTGTGGTCAAACCATTGTAAGTCGCTGTGCCGCTGACAGGGAGGGCAGTAAACTTGGTTTCGTCGCCTAGGCTTTGATAGCCGTGAATGACACCAGACTTCGGATCGATATAATGGGCAAAAGTTTGGTAAGTCCAACCGGCTGCAGCAGGGTCGTGCATGACGATTTGTGTGCCGTTGGCAAAGCGGATGATGTAAATGCCGTCAAATCGTTTGTCAAATACAGTTCCATTCTTATCTTTAGCAATGTATGCAAGCTGGTTGGCATGGTTTTCAGCCAATTCTGTTAAATCTTGGCGTACTTGTCTTGCATCGTCATAAGCTTTAGCAGCTGTGTTTTTAGCTTTTTCAGCGGCATCTCTTGCGTCTTTGCTAGAAGTGCGCGTTGCTTTTGCGGATATTACGTTTTGGTTTGCAGTTTGCAGGTTTTCCTCAGCATTTTCCCAATTATTTTTAGCCGCTTTGAATTTGGCCAAATCCTCGTTATTCAAATTTTTTGTTAAAGTAGAGATTTGTTTATCCAGTTCATCTTGTGCGGTATTTAAGGCTTTATTGGCATTTTCTAACTCTTCTACACTTTCTCCTGTCGTCTTTTCTATGGCAGCTTTAAAGTTGGCTTTGGCTTCTTCTAATTCTTTTTTTGCTTTTTCAAAAGATGCCGTTTCTTCAGAGTGCGTACCAAGTGTCTCCAACATTGAGTTATATGCCTTAGCAGCTTGTCGTTCTGCTTGGGTTTTGTTTTTCAGCGCCTCGGCAAAAGTATTTGTATCATTTGCCAGTTTTCGTTCGGCAGAAGCTAAAGCACTTTTTGCGTTTTCAGACTTTTTATACAACTCAACGATTTTTTGATCCAGCGTGGATTGTCCGACTTTGAACTCATGATTCGGTTCTTGTCCCGTTTGTCCGCTGACATCACTCTTGGTTTTACCGCCTGAAAATGCTTTGGCAATGATGGAGTCTGTAGTAGTAAATTGAACCTGCGTTGCATTGCCTTCTTCTGTTTTGTTATACAACACGATTGCATCTAATTTAACTTCATCATTAGCTTTAAAATCCAAAGAGCTAACTAAACCGTTTTGATTATTTGTTTGATTATCCGTATAAAACAGTCTGTTAGTATCATTATTGCGGCGCAGCTGAATATTTGGATTGCCTTGTTGCGCGCTTGTTGAAGAAATGAAGCTGGTAGATAACGGAGTATCTGTATTCAACGGAGAGATCGGTTTTTCATCCGTCAATTCTTCGAGTTTGTTGGCTTTATTGTTAGTGGTTTCAGCAGGAGATTCGCTGTTACTGTTATTGGTATCACTTGGGGTTGTATTGTTATTATTGCTTGTACCACCATTTTTTTCAGGACTGCTGCTACCGCCGGTATTGGTTGAGCCGGTGGAAAGTGCTGCATTGCCACCCCCGCCACCACCCCCACAGGCTGAAAGGATTGCGACGCTGATAGCGGTCAAGATGATGGTTTTGATTTTAGTGTTGCTTGCAGACATATTGTTCCCTTTTCTGTTGATTGGTTATAGTGCGTTTTATTAAACGGCATAAAGCAATTATCATAGATATAATTGTAATAAAAATAAACTGTTTTTTACGTTTTTATCGGTATGGTTTGTTTAACGAAGGTTTGTGTTTGATTTATGCGACAAAGGGTTAAAGGATTGTTTAATGATATTAAGCGATTGGTTGTGCAATGAGCCGATGGATAATAGGAAGATTCTGGTGGTTAAAATGGATTATCCTGTTTTACTTCAAACCATCATGAAAAGGAATGTGTATTGCAGGTAGTGGGTGTGAAGTACACTCGTGGGTTTTTAGTGCAGAAGCAGTATAAAATAAAGGCCGTCTGAAAATACTGAAACTGTCGGCGATTGAAAATTGAGTCTAAGGTTGCTAAATTGATCAGGGAATTATTATGAAAATGAGGGCAATGATGCTGGGAGTAACAGGTTTGATATTATCCAGCTGCTTTTTCTCTAATGATGAAATTAAATTGGAAGATATTTGGAATTTCAAAGTTGCTGTCAATGAAGCTAAGGGGAATAGGCAGGTTCATTTGACAGGCTTATTAGGCAATAGTGCAATGGGTATTTCAGATATCAAAACAACTAGCCGCAACGATGAGCTGAATATTACTTTATTTCAAAAATTAGCAGGTTCGGAATACTCAGGAACATTAGATAAAGAAATTGCTCTTGAAAACAATATCAAGAAGATTACTTATGGTTCTAAACACGAGATTATATGGCAAGACTAAAAATATAATAAAGGCCGTTAGAAAAAGATTCAGACGGCCATTTAAAATTATAAATGGATAGATTTTTTGGCTATCCTATTTAGATAACATTTCAAGATTTTTTTGCGCAAAAAAAGGAATACAGCAACTGTATCATCTCGGTTACCCTTGGGTCGGCAATGTAATATTGCCGTTCCCGATGGTTTACTTCAAACGATACCAAACCGGCTTCACGCAGTAGGGCTAATTGGCTGGACATTGCCGCTTGCGGCAGTCCGGATGATTCAGCCAACTCGGTTACATTGTGCGGCTTTTCATGTAGTTTGCACAATACGGCGAGACGGTTGGGATTGGCCAGAAGTTTGAGAAAAGCGGCGGCTTCTTCGTAGGGCGGTTGATTGTCGGCAATAGTCATTTTTCACGCTTTTCGGCAAATGAGGAGGTCGAATTATCAGTCATAATGGCCTCAGCAGCAACTTTCAGACGGCCTTTGCTTAATGGTTCCATGGCATTTTGGCCAGTAGGCGAGCCATGCCGCAGAATCCGGTTAGTCCGGCCGTTAATAGGCCTGCGCCGACCATCACGTCTATCAGATAAAACCAAGGCGATACCAGCCAACCTGTCAGAACGCCCAACAGAATCAAACTGCCCGCAATGGTTTGCACCTGCCGCATGATATCCGGTGCGGCACGGTCGGCAACAATAGGAAGACCTGCAGCTTTCCATGCCAGTAAGCCGCCTTCTAGAATATAACATTCGCGACCTTGGCCAAGCGCTGACAATATTGTTTCAGCCCCTGCTGTACGTTTACCGCTCAGGCAATAAAAAATCAGGCATGGGGCTGTATCATCGGGCAGTTTGTCTCGATGCTGTTCAGGCGGAAGGGATAATGCACCGCCAATATGCCCGCCCTGATATTCGGCTTGGCTTCGGATGTCCATTGCCAACGCGCCCTCACGGATTTTTGCCATTGCTTCGGAAGGCGTGATTCGCGGGAGTTGTCCGACCGTACTCATGTTTTGCCTTCGTTATTTTTTGTTGATGCGGCAGGTGTTGATGCCCAATAAGCTGTACAGTGCGCAGTTGCCAATCAGTGCTGTAGCCAGAGGGATGATGCCCAGCCAACCCCACCAGCCAATTTGTCCGGTAGCGGCTGCAGCAATCAGTGCGACACCGATAACAATACGGATAACGCGATCCAAAGTACCCAAGTTTCGTTTCATTTTATTGCTCCTTGTTTCAGAATGGATTGTCTATAAATAAACATATATAACAAAAATCATATATGAGAAATATTATATCCTTTGAAATGACTTTGTCAAATGGTTTACAGCAAAAGTGTAATTAATATTTGTATTGTATTTTTTAAACACACAAATAGAATCAATCTCCAACGTCATGGTTAAATGTAAAAATACAGCCTTATATTTTCAGACGGCACTGGAGATGATCTATATAATATTTTATTTATATTGGAAGAATTGGTAGTCAGTTTTCAGAAGGAATCAAATCATGACCGATTTGGAAAAGAAGCCCAATGGAGAAGATTTGAAGACTGGATAATCCGTTGTGTAACTAGCAAGGGAGAGGAGATACTTTAAAATCAAATTGTCTACGAATTATAAAAGGCCGTCTGAAAACTGAATTTCAGACGGCTTTTTATTTTATTAAAACGTCAAAACGTTCGTATCATCAGAAACGATAGTTTACGCCCAAGGCAAACTCTCGGCCGCGCTCGTAGAAGGGGGTACGACCGTTGCCGTCAGGGAAGCGTTGGCTATGCGAACGGTATTGCTTGTTGCCGATGTTGTTGACGGCGAAGTTGACGTTCAGGTTGTCTTTTTTCAGCGGCTGCCAGTTGGCGTAGATGTCGTGTACGCCGTAGCCTGATTTCTTGCCGTGTATCGTGCCTTGTCCGCGGGCGATGTCGGTGTATTTCACGCTTTGGGCGTAGCGGCCGCGCCAGCCGATTTCGAGTTTGGGGTTTTCAAACTGGTAAGACAGTCCGGTCAGCCATTGGCGGCCGGTGTTCCAGAAGGTGAACGAGCTTTCGTGGTCTTCCGCTTGAATCGGGCTTTCGCCGTAGTACATTTCGCCGTTCAGACGCGGTTTGACGTAGGATACGCCGGCGCGCGCGGTCAGGCCGCCCCAGCGGTAGGATGCGTCAAGTTCGTAGCCGTAGGTTTTGAGCGTGCCGCCGTTGTAAATCTTGCCGCGCTCGGTAATGGAGGCGGTGTTGTTGTTGATTTTTGCCCAACGATAGACGATGAGGTCTTTGATGCGTTGGTGGAACACGCTGCCGCTGACGTTGAAGTTATCGTTGCGCCATTTGAAGCCGAGTTCGGCACGGCGGGCGGTTTCGGCTTTGAGGTTGCTGTCCAAATCGGCGGCGGCGCCTGCGCGTTCGTTAGCCAACAGGGCTTCGTTCAGGCGGGGCGCACGGCTTGCCTGATTGAGGTTTGCCAAGAGGGAGAAGTTGTCGTTGATGTCCCAAATCGTGCCGATGCTGGGGTTGAGCTGACCGTGCGACGCGCTTTGTTTGCTGGCGGCGTTGTATTTGAAATGGTCGTAACGCAGGCCGGTGGTCAGGGTAACGGGGTGCAGGTTCCAAATGCCTTCCGCGTACACGCCGTATTCGGCTTTTTTCTCTTTGTCGCGGTCATACAGGCCGAGAATCTTCAGCCATGCGCCTTTGTCGGACGGCTCGGAGGTTTCGTGGCGGTAGTTGACGCCGTATTTCACCATGTGTCCGTCGCCAAAGGAGCTGGCGAGGTTCAGGTTGGCGCCGGTTGCTTTGATTTTGCTCAACTCAAGCTGGCCGATGGGAACGCCGCCTTGAGCCGTGCCGGAGGCGTGGGCTTTCGGGGAAGGCGCGCCTTTAGGCGGCTTGGTGTCGTCGGTGTTGATTTGGAAGACGTTGGCGTCGATTTTGTCGATGAAGCCGACGTTGCGGCCACGGTATTCCAGATTGTAGGTCTGCTCTTTTTGATAAGTGCCGTCCACGCCGACGTAGCTGTCAACGTTTTGGAACTCGGCTTTGTCGGTGCGGTTGCCTTTTTGGTATTCCTGACGGTAGGTCAGGCGGATGCCGTGGTCGTCGTTGAAGTCGTAACCGAGTTTGGCGAGGTAGCTGTGCTGTTTCAGACGGCTGCCGCGGTTGACATTGCCGTTGCCGTCTTTGTAGTCGCGGTTATTGAGGAAGTTGCCCGCAAACAGGGCATCGAAGCCGTTTTGATAGCCGTAAACCGCCGCGTTGCCGATTGAGCCTTTATTGCTGCTCAAGCCCGCGCCGAGTTTGAAACCGAAAGGTTTGCCGTCCATCAGCAAGTCTTTCGCGTCAACCGTCGTTACGCGGATGGTACCGCCGACTGCGCCCAAGCCCGCGCTCGCCGCGCCCGTGCCTTTTTCGACGTTGATGCTTTTCACCAAAGCGGGGTCAAGCTGGAAGCGGCTTTGGTGGTGGAAAATTTTGGTGGATTGGCTGGTGCCGTCCACTTCCAAATTAATCTTGTCTTCGCCGACGCCGCGGATGCTGTAAAACTGCGCCACGCCGTTGCCGCCGCCGACGTCCATACCGATTTGGTCTTTCATGACTTGTTTCAAATCGGTCGAAGTTTCGCGGTCAAGCTGGTTGCGGGTAACGCGGGTTGGTACGGCGGTACCGGTAACCTTAATTTCATTCAGTTCGGCAGTTTCTGCGGGGTGCGTATTTTCTGCATGGGCGAAGCCTGTCGATAGTGCAAGTGTAATGAGACTAAGGCGGAATACAGGAAAAGAGGTTTTATTCATGATTTTTCCCAAGGAATAAAAAAATTGA
>ERZ1674163.204-NODE-204-length-16204-cov-9.259211_pt1 | contig 16204 bp, 16 predicted proteins | sample MGYA00581294_ERZ1674163 | MGnify/ENA primary metagenome ERZ1674163 (study PRJEB41354, sample SAMEA4873312) | human saliva metagenome | biome: human-associated habitat [ENVO:00009003]; feature: mouth environment [ENVO:08000002]; material: saliva material...
TTATATATGAAACATCGAATATCAACACGCTAAAAGGATGTCAGAAATGACGGAGCATAACGAACAACATCAACACGAAGCAGAAGAAGCGGCAGCCGTAGAAACTGCCGAAACCGTTGAAACCGAACAGGCCGAACCGACTTACGAAGAACTTCAGGCGCGTGTCGCCGAGTTGGAAGGCCAGCTCAAAGACAGCGAGCTGCGCGGTCTGGCAAACGAGCAAAACCTGCGCCGCCGCCATCAGCAGGAAATCGCCGACACCCATAAATTCGCTGGACAAAAATTTGCAGCAGAAATGTTGCCGGTTAAAGATTATCTCGAAATGGCGCTGCTGGACCAAAGCGGCAATTTCGATGCGCTGAAAATGGGCGTGCAAATGACTTTGAACGAGCTGCAAAAAGCATTTGATGCCACCCATATTAAAGAAATCAACCCGCAGCCGGGCGACAAACTCGATCCGCACCAACATCAAGCCATGCAGGCAGTCGTCAGCGAGCAAGAGCCGAATACCATCGTCAGCGTGATGAAAAAAGGCTATACATTGGCCGACCGCGTGCTGCGTCCTGCAATGGTTGTCGTGGCGAAAAAAGAAGATTGAAGGCATCGCTTGATAAAGTTTATCAAGCATAAAATCTTCAGACGGCCTTATCCGGTTTCAAAACCCGATGTTCCGCTATTGGAAAATCATTCCGATAAACCGGAATCGGAAAATGAAAACCGAGCCGTCTGAAAAAAGAATAAACGGCTTGTGGATAAATAAATCAAGCACTTGAATTTAATCTTAAAAAAAATTCAAAATAGGCCTTGAAAAAAAATGAAGCAACCTTATTTACAAGCCATCGGAACGAAATGTTCCACAGGATTATTAATTAAGAAAAGTTTATTTAGGAGCAACATAATATGGCAAAAGTAATCGGTATTGACTTAGGTACAACCAACTCTTGTTTGGCCATTTCTGAAAACGGTCAAACCAAAGTAATCGAAAATGCAGAAGGCGCACGCACCACTCCTTCCGTTATCGCTTATTTGGACGGTGGCGAAATCCTCGTCGGCGCGCCAGCAAAACGCCAAGCGGTAACCAACGCTAAAAACACTATTTACGCGGCTAAACGTTTGATCGGCCACAAATTTGAAGACAAAGAAGTACAACGCGACATCGAATCCATGCCTTTTGAAATCATCAAAGCCAACAACGGCGACGCATGGGTAAAAGCACAAGGCAAAGAGCTGTCTCCTCCTCAAATTTCCGCAGAAGTTTTGCGTAAAATGAAAGAAGCAGCCGAGGCTTACTTGGGCGAAAAAGTAACCGAAGCCGTGATTACCGTTCCTGCCTACTTCAACGACAGCCAACGTCAAGCGACTAAAGACGCAGGCCGTATCGCAGGTTTGGAAGTAAAACGAATCATCAACGAACCGACCGCAGCCGCTTTGGCATTCGGTATGGACAAAGGCGACAGCAAAGACCGTAAAATTGCCGTGTATGACTTGGGTGGCGGTACTTTCGATATTTCCATCATCGAAATCGCCAACATCGACGGCGACAAACAATTCGAAGTATTGGCCACCAACGGCGACACCTTCTTGGGCGGCGAAGACTTCGACCAACGCTTGATCGACTACATCATTGACGAGTTCAAAAAAGAACAAGGCATTGATTTGAAACAAGACGTCATGGCTCTGCAACGCCTGAAAGAAGCTGCCGAGAAAGCCAAAATCGAATTGTCCAGCGGTCAGCAAACCGAAATCAACCTGCCGTACATTACTATGGATGCAACCGGTCCGAAACACTTGGCCATGAAAATTACCCGTGCCAAATTCGAAAGCCTGGTTGAAGATTTGATCCAACGTTCTATCGAGCCTTGCAAAATCGCATTGAAAGATGCCGGCTTGAGCACCAGCGACATCGACGACGTGATTTTGGTCGGCGGTCAGTCCCGTATGCCGAAAGTACAAGAAGCCGTTCGAGACTTCTTCGGCAAAGAGCCTCGCAAAGACGTGAACCCTGACGAAGCCGTTGCCGTAGGCGCAGCGATTCAAGGCGAAGTATTGAGTGGCGGCCGCAGCGACGTATTGCTGCTGGACGTAACGCCTCTGTCTTTGGGTATCGAAACCATGGGCGGCGTGATGACCAAGCTGATTCAAAAGAACACTACTATTCCGACTAAAGCGTCTCAAGTGTTCTCTACTGCCGAAGACAACCAAAGCGCTGTAACCATCCATGTGCTGCAAGGCGAACGCGAACGTGCTTCTGCCAACAAGTCTTTGGGTCAGTTCAACTTGACCGACATCGCACCTGCACCACGCGGTATGCCGCAAATTGAAGTTACTTTCGACATTGACGCCAACGGTATTTTGCACGTTTCTGCGAAAGACAAAGGCACCGGCAAAGCGGCCAACATTACCATCCAAGGTTCTTCAGGTTTGAGCGAAGAAGAAATCGAACGCATGGTGAAAGATGCCGAAGCCAATGCTGAAGAAGATAAAAAACTGACTGAATTGGTCGCTTCACGCAACCAAGCCGAAGCCCTGATTCACTCTGTGAAAAAATCTCTGGCTGACTACGGCGACAAACTCGACGCTGCAGAGAAAGAAAAAATCGAAGCTGCGTTGAAAGAAGCTGAAGAAGCCGTTAAAGGCGACGACAAAGCCGCTATCGATGCCAAGGCCGAAGCTTTGGGTGCAGCCAGCCAAAAATTGGGCGAAATGGTTTACGCTCAAGCGCAAGCTGAAGCACAAGCAGGCGAGGGCGCACAAGCCGAGTCTTCTGCTAAGAAAGACGACGACGTTGTAGATGCCGACTTTGAAGAAGTAAAAGACGACAAAAAATAATTGATGCCGTCTGAAAAAGCGCGAATCGAAAGGTTCGCGCTTTTTGTCGTTTGGAAAATGTGTAAAGACACTTTGTCAAAATTGACGGTAAACTTTCAAAACTTGCTACATCATCGTGTTGCCATACTTCTATTGCCGAATTTTGAACAGATTTCGCCTAATACTGACAGCAGCTGACAGTTAAAGCCATTAATATTTGTCCATCGCTTGAGTGCGAATAAATGCTTATTTTTACCTCAAATCAACCTCTTGAAAGAAGATAAATATGAAAAAACTGATTCAAATGACCTCTTTGATGGTTGCCGCTGCCGGCTTGGTATTGGCTCCTGTCGCTTCTGCACACGGCAAACACGAAATGCATCCGAAACAAGAACGTATGCACAAAAAAGCCAAACCGCAATAAATGAAAAAACCTGCACCTAAAGCCAAACACCACGCAGCCAAGCCCAAACATCATCCAGAGCATCGCCACGAACATCATTAAGATGAATCCTCAACAATAAATAAGGCCGTCTGAAACCTAAACATCAGGTTTCAAACGGCCTTCGATTTATATGTCAAATAGAGCTTTGCCGTTTTTCTTGTGCCAAACGGGTCGGCTCCAGCCAGGCAATGTTTCTCTCTGCCAGCGCATCGCGCCAATAATCCAGTTTGGTATCCAAATCTTTAGAAAAACTGTCTTGATTCAAAAGTTGAATGATAACGCCGCTATCCGTAGCTTCGGCCAAGCGGCTGATTTGACGCAGAATGCCGCGATCGGGAACAGTTTGCGTGCGTACGCCGATGAGAAGTTGCGCCGGAGTTTGTTTCAATTCGGCTTCCAATTGTTCCAAATCTTTTCTGCCGGCGACTACGCCTTTGTCTATCCACTCTTGCGCCAAAACGCCGGAAAACCAAAGCAGATCAGGCCATTCCGTTTCCAGTGTAACAGCCCATTTAGGCGCATTATTCAGCGTAATTTTGGATGAAACGGGAACGATGTTTTCCTGAAAGTCATCGGCATCGACAATTTTTGTTTGCCATGTGCGGAGGATGTTTTGATAGTAGGGCCGATTCAAATCCAAACGTTCGCGAAGGGTTTTTAAAGTAATCTTGCAAGCCAGCCAAGCAATCAAGCGTGGCAGAATGCCATAGCAGACAATGCTGCCGATGAGTAAACCCGCCCAAGCGCGCGCATCTTCGATATGATTGTTCAGACGGCCTGCAATTACGGCCTGACTGTCGGGAACAGGAAAGCCCAAACGTTCCGGCAGCCATGACAAAGCCTCAACCGTTTTCACCAATGCCGTATTGCTTAACAGCGTACTTCCCCAGTTGAACGTATATTGACGCACCAAAAGCAGCAGCAAAACAGAAACCAACATGCCCGACAGAGTACAAAGCCATAGTCCGTGTGAAGTTGCACCAATCAGCCAACGCGTTTGCGGCTTGCGCCATTCGTCCATGTAAAGCCGCAAAATAGCCTGATTGACCGGGTCTTTACCTCGGAACCAAGTTGCCGGACTGCTGATAAAGTGCACATTTTTCAAACTCAGGAATAAAGTCGCCAGCCACACCAGCAGCATGACCGTATTCATGCCCAAAATCCCGGCCAACACCAGAAAAAAGTTCAGTCCCTGATGGTCCATCAATAGATAAGTACTGGAAAAACCGACCGTAAACAACAACGTCGCCGCAACAATCCAAAGCCAAAACGAGCCTGTCTCCACCTGTTGCAACACATATTTCAAATGCTTGTCGCGGTCGATAATTTGAGAGCGGCGTATCAGTTTTTCCTCATTGCCGCCGTCAATATGTCGCAACGCTTCCGTCGCCTGCACAGGATCTCCCGGAAAAATATAGGCACGCTCTTCAAGGATACGGACCAATTCGACAAGTTTTTGCGATGGATTCAACATAAATGATAGGCCGTCTGAAAGATAAAATGGAAACGTCTGTTATACCCCCAAATAAACCCCTTTTTTGCAAAGGTCAAAAAATTAAAAGCAGTTTTGATTTTGGGTATATAGTGGAATAGATGTAAAAAAAGCAGCTCGAAAGCTGCTCATTTTGAGTGTGGTGCGGACGGAGGGACACGAATTAAAGGAATAATTCATTGTTTTATATTGCAAAAATAATAAAGCAATCTAAATATCCCCACAAATATCACCACATTTTGCAAAGGTCAAAAAATAATTTAGCAGTCTAGTGCCGGTCATTATAACTTTTTTTGGTGCGTGTTGTTATTTGAGTGATCAGGCCGGCGGCTTCCATCTCAAATTTAAAACGCTATATATATACAAAATGCACTGGTTACTCTGGTTACCTGGTTACCAGCCCCTAAAAACCTTTATAAATCAAAGATAATACGGTAACCAGTTATGCTATATGAATTGGTTACCGCTGCCGGTTAAGTGGTTACCCGCCGTTTTTCGCTTTCTTTTTATGGGCTCGCAAAATTCAAGGGGCTGCTTTTCTCGCGCGCGCGCGCGTATTGGTATCGAAATTATTTATTCCACTGCCTGCCTTTTTGGTAGATATGGCGTAAATAGGCTAAAATTGAGCCGTAAGCGTGTTTCGTTGATTGGGTAGGGTAGGTTAGGGAAAGGGTTAAAACGCCCTAATTTTTGAGATTTAGGGGCTTTCTGTTGTTTTTATGCTTTCTTGGTTGGTCTGCCTGAATGTTTGGACGTAAAAAAGCCCGCGTGTGTGGGCGGGTTGAATGGGGTGGGCTATGCCTGATTCATGGCGATCAGGGCGGCTTCTAGGAAGTAGCTTGCTGATTTCCTGTAATAGCTAGCTGATTTCATGAAATGAACTAGTTGATTTCATGTTTGATATACGAAAAAGCCCGCGTAATGCGGGCGGAGGATTATGCTATGGCAAATTTTGCAATCAGAAGCTTAACTTCCCTGCTGGCATATCGTGATGCTGAAGCCCCGGCAATGATACGCCCCAACAGTTGTTCGCTACATGGTGATTTCACGGAGAATATCCCTTCGTGCACACGGTTTTCTATGTGTTCGACGGCATCAATCCTTGCATCACGGTAGCGGACATAACTGTCATGTTGGACAAAAGGATGTTCTCCCTGCCTGATGATGCAGGCATTGTCATATGGGATATTTTCCCGGATGGAAGAAATGCCGACAGAAAGAACCTGCGGCTTATTCCCACGGTTGGGCAGAATACACGGATTGACTAGGATGGTAAATAAGTGTTGGTAGCTATTTGGACCGGATGGGATGAGTAGGCATTCTCCTTGCCTGCATTGCCACGATTGAGGCATACCGCCTCCTACCCGAAAGCGCGATTGATGTAAGCCTGTTCTTCCAGTCTTTCTACAATCGCTACGGCTTGTTCTTCATTATAATCAAGCACAGACAACAGTTTTTCAATGGGAATTGGGCGGCTTGAGCCGTGAGGGTCTTCCCATTCCGGGCATAACCCGTTGTGGGTCATGTTGCGCAGATCCCATGCGGAATAATGGCCGTAATTCTCCCAAACCGATTCCAGTACTTCCAAATCGGTTTCGGATAATGCCAATAAGTCTTGCTCGGGTGTCCGAATCATACTTGGATCGCGTAAGGCAAGCATTTTGTTTTCGCGGTCGCTAACCCACGTTGTCCATCCGTTTGGAACGGACTCCTGTCCGCCGTTGATGAAATCCAAGGTCATGGAGAGTACCGGGCCATGCGGCATTGAAACCAACGCATCACCTGTCAGGCATTCTCCGAAGCGTGAGAAAGACTCACGTTCAGCCAAGTACATCAGCTTCATCAGCTTCAGTACTTCAAGTCTGCCGTTTGCCTTGTACAGCATAAAGGCGGCCGCTTGGGCAGCCTTTGGCTCTTGGAAAATGGTATCATTGTACGGTTTCATGCTTTTAATTATATACGGTTGCTTGTAAAGCAGGCAATCTAAATCCAGCACATTTCCGTACATTTTACATCTTTTCGATATATCTCAGCATATTCCTCAATCCGACACGAACCGTTTGTGTCGTTTCAGGTTCGGCAGGGTGTGAAAAAACCCGCCATTGTCGGTAATAGCGGGCTTGCTCTTGGTTATTCGTCAAAGTCGGGCGGGGCTTTTTCCATCAAAACATAGAATCGGCTTGCAACGCCGTTTTTTTTGCGCTGGTGTTTCCATCTGCCGTTTTCGGCTTTTTTTAACCATTCGTGATCATGTAGGACTTCACATACTTTGCGCGGGCTGTATCCTTTACAGACTTCATTTTCAAAGACTACGGGGATTATCCAGTATTCATCTATGCTCCCCTCTTGTTTCCGATAACCTGCATGGTCGCGGTTTACGGTTTGGCTGTTCCAGTCTGAAAAGCGCATTGACAGTGCGTTAACGTCCATAAAGGCGATTGCTTGTTCAATGATTCGGCGATCTTCGCGGTTTCCTGTGCCGTTTTCTTCAAGCCATTCATTGAAACACTGCCTTACTCCTGCTTCTCCTGCTCCTTGTCTCATGCCGGTAATAGGGGCGGCATATTCCAAGACGGCGGCCAAAAGGGCAAAGCGGCGGGCAATTCTTCGCGCCTGTCCCTCCATTGGTGGCAAGGTCTCAAGGAATCGGGCGCGGCTGGCTTCTACGGCTTGGGCGGCGGCTTCTTTTCCGTCTTTAAGGATTTGACGGATAAGGGCGCGGCCTGCTGTTCCTCGCTGCTTGGCTGTGGCTTGGTTGATATGCTCCGACAGTTTCGCGCCATCTGCGAAGCCGTGTAACGTGTCGTAAATGCCATATCTTGCCTCTGCCTGTATGTCAGGCAATCTAACATGGTTACCCACTTTCCATTGGGCGCGGTCTCCTATCAGGCTTTCCGGGTTTATTTCGCCGGTCGAAAGGATCAGATTGCGCCATGTTTTCTGTCTGCGGTTGCCGCCATCTTTTGCGCCCTGTGTTTTTGAAACGCCGTTGATAACGCTGTAAACCATTTGTGGGATTTTTCGCGGGTCGGCTGTTTGCCCGATTTCATCTAACACCAGCAAGCCATCATTACGGGCTAAAGCTAAATTCTGCAAGCCAAGCGGGGTAGTGTCCCAATTGCCTTTAGTGGTTTCAGGGTCTCCCCATACACTCAAGGCAAGCCGCGCGGCGGTTGTTTTGCCTTTTGAGGAATCGCCCGCCAAATGGAAGCCGCCGCCCTCTTCGTTCAAAAGTGCCAAGAATGGCGCGGCCATGCTTAAACCTAGTGCCAGGCATAGGCGGCTATTGTTCTCTGCGTATCGCGCGGCCTGATCCTGCCATTCCTTGAGGCCGCCTTTTTCTGTGTAACCGTCTTTTTGGCTGGTGTCTCCGTTGTATAGAATGTTTGTGCCGTCTGCGTTAACGGCTTCCCCGCCTGCCAGTATGTAGGCTTCCCCGTTCCAACCGGCGCGGTCGGTAATGGTAAAGGCCGCCTGGCTTCCCTCTTTCTGCAAATAGTCTGCCAGTTTTTCCCTTTTTGCCCGCCCGCTCATGATGACTAGGCCGAAATTCTGCAAACGCTGCCAGCCTTGAACTGTGCCTATTTCTGCTTGTGGTAGGGCGGCGGTCTTTTGTTGGCGTGTGATTTTGTCTTTAAACTTGATAATCCGATAATACGCGCCGTCATTGTCTTGCCCCGTGCCTATGATGTCGATAGGGTCGGAAAGGAATTGCGGCTCTGCTTCGACAATATCGCCGTCTTTGTCGGTTCTAACGTTTATCCACCATACGCCCCGATTATTGGTTTCAAAGCGTGGGTGTGGGCGGAATGACTCGATATTTTCAAGGTTGTAATCGTTGGTGTTTTCCTGCTTCGCTGTTTCGGTATTTTTCATGCTGTCTGTCCTCCGAAATGATTGTCTGATTGCTTTTTCTCGTTCAGTTCGTCCAGCGCGTCATAGCCGAGTGTTTTGCTTCTCCATACTTTCGCCATGATTCCCTGCTTAAAGGCTCGCATTGCCAAGTCACAAGCGGCTCTGTAACCAACAGGGCGGGGCGTGTCGTTATCGGCAATAATCGCAATTTCTTTTATACCGTTCGGAAAGTGAAAATTAGTCATGCCGCTTGTACTTAAGGCCGCGTATAAGCCCTAATCGTAAGCCTTGTACAATTCACGGGCGGCAAGGGCGGTTTCTATGCCCTCTGCAATGACAAGACGGCCATTTTCAGGAATCGGGAACAAGTGGACGGCTTGCCCCGATATGCTGCCTTTCTTGCGGCTTCTCATTTTCTTTGCCGGTAATGTTTCGCCCGTTTCAGGGTCTTTGATTGCCAGTTTCTGATAGCGCGGGGCGTGTAGTCCGTCCTCTCCGCATGGTTTGTCATAGCCCGCCTGCAAATAGGTCAGGTGCAAGCCTTGTAGTTCCTCGTCCATATCGCGGATAGCGCAAACCATACAGGGGAAACGGCCAAGCAAAAGCGGCTTATCTTTGCCTGTTGTCCAATAGTCTTTTTCAGGTAAGAAACGGACGTTTTCAGGTAAATGCGCCATATCCAAACCGCGTGATTTCAAATACTGGATAACAGGGGAATCGGGGCGGATAGGTTCTGTGCTTCCCCACAATGCGGCCAGTTTCTCGATTTGGTCTTTTTCGGGGCATGGTTGCGCTTGTGGGCGTTTGGGCGGTATCGGCAAAGGGTCTGCATTGTCCATACCTAAAACGCCTGCAACCTGCTTTAAGGCCGTCTGAAAGTCGCATTGCAAATAGTGCATTACCAAGCCGAAACCATCGCCCGCGCCGTTGTTGTAATGGCTGCAAATGAATGTGCCGTTTCCGTCCTTGTCGTCATATCTGAAACGGTCTTTCCCTCCACACGCGGGGCAGGGCTGGTGTTTGTTTTTCAGGTATCGCGGGTCTATGCCTAATGCCGCGTGGATTTCCGGCCAGCGGTATTGTGCGGCGGCTTTAATGTCTTGATATGTTGGCTTCATTGCTCTGCCTCCTCTGATACAGGTTCTAAAACGATTCCGGCTGTCGGGTCTGTTTCCCATATTGCGGGCGTTTCCGGCTCTAGTTGCTCCGTGTCAGCGTGGGCGGGCTGGTTACAGGCTCGAACTACCAAAGCCAAAAGCAACGCCCAAAACACCAGCAAGGCGCGGTTTAAATACCGGCGGAAACGGTCTGATTTATTGGTCTGTTTCATGGTTTATCCTTTGCTCTGCCTCCAGTGTTTCAAAACATGAATCTAATAAAATCAATTAGTTATGAAAACACTAGGGCGAAGTTTGCCCTATGCCGTCTGAAATAGGCGGCATAAAGGCGGGTAAATTTCAGGGAATAAGTGGAATTAGCCGGCGTGGGTTACGCTGTAAACAGCCCAATCTTTCAGGCCGTCTGAAAGCTCCAGCAGGGCGGAAACCTGATTTACAGATTCCGTAAAGCTGTAACCAAACACCAGCGCCAGCAGGTCAAAACCGCTGCCGCCTTTGGGGGTGCATTGGTTGCAGATGTAGCCGCCGCCGTCTGAATCGTCAGGGCGCGGGGACGGGGTCAGTTTGAATGTATCCCGCAAGCTCGGATGACAAATCGAAAGATTCCAAGTTTTCCGCATGGGGGACTAGGGTTTGAATGACTGTGGCAAGGCGTGCCGTGCTTCCGCTCGCACTTATGGGGGCGTTGCGGACGGAATGGGCGGCCATGTTGTCGCAAATGGTGTCGATGATTGCGCCCGTATTGGCGATAAATTCGCCGCCGTAGTACAGCGCGTCCATAATGCGGTTTGCCAGCTCTAAGGGGATGGTTACCGTTTGGGCTGGATTTTGAATGGTTTGGATTTGGGTAGAATTTGAAGATTTCATGAGATGTTACCTTTCTGTTTGGCTAATGCCTCCTCCGTTCTCACACGGTAGGGCGGCGGGCAAAGGCAAGGTGTGAGAAACTGGCAAACAGTACCAGCGGGCGTGCGCCCTCCTTGCCCCGCCCACCATGAAAGGTAAAGCTAGGGGATAGATACAAAAAAAACCGCTAGGCGGCTTTGTATCTGCCTGTTTGTTTCAGCTTCTCACGGCTGACCTGCTATTGAACAGGTTTGCTAATCTTGCCGTTTTGCTTGGTGTTTGTAAATACTTTTCAGACGGATTTTTATAAGCGTCTGATTCTGCGTTTGATTAAAAGGCGTTATGCCACTTCTTTCGTATCTATTGAACTCCAAATAAAAGGCAATTCTTTCTGCAAAGCCATTATCTCAGCTTGGTTACGTTGCTTTTCCAATTTGCGGATATACAGATCTTTTCCTGCTATGCTTCCCCGCATAAATGATTCTGCTTCTACTGCTTCAAGTTCCGCCAGCTCTTGCTTTATCTCGTTACGCCGTGCAATACCTGTTGTCCAGTATTTCCACAAGACCTTTTCACACTCTGCCTGATAACGCTTAATAGCTTCACGGATTTCAGGTTTGACTTTGCTCGGATTGATCATCATCAACCATGTAGGCAATTTATCAAGGGGTAAGCAAAGCATTCGATATTGTTTACCATCCAAACCAGTTGTCACCATTATGGTGACAACTGAATTAAACCGGGTTTTCAGTTTTCGCTCTTGTGTTTGCCAAGCCAGCCCCATGCCTTGTGCGATTGGGCGCATTGCAACAAATGGACGGCCATCGGAATCAATTAGGATTAAAGACTGTTCATAAAAAGGAATTGTGATTAATGCGTTCATGCTGCTGATCCTTTTCTCAATCGGGCTAAAATGCGCTCTCTTTGGCTTGGCGTTTTGGGCTTGTTATTGATACAATCAAATTTCATAATCTACTCTTCTTTCTGCCGTCTGAATGTCCGTTCAGGCGGTTTTATTTTGTCTAAAGGGATAGATTCCCGCTGATTCTTCGCGCGCGCGTATTGTTACGAAAACTCCTACTCTTCGCGTTTGGCGGCCAGTTTGTTGAGATACTCTTCAATCTCACTGGAAAGCCAGCCGGTAATGTTGTCTGAAAGTTTGAGGGGCTTAGGAAAATCAGGGCGGTGATGGCGGCTCTTAGGGTTTACCCAATTCCAGATAGTCGCTCGTGAAACACCCATAACGCGGGCGGTATCGTTTACTCTTAATACGGTGTTATTCATTGGTTGCCTTTCTTATAACGGGTTAGATGACAGGCAAAATAATAGCCGCCTCTGTGGGCGGCTTGTCCTATATAGGATTGCATAAAACCTAATTAGGTTATTGTGAAAGACGGTCGATACCTTGCTTAATATATTTTGCTAATGTGTCTCCAGTGGGGGGCTTGCCTAGTTTATCAGCTTGTCTTTCCCACTCTTGGATAATAGTTTCTGCTGCCTCGTATGGTTTACTACAATCAGTTTTTGTATAGATAGCGGAAAGTGCCGCAATAATTTCAGCTTGTTTATTTTCAGTGCGTTTACTGATAGATTTTTGTATCTTCATTTTTTCGCTCAATACTTCTTTTAGCTCATTAAAACTCTTACTTGTAAGGCGTAAGGTATCAGTAGTAACCGTTATACTCCATTTATTACTCTCTAAAAAATCTCTATCTGGGTATCTAGGTTGAAACCGATCGTATCCTACTTTAGCAAAATCGGCTAATGCCTCATTTGGAATGTATTGAAAAAACCAGCCATCAGTTTTAAAGTCTGTAATGTATGGTAACCCTGTTCTTTGTCCGTAAATTTCATTTTGTATATTAATTGCTTCCTGTGGTGTTTTACATTCTATAAGCTCTGTCCTGTTAAATACTTCTGTTTTGGATGTACGTTTATGTCTTCTCACAGGATAGTTTTCAAAGGCCGGATTAATGGCAAGATGCTGCAATCTCTCTGGGGCTGCCTCAATATGCTCCCCATTAATGTCTAATAGATATGGACATACGCTAGCTTTAGCTGATTTTTTAATTTCAATTTCTTGCATTGTGGTGCTGTGAATTGGTGCGAAATAACCTTTAAATAAATAATATTCAATAATTAAGGGCTTATCAATATCTGGGAAATAACGTTCTGCCAAGCTCCTTTTAAAAAATCTCATTGTAGATGCTTGTATGCAAAATTCAGTTAATCCGATAGCCCCATAATGGATAATATCATTAACTTCAAAGCTATCATTAAGCTGTTTACTTAATTCATTAGCTGCATCTTTTAAGGTGTAATATGCTCGCCATGCCATTTTTACGGTCTCCTGCATAAATACAAATATTGGTAACCAGTGGTAACCAGTTGGTAACCAGTAAATTTACGTTAACTGGTTACCGCTTTTTCTTTGTATTTATATTTATATTCATATAGTTATATTTGTTAAATTTTGTGGTAACCAGTGTAACCAGTATATTTACTCACGCGCATAGGGAATTTTTAATCTGCCTTGCTCTCTTGAATCATCTGTAATGCCTGGTTGTATCGCTCCCGCAAATAGTCGCTATACCATTGCATAAACTCGATACGCTGGGGCATATACTCGGCCATGTAGGCGTATGAATCCTTTGTCTTGTCTTCTTCAACGTGGGCAAGCTGTGTTTCGATTGCGCCGCCGTTGAAGTTGTTTTCATAAAGCAAACTACTTGCTACTGCTCTAAAGCCATGCGGCGTGGCCTTGCCCTTGTAGCCTAGTTTCTCGTTAATGATTTTTCCTAGCGTGTTCTCGCTGATATGGCGGTTTACGCTGGTTCTACTTGGAAACATAAACCGGCTATACCCTGTCAGCGTGTGTAACTCTTGAAGAAGCTCTATTGCCCAATCAGAAAGAGGCACACATAAAGCGGGCTTCGGCTTCATCTTTTCGTGCTTCATTCTTTCGGCGGGGATGATCCAACGCTTGTTTTTAAAGTCCACTTCTTCCCACTGGCCGCCGCGTAATTCGTTATTTCTCACAAACACCAGCATGGTCAGCATGATGGCAATTTTGTTTTGCCGCTCTATATTGTTTGCCAGTATCAGGCGGCGGTAAAACTCCGGCAATTCTTCACGGGGCAGGGCGGGTTTGTGTTTGGTGGGTAAGTTGGGGATGTGATTTTTCAACAGGCGGGCGGGGTTGTTTTCTGAAATTTCCAGCATGGCGGAATAGTCAAAAACCGCCCCGATCCAGCCCCTGATTTTGTCGGCGGTATCAGTAACGCCCCTTGCCATAATGTCATCAAGCAAGTTTTTGATGTGGGTTACCTTGATTTCATTAACGGGGATTTCTCCAATGACTGGGAAAACGTCATTTTTCAAATAACGCATGATCCGCTCGGCGTGGTGTTCTTTCCAGCGGGGCAAATTGTCCTTGTGCCATTGCTTGGACAAATGCTCAAAAGTATTTAACAAGGCGGCTTGCTGGGCTGCTTTGGCTTCTTGCTTGGCTTTGGTAGGGTCTTGCCCTTGTGCAATCATGCGGCGGGCGTTTTCGGTGGCTTGTCGGGCTTCTACCAGTGAAACGGCTGGATATTTCCCGATAGTGAAGTCTTTATCTTTGCCATTCATGCGGTATCTCATACGGAATATTTTCCCGCCCGCTGGCGTAATTTCAAGATATAGGCTGTTTCCGTCAAATAACTTAACTTTCTTTCCAGTGTTAGACGGTTTGGCAGCTTTAATTTGGCGGTCGTTTAGTGGCATTGTGGGGATGTTTTTCAGTGGTTTTGGCTGATTCCCTGAATCATACCCACATTTTGTGGTTTACTCAATTAAATGGCATTGGGGGTATTTAGACACTTGGCAAGGGGGATATTGGCCTGAAAGCCTTGCCAGTATTGAATCTTGATTACTGTGTTAGATTTGATTAGACGAAAAAAAAGCCCCGTAAAGGGGTTGGGTGGTGCGGACGGAGAGACTCGAACTCTCACACCTCGCGGCGCCAGAACCTAAATCTGGTGCGTCTACCAATTTCGCCACGTCCGCACTAATTTGAATTGCGAATTATACACAAGATTAATGGGGGCGCAAAGTCTTGTTTGCTTGAATTTGTCGGTTTATCCCTTATATAATGACTTATTCCGGCCGTCTGAAAGCAGGGTTTGTTTTCAGACGGCCTCAACTTTCCATTTGGTGAGGAAGGGCTGATGCCTGCTTTATTGATTAAAGATTTTTTGCAGACGCAAGGTTTGAAGTTGCCTGCGGATGAGATACATGTTGCTTATTTGACTGCCCAGGCTGTGATTAAAATGGGCAATGCTTCGGTTGAGCGTTCGATTTTGTGGCCGTCTGAAAATGGTTGGCAGTTGGCGGATTATGTCGATGCCGAACATGAATTATTGCTGAAACAGATTTTTATGGCTTTGGATTCAGTTGCCGAGCGCACCGAGCATTTGAAAAGTGCAGCGGTTTATACTGCGTTTCCGAAAGATGGCGCGTTGTCGCTGGTTCGTCTGTGCCGCTGGGGCGTGCCGTTGGAAAATGTGATTCCAATTGATGAGCCGGCCGGGCAGGCTTTTTTGGCTGTGCGTACGGCGCAAAGCGGCTGGATGAATGTTTGTCAGAATGTGGCGTATTGGCAGGAAATCGGTGAATTGTCGGACGAACGCAATCATCCCGGTTTGAGTCAGATTTCTGTTCCTGTCTGTATGCCCAGCGGTGCGGTTTTAGGCGTGGTACATGCTGAGTTTGATGTCAAAGACGGTGCGCCTGACGAAGTATTGGTGGCCTGGATTGCCCTTGCATTAGCCTTGGTGGAACCTTTGAAAAACCTCTTGGGCGTGGCTGAAAACGGGGAAGCGGAAAATGAGTAACGCGTTGAAGTTTGTCGCGTCATGCCGTTTGCCTACGGAATGGGGCGAATTTACCATGCACGGCTTTGAAGAAGAGAGCGGTCAGGAACATGTCGCATTGACGATGGGCGATGTTTCAGACGGCCTGCCTGTATTGTCGCGTATTCATTCCGAGTGCTTGACCGGAGATGCTTTATTTTCGGTAAAATGTGATTGCGGTCCTCAGCTTCAAGCGGCGATGCAGGCCGTTCAGAAAGAAGGGCGCGGTGTTATCGTATATTTGCGCCAAGAAGGTAGGGGCATTGGTTTGATAAACAAAATCCGTGCGTATCGTCTGCAAGACCAAGGCTTAGATACGGTTGAGGCCAATGTAGCACTCGGCCTTCCTGTTGATGCGCGCGACTTCACTTTGGCCAAGCAGATTTATGATTATCTGCATATTCGTGAAGTCAGATTGTTGACCAATAACCCTGAGAAAATTCAAACGTTGAAAGATTCCGGCATTAATGTGGTCGAACGGATTGCATTACATGTCGGCGAAAATGTGGAAAATGAGCGTTATCTGCATACCAAGGCGGATAAATTGGGGCATTTGATTTTCGATTGATAGATGGGCATAACGGTTATTTTTATTGTTAAATAAAATATTCTATATTCTTTCAATGGGATATGTTTTTATTTAAATAAAAACCTTGCGCTTAATCTGATTTTTTGATTTAATGTCGGCTTATCGGGTGATTAGCTCAGTTGGTAGAGCGTCTGCCTTACAAGCAGAATGTCGGCGGTT
>ERZ1674163.213-NODE-213-length-15817-cov-24.109250_pt1 | contig 15817 bp, 10 predicted proteins | sample MGYA00581294_ERZ1674163 | MGnify/ENA primary metagenome ERZ1674163 (study PRJEB41354, sample SAMEA4873312) | human saliva metagenome | biome: human-associated habitat [ENVO:00009003]; feature: mouth environment [ENVO:08000002]; material: saliva material...
TAAGGCTTCTTTGCAAGGGCATCTAGACATACGAAAACCGCTGGTTATTCACCTGAATAACCAGCGGTTTTCGTTTATCCTCCAGCGCTTTAGAAAGTCTTGAGCATGCGCAACGGCACCAGACGCTCAGCGTCCGTCAGCGAACCGTGCTGGCCAACCATGTGCAGGGCACGCTCCTGATAGTGGCGCATATCGTACAGCGCCCAATCGTCGCGAGCGCACACCATCAGGTCACCAATGCGGCCGCGCGCCGCATCCGTGATGACCGGGCCGAAGTAGCCGGCACGCATCAGCTCACGAGAGTCAATCACCCAGGCGCGCTCGCCCCAGTACTGCGCCCAACGCTGAGCGGTGGCGGTGCGTGCCGCCTCCGAGGTGTCTTCCAGGTACAGGTGCACGGCGCGCGGTTCACCGGCGGTCATCGCGATATTGCGGGTCAGCTCCTCAACGTCCGAGTAGTCGATGCGCTGGTGCTCGGGCACGTTCACCATGCCGTGATCGGCGGTGACGAAGAGTGCCGCCCACGCCGGGGCGCGCTCCGCCAGACGCTTCAGCGCCAAGTTCAGTTCCTCCAGTTGCTGCAGCCATTCGTCGCTGCCCACGCCGTAGCGGTGGCCCGCCGCGTCAATCTCACCCCAGTACAGGTACACGGTGGTCGGGGTGCGGCTGGAGAGCGCCTCCAGGGCGTAGGTGACGCGGGCGTTGTAGCCGACAGCGTCCACGAAGTCGCCGCCGCGCAGCGCTGCCTCCGTCAGGCCGGTACCGCGGTACTTACCCAGCGAAATGGTGAGCACGCGGCGGTTCGTATGGTGGCGTTCCAGCACGGTCGGTAGCGGCTGCCAGGCGTGCGGGTCCACCGACTGATCCCAGCCGGACAGGTGGTTCATGACCGAGCCCGCTCCCCCATTACCTGCCGGGTTGCGCACCTCGTAGCCGGCAATGCCGTGCGCTCCGGGTGCCGTACCGGTACCCAACGAGGTCAGGGAGGCGGCGGTCGTGGTGGGGAACGCGGCGTCCAGCGGGCCCAGGTTCAGGGTCTTACGCAGGGCGGGCGCGTAGCCGCCGTAGCTATTGAGCAGCTGCTCACCCAGGCCGTCCACCATGACCACGCAGGCGTGGCGGAAAGACGCCGGATCAACATCCTGCTCCGCGAGGCGGCCGGCAAGGTTCAGCGGGTCGGCAACAGCGTGGAACGCCGGGTCGGAATCCAGGGCGTGCGCGGGGCGCGCCAGGCTTCGCTGAGCCACCAGAGAGGAGGCGGACTCCAGCACATCGGCGATGCTATTGCTGCCGTAGGCGGGCGCCGGAGGCAACGGCGCGCCCAGAACATCGTGCAGGGTGGTCTGTACCGTCATAAGGTCCTCTCAGGGGTGTGGCGGGTGTGTGAAAGTACGGGGCGCCGCGAGGGATTTATACTGTGCGGGCTGTTATTGTGCGGCGAGCGCTACCACCGGTGCTTATCGGTGGTGCTTATCGGCGGGTTGCGTACATGCGGGCACGGTGCAGAGCACGCGCAAAATGCTGCGCACGCTGAACCGACTCCGGGCCGTCAGCGGTCGCAGAAACACGCACCGCAATGTCCTCGCGGCGCGCATCGCCGGTGAAGCCGTGGTCGGCATTGCACTGCGGATCCTGGCAGCCAGCAGGAGCCAGCTCCATGTGCAGCGAACCGGTCCAGGCAATCTGGAAGGAAATCTCAGTCGGGGCGGTGCTACCGGCGTTGTACGCCTGCGGCTGGCTGAAACCGTAGCTGATGGTGACCGCGTTCAGGGCGCTCAGGTGCACCGCCTCCACGCTCACATGCGCCACGGTGCCCTGCGCGTCACCTTCAAGGTGCTGGTCGTCCAGGTGCGCAAAGATGACGTGCTCACCGCAGAGCACCATCACGGTGATGTGGCGGTGAAAATCATCGCGCGAGAAGTGGGTTTCATGCTGTACGAAGTGCGCGTCCGGGTTCATACCCGCCAGTGCGTCATCCACCACTTCCAGCACGAGGTCGGGGTAGAAACCGGCATGCTTAATGTCTGCGATCAGTTGCTCGCGTTCGGGGGTGGTGGCGTACATCGTACCTCTTTCGTGCTGTGCCCTCATGAGGCGACGTCGGTCGGCGCACACGATGAAGGCGGTTAGGTATTACTACCCTCTACCTTAGAGGGTTCCAGCCGGGCTGTGCTACTTGACCACGCTAATACAGGCTCATATGACTGCTTGCAATCCCCCGGTACACTTCGGTTACTGCCCCGCAACCGCCTTGGCGCACCCCACAGATGACGCCGACCAACCAGCCCGTCTCATCCGCTACCACCCGCTAAAATAAGAGGAGCGAAAACACACCGACACGAGGAGATATATGGCTCGCCGATCCAAATCCGCCGTCAGCGACTACCCGGTGGATGTGGTAGAGAATATCGTCGACATCGACGTATCCGCCGAGATGGAAACCAGCTTCCTGGAATACTCCTACTCGGTGATTTATTCGCGCGCCCTCCCCGACGCCCGCGACGGCCTCAAGCCCGTGCAGCGCCGCATCCTCTACATGATGCAGCAGATGGGTCTGCGTCCCGACAAGGGCCACGTCAAGAGCGCCCGCGTGACCGGCGAGGTCATGGGTAAGCTCCACCCGCACGGCGACGCCGCCATCTACGACGCGATGGTGCGCCTCGCCCAGCCCTTCGCGCTGCGTCTGCCCCTCGTTGACGGTCACGGTAACTTCGGCTCCCTCGACGACGGCCCGGCAGCCGCCCGATACACCGAAGCACGCATGGCACCCGCCGCGCAGGCACTCACCGCGGACCTCGAAGAAGACGTGGTTGACTTCGTGCCGAACTACGACAACCAGTTCATGCAGCCCTCCGTGCTGCCCGCAGCGTTCCCGAACCTGCTCGTCAACGGCACCACCGGCATCGCGGTCGGCATGGCGACCAACATGGCGCCGCACAACCTGCGCGAGGTCATCGCCGGTACCCGCCACCTCATCGCTCACCCCGAGGCGACCCTCAAAGACATCATGAAGTTCATCCCCGGCCCCGACCTGCCCACCGGCGGCACCATCGTGGGCCTGGGAGGCATCCGTGACGCCTACGAAACCGGCCGCGGCACCTTCAAGACCCGTGCGAAGGTCTCCATCGAGCAGGTCAGCCCCCGCAAGCAGGGCATTGTCGTCACCGAACTGCCGTACATGGTCGGCCCCGAAAAGGTCATCGAAAAGATCAAGGACGGCGTCAACTCCAAGAAGCTCACCGGTATCTCCGACGTGGTCGACCTGACCGACCGCACCAACGGTCTGCGCCTCGTCATCGAAATCAAGAACGGCTTCAACCCGGAGGCGGTGCTCGCCGCCCTCTACAAGCACACTCCGCTTGAGGATTCCTTCGGTATCAACAACGTGGCGCTCGTGGACGGTCAGCCGCAGACCCTCGGTCTGCTCGACCTGATGCGCGTGTACATTGACCACCGCCTGAACGTGGTCCGCCGCCGCACCGAATTCCGCCTGGGCAAGCGCACCGACCGCCTGCACCTGGTGGAGGGCCTGCTCGTGGCGATTCTCGACATTGACGAGGTCATCCAAATTATTCGTGAGTCTGATGAGACCGCTCAGGCACGCGAAAAGCTGAAGGTCGTCTTCGACCTGACCGACACGCAGGCGAACCACATTCTGGAGCTGCGCCTGCGTCAGCTCACCAAGTACTCCCGCCTGGAGTTGGAAGCAGAACGCGATACCCTGCAGCAGGAAATCGCGGAATTGCAGCGTATCCTCGGCTCCGATGCGGCGCTGCGCGAACTGGTCTCCGAGGAGCTCGCCGAGGTCGCCGAACGCTACGGCACCGACCGCCGCACCCAGCTCAAGACCAAGGACGACATGCAGGTCGCCATCGAGGCGGTCACCGCGCAGTCCAAGGCGAAGAAGAGCCTGGGCCTGGCCCTCGAGATTGCCGACGAGCCCTGCTGGGTGCTGCTCTCCGCCACCGGCGTGATGGGACGCACCCCCGGCAAGCCCATCCGCGAGGCGCTCGTGGACCCCGGCAAGCGTTTCAAGCACGACGTGTTCACCTCGATTGTGCCGACCACCGCGCGCGGCGAGATTGGTGCCGTGACCTCCGCCGGACGCATGGTGCGTCTGTCCGTCATGGACATTACGGTGCTGGACGAGAACGGCGGCACCCCCTCCATGGCGTCGGCGGTGAAGGCAACCGAGCTGGTTCAGCTTGCTAAGGGTGAGAAGCTGATTGCACTCGTGCCGCTGAGCACCGTGCTGGCGATGGCAACCACCGGCGGCGTGATTAAGCGCGTGAACCCCGACTACCCGCTGAATCAGACCGAGTGGGACATCATGAAGCTCAAGGACGGCGACGAAATCGTAGCCGCCGCCCCCTGCCCCGCCGACGATGCGGTGCTCACCTTCGTCACCCGCGACGCGAAACTGCTGACCTTCGACGCGGCGAAGGTCCGCCCGCAGGGACGCACCGGCGGCGGTATCGCAGGCATCAAGCTTGCCGACGGCGACCGCGTGATTGCCCTGGGTGTGACCGCACCCGGCGACGCGGCGGAGGTCGTGACCGTCACCAACGGCAAGGACGGCCTGGCGAGCGCCAAGGTGACTGCCCTGGCCGAGTACCCGCAGAAGGGCCGCGCGACCGGTGGCGTGCGCGCGCACCGTTTCCTCACCGGTGAGAGCCAGCTGGCTCTGGCGTGGGTGGGCGTGGGCCCGGCGAAGGCGGCATCCTCCGGCGGCGTGGCTCGTTCCCTGCCGACCGAGCACGGTGCCCGCGACGGCTCCGGCGTGATGCTCACCCAGAGCATCGGCATTGTGGGCCCGAACTACGCGGCTGTTTCTGCAGCGCTGGCGGTTAGCCCGGAGGGTGAAAAGCTCTTCTAGGCGCGCCGTTCACGGCCTTTCGACCTCAGGTTGCTAACGAAGCCGGGGGTGAAGACACGTTGTGTGTGTCTTCACCCCCGGCTTTTATGTGGTGTACCTTAAGTAACACAGCACACATTTATTGACGCATTGTTCTTAGAGGATTTGTCGTGCTTGATTTACTGTCCGTCACACCAGAGTTATTTATCGTGCTCCTGCTCGCTGCCTTCTGCGCGGGATGCATCGACTCTGTCGTGGGCGGAGGCGGCATGATCCAGCTCCCCGCCCTGCTCATGGCGCCCGGATTCTCACCCATCGCCGCTCTGAGCACCAATAAAGTTGCCAGCGCCATGGGCACTTTGATGAGTGCCTCAACCTATATTCGCTCGCTCAAAATCCCGTGGAAAATCCTGCTCCCCGTAGCGTTCGTGGCGTTCTGCGCCTCCGCCGCCGGCGCGTACTGCGCCACGATCCTGCCGGCACATATTTTCCGCCCCGCCATTGTGGTGGTTCTAGCCGCTATCCTCGTCTTCTCGGTGCTACAACCGCGCATACCTCGCGGACAGTCTCGCGCGCTCACAACCTCATCGTTCCTAGTGCGCGGCTTTGCGCTGGGTCTGATTCTGGGCGGCTACGACGGCATCCTCGGGGCTGGCACCGGCGCGATGATGCTCGTCGCCCTACAGGTAGCTATGGGCTACGATATGCTCCACGCAACCGCAGCCGCCAAGGTTCTCAACACCGCCACCAACCTCGGCGCGCTCCTCTACTTCATTCCGCTGGGCTCGATTCACTGGTTCCTCGGAATCGCCATGGGATGCGCCAACATGGCGGGAAGCTGGGTTGGTGCCCGCACCGCAATTCACCTGGGCGAGCGATTCATTCGCCGCGTGCTCGTTATCGTTATGACCCTCATGCTGCTACGGATGAGCGCGCAAATACTCGGCTGGGTTTAGCTCCCTCCTCCCTACCCTCACCCGAACCTATTCGCGTGGAGATATAAACACTCAGAACTATCTGCGCACACAGAAAGGCCCCGGTACTTTCACGAAGTACCGGGGCATTCCTCGCAATTTCTTGCGTTCAATCTCGACCGCGATGGCTACGCTCAGCTGCGTTTAGAGGCGAACCACTTCATCGCAGCGGGCAATATCCTCGGGACGGTGCGACACCAGAACCGTAGCCACAGAGCTAGAGCGGGTCGCCGCATCCAAGTCAGCCATCAGCGCGCGGGCAGACTCAGCGTCCAGGTGCGCGGTCGGCTCATCCAACAGCAGCACCGGAGAGTTCACCAGCAGGGCACGAGCCACCGCCAGACGCTGACGCTGACCACCCGACAGGAAAGAACCGCCAGCACCCACCGGGGTGCGCAGACCCTGAGGCAGAGCGTCAAACCACTCGCCCAGACCCACACGGCGCAGAACCTCAATCAGCTCTTCCTCGCTCGGGCGGTCCGAACGGTCACGAGCCAGCATCAGGTTACCCTCAAGGGTCGACTCGAAAATGTGAGCCGCCTGCGGGCACCACGCCGCGTAGCCGCGCAGCTGCTCACCCTCCAGGACCTCACCGGAAGCCAGCACGCGGCCGGACTCCAGCGGCAAGAAGCCCAGAACGGTTGCAAGCACTGTGGACTTACCGGAACCGGAGGGGCCGGTCACCGCAGTCCAGGAGCCCGCGCGGGCGTTCATGTTCAGGTCGGTGAAGACCGGGTGATCCATGCCGGGCCAGCGGGCGGCAGCGTCCTGCAGACTCAGGGCGGGATCAGTCTCAGTGACCTTCACGCCAAGCTCCTGCGGGGTACCGCAGCTGACCAGGGTGGGCTCGCCGGGCTTCGGCGGGCGCGGGGTATCGCTCTTAGAACCAGCCGCAGATTCGGGGCGGTCAAAGCGGTGGGCACGCTGACGGTCAGCCTCCAGCAGCTCCTCCATCTCGGCCTCTGCGCGGGCACGCAGACGCTCAACACGACGCGGCAGAACGTGGGTGTCCACCTCAGCCTCGGTCGGCACGGAACGCTTCAGGGTCGAGACGGCAACAACACCCTCCAGGGATACGTCACGCACACTCGGGGCAATCGTAGCGAGCAGGCGGCTGAACGCGGGCCAGGAGCGGACCGCCTCAACATGGCCCAGGGAGCTTTCCAGCATGCCGGTGCACAGCAGCACCACAATCGCCGCTTCGGGGGCACGCACGGTGCCGTCGACAGCCAGCGGGTACGCAATGACTGCGCTTGCCAGAGCCGCACCGAACCAGCTCAGAGTCACGAGGGTACGACCCACGCCCTGAGCGGTCGAGCCCTTCTGCAGGGCGGACAGGTTCTCGGCGTCCAGGGCGCCGTTAGCCTTCTCAGCGGTGGTTGCCACGCCGTTAGCGCGCAGGTCCTCAGCAGCCGAGAGCATGCCGGTACCCAGGCGCAGCATCTGCGCGGTGGAGCGGCGAGCCAGCGACTCCGCACGGGCATCAGCGCGAAGCACAATCCACGGAGCCACAAAAGTGCTGACCAGCACGGCAAGCAGAACCGGAATCAGAGCCTGCGGCAGGATGCACGCGGTTGTAATCAGCGCCGCGGTCATGACCAGCAGGTGCGCAGCCGGCGGAATAATAACGCGCGGCACGCCGTCACGCAGCTCATCAATACCGCCGACGAGGCGTTCGAGCAGCGCGTCACCGCGCAGCAGGGCACGCACGCTGCTCACGCTCTGCCATGCGCCAACCCAGGCGCGCAGACGCAGAATATTAGCGGCGGCAAGGACCTTCGAGTGGGTCATTAGACGCTCAGCGTAGCGGGCGCAGGCACGGCCCAGGCCGAAGAAACGCACGCCCACGATGGCGACCATCAGGTACATCATTGCCGGGCCCTCGGCGGCGCGAACAATCAGCCAGCCGGACAGCGCGGTCAGTGCCGCAGCCATCAGGGAAGTAATCGCAGCCATGATCACCGGGCCGGTTGCGGCGCGAACACCGATACCGGTCAGTTCCTTCAGGGTGCGCAGGCTTGCGAACAGGCCGGCAGGCTCGGCTTCCTTGACCTCGGTAGCTGCGGAGGTGCCCGCCGGGGCGGTGCTTTCAGCCTCGTACTCTTCCCTGTCCTTGAGCAGGTGCGCGGGGGCTTGCGCGGGAACCGCAACGCGGGCGGTGTTCGCCTCAGCGGTCCATGTGTAGCCCTGGGCGGTCTGCACGGCACGAACGAGGGTGTCGCAGCCAGCGGCGAGCTCCTGCTCGTGGGTCACGATCAGCACGGTTGCGCCTAGTTCCGCCAGGCGGTGCAGGGCGCGGGTCACCAGGTATGCCGAGTAGGCGTCCAGGTGCGCGGTCGGCTCATCCACCAGGACGGTCAGCACGGTCTGCTCACCGCCGGCACGGTAGATAGCCTCGGCACGAGCCAGGGTGCGTGCCACGGCGAGGCGGCGCGCCTGACCAGCACTGAGGGCACCGGGTTCAAGGGCGGTCAGCTTCTCCATGCCCAGCTGAGCCAGCGGGCCAACCATCAGCGCGGACTCGGCATCGGTGACGGACAGCTTCTTGGAGTCCATCGCTTCACCGAGCAGAGCGGCTGCACGCTCACGCTCCGCCTCGGTGGCGCTGAGTGCGTAGAGAGCCATTTCGGTCTGCACGGTCGGCGCGGTGAAGACCGGCGACTGCGGAATAACCAGGGTGGTTCCCAGACCGCTCACGCTACCGGTCAGGTGCACGGGCTCCTCCGAGCCGGTGGGCACCAGACCCTCACGTACTGCACCGGAGAACACGTTCAGCAGGGTGGACTTACCGCAACCGGACTCACCCATCACGCCGATAACCGCACCGCGCTCACCCTGAGCAGTTTCACTCTGGGCGGTAGCAACGCGACGATCCAGGTTCAGGGACAGGTTAGTCAGCACGGCAGGACGCGCCGGGTAGCTCACCGACAGGTCCTCAACAGCGATGGTGGAAGGCTGGCCCTTCTGCACTACCGAATCCTTTGCAGACGGATCCTGTGCAGTCGAGTCCGCAGCGGCGGCGGGCAGGGGCGCATCAATAATCTTCTGGGCGCTACGCAGGGCGGCAACGCCGTCCTCCGACTGGTGGTAAGCGGCACCCACATCACGCAGCGGCTGGTAGCATTCGGGAGCCAGCAGCAGCACGAGAATTGCGGTGTCCAGGCCCAGGGTGCCGTTGACCAGGCGCACACCAATCAGCACAGCAATCAGCGCCACCGAAATGGTGGTGATGAGCTCCAGCGCAAGCGAAGACATGAAGGCGCTACGCAAAGTCTGCATAGTACGTTCACGGTAACGCTGGCCGAGGGCGTTCATGGAACGGGTCTGTGCACGTTCACGGCCCAGACCGATAATGACGGGCAGGCCGCGCACCAGCTCCAGAATATGGTCGGAGAGGCGGTGCAGTTCAGCCTGAGCTTCTGCGGTCTCGTCGCGGGTGTTCTTACCAATCAGGATCATGAACACCGGAATAAGCGGCAAGGTGCATGCCAGCACCATGGCGCTCATCCAGTCTAGGGCCGCCACAACAACCCAGAGGATGAACGGCACAATCGCGGTGGAAACGAACGCGGTCAGGGTCTTGGTGTAGTAGTCATCCAGGGCGTTCAGGCCGCGGGACAGCAACACAGCGGTCGCGCCGGTACCTTCGGGGGTGTCTGCGCCACCGGTGGCGAGCACGCGCTTGAGCAGGGCGGAACGAATCTGAGACTTCGCTCCGGAGGCGGCACGCTGCGCGCTCACAGCCAGCAGGTAGTCGGTACCCGAGCGGACGAGCAGGGCGATGACGGCGACTGCGATCAGGCCGGGGGTAATGGTGTCTGCGTCGCCGAAGAGCCCGCCGAGGCCGAGCAGCCAGCCGCCGTGCGCCTCCAGCTGCGCCTGCGCGGAGCCCGAGAACTCAATGTAGGCGCGGTACACGTCCGGGGCGCTGGTCTCTTTGAGGCGCGCGTGCTCGGCGGCAACAGCGGCGAAACCGGCGTGTGCCGCGCGGGCAATAATCACAGCCAGGGCGGCGCTGAAAAGCACCGTCGCGAGAGTGTGCACGGCAGTGATGACACCGAACGTGCTGAGGGTTTTACGGGCGTCAGGGCCCAGAGGCGGGCGGCGGTCAGCGCGGTCATTGCGCTTTCCGTCGGTCACCTCTGGTGCCTCGGTGTTCTGATGTTTGTCAGCATGACGCGGTGTGTGCGTTCGACTCACGTGTTGTCCTTAGTCTTCTGCTGTTTTTACCTCCCATCAGTTTAAGGGTTGGGCTATCTAATACCTATTTGACCAGTCAAGTTTCGGATAATTGGCTGGTCCTCACCCAGCGCTAGTTCTAGCCACGCATCGCATCGGCGGGGCTCTTGCGGGACGCTACCCACGCCGGGTACGCCGAAGACACCAGACCGGTAAGGGCGCCAACGCCCACGCCGAGCACCACGAATCCGGGTGAGAGAACCGCCTGCCAGCCCTGCACGAGCGAAAGAATGATGGTCGCAATCATGCCGGAGCAGGCGCCGATGGAGCCGCCGAGCACGCCGAGCATGACGCCTTCCATGAGGAAGATACGGGCAATCAGCCATTTACTCGATCCGATGGCGCGGCGCAGCGCAATCTCTGCGGTGCGCGATTGCACGGACAGATACATGGCGGTTGCCGCCGAGAGGGAGGCGAGCACCAGCAGAATACCGGAGAGCACACCCACGTACAGACCCAGATCCGAGGCGATAGACGCGCGCAGGCTCTGCAGGTCGGAGGGGGTTTCCACGTTGATCTGGCTGGGTTCAGCGGGCTTGAGGGTCAGCGGAATGGCCTTGGCGACCGCCTTGCCGTAGCCCCGTTCGGTTTCGGCGATGTAGGTCACCTGGCCGCGTCCGGTGCGCTGAAGTGTGCCCGGCGAGACAATGACCGTATTCCTGAATTCGTAGCCGCTATTGCCGGGGTCGAAAAGGCCGACGACCGGCATCAGCTGACCATCCACCCAGATGCTCACACCGGGTGCCACCTGCGGCAGCCCGCCGAGCTTAATGCCGTAGTCGACGGCGGGTAGCTCGCCGGGGCGGGGCTCGGTTGTGGCATTATCTGCCGCCTTATCTTCGGGGAGAATGCCGAGGGCGCGGGCAGCGGAGACCGAGACGATAGCGCCGGAGAGCTGCTCGGCGCGTTCACGGTCGGCAACATTCTGCTGGGTGAGGGTCGAGTTCATCTGTTCGAGCGCACGCAGGGTTTCGGGGTTCATGCGGGCACCGATTTGCTCGAGCCGGGTCTTTGAGGTGGAGCTGAGGCCAATCGCCGTTTTGGGTTCGTCCTCATAGGGGCTGAATCGGGTGATTCGCACGTCGGCGGGCGCCACGCTGCTGACGAATCCGGTGTTCTTCACGTAGTCCAGCGCGCTAATGCGGTCGGCAACATTCTGCGCGGATTCGCCCTGCCGGTAGGTTCCGAGCACGTTCTCATCATTATCCCTGTCGCTGATGTAGAGCGTGGATTGTTCGGATCCGAGCAGGCGCTGGTTCACCTGGTAGCTAGCGGATTCGCTCATGCCGGAGGCGCTGATGAGTCCGCCCACGCCCAGTGCGAAGGACAGGCCCAGCAGCAGGGTGCGTAGCGGTCGTGAGGTGAGCGCCGAGATTGCCTCGATGCTGTCGTCGGTGAGGAAGCTTCCGCGGCGATGCGTAGCGGGCTTCTCCCCCGGTGCGAGGCTGGCGGGAGCTTCCACGGGAGTCTCTACCGTGGTTTCCGCCGGGGTATCCGTTGCAACCGGCACAGCCTCGGCAACCGGCACCTCAGCGACCGGCACCGTAGCCAAGTCGGCGCGGCTCTGCTCGTGCAACTGCCCATCCTCAATGCGGATCACGCGGCGGGCGGCGGCGGCAACCTCCGGGTCGTGGGTAATCACCAGCACAGTACAGCCGGTCGCGTTAATGCGCTGAAGAATCTCAATGACCTTCGCGCTATTGTGGCTATCCAGGTTGCCGGTGGGCTCGTCGGCAAGAATCAGCGGCGGGCGCGTGGCGAGGGCACGAGCAATGGCGCAACGCTGCTTCTCGCCACCGGAGAGGTAGCGGGTACGGATGCTGGCGCGGTCGCTCAACCCCAGAAATTCTAGGGTTTCTTCGGTGCGTTGCAGGCGCTCGCTGTAGGGTACGCCCTGCACACGCAGACCCATGGAGGCGTTGGTCGTGCTGGTTTCGTCCAGCAGCATGTTTGAGGATTGGAAGATGAAGCCGAGGTGGTCTCGGCGCATTTCATCGCGTTCTCTGTCGCTGAGTCCTTCCGTGTTTTTGCCGAAGAGGCTGTAGGTTCCGCTGGTGGGAGTGTCGAGCAGGCCAATGGCATTGAGCAGGGTGGATTTACCGGAGCCCGATGGACCAATAATGGCGAGGAATTCGCCACGTTCGACCACCAGGTCGAGGTGGTCGAGGACGGGTCGTTCGCTCCCCTCGAAGATGCGGGTAATGCCGCGCATTTCGATGGCAGGAGCAGTGTTGGGCGCGGTGTTAGGCATAGTATCGAGCCCGGCGGCTTCTCCCCTACCCTGCGGGGCTGTCATGCCGTCGGGGGCTCGCTCGGGGATTCTATTTCGGCGGCTCATGAGACAAGCACCTTCTGTCCCGCGCTGAGGTTCGCGTTGATTGCGGCGTACCCGCCGGCAGTGCGTAGAACCTCAACATTGACTCGTTCGGTGGCGGGCGCATCCTTGCTGGTCGAGGTGGAGCTTCCGCCCTTTTCAACGAGCACGTAGGTGCCCTGGGAGTCCTGGCGCACCGCGGTAGTCGGCACGGCGAGGGTGGTTGAGGTGTTGCCCTTACTGGTGATGGAGGCGCTCTGCCCCGGAGTGAGCTTGCTCGGGTCGTCGGCGCTGAATCGCACGCTCTTTGCCGCACCCTTGGAGGGGTCGTTCTGCAGCTCACCAATGCTGGTGATGGTGCCCTCCACACTGCCGGTGGAGGTGCGCAGGCTAACGCGGTCGCCGGCCTTGAGCTTATTGGCAACGGAGAGCTCAACGCTGGATTCCACGTAGGGTTCGCTAGTTTCTACACTCGCGATGGGGTTGCCGTCGCTGATGAGCTGTCCGACTGCCGCAACTGCGGTGACGGTGTGGCTACCGCCGGGCAGAATCGCGTAGTTGTTGCGGGCAATGCTGGTGACCCCTTCGCTGGGCACGCCGGTCAGGTGCGCGCGGTGCAGGCGCGTGACGGCGTCGAGGGTGTCCTCGGTGACGGTGCCGCTCTGAGCGGTGGCGTACCCGGCGGAGTTCAGTGCCTTCTGGAAGGCGAGCACGTCGTCGCCGTTATCGCCCAGGTTGAGGTCGCGGTACAGCGGCAGCGGCCCTTCCAGCACGAAGACGGGGTCGGCGCCAATAATGCCGATGAAGTCACCGGCCTTGAGCACGTTACCGGGCTTCTGGTTCTGGTAGACGAGCACCGGCTCACCGTTGGTGCGCGCGCTAATCGGGGCGGTCTCCCCAGCCTTGGTGGTTCCGGCAATGGCGAGGCCCTCACTGACGGTTCGTTCTTCAACCTTCGCCCAGACCGGAATCACGGTTTTCGCCTGCACGGCCGGGTCGGGGCCCGTGGCGGCGTAGCGGGTGCCCAGGTAGAAGGACAGCATGAGCGAACCGATGGCGAGAATAGCCAGCAGCAGGAGCACGCGGGGTCGGGCGATGCGCTCGCTAAAGCGGTGCCCGCTGTTTTGGTTTTTCGTGTGAGTGGTCATGGCGGTGTCTTTCTGAACTGTGTCAGCGCTGTCTATTTCTCTGCGCTATATTTCGTTGCGCTGTCTTTTAGCGCCCCGGTTTACTGGTGCTCCAGAACGTACTGCTTGAACTTCTCGTCACGCTCACGTTCTGCCTTGCGTTCCTGCTCAAGCTGCGCCTGGTACTTGCGGATGAGCGGCATCTGGTACTGTGCCTCCAGGTCGTAGAGCTGCTTGCTCATGCCGACCTGCTGGTTACATTCGGCCTGGATGGTGGCGATGCGAATCTCTTCTTCGGAGGCGGGCTCGTTGAAACCGCCGTTCTTGCTCAGCTGCTCATTCAGCGGGCTTTCCTCGGCTACCGACCCTGCCTTAATGGGGGTGAGCCCCCGGTCAGAGACGCATTGCTTCCACTTCTCTTCGAGCTCGCGGTGCAGTTTGCTACCGTAAACGGCGCTGGTTGCGTCGCTGGAGATACGACTGGATGTGGACTGCACATCATTCTCGGGCCTCTTGCCTTCGGGCACCGCGGCGTCCAGGGTCTCGCGGGCCTTGTCAAGACATTCGGTGCGAAGCTGCTCCTCGGGGCTCAAGCTCTCCGGTGAGTTAAAGGAGATGGGGGCGGCGTTGGGGTCATGCTTCTGGAATCCGTACTTCTTGGCGTACTCGACGTTTCAGGGACCGTACTTTCGCCCATTATCGCCACGCGGCGCGCTCTCAGATTGGGGAGCTTGGTCGGGGTCGGTGTAATTCTGCCCGTGTTCGGCGTAGCACTGCTTCATGGCGATTTGATGGGCCGTGTATTCGTAATGAGTGCCCAACTCGTAGTAGAGGTAATCGTCCAGGGGCATCTTTACGATGTCCTGCTCCGCGTCGAAGATGGCGTGGACGCTTTCGTCGCGTTCCAGCGGCGGGTTGAAGAGCGAGCAGGCGCTCAGAGGGAGCACGCCGATGCAGAGCAGGGCGCCCGTGGTGAGCAGGCGGCGGCTCATGCCAGTGCGAGGGGCGGTGGTGCGGCGGGTGAGGGATTTCATCGTTGAACACCTTTCATAAGAGTGAGTTGTACACCACATTACACGTTCTACTCCCTGTCGCGCCCGAATTTCGGGGGGGTGTGCACCAAAAATTTTTGCGCGCCCACTCATCTGCCGAGAGCTGCATCCTCTGCGGGAATATCCTCGCGGGTGCGGGCTACCCGCCGAGCCTGTGTCTCGGGTGGCCCGCACCATTACCGGTCTTTCCCCGGTATCAAGAGTCGGTTTTAAAATCCGACGTCAAAACCGGTCGTGGACGCTCGGGTTACTGGTGCTCCTGAACGTACTGCTTGAACTTCTCGTCGCGGTCACGGTCGGCTTGGCGTTCCTGTTCAAGCTGTGACTGGTGCTTGCGGATGAGCGGCATCTGGTACTGAGCTTCCAGGTCGTAGAGCTGCTTGCTCATGCCGACCTGCTGGTTACATTCGGCCTGGATGGTGGCGATGCGAATTTCCTCTTCGGAGGCGGGCTTGTTGAATCCGTCGTTCTTGCTCAGCTGCTCAGCCAGCGGGGTTTCCTCGGCGACGGAGCCTGCCGAGCGAGGGGTGAGGCCGCGATCCGAGACGCACTGCTTCCACTTCTCTTCGAGCTCACGGTGTAGCGTGCTACCGTACACAGCGTTACCCGCCTCGGTAGAGATACGACTGTTTGTGGACTGCCCTTCATTCTCGGGCCTCTTGCCTTCGGGCACCGCGGCCTCCAGGGTCTCGCGGGCCTTGGGGTAGCATTCGGTGCGAAGCTTGTCCTCGGGGCTCATGCTCTCCCCCGAGTTATAGGAGATGGAGGTGGCTGCGTTGTTGGGGTCTCGCTTCTGAAAACCGTACTTCTGGGCGTACTCGACGTTCCAGGGACCGTACTTTCGTCCCAAATCACCGCGGGGTGCGCTTTCAGAATAGGGAGCCTGGATGGTGTAGTTCTGCCCGTGTTCGGCGAAGCATTGCTTCATGGCAATCTGAAAGGCCGTGTATTCGTAGTGAGTGCGCTCGTAGTAGAGGTAATCGTCCAGGGGCATCTTTACGATGTCCTGTTCCGCGTCGAAGATGGCGTGGACGCTTTCGTCGCGTTCCAGCGGCGGGTTGAAGAGCGAGCATGCGCTCAGCGGGAGCACGCCGATGCAGAGCAGGGCACCCGTGGCGAGCAGGCGGCGGCGCGTGCCGGTACGAGGGGAGGTTCCGGTGCGGCGGTTGGGGGACTTCATCGTCAAACTCCTTATCGTGAGAGTGAGTTGTACACCACATTACACCTTTTACTCCCTGTCGCGCCCGAATTTCGGG
>ERZ1674163.221-NODE-221-length-15486-cov-8.472166_pt1 | contig 15486 bp, 5 predicted proteins | sample MGYA00581294_ERZ1674163 | MGnify/ENA primary metagenome ERZ1674163 (study PRJEB41354, sample SAMEA4873312) | human saliva metagenome | biome: human-associated habitat [ENVO:00009003]; feature: mouth environment [ENVO:08000002]; material: saliva material...
AAGTCACGGTCAGAGAGGTCCTTAGAGTTTGAAATGGTGTAAGTCTTTGTGGTTCCTTCAGCCCAAACCTTACCCGTTCCACCGATTTTACCCTCCCAATACTTACCACTTGCAAAGGTTATCTTCACCTTAGCATCGTCAGGAAGGGTCTGAGGAATCATGAAGAACGTGCCATCACCACCGTTCATCACTGTTCCAGGGTTCTGTGCAGTAGAGAAAGTAGGGTTCAACGTAAGCGTATAGTTCTTCTTTGTTGCACCTACCGTCCATGTTTTGGTAGCGAGATCGTATGTTCCTTCACCATAAACGTTCTGGATTTCGATCTTCTGTACCTGCTGGTTATAAGAGAGGTCGTTACCTATCTTGAATTGGATAGCCGTTGTGGCGTGGGTGAACCGCAATGGAACAGGTGTGCTAACATAGTTGTCGTAATCCATATCAGCCGTCTTTGCCACCATGAGGTCAGCCTGTTGCTTCACGTCACTCTTAGGACTGAACTTGATAACAGGGCTCTGTGATGCACTGTAAGCAGCTGGACTGATCTGCTGGTCAGCGTCCTGTGCAGCAGGATAAACGGCATAGAACTTCAGCGTTGAAGCCTCTGACTTCTTCCACTTCTTAGGTGTTACCATCGTTCCGTCGGCATTCACCTTCTCATTATACATATAGTCAGGTGACACTCCACCGTTCTTACATGCGAAAACAGTAAACTGAGCGTCGATAGCATTCTTCATTGTACCGCGCGTAGCAGGTGTTTGCTGTACTGGATTAACACCCTCAATGGTGCTCTCCTCAAGTACAAAGCCTTTAGCATTAGCGCCTGTCAAATTAATAGTGTGTGACTCGTAAACCTCTGGTGCCTTTGTCTTTGGTAAAGAAGCATCAGGTCTGTCCTGCACATCACTCGTACTAAACATGATACCCTCAGTTGGTTTCTGTGGATCCTGAGCAGTATCAATATCGCTACATGCGACAAAGAAAGCAGATGTTGCAGCTGTCAAGCCTAACATCACACGTGTAAATAAGATTCTTGAATTCATTTTTGATTTAGTCCTTTTACGTTTAATTACGTTGGTTATTAGCTCTTTATTTATGGTTGTGGAGTACTTGTGTCGCCACCTGATGCGTCGTATGTATCACCGTCTAAGTCTTCTTCACCCACATCTGTCCTGGGTGTTACAGAAGGAGAAAAGGGAGTTTCAGTACCTGACCCCGCTAAAAGACTCACCGTTTCCATAACTTGAAAGACCCGTATTTGTGGACTTTCATACTTTACTTTCTTCATACGTTTAAAGCTTTCAATTAAATCAATATTTCTTGTTATTCCATTTATTGGAAATTACTACCAGTTTTCTTTAAGTGTCTTTAATCAGTTATCCCTCCTTTATCATTGAGGTCTACAGAAGTGACTGCCAACTACTATTCAATTGTCTTTATTTAGTTATCCCTCATTTATCCGTGGGAGCTATGTAAGTGACAGTGGTTTATTTACTTACCTAAAATCTTTTCGACTGCAAAGTTACAATTTATTCTATAATCACAATGCTATTTAACAAACATTATAGAAGCCTTTTATGTAACACAAAGAGACCTAAAACCACCTGTAACCCTTGCATTTACTATGGTTTTAGGCTAATTTCTTTTCGATAATAAAAAAATCCGTTATCCTTTACAAGCACCCATCACACCATTAAAATACGGTAAAAAATGGCTCGTCAGGTATTTAGCTTGAAAATACACAAGTCCACTGAAGATGCTTGTCCCTCCCCAACAACAGGTAGCCCCTCCTCCAACAACAGCTGGCCCCTTCTCCAACAACAGCTGGCCCCTCCCCCGTCCCCTCCCCCGAAGGGAAGGGGCGTGATCACCGAGATACCCCTATAAGAAAGAGCCTCACCCCCCAACCCCTCTCCGAATGGCGAGGGGAGTAATCGCCGAGATGTCCATGTAGCTAATCATCAACACCTAACACCCATCACCCAACACCCTTCTTTAGCTGAAACGCTCTGTGATATCTGTATGCCGGAGGCCTTCTGTGGGTTCGAAACGTTGGTGGGAAAGTTCTGTTAGATCTGTGAGTTCTGTGAGAGAAAGAACTACTCAAAAACCGTGTTAGCAGCCCAATAGGGGTAACCTCACATACTACGCCCCTCCCTGCGGGGGAGGGGTTGGGGGAGGGGCCACCTCCTCATGGGATCGAAACTGTGCGCAATAACGCTCTGTTAAATCTGTGAGTTCTGTGAGAGAAAGAAAAGTCCTTCGTGAGAGAAAAAACTCCCCAACATGTTACATGCGTCTCATCTCATAGAGAGGGTGTTTTCTTTTTCTCACAGAAAAACACAGATGAACAGAACACACAGCATTCCACAGAGACATTAAGTCAACCGATATCACAGAGCGTTACAGCTAATGTTAGTTGAAAGGCCTCTGTGAACTCTGTATGCCGAAGGCCTTCTGTGGGCTCGAAACCGTGCGCTTAAAACCTCCGTGACCTCCGTGTTCTCTGTGAGAGAAAAAAATATCCAGCATAAAAGAAAATACTCCCCACGACTCTCAAGTGCGTTCTATTTCTCACAGAAAAACAGAGAAGAACAGAGCACACAAACTTTCACAGAGACATTAAGTCAACCGATATCACAGAACCTTACAGCCAAAAGAAGCCTCACCCCCAGCCCCTCTCCGAATGGAGAGGGGAGTAATCACCGAGATACCCCTACATGTTTGGTGTACGTATAGTATTTCTTCTCCTTCTATCAGCAGCCCAGTAGGGGTAACCTCACATACTACTCCCCTCGCCATTCGGAGAGGGGTTGGGGGTGAGGCCACATTATCCCCCTACCCTCACCACGACCGCCTTACCTTCTAAGGAGAAAGGGCCATCAAGGAGGACTGTATCGTGTCGGTGGATGGGAATGGCATTGACGCAGCAATCCTCAAGGGCAAAGAGGATCGTGCGAGGGCTGTCAACGAAGGATTCGTCTGACAAGATACGAGCATCGACAGTCACACCATGGCGCACAATGACATTGAAGTCCACTGCACCCGGCGTATTCTCCGAACAGACTCGTTCGTGTCCTTCAAACTCATACAGAGCATTGTGGGACAGCACAATACGTTGATTATCTTTTATCAGTGTAATCTCACCTTCCAAAGGTAGGATATACCGCGTGAAACCAGAGAAGTCAGAGAACTCGCTCTCCACGTTGTCAATGATGGCCGAAGAGATACGCACGTCAAAACACCGAGTCGACAAATCACCATCAGCAGGTGATATAAACACCTGACGTGTGACCCCACCCTCCCACGTCGTCGTCTTGTATTTTGATTGAGTGATTATTTCCATAATAGTAAATATAATAGGCACAACCTCAGTGCCCTACCCAGAAAGAAGAGGAAAGAATATCATGATATCCCTCAAAAGCATACTGAAAGAAATAGGTTAGAGTAATGCAAACCATACAAAACGCTGTTATGAGAGGTATTCATTCATTAGAATGGGTGACCATCCTTCCTTTCTCCTTACAAGAAGAAACACCATATTAATGAATATTACACATCATAATAACGTAAACCACATACAAATATTGTTGAGAAGGAGGTAAGCTCGCAAATGAAAAAGTAAATATGAGAGCATCCAAGATATAAGGTAAGAAAGCCTATTAAGGTAAGAAGACCATCTATGCAAGAACCTTAAATCTTTTATTCATACAGACATTACGGAAGAACAGAATCCTTTTGCCTACGTGTAGAAGCCAGAGAGGGGCACCTCCATTGAGCCAATAGCTACTAAAAGGAGGTAAACAATGAGTCAAAGACAGCACTGCCCTCTATCATTATCATATCGCTCGAGCAACCTTTCCCCCTATCAGACCTCCCCCAAAGACACAAAAAAAGCGGACTGAAACAAAAGGTATAGCATTTGTAACCTTCTCTTCAGTCCGCTAAAATATAATTATCAGCGATAAAAGCTGATATCAAACAAATCTTTAGAGGATGACCTTACGACCCTTCATCACATATACACCATGTGGCAACTGACGCTTGCTACCAGCACGACGAACAAGTTGACCATTAAGGTTATAAATGTCATTTGCCTCAGCCTCTGCTGGAGTCACCTGAACAGCATTAATAGCATTTGCTGAGATGAACGCAGGAGTAAGTAATACATTGCCCATCATAGCCTTAGCTGGGATTGTGTATTCTCTATCAGTTGTCTTAACAATCTCAGACCACCACTGACGGTTTCCAACAGCATCTACGCCCTTCTCATTATCGAGGTTGTAACCATACTTGATAGCAACACCACCAACAGAGAAGTCAGTTTCAGGAGTCAACATCACCTTCAACTCAGTATTAGGTTCTGCAGAGTAGTTCATAGCCTCTGTGAGTTGCTGTGCACCAACTTCTGCCTTACCATGCTCAGTCTTAGCACCGACCTTAACCTTAGCATTAGGAGCCTGTACGTTTACAAGAACATCAACGATGTCACCACCATCTCTACGAATTTCGTCGCTACCACCAGCATCAAGATTCTTCCAGTCGAGCTTGAAACGCATACGATAAAGACCCGGAGTAATATTCTCAGGAACTTTGAAGTAACCCATCCAGTTCTTGATGTTATCATCCTTAGGGAATTGAGAGCCCTTATCAAAGTATCTACCATTACTGTTATACCAACTATAGTCATCTTTGCTATGAGCAGAGAAGCTTACGAGTTCACAATCATCAGTTCTCTGTGGAGTAGCATTCCAGCCCTCACTAAAAGAGAAGCCATCAGTAGTGAATTTACCATCATTATTCCAGTCGATGAAAGCATAACCGCTCATCCACAGACCATGATAAGAGAGGTATGGACGATAAGTCTCACCAGCTGTCATATTGAACACAACCTCATCAGTTCTATCTAAATAGAATTGCTTTGTGATACGAGCTGTCAAATCATTATCAGGATACTGCTGCAAGTTCTTGTCTGCACGTGTTGCAGGATCATGTTCATAGATACCAACGTGCATTACGTAGCGGTCTTCACGCTCATGTGGAGCTCTCTTATTGAAGTTCACCTGATAGTGAGGACCCTGACCCGTTGTATCTTCTGGGTTAATAACCTCATCTGCATTACCCTTCTGGACAGTACGCCATACAATGTTAGAAGCCGTCTTCAAGTCTGTTGACACAGAACGAACACCAACCTCCATAGACTGACCAGCTGACAATGGAAGATGTGAAACGATAGTAGCCCACTGAGAAGTGCGACCAACCTCTACAGCCTGACCATTCTTCTTCATGAAGATTTCGAAGTGGTCAATCTTATTATCATCATTGAAAGAACGACCATACTCGTCAACCTGTCCATCAACAGTCCAGTAAAGTTTCAAGGTGACATCATTATCGGTCTCAGAAACAGATTCTGCAGAAACAAACTCCTTGATACTTGCAGGCTGAATAGTCTCACCATTATTCACTTCAAGCTTACCAACTAACAAGTTTGCAGTACCCTTTACACGGAAGCCGATACGCTCGATCTTCTTACCAGCCAAGTCATTCAGGTTGAGTTCTACCTCACTCCAAGACGAGCCAATAGGATTGATTGCGTATGTCTTCCATTCATTACCTGCACGAACAAGCAATGAAAGTTCTGCATCACCAGAGAGTGCCTTAACCGCAATCTTAGCCTTAGTCTGTGCAGTAGCAGAGATACCTGTTTTGTAAAGAACGACGTCAGCGCCATTACCAACAGCAGGACCGTTCAGCTTTAAGCAAGAACCACCTACATAAGCATCCTCATGAGTGAACGATGCTTTAAGAAGATTATTCACTGTAGTTGTACCTGCTTCATAAATCAACCAACGATAAGTCGGAACAACATCCTGTGCTGACATATTATACCAACCGCCAACAGTTGTCTGTACACCCTTATCATAGTAGTACTCACCATTACCAACGTTGAAGTTTGTAAGGAAAGTACGACTTACTGTAGAACGTTCAGGCATCCACTTTGCTATACCAGGGAACGACTGCAGAAGGTCACCGTATGAAGCCTCATCAGCGTCGCCAGTAGGCAACTTAGCTGGATTACCATTACCACCAGAGAAGAAATTCTCCTGCATTGTCTGATAGTTTGTCTGCCACTGAGCATCAGTACTACCAGTTGTGTGAGAATAAAGCTGATTGCTTGTGTGCTCACCCCAACAGATTAGATTGATATTATTTACATAATCCAACTCCTCCCAGTTACGATTTCCTATACGAGCAATATGTACACCAGCGTAAAGACGGCTTGCATCACCTGCTACATTTTGTGCATAGTTGTAAGAAGATTCTGCCGCATTAGTAATAGCACCACCAGCATAGTTCAAGAACACTTCATGAATAGGTTCCGCTTTTGTTCCGTAAATATAGGCAGCCTGTGTTGCACCAAGACTTGAGTTCAATGTATAAATCACAGAACCATAACCTGTGAAGTTACATTCCTTAGCCTTCTTGTAGAGTTCCTTGTGGAATGCAACAACATCAGCATTATCATATCTGCTTGCCTCCCAGTTGTAAACGATACCATCATGTCCAAAATACAAGAGTGCATTAATCATTGGCTCAACGTACTTATAGTGGCCTGAGTCATCTTTCTGAGCTATAAAGTTCACCCATGGTGCATCACTGGCACCACCAAAAGCCTCCTCAAAGAACATCTGACCAGACATCAGACGAGCACCATTCTTATGTGCTGCATCAGCCCAAGAACCTGGAGCTTGAAAGAAACCATGGTTCCATGAACCAAAGCTTGCGGTATAGTTCCACATGGTCCATACGTCTGTCTTACCAAAGTCGTTACTTGGATAACCGTGAGAACCCTGTGAGCCATTACCCATAGGAGTACACATAAACACCTGACGATCTTTATAGAGATCAGGGTAGAGACGGTCGTCTGGGTTAACCAGTTCACTGCGACGAACATGAGAACGGATGAACTCGATGTCAGCAGCAGAAATACCAATACTCTGGAACTCCTCCAAAGTTGGGTACTTACGGCCTTCTTCCTTTGCGTGCAAGAACAAATTAAGGACCGCCTGTGCCGTAACATTGTCGAACTCATAGAAGTCCTTTGCACTTGCATTGAGCGCACCTAAACTAAGCAGTGCTGCAAGAAGTAAAGTTTTCTTTTTCATAAATGTTAAGTTTTTAGTAATGTAATTGAAGACCTCAATAAGACGTCTTCTATTGTCTATTAGGCTTTATTATTAAAGAGCCGAGTTTGAGGACACATAAGTATCTCCAATCCCGGCTCATAAACAAATATCAAATATTATTTAGAGCCAACATATTCTTTAGAGAATAACCTTCGTTGTCTTGTTAGCTCCAGTCTTAATGAGGAATACGCCTCTGCCAAGTTCATTACCACGAACAAATGTTGGCTTAGTAAGAGTTCTTACCAACATGCCATCAACAGTGTAGATAGTAGCTGACTGAACGCCCTTAAATACCAAGTTACCATTTACAACCTGTACTGAACCTGAATTATCAGTAGCAACCTCTGTAATATCTGTGACTACATTCCAGTCTTCCAAAGCGCCCTTATCATGAAGGTCCTTCTCGCCACGCTGAATTGACTCGTCACCAACAATCTCTACATCAATATCCAAGGTGTAACCCTTATTATTGTTAGCAGTTGGGGTAAACTGACCTGGGAACCAAGCGTCAGAGTAAACGATACGGAGACGGCTCTTACCAACGTGAGCATCTGCAGGAATCTCGATAGTACCTGACAGACCATCGCCAGCTACCAAAGTGAGGTTACCCTTACGGAGTGAACCATGACGGAATACACGCTCGCCATAAGGCTCTGTACCATCCTTTGTTGAATTATCAAACTGATACTCAGCCTGTCCCTGAATAGTATTATCGTAGTATGGCAACCACAATGGCTGTTCCTTAACACCCTTACCATAGTTGAATGTACCACTTCCATCGAAGTCCATCCAGCCACCTACAAAGCAGTAACGACAATCATCCTTGCTTGTACCACCATTGAGGTCCGCACCATTAAAGCCCTTCAATTTGAAAGTGATGGTCTGACCCTGTCTAACCTTTAAAGTCTTATTCTTAACATGGAGATAATTCAAGTACTTAGCGTTACCATTCTGGTTAGCTGCTTTAAACTCATCATAAGTCTGCTGGAAGTCAATATCCTCTACTGCACCTGATGTTCTGAAACGCTCAACACCACGAAGTTTGAGAGCTGTTTTCCATCCTTCACCATTTACATCAAGAGATGACTGACCATAAGTACCGAATGGATCTTCCTCTGCAGAAGCATTCTTCACAAGAGGCTGCCAAAGAATATCAGAATGAGTCTTCAAGTCCTTAGATACAGCAACAACACCGATATAAGGTTCTGTAGCTGTCTTCACATTCAACGCAGGAATGAAAGTAGCCCACTGTGAGGTACGACCTACCTCAGAAACTTTACCATTCGCACCATCCTTGAAAAGAATTTCGAAATGGTCGATATTTGCATCATCGTTGTAAACAAGACCGTATGCATTAGCAATAGCATTAACACTCCAATCCAACTTCAAGTCCATTGCAGAAGGTGTCTCGTTTGTCTTGACTACATTCAAGTCCTTTATAGCTGTTGGAGTAACCTTGTTACCATCATTAAGTTCTAATGAACCAACATACATATTATAGTTAGATGCACCACCCTTAACACGGAAACCAACTTTAGTAATCTTATCTGTTGTACCAAGGTTCAATGCTATACGATGCTCCTGCCAAGACTTACCTGTGTTGTTTGGTACCTTATATTCTCTCCAAGCACCATTCACCTCAAGAATAAGATAGAGATTGCTCTCTACTGTACCTTCTGAACGATCGCCGGCACCCTTGATAGAAACCAAAGCGTAGTTAGCAGCATCGTTTGGAGTAATAGCTGTCTTATAAAGAATTACGTCAGTAGCCTGTGAAGCATCACCCTGCAACTGTAAGCAAGAACCACCAATGTAAGAATCCTCATGAGAGAAGTTTACTGTAAGCGCATTGCTTGGTACCATCTGACCTTCCTTAACAACCAACCAACGATAAGTAGGAACAACATCCTGTGCAGACATATTATACCAAGCACCTGAAGCCATCTTACCACGATAGTTGTAACGGTCACCATTACCGAGGTTGAAGTTTGTAGCAAATGGGAACTTACCTTGAACTGTTGAACGCTCAGGAATCCAAGTAGAGAAACCAGCGAAGGTTGACAATGGAGGTGTAGTACCCGACCACTCCATCTTGTTTCCATATTCATTAACAGTTGGTCTATTCAATGGGTTTCGGTTACCACCAGAGAATGCACGCTCTAAGAATGCCTGATAGTTAGCCTGCTGATTCATTGCACCAGCACCTGAGTTATAACTCCAGAAACGGCTATCCTTATGCTCACCCCAGAGACAAATGTTCACCTCTGGACCTTCATCTAAGGCTTCCCAGTCCTTATCCATACCTACAATCCAGAAGCCCTGCCATACACCAGAAGCTCCCAAAGTAGGATTATGATGTTTTGCAACCTGCTGGCTATATAAGATAGAGTTCTCTCCACCATAATTCAACATAGCATCACAAGCCTGCTGATCTTGATCTGCATAGTGGGCAGCTACATTACCATCGCTCAATGAAGAACTTACAGTATAAAGACCAATATGGAAGTTATTGAAGTTTGTCTCTTTAGCATAAGCGTAACAAGCCTTGTGGAATCCCATACTTTCAACAGGAGAACCAGCCTCCCAGTTGATATTGATACCATCGACGCCAAAATAGCGAAGCATGTTTACTAATGGCTTAACATACTTAAAGTTCTTATATGCTACAGCAGCGTTGGTAGAAGTTTCAGTAGAGTACTTCTTCCATACATGATATGCAGCCCAGTCATTGTGTGATGCATCAAAGAATACAGTACCGCCTAACATGTCACAACCATTCTTGTGTGCAGCATCAGTCCATGAACCAGGAACCTGACCAATACCATGGTTCCATGATCCCCACATTGCTGTATAGTTCCACAAAGAGAATACATCACTATGGAAACTACCAGTTGGATAACCAGCATCACCACCAGAACCGCTACCCATTGGGGTATTCATCCACAGTTTACGACCAGCATAAGTATTAGACAAGAGACGATTACTATTGTCTACACGTGTACGCTGCTTAACATGCGAACGCATAAACTCCAAGTCTGCTCTTGAGATACCAATAGCCATTATCTCTTGGTCAGTTGGGTACTGCTTACCATTTTCCATAGCAGTAGCAAAGACCTCAACCATCCTGGTCCAGTCTACATTCTTGAAGTTATAATTCTGCGCATTAGCAGCAAAAGGATTTCCGCTCAACATTGCTGCCATAAAGAGCGCTGCCAGAGTAGATTTCTTCTTCATAATAAATTGGTTTTCGTTGTTATTTTAATATTATTATTGTTCAAGTTAAGTTATTCCACCTCAGTTCTCTTTCAAAGAACCGAGATGGAATATCCGTATATTACTTTAGAAGTTTGGAGCATTCACATCCCACCAGAGGCGTGTACCCTGCTTATCATCGCCACCGAGAGCCTTCAAACCAGTTGCATTTATTTCTTCAAGTGTGGCATTATCAGTAGTACCTGCGAAAGGTATGCGACGAATAACATCACCATCTTTCAAAGAACCATCACCATCTGCCATATTCAACATATTGAATAAACGTGGGTATCCTGTACGGCGAAGGTCAACCCATGCCTCAAGACTATTAGGGAAGCCTGCGATATACTTCTGAGTGATAATCTTCTCAAGTTTTGTCTCTTGTGAGTCGCTGTCGTTCCACTTCACACCAACAGTAATCTGGCTTACACGATCAGCATCATTACCAGTTGGGTCAACATAAGTGAATGGAGTTGCACTTTCAATTGTTAAGTAATTATCAACGGCATTCTCATACTTATGACGGAGTGATCTGTGCTGTAACGTACGATCGATAACGTTCGCTTCACGAATACCTTTCTCATAGAATTCTTTTGCTGTACCAGCCATATTCCAGCCGCGTACAGCCCCCTCAGCACGGAGGAAGCATACCTCAGAGAGTTTCATCAGATAGAGAGGAGCACTACCCATAGCCTTTGGATTCAACTGAGAGAAGCCATTATAAGGGTTAGAAGTAGAACCCTGTTCCTGTCCAACATGAGCACCAGCTAAGATACCACATACCTTTGTCCCAGCCTCAAGAGTATTATTTGGCTCTTTAGCATTGACAATACGAGTATTCTTCTCAAACAACATATCAAGGAATGGGTGATTATAAGCACGCAAAACCTGTTCATAACCAGCACCAAGACGCGTATCTGACCATGAGTTCCAAATCTCAACCATAGGGTTACCACCTCCAGTTACAGAGTTAATAAATCCAATTTCTTGATCTTCAGTCTCAATAACGCCACTTGCTACAGCTTCCTCAGCCCACTGCTTTGCTCTCTCTGGATTAACCTTCACAATATGCATTGCCATACGAAGCTTCAAAGAGTTAGCGAAACGCTTCAAGACATCAAGGTTCGGGTAAGAATTCTGTGCTTGTAGACAACACTTTGTATTAGCAGCAAGAATCTTCTGAATCTCCTGCTTGTACCAAGCTGGACGATTAGTCTCAAAGTACTCATAACATTTGACGATAGAATCGATATTTGCCTCAGCAGTGTTATAAATCGTCTCTAAATTATCGTAAGTTAAAGGACGCTCCTGCTTGTTGGTTTTAATATCCTGATATGGCAAAGGACCATAGTTATCAGCATTCTCAATACAAGCAAAATTGTAGAAAAGCAGATAAGTAGCTTTCACCTCTGGCAGAGAATCAACCTCTTCCATATTCAACAGGGGAACCATTGATTTTGTTGCCAACTGATACTGTCCATAAGCACCTCCATAAGCTTTTGGATCAATAGCAGAAGATGACACCATGTTAATTCCTGAATAAGGATAGTTAACGTGAGGAACAACACCATACTGCGCATAAGCATCCTGACATAGTGAAGTCAGAGCTTGATAAGCATGTGAAACAGGAGGCGTACCATTCTTACCACCACGAATAGCATACACACCACTAAACGCAGTCTTCAGGTTAGTTTCAATCTTTCTATACAAGTTATTATACTGCTCTTGTGTAATAGTAACCTTATAGTTAATGGAGTCAACCTTACCTTGACGAATGACTTTCTTTTCATTCTTTGTTGTTGCGCTAAACTCAGCACCAGTAACGTCGAAATCCAGACAAGAGTGCAGCATGAATCCAGCAACAGAGAGTGCAAGGATCTTTCCAATATTTTTTACTTTCATTGTCGTTTGGTTTTAATCGTTAGTTTAGAAGTTCATTTTTACTGAGAAACCGTAAGAGCGTGTTGAAGGAGTATTGAACACCTCGAAACCTCCCAAGCCGTTGGTTCTTGAAAGAGATACATCTGGGTCTGTTGGTGCATCCTTGTAGAAGAAGAACAAGTTACGGCCAATGAATGACAGTGAAAGGTTCTTATTCATACCAAAGAGATTGCGGAAAGTGTAACCCAATGAGAGTTCACGCAGACGGAAGTTTGTTGCATTGTAAATATAGTCTGCAGGACCTTCTGCTGAACCAAGAGCTTGATAGTAACCTTGGATAGGAACGATGTTACCACTTCCATCATTAAGTGCAATACCAGGAACATTACCATAGTTGGTTGCCACGATGTTATTCTTCTCAGCATTCAAACGTGCATTTGCTGTACGCTCAGAGAAACCATAGTAATCAAGCTTCTGCTCTGTAAGGCTAATAACCTTACCACCAATACGACCATTGATGAGGAATGAGAGATTGAACTCCTTCCATGTGAAGGTGTTGCTCCAACCCATCTGCCAGTTACCATTCATGTTACCAGCATATACCAACTTACCGCTCTTGTCGAACTGTGGCTGACCAAGGGTATTCAACTTGATATGACCATTTGCATCACGATCATAATCTGGAACATACATATCACCAATAGAACCACCTTCTTTATATTTCACGTGAACACCAGCAACAACCTGCTCAATCTCACGTTCTTTACCCTGCTCATCATAAGCTGTCTTAAGAATCTTATTGTTGTTATAAGAGAGGTTGTAAGAAGTACGCCAACGTAACCAGCTGAAAGGCTTGAAGTCGTAACCAATTGTCATTTCAATACCCTGATTTCGTACTTTAGCAGAGTTAAGGTTCTTTGTTAGACCTGTACCAGAACCTACTGTCATATAGAGATTGCTCATTATAGCATTATAGTAGGTGAGGTCAAAACTCAAACGGTTATTGAACCAAAGTGACTCTATACCTGTTTCAAAAGAACGAGTCTTCTCTGGGCGTGGATCAACAAACTGAGAGTAGTTACTACCAATGATAGCACCAGTCTGAAGATTCTCTGTCACAGCATCATAAGCAAAGTTAGGGATAGAGTTACCTACCTCTGAATAAGAAGCACGATACTTCAAATAGTTAATTACTTCTGGTAATTTAACGAGCTTAGAGACTATAGCGTTTGCTCCAACACCAAAGTAACCATAGTTGTCAGTATCTGAAATACCACTCAGCTTGAAGTAACGGAATGGACGATACCAGTCGCGACGATAAGAAGCATCAAAGTAAACGGTCTCTTTCCAACCTAACTGTGCTGTAGCAAGCCATGCACGATCCCAGTTAGATGACTTCGAACTGCTTGTACCACCCATGCCACCAGCACTTGTGTCAAAGTAGTTTACACGTGATGGTAACTTCTGAAGGTTACGATCGATATAGGTAGCCTCTACGTCTGTACCCTTATATTCACCCTTAATGGTGTGACCTACCCAACCAGCAGAACCAGACACATCATAATCACCAAACTTCTTATTATAGCTCAGCAGGTAGTCAATGTACAGCTCTGTTGTCTTTGAACTTGTATCCCAGAAATGGCCATAATCATCCATACCTGCTGGGAGGAATGTTGTTGCATAACGACGACTGGTTGAAGTATAACGAGTGTGGTCATAGTTCACACGTGCCTGGAAAGTCAGACCGTCATAGATATCTACATTGGCAGAAAGAGTACCCCAGATACGGTCTTCCGTCTGCTTATTATTGTTCATATTAATAAGCCAATATGGATTGTTGTTAGCTGAGTTCATGAACACCCAGTTCTGACGTGGACCAGTAAGCTGTGTAGAACCCTTAACCAAATTGTAACCACCTGAACCAAGCTCATAATATTCTCTTCCTTCACGACTCATCCATGTAGCATTGTCAGTCACATAATTATCACGATAGTAACCAAGACTTACGTTGCGTGGAGTAAGGTAGAGATGATAAAGAGGATTACCAACTGTACCACCACCTGGACGATTACGAGTAATAGTCTGTGCGTAGTTCAATGACAAATCAACCTTCAGACGATTGAAGAAACGGTAGTTCTGACGCAAGCTGAAAGTATTGCGATTATAGTTATTGTTACGGAACAGACCTTTAGCATGGCTGTTCGCCATAGAGAAGTATGTCGTCATCTTCTCTGTACCGCCAGAGAGAGATACTGAGTTATTAGTAGTTACACCTGTACGAAGGAAATCTTTCACTTCATCCTCTGTATAGTTGCGAAGATAAATATTGTGCATTGCACCTGCACCAAAGTTCTTTGTGTCAAGTGGTGAGCTCATTGTCAGCTGGTTGTCTGTCAATGAACCAATCTTTGCACCCCAGCCATCTGCCTGAACAGTGTTACCATTGATTGTAGCACCGTATGTATTCTGAATCTTTGGAGTAAGCAATGGGGTGTCAAAGGTTATATTAGATGTTACATTGATGTCCAGTTTACCCTCACGACCGCGCTTGGTAGTAATCATCACAACACCATTAGCTGCTACAGAACCGTAAAGCGCAGCAGCATTAGCACCCTTGAGGACATTGATAGACTCGATATCGTCTGGGTTAATCAATGACAATGGGTCAGAACCTTCTGACATACCTGCATAGGTAATATCCTTACTCTGACTGTTCATATCATGATTACCACGTGCATCATTAGTCATAGGAACACCATCGACTACGATGAGTGGTGAACTGTTACCAAGAATTGACTTAGCACCACGAAGCACAATCTTCGTAGAACCACCTGCACCACCAGCACTTGGTGTAATGGTCAGACCAGATACTTTTCCTTCAAGTGAGTTAGCAACGTTAGGGTCCTGCACCTTCATGAGATCTTCTGCCTTTACTCTTTGTGTTGCGTATGTCAAAGACTCTTCTTTGCGTTGAATACCCATGGCGGTAACGACTACCTCGTTCATGGTGTTTGCCTCTTCCTTCAATGTTACGTCGATCGTACCCTTACCACCAACAGGGATGGTCTGTCCAGCATAACCGATGTAAGAGAAGACGAGCTTCGCGTTTGCAGGGGTATTGAGGGTATAGTTACCATCAATATCCGTTACTGTGCCATTAGTGGTACCC
>ERZ1674163.254-NODE-254-length-14245-cov-13.025018_pt1 | contig 14245 bp, 10 predicted proteins | sample MGYA00581294_ERZ1674163 | MGnify/ENA primary metagenome ERZ1674163 (study PRJEB41354, sample SAMEA4873312) | human saliva metagenome | biome: human-associated habitat [ENVO:00009003]; feature: mouth environment [ENVO:08000002]; material: saliva material...
CCACTAGACCCACGACACGCCGTCTAAAGCACCACGTTTGCGCCTATAGCCCACGAAAGACAGCCCAAAAACCAACACAACCTGACCTATAAGCCACCGCGGCAGAGCAAGCGGATACAACAAAATCCCCAAAGCGAATGCTTCGGGGATTGCTGGTGGCTCCGACCGGCGTCGATCCGGTGACCTTTCGATTTTCAGTCGAACGCTCTACCAACTGAGCTACAGAGCCAAGACCTGAACCGATGTGGTCTGGTCGGCGACCCCGACGGGACTTGAACCCGCGACCTCCGCCGTGACAGGGCGGCGCGCTAACCAACTGCGCTACGGGGCCTTACAACAGGTAAGACCTATTGAATTATTCCAATCACAATTGCGACCGGTGGTACCCCCAACGGGATTCGAACCCGTGTCGCCGCCGTGAAAGGGCGGTGTCCTAGGCCGCTAGACGATGGGGGCCTACGTGGCCGTCGAACTGGCGTCCGAAGACGGGAGATAGTTTAGGCAGAATCAGCGCAGCACGTCAAAACGAAAATGGGTGACCCCGCACACGTTACCAAAAAATGTTGCGCTTGTGCGGAATTCACAGGATTTCATCAGCAAGGCGACCTACCCTTGAAGCATGACTATGACACCTACACTCGGTGCCCTCGCCCAAGCCTCGGGCGCGCTCATGCGCGCCGCCGCAGACTCCCAGTCCGGCGCTGAGGCGGCTGTGGCTACCACCATCGACCTCACTCTCCTGATCCTCGGCCCTGTCATCGGTGCCTTCCTGGGGGTTGTCGTGTCGGTCGTCTTCAACGTCCTCGCGCGCAGGGCGTTTGTGAAGGCCGCCACCGCCTCGTCAATCCTGGCGCGCGTGCGCCGCTCCGCCCACTTCACTTTCGCCACGTGGGGCGCGTGGATTGGGCTGGGCATCGCGCTCGTGAACCCGCACCTGTCTGAGTGGAACGGCTCCTCTGTTACGACATTCCTCATGCACGTTCTCCTCATTGCAGGACTCGCGTGCCTGACCTGGATGGCCTACGCGGCTGCCTGGGTCTTTGAGGACGCGGCGAGAGCTCGTCAAGAATCCGACAAGGGGCGCTCGCGTCGTTTCGAAACCCAGGCGCAGGTTTTGCGCCGCTTCACGCAGGGAGTCGTCGTCGTTATCGGCGCGGTCGCTATCGTCGGCACGTTCGAGGCCGCGCGCCAAGCAATGACCACCGTCCTTGCCTCAGCTGGTGTCCTCTCGGTCATCGCCGGTCTTGCCGCCCAGCAAACGCTCGGCAACGTCTTCGCTGGCTTGCAGTTGGCGTTCACCGACGCTATCCGCGTTGGCGACGTGGTCGTCGCGGGCGACAAGCAGGAAACCGGTTCCGTTGAGGAAATCACGCTCTCGTACGTGGTCGTGCGCATCTGGGACGAGCGCCGACTTATCATCCCCTGCCGCTACTTCACTCAGACGCCTTTCGAGAACTGGACGCGTCGCGCCGCCGCACAGCTGGGCACCGTCGAACTGAAACTCGACTGGTCCGCGCCCATGACGCTTATCCGCACCAAGGTCGAGAGGCTCCTCACGTCCACCGACTTGTGGGATGGGCGCACGTGGGCCGTGCAGATCACCGACTCTGACGAGTTCACTGTGACCGTGCGCGTGCTCGTGTCCGCGAATAACTCCGCTAACCTCTCGGACCTGCGTGCCTACCTGCGTGAGCAACTCATCGCTTGGATCGTCGCCGAAGAACCCTGGGCGCGTCCCGTTCAGCACATCGAACCGCGCCAAACCGTCACCGTCGAGCAGGATATGAGCCGCGAACGCATCGCTCGCCTGGCCTCCGAACTCGCCGGAATCTCCGGCGCGAACGAGGCCGTGGCCGCGACCGGTCGCTCCACCTCCCACGCCGGTGGTGCGGCGCGCGCCTACGCGGATTCCGCTGTCGGCGGCACTGCTTCACCGACCGGTGAGTCGGAGGCCGAGGGTGCGCGCGAGCGCCCCAAGGACGCCGCTCACGCCGCCCGCATGGTGGCGGCCCGCCGCAAGGCGAAGCGTGCCCGCCGCCGCGCGATGGCTGACCGTCAACGTGAACTCGCCGAAGGGGGTTCGTCGTCTCCGGACGAAACGCAGGTCATCTCCAAGTCCGCGCTGCGCAAGATCATCGAGGCCGCCGGTAACACGGACCCCCAGCTCACCCAGACCATGACGGCCACGTCCATCGGTCGCGGCGAGCGGCTCTTCTCCGGCTCCGCTGAAGCTGACGAGCGAGCCGCCGCACTTGCGGGTCCCGGCGAAGAGGCCTACGCCGAACGTGAAGCCGATTCTCAGCGTGCGAAAGACCGCCGGGAGGGACGTCGTCGCTCGAGCGAGGCCATAGACCCCGAGACGAGCGCGGCCCTGGCCGCCGTCGGTGTTGAACCCGTCGGACCTACGGACAGTGGCACTGGCAACGCTGAACCCACGCAGACGCAAAACGCTGCGCCCGCCGAGACCTCGGCTGCCCAGGTGACCCGCCCTTTTGACGGAGCCGCCCCTGCCGCAACGGCCGAGGCTACGACAGGGAGCAAAGCCACTGACGCGGTCACTGGAAATAGCCAGGCGGTCGCAGGTGTGATGAGCGGCATGCCCGCCGTGGGTGCTGGAACCGCTGCCACCGAGGCCGTACACGAGCCGGAAACCGACGTGCCGGCGCCTCCCGCAGCCGACGATGCGAATCCCACCGGACCTGTCGATGCCGCTGACACGACATCAGGCGTGCGTGCTGACATCCCCGCGCCCGCGGAAGCGGTCGAAGCAGCGGAGGCGGCCACGGCCTCGCCCGACGCTGAGAAACAGCGTGAGGATGTCCTCGCAGCGGATCGCGAAAGCCGCCGCGCGTCGGATCCTGAGAACGAGGATGAGCAAGCCACGACACCCATCCCCGCGCGTGAAACATCCGTGAAACGTCCGGTGCAGGTGCCGCCGCCCGCGCGCACCGGTCGCCCGGTCATCACCGACGTGGTGGCGGCGCTCGCCCCTGCACTCGTGCCGCCGCCCGAGCCTTCCCCCGAGGAAATGGCCGCATCACAGGAGGAAGTCCCTGACGAGCCTGTGATCCACCCCGACTGGTACGCCGTCGCCGAGGAGGCTCGATTGGAGGAGGAGACTCGTCCTGCTCCCGCGAAGAAGACTCCGCGCGTGTCGATCATGGACTTCTTCCCGGCGGTTGCTCCCACCGGCGCCGAAGCCGACATGCTGCGTGCCGTCACGGGCCAGATTCCAGCCGTCGCAAGTGCCGCGAGCGACCAGGAAGCAGCGGAAACAACGGACGAGGCCGTTGCTGACGATGAGCCGGTGACCTCGGACGAGGCCGTTGCCGGCGACGAGGCGGTGACCTCGGATGAGGCCGTTGTCGGCGATGAGCCGGCGACCTCGGACGAGGCTGTTGCCGACGATGAGCCTGTGACCTCGGGCGAGGCTGTTGTTGACGATGAGCCTGTGACCTCGGACGAGGCCGTTGTCGGCGATGAGCCGGCGACCTCGGGCGAACCGGAGGGGACGGACGAGGCCGTTGCTGACGACGAGCCGGAGGACTCGGACGAGGCCGTTACCGGCGATGAGCCGGTGACCTCGGACGAGGCCGTTGCCGACGACGAGCCGGTGACCTCGGGCGAGGCCGTTGCCGACGACGAGCCGGAGGGCGCCGCCGCGGGTCAGGACACTGAAGCGACCGCCGTCATGACTCCCGTTGAGGTCGCCCAGGCGGGCGCACTCGATACGGAGGCCACGCAGGTGCTTCCCACTGTCGAGGAACAACCCGCGCTCGACGAAACGCTCGTGATGCCGACCCTGAGCGCCACCCCCGACGCCCAGGCAACAGCACCGGAGGCAGCCGACGAAGTCGAACCCGCCAAGGCTCCCGCCAAAAAGAAGACCGCCAAGAAATCCCCCGCGAAAAAGGCAACCAGCAAGAAGAACCAGCCTGCGAAAAAGGGAACGAAGAAAGCGGCTGCGGGCGCGAAGAAGGGTGCAACCGAGGAGAAGACGGACGACAAGCCCGCCCAATCCGACGCCGACAAGGCTGAGAAGGCACCCGCCAAGAAGAGCGCCGCCAAGAAAGCACCCGCCAAGAAGAGCGCCGCAAAAAAGGCCGCATCCAAGAAGACGACAGCAAAGAAAACGCCGGCTGCTAAGCCCGCCGAGCAGTCCACCGCCGAGCAGTGAGAGTCCCGCGAGGACACCACCGCCTCGTAACCGGTACGGCGATGCACGCCCGCGCCGCCCGCCCGCGCCAACACTGCGCGCCCGCGGGCGGCGCGCGACAATGGACGCATGAACGCAACCGACCCCGCCGCCCGCACCGACGCCGAATGGAAGAAACTCCTGAGCCCCATGCGCTACCACGTGCTGCGTGAGGCGGGCACGGAGCGCCCCTTCACCGGTGAACTCCTGAACGAGGCGCGCGTCGGCACCTACTCGTGCGCGGCCTGCGGATCCGCTCTCTTCGACTCCGACGCGAAGTTCGACTCATCCTGCGGGTGGCCCTCCTTCTTCCAGGCCCACGACGGGGCGACCACCGAGCACGTCGACACCAGTCACGGCATGACCCGTACCGAGGTGCGCTGTGCGACCTGCGGCTCACACCTGGGTCATGTCTTCGCCGACGCCCCCGGCCAGCCCACCGGCATGCGTTACTGCATGAACTCGGCGGCCCTGACCTTCGCGCCCGCCCAGTGAAAGCACACTCCCGGCGCCCCGGCGTCACCACTGTCGCCGACAGTGTCCCGCCTCAACTCTTCCTCGTCGGCTCTGGACTCATCCAGTACGTTGGCGCGGCGCTCGCGGTCGTCGCTTTCGCCTCGGTCGAACCCGCCTCCGTTGCGTGGTGGCGCGTCCTCACAGGCGCGGTGGTTCTCCTCGCGTGGAAGCGCCCGTGGCGCGGCGGCCTCACAGTCTCGGACCTGGCGATCTCCGCGCTCTTCGGGATCATCATCCTCACGATGAACTCGTCGTTCTACGAGGCTATCGCGCGCATTCCCCTGGGCACAGCCGTCTCCATCGAGTTTGTTGGCCCTGTCGCCGTCGCCGTCGTTCGAGGCCGCGGCTGGCGACCGCGCGTCGCCGCGGTCCTCGCGTTCGCAGGCGTAGCCAGCATTGGAGGACTCGCTCTCGACCTGTCGCGCTCGAGCGTGCGCGTCGGCGTTGCCTGGATCCTCCTCGCGGCCCTCGCCTGGTCCGCCTATATTGTGGTGGGTCAGCGGGCGTCGACCACGCGCGACGGGGTCACGAACTTAGCGTTGGGATGCGCGTGGGGTTCTCTTTTCTTTGCGCCCTTCCTGGGGCGGGGGGCGATGGCGGCCACGGCCTCGTGGAAGCTGATCGCAATCGTCATCGGTGTGGGCCTGCTGTCAACTGCGATTCCTTACACGTTTGAGGCCCTCGCGATGCGTCGCCTGGCGGCGCCGACGTTCGCGCTGTTCGCCGCGATCCTGCCTGCGACATCCGCCTTGGTCGGCGCGGTTATGCTGCGCCAGATTCCCGGCGTCTTTGAGTTGATCGGCCTGGTCCTGGTGTCGGCTGCAGTGTGGTTAGCCTCGCGAGCGTGATCCGCGCATCGAGCGGGCCGGGCCGCGCGATCCCAATGGCACTATCCCAACCGATAGTCGCGGCCGGGGAATGAAAGCTGGTGCCCTCTGGTGAATTCTTCGCGATGAGGCGTGCTTTCTGGATAGGTTGTGACGATCTGGATAGGTTGTGACGATCTGGATAGGTTAATAACCTATCCGGATGTGCGTTACCTATCCCGATGTGCGTTACCTATCCGGATGTGCGGGGCTGCCAGGGCGCGGTGATCCTGTGTCCCGCGCGCTGACGCCTCGTCAGTCGAGGCTGAGCTGGCGCGGCGTGTGAGAGCCGCCGCGGGCTATCACCCAGAACGCGAACCACGCGCCGACGGAACCCACGATCATGACGAGAACCATCGGCACTGCGCTGTCGCCGCCCGAGGTCGCCAGGGGAGCGGCGATGCCGTTGGCAAGGGACTGGAAGACGCCCATGACGGACGAGGCCGTGCCCGCCTGCTCGCGCGCCTCGCTCATGGCCTGGGCGCCGGAATTGCCGAAGATAAACGCGTTCGCCGTCATAATGAGCGCAAAGCCCACGCACGTCGGAATGAGCGGCAGGTCGAGGAGAAACGTTGAGACCGCCAGCGTCACCACGCCGGTCGCGGCGATCGTCAGGCCCGTGACGATGAGCGTGCGCGGCGTGAAGTGCGAGATCAGGCGCACGTTGACCAGCGCGAAGCCGGTCGACAGCAGCGCGTTGAACGCGAACACCCACGCGAAAGCCATGGGGGACAGGCCCAGCGGCCCCTGCAGCACGTAGGTGGCGTTCGAAATGTAGCCGAACATGCAGAAGCTCGAGAAGGCGTTGACCAGCATGAAACCCACGAAGGGGCGGATGCGCACGACCTGGACGAGGCCGTGGAAGAACCGGGGGATACCGCCGGGGTGGCGGCGCTCCTCGGGCAGCGACTCGGGCACGACGAGCCAGGCGAGGGCCGCCATGAGCAGCGTGAACGCGGCGAGCGCCCAGAAGATGACCCTCCACGTCGAGTGCGTGATGATGAACGCGCCGAGGACCGGGGCGAGCATCGGCGCGAAGCCGACGATCGCCTGGATGAGGCTCATCGCGCGCGCCAGCATCTTGCCATGTGCGACGTCGACGAGGATCGCGCGCGCCACCGAGGAGGCGACGCCGCCGCCGAGGCCCTGGAAGACTCGGCCCACGAGGAGCACCCAGATGCCCGGCGTGAACACGCAGATCATGGAGCCGACGAGGGCGATGATGCCGCCCGCGACGATGGGGCGGCGGCGCCCGATCTGGTCCGAGATGGCACCGCCCAGGACCTGCCCGGACGCGTAGCCCACGAAGAAGGTCGTGAGCGTGAACCCGAGCATCGTCGAGTTCGTCGCCAGGTCCGCCGTGATCTGCGGGAACGCGGCCGAGTACATGTCGGTCGCCATCGGGGGCACGGCGTTTTGTACGGCCAGCGTGATCAGCAGAACCACGGTGAGGGCCCCGCCGACGATGCCATCGCGCTTGTTGGTCTGATCAGTCGTCACCAGATGATTGTCCTCCCGCGCGAGTTTGCAATAGTCAAATCGGTTGATTTTTTGACGAATCTCGCACGTATGAGCCTCCCGACCTGCGCGGATGCGGTGCCGTTGGGGTCGTCCAGCAGGCGGTCAACCGGGTTTGAGTGGCGCTCACTCCTCGCCCGCTCGTGCCTCCAATGCGTCCGCCGCGGCCTCGATCTGGCTGCGCGACGGGCACGAGGCCGGACCGACGACCGTCGCTGACAGCGCACCCGCACAGTTGGCGAGGAGAAGCGCCCTCTCCAGGGGGATCCCCTGTGCGAGGGAGGCCGCCAGCACCCCGGAGTGCGCATCGCCAGCGCCATTCGTGTCGATTGCCTCGACGCGAGGAGTCGGGATGTGGGACGCGTCCTCATCGACGGCATCCGTGGCAGCCACCGAGGGACGGGCGACATATGCGCCCGCAGCTCCCGCGCGCACCACGACGGGGCGGCGCACCGCCGCGCACACGGCCTCGGCGGCCCCGAGCGGCTGCGCGCACCGGTCGAGGAGGCTCCGATCGGCCGTCCGCTTCCCGATCTCCTGAGCTTCCCTGTGGTTCATCGAGATGATGACGTTGCGCGTCGGCAAGCCGTCCGGGATTCCGATGACGGGGGAGACGTCCAGCACGACGCGCACGCCCTCGGGCAGGGCGTGCAGCGCAGCCTGAGCGGCTTCCCTGTTCGCGGGGTGGTCCATGAGGTATCCGTCGACGTAGAGGACGTCCCCCGGGTTCATCGTGCGCACGACATCAGCCCACGCGCTCGCGGGTGCCATCGTCTCGGCGCCCTTGGTCGAGATGAACGTGCGCTCGCCCGTGTGGTCCGTGAACGCGATGCAGAACCCGTTGTCGATGCCCGCGACGCGAGGCCCGGCATCCGTGATCCCCTCGCGCGCCAGCGCCGCTTGGATGAGCGAGGAGTAGGGGCCCTCGCCGATCGGGCTGAGGGAGAGGGCCTCGGCCCCCATGCGCCGCGCCGCCACGAGGGCGTTGAAGCCCCCGCCCACGTGCATCCCCTCGTCGACGGCCCACACGTCGCCGCCAGGCCCCGGAAGGGCGTCGCCGCGCACAGCGAGGTCCACGAGGATCTGCCCCATGAGGACAACTCGGCCTGCCGGGGTGGTGCTTTCGGGGTCCGAGGCCACGGTCGGGTTCGCGCCCGGCGTGCTCTTATCCTGATCCTCCGAAGCCGTCGGGGCGCTCGCATCGCAGCGGTCACCGGTCGTCGCCACGTCATCCGTACCCGAAATGCTAAACGACTTGTCGCGCAGTGCCAGCAGGTCCGTGGCCACGGTGCGCAGGTCGAGACGGGACACATCCTCGACCTGGACGAGGTCTTCCTCGTTGAAAGCCTCGACCCCGAGTGAAGCACCCAGGATTGCCCCTGCGATCGCGCCGATCGTGTCGGTGTCGCCGCCCAGGTTAGCGGCGTCCAGCAGGGCGCGCGGGGAGGGGTTGCGCGCGAGGAGTGCGAAGGCCATGGGGATAGCCTGCGCTGAAGCCACGGACGTGCCCACCTGCTCGACGAGGCGCTCCAGGGACGACGAGGCCGGGGTGGACGCCAGCTGCAAGGCCCGCCGCGTGGCGGCAGCGACGTCAGGCTCTGGACTCCACGCGCCGCGCGCGGGAAGGGACTCGACATAGGTCACGGCTCGCCGCAACAGGGCTGTCATGTCCGCGGCGGAGTTTCCCGGCCGGTCGATCCCCAGGGACACGGCAGCGGCGACGAGCGCCGCTGAGCGGAAACCCTGACGCGTCGCGTGCGTGACCTGGCAGGATGACCAGACGGCCTCCGCGAAGATGTCCGGATTGGCCGTCGAGACCGCGATGCCGATCGGCGTCACCCGCATCGCCGCGCCGTTTGTCGTTCCCTCCCCGCCTACTTGCAGCGGGTCCTCCCCCGCGCGCACACGCTCCAACGCTGCCTTCGTTGACGGCCCCAGCAGATCGAGCGACCCGCGCTGAATCATCGAGTCCTCCCATGCCAACAACGTGTGGGCAAACTCACTTGCATCCAGGCGCGCGTGACCCGACGAGGAGCCACGGCCTCGTACCAGGAGAGAAGCAATCAGCAACGCCTGCTCCGTGTCATCGGTGACCGACCCCGCCCGCATCCCCGGCGCGTACGGCTGACTTTCATCCGCATCCACGAGACCCGTGATACGCCCATACATCGAGCGGATCTGCGCGGGAGACAACGCCTGCGTCGGCATTCCCAGCGCATCCCCTAGCGCCAACCCACCCAAAGCACCGTACGCGCGCGACAAACGAGGATCCATGATCGCCTCCCAACGCGGGCCATCACCCACATAACACAAACGCCCCGGAGGACCCCGAGGCGAACAGTAGGCCCAGGGGGACTCGAACCCCCAACCTACGGATTAAAAGTCCGCTGCTCTACCATTGAGCTATAGGCCCATGCCCCCATTGTAGAAGGAAGCGGTCCCTATGGCCCAATCGAACACCCCACGCCGCCCAGCCATGCTTGACGCCGCGCGGGCAGAGACGATCATCGGCGACGAAGACCCCGCCTCCCTCGCCGCCGTCGCACACACCGCCGCGTGGGCACTCATGGGAATCAGCGACGACACCTTCAACGACGAGGACGTGGCGCGCCTGCGGGAAACCGTGCGCGCTCGCGGCATCGACACCATCGCCCACGTCTGGTCGCGCAGCCCCGAATTCACGCTCCCCGGCGCGCTGTGGCGCCTCTACCTGCTCCACGAGTGGTACCACCGCGATCCGCACCTGGTCGAAGCCCGCTATGCCGACGGCTCACGCGCGCCCATCATCCAGGGCCTCGAAGCCCCCGTCGCGCTGCGGCCCCTGCACCTCATCATGGACGAGATCGATGCCCTGATGCGCGGCGACCTCACCGATGACGACCTTGAAGACGTGCTCGCCCAGGCATCGCGCGCCATGCGCGTCCTCGCCGCCGGTGAAGCCGGGGCCCTATGGATCGAAGATCCCACAGACCCGCTCGCCCACCGAGTCACCATGCGACACAGTGCACTCCTAGCCACCGCAGACGAACTCGACACCGCCGCACGCGAAGCTTCCGTCGGCACCCTCGACTAAGCCGCCGATCCCCGCCCGCCACAATCACGCATGACGAGCCGTGACCTGGTCACGGTGATGCGCCCACCAGGGCAAGCGCGGCGCGAGGCGACTACCCTGGTCCCTATGCGTCCGATGCCAGCCCCACGCCCCCAGCGACTCGTTCGCTCCGCGGGCGCGCTCGTCTGGCGCTTCACAGACCCCGCGCGAGTCGCGCGCCCCGGCGAGCCCATCGACCCCGCGGACATCGAAGTCCTCATGGTCCACCGCCCCCGCTACCACGACTGGTCCTGGCCCAAAGGCAAAACAGAAAACGGTGAACCCCTGGTCGCTGCCGCCGTGCGCGAAGTCGAAGAAGAAACCGGCTACCTCATCACCCTGGGAGCACCCCTGACAACCCAGCGCTACCGCCTGGGAGGCGGACACACTAAGGAAGTGCACTACTGGGTGGGCACGCCCCTGCCCGCCGGTGAGGTCTCCGCGCGCCTGCGCGCCCCCGTCGCCCGCGCGCCTCGCACCGAAATCGACCAGACCACCTGGGCGACCCCCGACGAGGCCGCTGACATGCTCACGCGTCGAGGTGACCGTCGGCTCCTCGCCGACCTCGTCGCCCGCGCGATCGAAGGCCGCCTTATCACCTCCACGATTATCGTGTTACGACCCGGACCCGCCGACGCGCCTGAGGATACCTCCGCTTCCACGCCCGCGCAGCGGACCACGCTCGACGTACCCACACCCCCCAAGTCTCGTCTCGCGCCGACCCCCGCGATCGTCGCATCAGCTGCGGCGCGCAGGGCAGCGCAGGTGCAGCGGGCCTCGTCCCGAAAGGCCGAGACTGCCGCCTGTCCCATCGATCCACCCCTCGGACGATTCGGCGTGCGCCAGGCCTTCGACCTCATCGACTTGTTCAGCGCATTCGGCGTCAATGCCGCCTTTGCGTCCCCGTCCGCCCGCGCCCGCCAGGCCCTCGCACCGTGGGCGAGCGTCGGAGGGGACTCAGTGACGCTCGTGGAGGCCCTCGACACCTCGTCCGAGGCCACGGGGCTCATCGACCCGCAGGCCCGAGCCGGTCGAGTGCGTGCCTTCGCGGCGCAACGCCTCGCCGAGTCCTCCGGCACGACCCTGCTGTCCGCGACGGGAAGCGCGCGCGACCTCATCATCGAGGAACTGCGAGCCTACGGGTCGAGCGCCATCACTGGAGGCGACGCCCCCTCCCTTAAGCACGGCCAAATCCTGGTCGCTCACGTGGAACGCGGAGCCGACGGTCCCGTTGTCGCTGCCTTTGAGACACACGGCGTGACCACCAAAAACCCCGCAGCTCAGCCGCGTAAGACCGCCAAGAAACACTGAGGCGGCCCGGCGAAAGCCGGGCCGCCTCAGTGCGCACAGGCGCTGGTCACATGTTGGAGTCCTTCACCGATCGGGTGAGCTTACTGTCATTCTTGGCGAACGCATAGCATTCGACGGTGTGGTCGCCGTTCGTCCAGGTTTCTTGCGTCGGGACGTACCACGAGTAGTCCACGGTGGAGTCCGCGACAGGCTTGCCAACGTAGTATTCGAAGATGAGTCCGCAGATTTCGTCGCTCTCGTCGTCAAATTCGTCATCAGACGGGAACGCGTCACCCGAGAAATCAAAGATGTGGAAGTACTCCGCGTCGTGAGGCTGGTTGCAATCGACGATGGTGATGTCACTGTTATCGTCGGATGCGTACTGGAAACATTCTCCGACCCTGGGCGGTACGTAGTCGTTCGTCGTTGCGGAAGACGTGGGCGTAGGAGTGCGAGTAGGAGAGGTATCCGAGGGCTTGCGGGCACCGGACAATGACACCGAGCAGGCGGACAAACCCAGGCTCAGGATGGCGACCGTTGCGCCGAGGATAAGCACAGGGCGCGCCATGATGGACGTGAATGAGTTTTCAGACATGATTCTCCTTAGGGCTGCGATGCCTCGGCAAGTACGATGCAAACGCGGCGCGAGGCCCGTTTGCTTGCCGCATCGCAGCGCCAACTATATAACAACGCCGACCGTGCGCGGCCCGGGGTATCACCTACGCCAGCGGGATATTCGCACCAATACTGACAGATTGATAAAGAGTGTGGTGTACCTCCCACGTGCAGTCGGATAGTCAAGGAAACGCCGACCTAATAATTGTGGCGGCCCGGCGAAAGCCGGGCCGCCACCAGCGCGCACAGGCGCCGGTCACATGTTGGAGTCCTTCACAGATCGAGACAGCGTCGTCGAGTCACCCGGCAGCGCAACGCAGACGATGTCGCGGTCGCCCTTGGCCCAGGTCTGCTCGGTCGGGTACATGGCAGTCACCTCGAGGGACGATTCGGAGTAGGATTTGCCGACGTAGCTCTTGAAGTTGTCGAAGCAGGCATCCTCCATCATCTGGTCCATCTCGTCCTCGTCAGGCAGCGTGGCGTCGGTGATCTTCTCAATGTAGTAGACCTCGCCGGTGTGCTCCTTCGAGCAGTCCCTGAGCTCAACGTCGTAGACGGTCGAGCCATCCGGGACCTGGATGCACTGACCGACTTTCAAGTTGGTGCTGTGGGTGCGGTTCGTGATCGCGGACAGAACAGAACAGCCGGACAGGCCGAGGCTCAAGATGGCAGCTGAAGCGCCGAGAACGAGCGCGGGACGCATAGCGTGGGACATGATGCTCCTAAATGAGATGGGATGATGGCCGTCAGATTGACCGCCATATTGGGGGCGGAGAAGGAAACCGAACGGCACCTGTCGCCTGGCACACTATAACAACCATCGTGCCACTCGGTAAAGAAGGCGGGTGGTGTCCGCCTGATCATGCGGACACCACCCAGAGGCGAACGTGAGACAGCGGCTACAGTCCCGACTTCTTAACAGTTGCCTTCAACGAGGAGTGATCCAGCGGGCGGGCCAGGCACACGATCGCCCGGTCCGAATGCGCCCACGAATCCTTCGTCGGGATCATCCACGTGGCATCGAGGCTGGACGACAGGTAGCTGGACCCCACGTAGTCCTCGAAGTTAGCGATGCACACCGACTCGGCCTGCTTGTTCAGCTCAACCTCGCCGGGGAAGTCCCCGTCATCGGCGGAGGTCACGTAGAAGACCTCGGCGTCGTGCTCTCGGGTGCAGCCGGTCGTCTCAACCGTGGTCGCGGTCTCGCCCTCAGGAAGGACAATGCACTGGCCGACCCGCATGTGCATGACGGACGAATCCGAGCATGCGGCGAGCGGGACGAGAAGCGCGAGGGCCGCGACCAGGCCGACGAGGCGACGGGAAGCCACTAGTGGACCCCCAGAGGCAGTGCCACGAGCAGATATACGATGGCTGACACGAGTGCCGCTGCCGGCAACGTCAGGAACCACGCGATAACGATGTTTCCTGCAACGCCCCAGCGCACGGCAGAGAAGCGTTTCGTGCAGCCCACGCCCATGATCGCCGTGGAGACGACCTGCGTCGTGGAAATGGGAGCATGGACGACGTAGGAGCACAGGTACAGGATCGAGGAAGACACGGCCTCGGCTGTGAAAGCGCGCGCCGGATCCAGGTCGATGATCTTTCGTCCGATCGTGCGCATGATGCGCCCGCCGCCCGCCATGGTGCCCAGAGAAATCGCCAGAGCGCCCGAGATTTTCACCCAGAGGGGCACGTTCATTTCGTGGGTGATCGGATCGATAATGTTGTGGTGCTCACCGTAACCGCCCGCCATCAGCGCCATGATGATGATGCCCATCGTCTTCTGCGCGTCCTGGATGCCGTGGCCCAGGGCCATGGCGGCCGAGGAGATGCGCTGGGCGGCACGGAAACGACGCATCGTGCGGTGGTACTGCGCCTTGCGCAACAGCCACAGGACGAGTTTCATGACGAAGTATCCGATGACGAAGCCGATGATGGGGGAGGCGAACATCGGAATGATGACGTGGCTGACGATGCCTTCCCAGAACACATCCGTACCGCTGAGGAGGCCCGCGCCGACCATGCCGCCGATGAGGGCGTGCGAGGAGGAAGACGGGAGTCCGAACCACCAGGTGATCAGGTTCCAGATGCAGGCGCCCAGCAGGGCGGCCAGGATGATGACCAGGCCCTTTTGCTGCATCTCCGGCAGGGGAG
>ERZ1674163.257-NODE-257-length-14187-cov-10.283541_pt1 | contig 14187 bp, 6 predicted proteins | sample MGYA00581294_ERZ1674163 | MGnify/ENA primary metagenome ERZ1674163 (study PRJEB41354, sample SAMEA4873312) | human saliva metagenome | biome: human-associated habitat [ENVO:00009003]; feature: mouth environment [ENVO:08000002]; material: saliva material...
GGAAATTCGGTCATGGGTTACGGACTTCGACCATGGGTTAGTGACTTTGGGCTGGGGTTTTAACCCCCGCCAAAGTCACTAACCCATGACCGAAAATTGGTGCTGTGCAGAGGGGCTGATCACACGGCGGGTATCTGGCTGTTTCGATAGGTTAGTGTCTTCGCTGTGGGTCTTTAACCCGTAGTGAAGACACTAACCTATCGAAGGTTCCCCCGCCCCTTCCCCCGCTTAACGGCGAGAAGCCACATGTGTTTCGAGAAGCCACCAAAGAAGTGGCTTTTCGAAACACATGTGGCTTCTGGGCAGATTACCTCTGGGCGAATAACGGCGGATTACCACGCTACATTCGGGTCTACTCGCCCCTCAGGAATGACGCGACCTTACCCCAGAAACCCTTCTGGTTTCCAGCGTTGCGGGTGCCCGTGGGGGTCGGCTGGAAAACCGGACGCTGCTGGCTCGGCGCATCCTGCTGATACGCGGGGTTCTGCTGATACGCCGGGTTCTGCTGGTACTGGGGAGGCGCCGGCTGGTACGGGTAGTTCGGCTGGTAGCCCTGCGCATGGTAACCCGGTGCCTGATAGTTCGGATCCTGATAACCCTGCGCCTGGTACGCGCCTGCCTGAGGCTGAGCACCCGGGTGGTATTGCGCATCAGAGTGGTAGTGGGCATCGGGGCGGTACTGGGATTCTGCGCGGTGCGGGGCGTCCGCGTGGCCGTGTGCCTGATGTCCCTGCGGGTTCGGGCGGTACTCAGGGGCCGGCTGAGGAGCCTGCTGGTACGCGGGTTCTGCCTGATGTGCCGCCGCCTGGTTCGCTGCGGGACGCGGCGGGTTAGAGTACGCGGGGCGCGGGTTCGGCTGCTGCGACTGGGCAGGTGCCTGACGCTGCGCGGGAGCCGGACGGGCCGCCGGTGCCGGGCGCGCCTCCTGAGCAGGACGAGTAGCGGGTGCAGGCTGAGCGGTAGGAGCCGGGCGCTCCGGGCGGGCCTGTTGTACACGCTGTCGCGGCTGACCACCAGGAACCTGCAAATGCGACCCCTCAGGAACGCCACTCTGCTCGGCAAGATCCTGAACAACGAACGCCGAACTGAAAAGCATGTCTTCCATGGTCCACTCAAGCGGCGGCTGTGCGTTCGGTGCCAGCTGCAGCTTGTCCAGTTCGCGCAGGTGCAGGGCGAGCACATCCACCATGTAGTTGATGACGGCGAGGTTCGGCTGCTCCCCCAGGTTCTTCGGGTAGGCGAAGTGGTAGATGTAGGTGTTGATGTTCTGCCGCTTTTCCAGGGCTTTCGCCGTCTTCTCAACGGGAACACCGCCGCAGGTCAGATCCGAGATACTCTCGAAGATTTTGGGGCCTTCAGAGGCACGCACGGTCAGCGGACGCGAGGGGTCCACGGCGGACTGCTTCGGCCAGAAGATGCCGGGTCGGAATGCCGTCTGCAGGCTGTTGTTGACGACGATTTCCTTCTCGGGTCGCCAGGGCTTCTCGTGGTCCACGATGTACTTGCGCGGCATGGCGAAGGTGGTGAAGGAGCACGCGAAGCTCTGCAGCTCCTCCCCTGCCGGTGAGGTGCTCAGAATGTATGCTTTGGCGCGGTTCCAGGTTTCGCTGTTACGCATCTTGTTGACGAACATGGACAGCTTCGTCATGAACCCGTCGATTTTGACGGTGGGTGCGTCGGCGGTAATCAGGTAGATACGCGCCGTGCCGTAGAGCGAGGAAAGCGCATACTTCTTGTTGGATTCGCCGAAGTTGGTGCCCATGATGAGGTGGCAGGTGGGCGGGTTGACCGGTTCGCCGTCGTAGTAGGGCGTGTAGTCGAAGCCCATGTCGATGACCTGGCAGGATTCTGCGGCGGCGTGGATGCTGTCGAGGGTGAGCGTCTCGTTGGTGGGCGTGCCGTCTGCGTTGTTGAACGCGATGAAGGCGGCCGTGTAGCCGTAGGCCGCGCTCTTGGGCTTGTCCAGGGCGAAGGTGTTGCATTGCGGGTGGTGTGCGGCGTACTGCTGCTGGATGTGTGATACGGCGTTGTGCGGCATGGTCACTCCTTGGGGTGTGGTTGTTTATCGGATTCGATTGTGTGGGTGTGTGATGTGTTTTACTGTACGCTACTCCCCTGACAGGCTAAGCGGGCGGGGGCGCTTTTTTCGCGATAAATCGCGATGCGACGGCGGTACTCTCACCGGCGAGCGCGCTCTCAGCCGCGAGTTTGGCGGGCGGAACGGCGACGGGCGGGTGGGCGGAGGGGTGGAGGGGCGGCGCATCCAACTGTGCGGGTGCGCCGCGCCCTCCTATTGATGGTGTACGTCAGGTGCTGTTAGCGCTGCTCGGTCTTCTACAGCGTGTGCTTCACCATTTCGGGGACCAGACGGGGTTCCTCCACCTGGTACGATGCCACATCCACCGCATCAGTGTTCAGAGTCCACCAGTCATCGGGCAGCGAGTCAATCCATGCTTCCCAATCCTTCGTGTGCCAATCGTACGAACGGTTCTGGAATTCATCCCAGCTATCGCCGCCAAGAGCCCTCGGGAAGACCGATACATCTACCGACGGGTCCGGTTCGTAGTCGTCCGGGCGGCCTTCATCCCAACACTCAAGGAACTGACGCCAGTTCTTCTTCGTGATGATGAAGGATTCTTCTCCCTCAGGGCCGAAGCGTTCCTGGTCCGCCACATAGGAGGAATCCTGCACACGCTTCCAGAAGGTGGGGACGTCAATCTCACCACGCTTGAGCAGATCAGCCAGGTACTCGATACGGTCATGCTTGGGGCCAAACGCCCCGCGGGGAAAACCGTCGCCGAAGGGCAGCAGGCGGCCAGCACGGTAGTCCTCCATGTTGATGGTCTCCCACGAGAAGCCGCCCTCCTCCTCGTACTGGTCAGGCTCCAGGCAGGGGTACCAGTCGCTGTCGTACACGAGTCGCATCAGCTCAGCTGAACCGCGCTCGCCTTCACGGGTGTAATAATCCACCAGACCGGCACGCACGTACTGCTCCTGTGCCTCATTCAGATGGTACTGGCCACCCTTGCGGCGGAAACCCAGCTTCTCGGTCTCGATACCACTCTTCAGGCGGCTCTTGTGCACTGCTACAGCAGCTTCAATCGTCTTCTGGCTCAGCGGCATGATCTCCACCAAACGGGTCAGCGTTTCGTACGGGGTGACAAGGTTCAGGCTGCGCAGCGTCTCTTCACATCCGCTGGGATCTTCCTTGTACATCTCTTCTTCGACGAAGTCGAGCTTCTTCTTCAAAGACATGGTCGGAATCTCTTCACGCAGCTTGTTGAGCCAGTCAACAGCGAATTCATCCTCCGGCTCATCAGCGGCATGGTCTTCAGCTCGCTTCAGCAGGTACGCCATGTACTCATCCACATTGAAGCGTTCCGTGTACATCGGCTCCATAGCATCGCAGCGTTCCTTGTTAATCTGGCGACGCTTTTCCTCCAGGGCCTGGTAGTACTCCAGATCGTCCAGGGTCTTCTGCTGCTCTTCGGGGGTGAGGCTATTCCAGTATGCTTCTTCAGCGATGCGGTCCTGCTCGTCCTCATCGGGGGCAGGCTGCTGCGGCAAGCGCAGCGCACCCGGGCGGCCGTACTGACCGGTACCGAAGGCGTCCAGGGTGATGGCGCCGTGCTTCTCTTTGCGCAGCGGGTGGTCACTGTTCAGCCACGCGCGGGCCTCGCTGATGCTGATGGGCTTGGTCAGGCGGTACAGGCGCACCTCCTGGTTCAGGTCGTCCAGGCGCATCTTCTGCTGCTTGAAGGAATCACGAGCTTCCTTCTCATTCAGGTACACGTAGATGTAATCGCCGCATTCCTGCCACCAGGGTGCGTCCAGGCGCGGGTCATCCCAGACGAGTTCCTTGCCGTCCTTACGCTTATACCGTGAGCGGCCCTTCGGAGGGTTGTTCACCTCCTTGCGTCCTCGGTTCACGTGCACGAGGTAGCCGTACACGCCGGGCTCGCCCTCCAGTTCGTTCTTAAGGGTAATGTCAGTATCCAGCTTCTCGACAACCCAGTGCTTCTCATCGTTGAAGTAGGCGATTTCTTCGTCGGTCATGTTGTCGAAGAGGGAGCAGTCGAAGAGCATGCGCGGGTCGGTGAAGGATTCGTAAGGGGCTGCATCGCCGAATGCGTCCCTCACGTAGCTGGGGAGGTCCTTGGGCATGCCCTGGCGGCGCCACTTATAGGGGTGGACGGTCAGGTCCTTGTCCCAGGGGGTTTCGCCGGTGATGCCGGGGGCGCGGCGCTGCATGAGTTCGGCGGAGAGGTTCTTGCCCTTGACGACGACGCGGTGTGCCTTTTCGAGCTTCTCGTAGGAGTAGCGGGCGCGGGCGTTGCGTTCGGCGTGGTACTTCTTCTGGTAGGCCTTGTAACGGGCTTCAGCTTCAGGGCTGCGTGCCATGGTGGTGGTCCTTTCTCTCGGATGCGCTGGGAGGCTGCGGTGCTCTCGGCGCGTGGGCTTCGGTGCTTCTGGTTACAGAATAGGAGGGACCCCTGACACGATAAGCGAAACGGGATTTACCCGGGGGTAAAGCACGGGCCACCCACAAGAACGGCGAAAAGCCACATGTGTTTCGAGAAGCCACCAAAGAAGTGGCTTTTCGAAACACATGTGGCTTCTGGGCGGGATATGAATCCGGCTAAGACTCTTCCCTAGCAATAACCTGCAGGTTCTGGATTCCACCCTGATTCACAATATCCAGAGCCAGGGTACGCAACGGCGGCAGGATATCCTCAATCGGTGCCAGCGGATCAATAAATGTAGACACCGACTGAAAACGCTTAACGGGTTCAGAGTAGCTTTCCTCCGTAAGAGCCCGCCTAAACCCGTCAATAGTTCTCACCAAGATTGGGCTACTAGCATCGCCTACCAAACCAACACGAATGTGGAATCCCCCAGATACACGGCGTTCTTTCGCATGTTCCCGAAGAAGGGAGAAGAAATCTATTAGCGCACTCTCGATATCCTTGGACCTACAATGATTAGGTTTTCCGACTGGATACTGGTTTGAAGCGGATGCCTTATTGTACACGCCCCCAAGCTGATACGCTCCCACCAAAGTCCCGTCATCGTGCAGGTATTTGCGATATTTAGCGTCTTCTGGCGCTAGCGCATAGCTCCGAACTACCCACTGGCGCATTCCCTTAACATGTTCTCCGGTATTCCAAATAAAAGTAAGACTAGTCGGCACTTGATGTTCTTTAGAAGGCTCTCCTTGATGTGAAGCCATGAAATAAGAATAGGCCCATGGACGAGTATAGTTAGAAGCTGTACCGCTGGTTATCGAATCTGCAGAAATTATTGGGGTAACAGGAACAGCTGCGATTGCTAGGAATACGCCTTGCTCAGGGTTGAGTGCTTCTGCCGCCTGTTCAAAGTACCCCTGCAGGGTCTTTTCCTGCTCAACGCCACGCTGGAAACGCTCACGGAAACCACGCTCAATTTCCCTCTCAGTCATGAACACAGTATGCGGCCCATTGCGCCACGGGGCGCGAAAAGCATCATCGCCCTTCCTCGCAAAATGAGGAGCATCCACTGAATCCGGAATATGCATAAGCACAACATACCCATCATCAGGATTTTCTCCGCAAGGGATTTTAGAGAATTCAATACCAACAACCGGCGGACCAATCTTACTGTAGGCAATATTACGAATTTGCCGTTCATTATCTGCTGACCACTGGATAGGATTCACTGAGGAAGCAGCATTATTCTCGCCATCTTCTTTAATACCAAAGACAATCCAGCCACCACCGCTATTCGCCATAGCGGCAATATCTTTTGCTACTTCTTCCATCACAGCATTGTTTTGTATGCTATAGAACTTTTTCTTCCAATCAAGGTCAGCTGTCTCTTCCACCTTCCCAGCTATGACTTGATTGATATCGTTCATCGTGAGATTCCCAGGTTCCAAGCCCAGGGCACGGTGAATGGGTGTAAACATTAGAACTCCTTATCAAAACAGGAAATACCCATAGAATCTGAGTGCTATCCGCCCTCAAACCTCAGTATAGATTCCTCACGAAATTTCTGCCCCTGAATCGGTCAAATTGTGCAGGTATGCGGGAGGGCTGCGTGCTCGCCGAGAATAACTCAGCCAGCACACAGCCCTTTCACCTATCGAACCAGCTACTTAGCGGTTCGCCTGCGAGCGCGAGGCTTCTTAGCTGGCTTCGCTGCTTCCTCCGCCGCCGTCAGCTCCTGGTAGCGCTCAAAAAGAATCTTCAAACGCGCTTCATCAGAAGCACAGCGACGCGACGCGCCAAAAGCGACATCCACCGCAGAATCCAACTCATCATGAGCCGCACGCAACGCCGGATCCATCGTCGCCAACGAAGCATACATATCAGCCAGCGACACCGGCTCACCCGCACGCTCCTCAATCGCTTCACGCGCAGCCAACACCTTACGACCCGCAGCAATCACCTTAGTGCGTTGCTCCTCAGAAACCTCAGGCAAAGGAAGGTTATTCCACACCACCGTATTCGAGAACCTCAAATCAGACTTCAGCTGACCACCGACAGTACGCTGCCAGATGATAAACATCGAAGAAGAAATCAGGCCAAAGAGGAATCCGTCCGGGTCCAGAGCAGTAAACGTAGCATTACTCGCAATAGTATCCGCAGAAAAACGCTTAACCGTAAAAATCGGACGATTCGCAGATACCACAGACGGGATGCACACATACGGCTCTACAGGGCGCGCCTTATTCGGACGCATGAGATGCGGAATATCGCGAAGCTTATATGCGTCTCCCTTCTGAGGCTGAGCAGAACGCCACTCGCGGTTAGCCTCCACGCGAGCACTCAGCACCGGGCTCGAAGCAATTTCCTCTTCCGAGGTGTCCTCCAGCCAGAGGCACCAGCGTTCCAGTCCCTGCACCAGCTCCTTAGCACCAACGAAAGGACGCAGATAACGGACCGCCACCGGGTCAGCGGCAACCACCGGGTAGTCCTCCACCTCAACAATCAGATTTCCACCATCCGTCGGCTGGCTTCCACGCACCACCTCAGGAATCAAAGAAGACAGAGGCTTAGATCGTTTCTCCGCCAAGACGTTCGGGCCCTCCACCAGGTAGGCGTTCAGAGCATGAACCGGTTCCTGCTCTACCGTTCGGCGAGTCGACCAATCATAGTCAAAAACTCGAACAGTGCGAGACTTCTCCGGAGCAGCTGAACGAGTAAAGCCCGTAATCACGCAGTGCACGGCAGCCTTACCCGCGGCCTCAGAAACCCACGGGAATGTACGATAGGCAAACTTAATACGCCAGCCATCACGGAACAACGGCGCAAACAGCGAAGCAACCGGCTGACCCTGAACAATCGAATTCGTAGACACGAAGGCAAAATCACCAGGAACTACCTTCACATCCAGCGCTTCAGTCTGCTCCTGCAAGGTCTTCAGGTAGCGAGCAGCCTTAGCTAACCACGCCGTCGCAAAATCCAGGTAGCCAGCATAGTCATCGCCCCACGCCAAACGCATACCCTGGTCCTGAGCATCCCCTTTCTTCGCCTGACCCACAAAAGGCGGGTTACCCGCAATGTACACGCGCACGCCGTCCGCCACATCCTGCGCGGTTACCGGCAGAACCTTCGACCAGTCACGATCCACCTGCTCTCCCGAGACCGCATCAACCTCAGTCAGGGCATCGCCCTCAAGAATGTGGGCGCTATGAGCCAGAGGAAGACGCACCGGAGCATAACCAAACTCCTCCATCATCTTCTGGTCCATCTGACGCTCCACCAAGAACATCGCCGTACGCGCAATCGACGCGGGCCACGGGTCAAGCTCCAGGCCATAGAAATTATCGATAGTCACCAGAGGCTCAATCGAGCGGGCACGCTTACGCACGTCCTCACTCACACCAGCCTTACCCACGACCAGCGAGCTCAATTCGCTCTCATCAATCTGACCCAGATTGCGTAGACGGACCAGGACGTCCAGCTCCAGCTTACGCATCTCACGGTACGCAATGATAATGAAGTTACCACAGCCACACGCAGGATCCATGAAGCGGATATTCGCCAATTCACGGCGCAGGTTACGCAGACGAGTCACCTCATCTGACTTCTCCTCTGCCCCCGTGAACTTATCCCGCAGTTCATCCAAGAACAGCGGGTTCAAGGTCTTCAGCACATCCTCCTCCGAGGTATAGTGCTCACCCATCTCACGACGAGTCTTCGCATCACGCACCGACTGGAACATCGAACCGAAAATAGCCGGAGAAACCTTCGACCAATCACGCTCCGAAGTCGCCAACAGCTGCTGACGGAACGTCTTCGCCACTGCGCCGCTCATCTCAGCAGGAAGCGGCACCGCGTCCGCAAACATGCCACCGTTCACGTACTTAAAGCCAGACAGATACTCCGGAGCATCCGCCACAGCAGAAACACCCGAAGGCTTCTTATTCAACAGGTCAAAGAGCTCATTCAGGCGCTGCGCCAGATCCGTACCCTCCTGATGAGTACCACGAATCATCCGCTCAAACGAGTTCGAATCCTCAGACTCAGACCACATCTGCGTATCATCGGCAAACAGCAGGAACAGCAGGCGCGCCATCACCGTCGAAATCTGAGCCTCAGACATGCCAGCCTTCGCCAACGACTCAAAAAGACCCGCCATCTGATTCGACGCAACACGAGTCTCATTCACCGTCTCAACGTCAAAACCACGACGCATACGGTCCAAAAGGTCCAGAATCGACACGCCATTCGCAATGTCATCAGAGGTCAGATAGAGCAGAGCACAACGCTCCAACAGCGCCTCAATCTGCGCCTCGTCCGTCACCAATAGCTCATGACGAGTCAAACGCGACGACGAAGCACTCGGCCAACGCCACACCTGACGCGGCGTAAAACCAGCACCCTCCTGCACAAAAATGCACAGGCGGTGCATGCTCAAAGCACGCAGCGTGCGGTCAACCTCAAGCTGCGAAGTATTCGACGGAATACGGTCCACACGGCACACCCACACCGGAATACCCGACTGAACCGACACGCACTCCACATTCAACACGCCAGAAGGAACCAGCGGGTCATCCACCTTCACAGTCTGAACCGAGGAATCTCCCAAATCCGACTCATCCCAACCCAGAGATTCCACAAAGAAATCACGCAGGCGACCCTCCACCAGGTACGAACGCGCCTGGTCCAGGTCATCATCAGGCCACACAACGGCCATAAAAATACTCCTTCGCAAGAGAACAGTGAACCAGCCGATTCACAGAAAAACTACACACAGCCCCGCGGTGCGAGACGCTTCACCGCGCCCCGCACCACAGACCACAGCGCCCACCGGGGCGCACTAACGTACGGGCTTCTTACCCTCAAAATCAGGATTTGCAATCGCCAACGAACACACCACACGTGCCATCTGCATATCAGATTCCTTCACCAACAGCTCATCGTCCTGCTGCATACGCAACAACGCATCCAGCAAAGAGCGGTTATCCGCCTTACGGCGCAACATACGGCGAAGCTCAGACTCAGCCTGACGACGCAGCGGGTAATGGTACAGCTTATCCAGCACCTTCCGCTCCCGCTCCTCCAACTGCAGAGTATCGAGCGAAGCCGTGTCATCAGCCCCGTAGAAACGACGGAACACCTGACGGCGCACACCACGCAGATTACCGTGCGTCGTGCCTTCCTGACGCAAAACGTACTGAATCAACTTCTGCTGCACATCATACTCCTCCGGGCTCGTCACCTCACCCGGAGTCGAATACTCCGCATAGAACAGGCCCAAAGCCTTCGCCGGCGGCACCATGCTCTCCTTCACCCCGTCCGTAGCCGGGTCATACGACCTCACCGCAAAGAGGTCAATCTCAGAGTTCGTACGCACATACGAGACCATCAAAGCATTATCATCCGCCGGATGAACACTCGACTCACCACGCAACGCGCGAGTAGCCAAACGCTTATCCTGCATCTTCATGATCAGCTCAGCATGCTCAGGACGATTCTTCGCAAAATCAGCCCAACGCTCAGCAGCCTCAGACACCGCGTCAATACCCTCTTCCTCAGGCTCCTCGCTATCCAGGTTGCCCGAATAGAAATCCTCAAGAGTACGAGCCGTAGCATCATCAGAAGACATATCAGTAAAGAACGCCTGATCAGCACCAAAAGCCTTAGCAGCAGACTCCAAACGCTCACGAATACGCGAACGCAACTTCAAAGTCCTCTCCACCGTCTGATGCGAAATCAGATACACGTTCACCTCATGATGAACCTGACCCACACGGTCCACACGACCCGCACGCTGAATCAAACGAATAATCGCCCACGGCAAGTCATAGTTCACCACCACGTGAGCATCCTGAAGATTCTGACCCTCAGACAGCACGTCGGTCGCTACCAGCACACGCAACTCAGGGCCGTTCAGAGCAGGAGCCTCCGCGTCAGATGCCTGCTCCGTCGGCACACGGTTCGACACCGGCGAGAAACGACGAGCATACGACGCCGGATCATCAGTATCACCAGCCACCGCAGCCACATTCTCAACACCCAGCTTCCGCAGGCCATCAGCAATGTAGTACGCAGTGTCCTTATACTCCGTGAACACCAGCACCTTATCATTCGCGTGCTTCTGCTCAATCAAATCACGCAGCGCATGCAGCTTCGAGTCAGTCTCAACCTCCCACGCGCCAAAACGCTTCAGCATAGCCTTAATCAGCTCGCTATCATGCTGCAAGTCATCACGCAGACGAGACGTAAACACCGTCGACGAAACCCACTTCGTCTGAGCCGGCGCACTCTGAACCAGGCTTTCATACATCTGCTCCAGGTTCCCGCTCAAATCCTGAACCTGCAGGCCGTCCACAGACTCAAAATCAGCCGCGTCAGAGCCATCCAGACCCAACTGGTCATCCGAGAAACTACCCGTTGGAACACTCAGCTGATGGTCAATCGCATAAATCCACAGCTCATTACGAATCAACTGACGAGTCAACGACTGAATAAACGAATAACCCGAAGAGCTCAAACGCTTATACAGACCCGAAAGCACAAAGCCACGCACATTACCGCGACCCGAACGAGCCGCCTCAATAATCGCCCTATCCTCCGGAGAATGGTGCGCATTCGGGTTGTCATACCCAGAAATGTCATAACGCGGCAGACGCAAATCCCTCAAATCATCAAGAGTCTGGTCATCCTCCATAAAGCGGGCAGGGTCATCAGCCTTAAAGCTATGGCTCACCGGCTGCGACACCCAATCCGGGTAATAGAACTTACCCGTCGACAGCTCCAGGTAGCTGCGCTCCTTCGTCACCAAACCATCAGGAGAAGTCCACATCTCCGTCGGTGCCTGGCGCTTCGTGTACGCACGAGTACGACGCACCAGATGGTCACTCATCAGCGTGCGCCAATCCTCCGGCTCCTCAGAAATCTCAAAAGCACGCAGGGTCGACAGGTTACCCTCCAACTTGTCGAACCTCTTCGAGTACTTCTTCAAACCTGCCTCAGGAATGATACCCAGGTCAGCGTCCTCATCAAGATACAGAGCCAGCTGCGCCTTCACATCACTAAACGACAGGTTAAACGGGGTCGCAGTCAGAAGCAGAACACGCGACTCATTACGCGAGACATACTCCTTAATGGCACGCCACACCTGCGTATTCTCATTACGCAGATTATGCGACTCATCACAAATCACCAACTGATAACGCGCCAAATCAGGCAACTCAGCAGCCGCCATCGAATAGCGAACCACCTTACCCACCACGTCATACTCGCTCAGATGCTTATCCCACATCTGCTCCAAGTTCTTAGGGCACAACACCAGAACGCGCATATTCTCTTCGTTCTGCAACATCGACGCCACAGCAATCGCAGTCAAAGTCTTACCCAGACCCACCACGTCACCCAACATCGTGCCGCCACGGCGCATCAAACGGCGCGCCAAAGTATGAGCAGCCGACTTCTGATAATCCATCAGCATATGCTCCAAACGCGGAGAAAGCGCATACTCCTGCTCACCAAAACGAGCATCCTCAGACAGCTCGTAGCAGACCTTCATATACACGTCATACGGGTCAGCCGGCTCAACCCACGACTGGTCAATCAAATCAATAATCTCGCGGGTAATATCAAACGACGTACGCTCACGCCACAGCTTCTCAAACCAATTCTTCAACTTCGCCGCATGATCCGAATCAGTCAACTCAACATTGAGCTCCAAATTCGTGTGCAAACCCGGACGAGTAAAGTTCGAAGAACCCACAAAACTCATCACCGGATGCATATTGCCAGGCTTCGGAGTGTGCGCAACATACGTCTTACCGTGCAACGCCTGCTTCGTGTACACCTTCATCTGCACACGGCCAGACTCCAAATGCTCCTTCAAAGTCAACAAAGCCTGACGACGCGCAGAGCTCGTACCACCAGCCATCAGCTGACCACGCAAATGCTGAACCAGCTCATCACGATAACCCGCACGCTCATCATTCTTCGGCACCAAAGACACCGACTCGCCGCGCATCTCCGCCTGCGCCTCAGCATGCATCTGCTCCGTAATCGAACGAGGCACCATACCCAGCAGAATACGAGCCACCGGAACGTTCTTCTTCGGGTCCTCGCAGGGCTCAAAAGGAGCCGATGCAATCTCATCAGCGAACTCATCCCACGCGCTCAAGTTCATATAGCCCGTCGCAATATCCAGACGGTCATAGTACTTCATCGTGCGATGCAGCGCGTCAGCAAGCTTCGCGCCCTTACCCTCCCCCTGCGGAAGGTAACCAAGATTATCGTAAATTTCAGCCATGAAAATAACCTTTACATGTGAGTGAATAAAAAATGAATGAAAACTAGGCAGCCAACAGCGCCTTAGCCAGCTCCAACTGAGCCTTAACCTTCGCAGTACGACGCTTACGGCCAAAAGTCGCCAACACAGCCGACTCAACATCCTGACCCTCATCCATCAGCTCAGGATTCTGCTCATAAAAGCGCCAAGCATTCGCAATCTCAACCGGGCTAATCTGGTCAAACTCGCGCACCGCACCATCAACCGAAGGACGGAACTCGCCATACTCCTCACGCGGAGCCTCAACATGCCACACGAACTTATGCTCATCCACCTGCAACTCAGGCATACGACCCGCCAAACGGATAATCCAGTCGCGGTTCTTCTTCGCCAAACGGCTCACACCAAAGCACTGCGCCGCCAAAGTAGCCAAACGATCAGCCTGAACCGGGCCCTCAGCAGACACAATCTCTTCAAGAGCAGCAGACATCTGATCCTTAGAACGCTTACTGCGCAGCGAATCAAAAATATCGCGATCACCCAGCGAAATCGGCTCCCACGGCTCAAACGGGTAACGGCCCTCCCCCACCGCAAGACACAGCGGAGGAACCGAGGAATCAGAGACCGATGCCGGCTGAGAAGCCGAAGCAGGAGCCGCAGGCTGGGCGGGTCGAGAAACCGGTGCCGGGCGAGTAAACGCACCACGAGGCGCAGACACCTCAGTCTTCACCTCACGGGCAGTCGACACAGCCTGACGAACCTCCTCATCCAGCTCACGACGAACCGGTGCCACCTCACCAGCACCAAACAAATCAGCATGCACACGGTTCAGCTGGCTCTCACACCACTCCTGCTGCTCCGGCGCACCCAACGCCTCAAAAAGACGCGCCGCCGAATCGTAGATACGCACCGCATCATTGCGGTTCATATCCCTGCCGTGCATCTTCTTGTTGCGGAAAATACGCAAATCCTGCGCATACGTACCCACGGTACGGCTCGAATCAGGCTCAAATGGGTGCTTCCGCTCCGGAGTACCTACCGGCTCAGTCAGCATACGCAACTGAAGCTGAACGTCTCGCGGGTTGTAACGGCTCAACTCCACCTTGCGCTTACGCTGATCATCCAAGTAAAGCAGAATAGAAACCCAGCCATACTCCTCTACCTGAGACTGGGACATCACCCCCTTCTCCACCACCAAGCGAGTCAGCAGCGGATCAAGCTCACGGCCCAAATACTCCAAACAAGAGAAAGTGTAAGCGTTTGCCTTTTCAATAGACATATAAAAACCATTTCGTTGTATGTGTAGCGGCGACCATTGCCACCACATTCATTATGCCTAATGAGAACGACCTGTGCGTACTGGTTCGTCATTATGGAACCCAACCCGCTTAACAGCGAGAAGCCACATGTGTTTCGAGAAGCCACCAAAGAAGTGGCTTTTCGAAACAC
>ERZ1674163.260-NODE-260-length-14107-cov-10.439866_pt1 | contig 14107 bp, 17 predicted proteins | sample MGYA00581294_ERZ1674163 | MGnify/ENA primary metagenome ERZ1674163 (study PRJEB41354, sample SAMEA4873312) | human saliva metagenome | biome: human-associated habitat [ENVO:00009003]; feature: mouth environment [ENVO:08000002]; material: saliva material...
TCAAAATGCAGACGTATTATCAACCAGTCATTTGAAAATATCAAGTAAATAATTTACAAAAACAACAGAACTGTTAATTTTTGCAACAATCGGCTATTCATAATTCTCAATTATGCATACCGAACAAGACAAAATCGATTTTAGCGAACGCTTGAAAACCGCAATCAGGCTGGCGGGTTTGGATAATCTTTCCAACGCCAGCCTTGCCAACCGCTTCAATCTGCGCCATCCCAATCAATCCGTCAGTACGCAGGCTTTCCATCATTGGTTGGTCGGGCGTTCGATCCCAACGCCCGATAAAATTGAAACATTGGCGAAATGGCTAGATACTAGTGGAGAATGGTTGCGACACGGACGAATGTTGGAAGAGGGTGGGGTAGTTTCCCCGCAAGAGGCGTTGTTGCTGAAATATTTCCGCGCGCTGTCGCCGGAAAAGCAGGAGGCGTTGATTACTTTGCTTCATAAAGCGGAGGATTGAGTTTTCATTACAAAAAGGTCGTCTGAAAACGGAAATCTCGTTTTTAGACGACCTTTTGCCTTTATCCGTCAAACCGCTGCTGCTTCAGGTTTGACCTTGCTTTTCTTAAATTTCAACACGGTTTCTTCTTTTGCTGCATCCCAGTCTATCCGCACAAAGCCGCCGTCGGATAGTTTGCCGAACAGGAGTTCGTCGGCGAGCGGTTTGCGGATTTTTTCCTGAATCAGGCGGTTCATCGGGCGTGCGCCCATTTGCGGATCGAAACCTTTTTCCGCTAGATATTTGCGCAATGCCGGTGTGAATTCGGCTTCGACTTTTTTGTCGAGGAGCTGATGTTCGAGCTGGAGTAGGAATTTGTCCACGACTTTGACGATGATGGGTTCGGACAAGGGTGCAAATGGGATAATCGCGTCCAAGCGATTACGGAACTCGGGCGTGAAGAGTTTGTTGATCGCCTGCATTTCGTCGCCGCGTTCGCGCTTGGCGGTAAAGCCGAGGCTGGGTCGGCTGAGGCTTTCCGCGCCTGCGTTGGTGGTCATAATCAGGATAACGTTGCGGAAATCAGCACTCTTGCCGTTGTTGTCGGTCAGTTTGCCTGCATCCATGACTTGCAGGAGGACGTTGAAAATGTCGGGGTGGGCTTTTTCGATTTCGTCCAAGAGTAACACGCAATGCGGCTGTTTGTTGACGGCTTCGGTCAAAAGGCCGCCTTGTTCAAAACCGACGTAGCCCGGTGGCGCACCAATGAGGCGCGATACGGCATGGCGTTCCATGTATTCGGACATATCAAAGCGCTGCAGCGGTACGCCCATCGAGTAGGCAAACTGTTTGGCGACTTCGGTTTTGCCGACGCCGGTTGGGCCGGAGAAGAGGAAACTGCCTATCGGTTTGTCGGGCAGGGCAAGGCCGGAGCGCGACATTTTGACGGCGGCAACCAGCGCGTCGATGGCGTTTTCCTGACCGTAAACCATGTTTTTCAAATCGCGTCCGAGGAATTGCAGCACTTGTTTGTCGTCGTGCGACACGGTTTTTTCAGGAATACGCGCGACTTTGGCGATGACGGTTTCGATTTGCGCTTTGCCGATGACTTTTTTCTGTTTGGATTTGGGCAGAATCCGTTGTGCCGCGCCTGCTTCGTCCATTACGTCTATGGCTTTGTCGGGCAGGAAACGTTCGTTGATGTAGCGTGCGGAAAGTTCGGCTGCGGCTTCAAGTGCGCCTTGGGTATAGCGGACTTGGTGGAAATCTTCAAACATCGGTTTCAAGCCGCGCAGGATTTGCACGGTTTCGGAAACGGTGGGTTCTACCACATCGATTTTTTGGAAGCGGCGGCTTAGGGCATGGTCTTTGTCGAAAATGGTGCGGTATTCGTCGTAGGTGGTCGCGCCGATGCAGCGCAGCGAGCCTTTCGCCAGCGCGGGTTTGAGCAGGTTGGACGCGTCCATCGTGCCGCCGCTGGTGCTGCCCGCGCCGATGATGGTGTGGATTTCGTCGATAAACAAAATGGCGTGCGGGATTTTTTCAAGCTGTTTCAAGACGGATTTAACCCGCGCTTCAAAGTCGCCGCGGTATTTCGTGCCCGCCAAAAGTGAACCCATATCCAGCGCGTACACTTCGGCTTCTTTCAGCGCGTAGGGAATGTCGCCGTTGACGATTTGATGTGCCAAACCTTCCGCCAGCGCGGTTTTGCCCACGCCTGCTTCGCCGACTAAAAGCGGATTGTTTTTGCGGCGGCGGCACAGGATTTGCACCAACCGTTCCATTTCGTGTTTGCGACCAATCAAAGGGTCGATACGGCCGGCTTTGACTTCGGCGTTGAGGTTGACGGTGTAGTCGGAAAGTGAACCGGTTTTTTGTTCTGCTTCTTCGCCCTCACGTTCCAGGCCGTCTGAATCATTGCCGTCTTCGTCATCAGGCGAGCCATGGGCAATGCAACGCAAGACTTCAAAGCGTGTAATGGATTGCAATTTGAGGAAATAAACGGCATGGCTTTCGGATTCGCTCATCATGGCAACCAAAATATCCAAAGGCTCCACTGCGGCTTTACCGGCAGACTGGGTATGCACCATTGCCCTTTGGATGACGCGTTGGAAGCCCAATGTCGGCTGGGTTTCGACTGTATCCAGAAGATGATCGGGAATTTGCGGCGTGTTTTCTGCAACGCTGGCCGCAAGCTGCTCGGACAGGACTTTCAAATCCGCACCACACAGTTTCAAGACGTTCGGCACAGCCGCATCTTCCTCTATCAGCACCAAAAGCAGGTGTTCCAAGCTGATAAACTCATAACGCGCGTTGCGTGCTTCACGGTAGAGCAGTTGCAGGATGTGTTCCAATTCGGGTGAAAGCATGGTTTAAACCTCTTCGACTATACATTTGAGCGGATGCCCTTCAGCTTTGGCGCGTTCCATGACCTGATGTTGCTTGGTTTGCGCAATATCGCGCGTGTAGGTGCCGCACAGGCCTTTGCCTTCGTGGTGCACCAGCAACATGACGGCCACGGCCTGTTCTTGTGCAAGCATAAAGACTTCGGTCAGGATTTCGACGACAAATTCCATGGTGGTGTAATCGTCGTTCAATAAAAATACGCCGTAACGTTTCGGCGGCTGCGTGTTGATATCGCTGAGCAGGGTATCGGATTGGTGGTCGGTATTCGGATGGTTCATAAGCTTAGATTTCAGTTTTCAGACGGCCTGTTTTAGAGTGCAAACCGTTTTCTGTTGTATTTCGGCCAATTTTTTCTATTTTCCCACTTTTTTGAAAACATAGCTTGACGTTTTGTCTTAACAAATGTAAAAAGACGGTTAAGCAGAAGTTGGCACTCGACCGCGTAATAAAAACGGGGGAGAAACGCTGAACGTTTTAGTTTGCTGTATGCCTTGTTTTGCTGATTTTGTTAATTTTTAAGTATAGGAAGTTTCTAATGGCAACCGGTATCGTAAAATGGTTTAACGACGCTAAAGGTTTTGGTTTCATCACTCCTGACGAAGGCGGCGAAGATTTGTTCGCTCACTTCTCAGCGATCAACATGGAAGGTTTCAAAACCCTGAAAGAAGGCCAACGCGTGTCTTTCGACGTAACCACCGGCCCTAAAGGCAAACAAGCTGCTAACATTCAAGCTGCTTAATCAAATGCGCGGCATAAGCCGTAAAATCATGGCGGGGTTTCCCGCCATTTTTTATGGGCGTTCGAGTTAAAAATTATGAATCCAAATTCATCTTATCAAAATGCTTTGAACCAGTTGGACGAGCTTATCCGTCATTTCCGCAGCGAAGGCGAAGTCAGCTGCGCCGTTGCCGAGCGTGAAGACCAAATCTTAATCCACCTTGCCGATTTGAAACTGGATTTGCGCCCTGAAGATGAAAAAGCCATTGCCGATATAGACCGCTTTTACCGCCGCCATGTTTTAAGCGAATAAACGTTTCAAAACCGTTTGCCGTTTTAATTTTTAAGCATGCCTGATAAAATAGGCCGTCTGAAAAGTTTGTAAAGAATCAGCACAATGAGTATTGCCAATAATAAAAAAGCCTTTCACGATTTCTTTATCGAAGACCAAATCGAAGCCGGTATAGTATTGGAGGGATGGGAAGTCAAAGCCATCCGCGCTGCACGCGTGCAATTAAAAGAAAGCTATATCTACTGGAAAAAAGACGCATTTTATTTGGTGGGCTGCCACATTACCGCATTGCCTACTGCTTCGACACACGTCAAACCCGACCCTGTCCGTCCGCGTAAGTTATTGTTGAAACAATCGGAAATCAATAAGTTAATCGGCAAAACCGAACGCGCCGGTTATACGATTGTGCCCTTAAACCTGCATTACACCCGCGGTAGAATCAAAGTGGAGATCGGTTTGGCCAAGGGTAAAAAACAGCATGACAAACGCCAAAGCCTGAAAGAAGCGGATTGGAAGCGTGAGAAACAACGTTTGATGAAAAACGTACGTTGATTTTTTCAGACGGCCTTTGCATAAAGGCCGTCTGAATATTTATTGTTTGAACATTTTAAAAGGAAAACAGATGAAAACCATGATTTTAGCGGCGGCTTCAGCCGTATTGTTGCTGGGCGCGTGTTCCACTACGGAACAAAGAGTATTGAAGCCTGAAGAGCTGACCAGCATCAAACATGTCTGCATCATTCAAAATGCAAAAGTAAGACCGCATGATTTGGATCGTGCTTTGTCCAAAGCTTTGGCGAAACGCGGCATTGGCAGCACGATTGTAACCGCGGACAACCGCGGCAAACTGTATGATTCTTCTTGCCCGTATAACCTGCGTTACAAAACCAAAGGCAATAACGAAATCTTGCGTAAAGGCGTATTTGTGTTGCGAAGCACCAAGTACGCGGTTTCTACGGTCAGCTACTCTTTGAATGATGAAAACCACTTCCGAACCAATCCTGATTTGGTGAAACAGGCCGAAGGCGTTGTCGCCAAACTGTTGGAAAAAAACAGCAAATAAAAGCCAGAATAAAAAACCGGCTTGCCGTGATATGGAGAATATTGGGCAAGCCGGTTTTATTTTCAGACGGCCTTAAATGGATTTGATTTTTTCCCAAAGGGTTTTGACCGTACCTTGATAGTAGGTTTCAGAAGTGCAATAGACTGTTTCTAAAGCACATTGTCCTTGAGAGCCGTATTTTTTGATGCATTGGTTCAAGGCAATTTGATGCACGGTTTTGAAACGTGGGGAGGTAATAGCCACTACGTTTTGAGCAGTCAATTTGCCCATGGCTTTAGGGTAGGCAACAGCGATACAGGTGTTGTGCAGAGGGACAACTGTTTTACAGCCTGTTGCTTGGCCTGCGCTGATACCGGCTAAGGCATCTTGGCCTTTGCAGAATGTTTCAAGTTCGGCTGTCGCATCCAGTTGGGTGGCATTTTCTTTGGTGGTTTTGATTTGCAGCACCTCATTGTTGTCGGCAGGGTTTTGCCACATGGCCAGGTAGCCGTAAGTATCGGCAGCCAGGGCGGCAGGAGTCAGTGCGCAAAGGATAAGTGTCGTTAGTGTTTTTTTCATGTTTGTTCCCTGTTTGTTGGGTATTTGTTGTCATTATAAAGCAAAAGTACTTATTTGATATAAATTTGCCATTAAAATGAAATTCAGTGTGGCAAACAGATAATAGGCCGTCTGAAATTTCAGACGGCCTGTTGATGATGTTTCAAAGAATAGGGCGCAGTTTAGAGATTCATGCGCCGTGGCGGTCGAGCCAACGTTCGGCATCAAGTGCGGCCTGACAGCCGGAAGCGGCGCTGGTGATGGCTTGACGGTAGGTATGGTCTTTGACATCGCCTGCCGCCCATACGCCTTCGATATTGGTGGCGCCGACATTGTCACCGGTACCGCCTTTGGTTTTCAAATAGCCGGTTTCATCCATGTCGAGTTGACCTTTGAAGATATCGGTGTTGGGTTTGTGGCCGATAGCGATGAAAACGCCTTTTACAGCGATTTCTTCAGTGCCGCCGTCATTGTGTTTCAGGCGTGCACCGGTAACGCCGCTTTCGTCGCCCAAGATTTCATCGACCGAGCTGTTGAGCTTGAGGATGATTTTACCTTCTTCAACCCGTTGCATGAGTTTGTCCACCATGATTTTTTCGGCGCGGAAGCTGTCGCGGCGGTGAATCAGGGTAACGGTGTTGGCGATATTGGCAAGGTAGAGGGCTTCTTCCACAGCGGTATTGCCACCGCCGACTACGGCAACATCTTGTTTTTTATAGAAGAAACCATCACAAGTTGCACAGGCGGAAACGCCTTTGCCGGCAAAGGTTTCTTCGCTTGGCAAACCTAAATATTTGGCGGATGCACCGGTGGCAACGATGAGCGCATCGCAGGTGTATTCGCCCATATCGCCTTTGAGGGTAAACGGACGGTTTTGCAAATCAACGGTGTGGATTTGGTCGAAAATCATTTCAGTGCCGAAGCGTTCAGCATGAGCCTGGAAACGGGCCATCAGTTCCGGACCTTGTACGCCTTCTGCATCGGCAGGCCAGTTGTCCACTTCGGTGGTGGTCATCAGTTGTCCGCCTTGCTCAACGCCGGTAATGATTACAGGGTTAAGGTTGGCGCGGGCGGCATAGACGGCGGCAGTATAGCCGGCAGGGCCGGAGCCGAGGATGATGAGTTTGTGATGGTTGCTCATGATGGTTTCCTTGCTGATAAATGATTGAATTTTGTCGTGTCTACGCTTTCAGACGGCCTGAATTTTACTTGAATCTGTCGCCGTTTGAAATATGTTTGTTGCTTGGGTTTAGTGGCTGTCTTTCCATTGATAGTATTTTGAGCCGAGGAAAGAGCCGAGTTTGCGCAGGAAAGGCTGGGTAATGATGTTACTGTGGCGCAGTTGCTCAAAAGGTTTCAGACGGCCGTCATCGCCCATGATGGCTTCGGCAATCGCCAAACCGGCAATGCCGGTAATCGCCATGCCGTGTCCGGAATAGCCTTGGGCGTAGAAAATGGTAGGGGCGAGGCGGCCGAAATGTGGGGCGAGGTTGCGCGTAATGTCGCATTCGCCGCCCCAAGAATGCTCGATTCTGACATCGGCAAGTTGCGGGAAAACTTTCAGCATGTCTTGGCGGACGAGTTCGGTCATGCGGTCTGGGTCATCGATAAACTCGTTATCTTTGCCGCCGAAAAGCAGGCGGCCGTCAGCGCTGAGGCGATAGTAGTCGAGGACGTGGCGGTTGTCGCAGATGGCCATATTGTTGCGGATCAGGTCTTTGGCACGTTCGCCCAGAGGCTCGGTGGCAATGATAAAGGTGCTGACTGCAATGGCTTTTTGTTCCAATACTTTGAATTTTGGGTGCAAACCGGCATAAGTATTGACAGCATAAACGAGGTTTTTGCACTCAACACTGCCGTTAGGAGTATGCACCAGCCAGCCGTTATCGCATGGCTCGATACGCGTCATCGGGGATTGCTCAAAAAGTTGTGCGCCTGCATTGGATGCCGCTTTGGCAATGCCTAGGGTGTAATTGAGCGGGTGTAAGTGGCCGGATAAAGGATCAAATTGCGCGCCTTGATACATATCGCTGGCAAGTTGCTGCTTCAGCGTGGCTTTATCCCAAAGCTGGTAATGGCTTGCGCCATAATGTTTTTGGGCGCACGCGTGCCATTGTTGCAATTCTTCCCAATGCTGAGGACGGACGGCGACGGTAGCGTAGCCGCGTTGCCAATCGCATTGAATATTGTGTTTTTGAATGCGCGAGTCAACCAGTTCAACGGCTTGCAGAGATTGCTGCCAGAACCATTGGGCCTGTTCCAAACCGACTTGTTTTTCGATTTCTTCCATGCCGCAGGCAAAGTCGCTGATGACTTGTCCGCCGCTGCGGCCTGATGCGCCGAAACCGATACGGGCGGCTTCAAGTACGATGACTTCATGGCCGTTTTCGGCAAGCGGCAGGGCGGTGCATAAGCCGGACAGGCCGCCGCCGATAATGCAGGTTTCAGTTTTCAGACGGCCTTCAAGCGTCGGATAAGACGGATGGGGATTGGCCGTGCTGACATAGTAGGAAGGAAGGTATTCTTTGAGGCTGGGATTAATCATGATTTGAGCTTTAGGTTGGTTTTCACTTCATTGAAATTGTTTTTCAGACGGCCTGGAATATGGGTTGGGTTCAGGCCGTCTGAAAGGATAAGATGCAGTTAATAAAACAGGCTGTTCCGACGCTTTATCGGACAGCCTGTCTGCATATTAGGCGGCTTTCTCGGCTGCCAATTTTTCTTGGCGGTAGGCTTCGGCAGCCTCGCGTTCCCGTTTAGTTGCCTGACGCATCATCCAGTAGTTGACGACAATCACCAGCGTACCGATGATACCGATCAGGATGGTTGCCAAAACGTTCATCTGAGGGTCAAGGCCGAGTTTGATTTTGGAGAAAATCACTTGCGGCAATGTCGATGAACCCGGGCCTGACAGGAAGGAGGTAATTACCAAGTCGTCCAAAGACAGGGTGATGCCCAAGAGGAAGCCGGAAGCAATCGCAGGGGCAATCAGCGGCAGGGTAATCACGAAGAAAATCTTCAGCGGACGGGCACCCAAGTCCATTGCAGCTTCTTCCAATGATTGATCCAATTCCACCAAGCGCGAGCGGATAACGACGGTAATGTATGCCATGCAAAGCGTGGTGTGGCCGAGGAAGATGGTGAAGAAGCCGCGATCGAAGTAGAGCGATTGCAGCAATTCACTGCCTTGCAGGAACATTTGCACCTGAATAATCAACAGTAGCATGGACAAACCGGTAATCACATCAGGCATCACCATAGGCGCGGAAATCATACCGGCAAACAGGGTGCTGCCGCGGAAGCGTTTAATACGCGCCATAGCGTAACCAGCCAATGTGCCGAGTGCCACGGCGGCAAGCGAGGAAACGATGGCGATACGCAATGACAGCCAGGCCGCTTCCAAGATGGTGTCGTTTTCCATTAATGCGCCGTACCATTTGGTTGAGAAACCGCCCCAAACGGTAACCAGTTTGGATTCATTGAAAGAATAGATGACCAAAACCACCAGCGGAATATAGAGGAATGCCAGCGAGAGCAGGAGCATCAGTTTCAAGAACCAGGATAATTTGGTTTTCTGCATTATTTGCCTCCTTCTTCCAATTCGCGGTTTTCATAGTGCTGGAACAGGGCAATCGGTACAACCAGCAGGGCAACCATGACGACGGCGACGGCAGAAGCCAGTGGCCAGTTGTTTTGGTCGAAGAATGCCTGCCACAATACTTTACCGATCATCAGGTTTTCAGAACCGCCCACCAATTCAGGAATCACAAATTCACCGACGGCTGGAACGAAGACCAGCATAGAGCCTGCGATGATACCTGTTTTGGATAAAGGCAAGGTAATGGTAAAGAACGATTTGATCGGACCTGCGCCCAAGTCGGAAGCAGCTTCGAGCAGACGGTTGTCCAGTTTTACCAGTTGTGTGTACAGCGGCAAAATCATAAACGGCAGATAGGCGTAAACCATCACCAAATTCAGCGAGAAAGCATTGTAGAACAGGTCTAAAGGCTCGCTGATGATTCCGTATTTGATTAAGAAATTGTTGATGATGCCGTTGTGTCCCAACAAGCCCATCCATGCGTAAACACGCAACAGGAAAGAGGTCCAGAAAGGCAGCATGATTGCCAACAGCAGGCCGTTGCGCGCAGCCGGATTGGCGCGTGAAATGGCATAAGCGGTGGGATAACCGATCAACAGGCAGATGATGGTCGTCGTCAGCGCCGTCTTAATCGAAGACCAGTAGGTCATCAGATAGATATTGCTGTTTTCACTGTCGCCAAACGGATTGAGCGTATTCCAAAAGTTTTGGAAAATGTCGGCGTAGTTCTGATAGCTGATGGCAATGTTCAGACGGCCTAAGTCTTCATCAATCGTCGTCAACGGCGTAAATGGCGGAATGGCGATTTCTTGTTCGGCAAAGCTGATTTTCAATACGATGGCGAACGGAATCAGAAACAGCACCAAGAGCCAGATATACGGCACGGCAATCACTGCACGCTGGCCGGGGCGGCGAAACAGTTTCTTTTTCAGTTTTTTAAGGTCCATTGCATTTCCCTCAAATTAACTGTACAGAGGCGTAGGTTGGTTTTCAGGCCAGCTGATATAGACGGTTTCGTCCCAAGTCGGCGGCGTAATGTTGCGCACATACCAATAAGGTGCGGGAACTTGGCTCTTAACGACACGGCCGTTGGCGAGTTTGATGTGGTAAATCGCGAAGCTACCCAGGTAGGCAATTTCTTTGACTGTACCTTGAGCCCAGTTGTGCACGCCTAAGTGTTCCGGTTTTTCTTTGTGCAAATCAATGTCTTCAGGGCGAATGCTGATCCAAATTTCATGGTCGTTCGGAACGCCCAGGCCGTGGTCGATGCGGACGTGGTTTTCCAAGCCGTCACATTTGACGATAGAGAAATCGGCGCGGTCGTCAATAACGACGCCGTCAAAAATATTGGTTTCGCCGATAAATTCGGCGGTAAAGCGGCTGTTAGGATAGTCGTACACGTCGCTAGGTGTGCCGACTTGGCGCAATTGGCCGTCGGACATAATGGCGATGCGGGTCGCCATCGTCATCGCTTCTTCTTGGTCGTGGGTAACCATGATGCAGGTTACGCCGACTTGTTCCAGCGTGTTGACCAATTCCAGTTGGGTTTGTTGGCGCAGTTTTTTATCGAGTGCGCCCAAAGGTTCGTCAAGCAGCAGGATTTTCGGACGTTTTGCCAGGCTGCGCGCCAAAGCGATACGCTGTTGTTGGCCGCCGGAAAGTTGGTGCGGCTTGCGTTTGGCGTATTTGGTCATTTGCACCAGGCGCAACATTTCTTCGACGCGGGCGTCGATTTCGCCTTTAGGCATTTTGTCTTGTTTCAGGCCGAAAGCAATGTTTTGTTCAACGCTCATGTGCGGGAACAGGGCATAGCTTTGGAACATCATGTTGATTGGACGCTCATAAGGGGCAAGCTTGGTAATATCTTGACCGTCGAGAATGATTTTGCCCTGATTGGGGCTTTCCATGCCTGCCAACATGCGCAGCAGTGTGGATTTGCCACTGCCTGAGCTGCCCAAAAGGGCAAAGATTTCATGTTGATAGATGTCCAAGTCGATGTTATCGACAGCGTAATTGTCACCAAACTTTTTCACCAAGCCTTGGATTTGCAAATAAGGTTTGGCTGAAGACGCAGTGGTTGCGGTCATAATGGCAATACTCCAAAAAGAAAGACGAGTACCGGCAAAACGGATTTTCGAATGGGTGATAAAAAGCTGTTTGATTGCTGGCGGGAGTCGGACGGAGGCCGTCTGAAACTCTTGTAAAGCGCACGGGCAGCGTGGATAGAAAGCAGTTTAAGCCTCAGCTTTTGCTCTCGGCAAACTCAATATTATATTAGCCTAAGCCTGTTAGGGGCAATATGAAAATGCTTGTAGCGGCTGATTTGAAGCAAATAGGAAAGGAAAGGCAGGCAGGGGAACAGGATAGCAAAAATGGGTAACGTTGTTTTTCTGCACAAAAGGGTTTAATTTATATTTAAATGTCTTAAAAAATAATTCAAGATAGAATAAAATACGCAAATTGCATTAATTTTAATAAAATCGTGCGGATTGCGTTTTATGCGGGCAAGATGGTTTTGTTCTAAATAAAAACTAAATCCGCTATATGAATAAAAAGGGAAAACATGAGTATCAAAGAATGGCCCGAAGGGGAACGGCCACGCGAGAAGCTCTTGGCGCATGGTGCGGCGGCGTTGAGTGATGCGGAGTTGCTGGCGATTTTGTTGCGTGTCGGAACCCGCGGTATGAGCGCGGTTGATTTAGCGCGTTATTTGTTGAATGAGTTTGGCAGCTTGGGGAAGCTGATGAGTGCGGATGCCAAAACACTCGCTTCTTATAAGGGCATGGGTTTGGCGAGCTATACTCAATTTGCAGTGGTCAAAGAAATCGGGCGGCGGATTTTGGGTGAAGATTTGCAGGAGCAGATTGTTTTGTCAAGCCCAAAATCGGTTGCGGATTATCTACGCCTGCATCTTGGGCATGAAAAAATCGAGGTCAGCGTTGCTTTGCTGCTCAACCGTCAAAATCAATTGATTGCGGTACGGGAATTGTCGCGCGGTACGGTGGCGGAAAACACGGTTTATATTCGTGAAATCGTCAAATTGGCATTGGATGAATACGCCGACAGTTTGATTTTGGCACACAATCATCCGGGCGGTTCGGCAAGGCCGTCTGAATCTGATGTGCAGTTTACAGAGCGTTTGAAACAGGCTTTAAGTTTGGTTGATATTACGCTGTTGGACCATTTTATCGTGACGGCAAAAGAAACCTGCTCTTTGCGCGAACAGGGCTATATGTAAGGATGGATGTTCAGACGGCCTCAGTAAGATTGGTTACCTTACTGAGGCCGTCTGAAGGATTATTGCGTTACTTCATCGGAGGACTCTTCCTGATAGATGATTTCTTCCGATTTTGGCTTTTCTTTGCTCTTTTCTTTTTCTTTGTCCTTGTCTTTTTTGCCGTCAGGAATGGCGGCATCAATCACTGCTCCCGTTCCTTTGACAACCAATTTCCCGGCAGTCAGGACAGTTGTAGCAGCCAAATCGACAGCCGCGCCTACAACGCAGCCGTTAAGCGTCAGGCAAAGGGCAAGTGTCGGAAGCAGGCGTTTTGTACATCTCAATGGCTGCATCCGCAGTGTCCTTCGTGATGATGGCTGCATCCGCAGTGTCCTTCGTGATGATGGCCGCATCCGAGTGCTTCTTGCCAAGCATCATCGTCTCCGTCAAATTCTTCGACTTCGTCAAATTCACCGTTTTCTACCATGTTTACCAGCTCTTCCAAGCTTTCTGCGCCTTCTACCCAAAAGCAGGGAATATCGGGCGGTGTGTCGGGGGCAAGCAGGGCGGATTGTTGGTCGTGCCAAGCAATCCAATAGCCGTTTTGCGTTTGTACGAATACGGCATCGGGATGGATGGTTTCGTTTTCAGTATTGACCAGCATTCTGGCGGCGATATCGGTTTGAAAAGGTAAGGTTTGCATGATGGTTTGAGAATGTGGGAAAAGGAAGTATTGTAACATGGCAAAAACAAACGCACCGTCTGAGTCAGGCGATGCGTTTGTATCTCGGCAACTTGGGTGCGGACGGTTTAAGGTGTCGGCCGCACCGGAAATATCATTCCGTTCAGATTATTTGTCGTCGTTGTTTGCCAAAACAAAGCGGTAAATAGCCGCGCCAACTGCTGCGCCGGCAATAGGAGCCAACCAGAACAACCACAGTTGTTCAACAGCCCAGCTGCCTTGGAACAAGGCAACGCCGGTAGAGCGTGCAGGGTTGACGGAAGTATTGGTTACAGGAATGCTGATCAAGTGAATCAGGGTCAGACCCAGGCCGATGGCGATAGGGGCGAAGCCGGCCGGAACCAGTTTGTCGGTAGAACCCATGATGATAATCAGGAAGAATGCAGTCAGTACGAATTCGATCAGCAACGCGGCCATCATGTCGTAACCGTTAGGAGAGTGTTCGCCGAAACCGTTGCTGGCAAAGCCGGAAGCAACAGCATCAAAACCGGTTTTACCGGAAGCAATCAGATACAGAACGCCTGCAGCGGCAATCGCACCGACAACTTGGGATACGATGTAAGGCAACAGGTCTTTACCGTTAAAACGGCCGCCGATGAAGAGGCCGACGGAAACGGCAGGGTTGAAGTGGCCGCCGGAAATATGGCCGACGGCGTAAGCCATGGTCAGTACGGTCAAGCCGAACGCCAAGGCGACACCGGCAAAGCCAATGCCGAGTTCAGGGTAGGCTGCTGCCAATACTGCGCTGCCGCAGCCGCCGAATACCAGCCAGAAAGTGCCGAAAAATTCTGCAAAATATTTTTTCATTTGTTTTTCCTCGTAAAGGTTGGGGTGTTGCCGAGGGCATGAATCATAATAATATTGCTTCTAATCGAAAAACGGATTTACCTGTTTTTTCCGGTCTTGACAAAAGGCCGTCTGAAAATGGCGACAAATGGATAGGGAGATATATCTTGCAGGTCGAGGTTTGTTTATTGAGGTTGGGTTTATTTAATAGAGAAGCAAATACCATTAATGCAAAAGCATTTAGTTTTGTAGGTAATATTCTTTACAGATTATTAATTTGATTGGAATCTCT
>ERZ1674163.261-NODE-261-length-14067-cov-6.653725_pt1 | contig 14067 bp, 22 predicted proteins | sample MGYA00581294_ERZ1674163 | MGnify/ENA primary metagenome ERZ1674163 (study PRJEB41354, sample SAMEA4873312) | human saliva metagenome | biome: human-associated habitat [ENVO:00009003]; feature: mouth environment [ENVO:08000002]; material: saliva material...
ATCGAGTAATGTGACTGGAGTTCAGACGTGTGCTCTTCCGATCTAACGAAAATGGAGACACTTCTTTTCTTCCTTGGTCTCATTCTCATCATCGCCATCATCATCGCCTCATCGATCCTCCGAATCATCTCGATGCTGCTGGGATCCCCCGCATCCCCGCTCATCGTCATCATCGGACTCGTGTGGTATGTCTGGCGTAGGTGCGAAAAGAACTGGAAGCGAACGCTCCACATTCGCCATCAAGCCAAGTGACCACTCAAAGCTCTACCGTAACACACGGTAGAGGCTTTCCGGGTACATATTTTCTGGCGATAGGATGACCCCTCACCAGAAAAGGAAACAACTATGGGACTCCTCGTATGGTTCTTCGGCAACTTCCTCGCCGTACTCTCTATCCTGAAGTATCTCGCGTTCAGCCACCATGTTGGCGTGATCGCGGCGATCTTCCTCATGGAGTGCGTCCGAGCTCGCCGAAGCCACAAGACCCTCGTATCATCCGTCTAGCTACCAACCCTACTTACCGCGCTACCAGCGGTAAAGGGTTTCCGACCCTCTTTTTTTTTCCGCAGGTATAGTGACAGGTACGTATGAATCCTAGGATTCATACCGGAATGCATTCCACCTTCTCTTAAGAAACCCGTCACCCCTCCTCCCCGGATCGTCTAGTCCGCGATCTGGGGAGACCCCTCGTATAGCACCCTCAGCAAGTGCTATGCACTTTCCGTTTTCTGCCCGAGAGGAACTACCATGGAAGACAAGAACCTCGAGAAGCCGGAGTCACCGAGGCTGATTCGATGGAGCAGGAGAATCCACAAGTTCGGAAGGTTCGCCGACGGCGTGTCAGCTTTCACCTCCGGTATGCTCGTCGCGGCGACGTTCGTCGCAGGTAGTCGAACCGACTTCCTCAAGGCATGCCTCGGCACGGCAACAAACGTCTACTGCTTCCAGGAAGACTGGCCCGAGGACCGGGAGATCCGTACCCAGACCTACCACGTCAAGATCGTCAAGATCTGACGTGTACTTTTTTCCTACCATAGAATGACCCCTACAACCCAGAAAGGTTCATCATGGACAACAACAACAACAACAACAACAACAACGCCGCTGACCTCGTTATCTCTCACGACGACAAGTCTAACGACAACAACGTCCAGGATCGCCAGTTCACCCGAACGGCTGATCTCGCCGCGCGTGGCATCACCCGCACCCAGAAGTTCATCAAGTCCCACTATCGGGGACTCCTGATGGCCGCTGGCGCAGGTGCCGCGCTTGGCTTGCTCTACGCCGTTCGTCGTAACAACAACGACTCCGAGGACTCTGTCGAGGATTCTGTCGAGTACGAGTTCGACAACGACTCGGCTGACACCACTGATGTTGACACTGCTCCCATGAGCAACAACACCCTCTGACACAGGTCGCCCCTACCACCAAACCCGGTGGTAGGGGTTTTCCTTTCCTATAATGACCCCTACCCGAAAGGAAAGCAAAATGACTCGCTACCGTGTCACCATCGTCAAGTCTGACGGGACACCTCGACCGCGCCCTAAGCGCGCGATCGACGAGGAACTCGAAAGTGCCATTGAGGCACTAGCAGGGCTTAATCCCTGGGATCCCGAGTACGAAAAGGCTGTCGCTGCCGTCAAGGGGCTTAGCGAGGCTCGAAAGAACCTCGATAAGCCTGCCGTAAGCGGCGAGACAACCAGGACCCTCGGATCCCTCGCAGGAATCCTGTTGGTGCTCAAGCACGAACAGTTGTTCGTCATCGCCTCTAAGGCGTTCTCGCTGATCCCCAAGATCTGACCATCTGACACCCTACCATCAAACCCGATGGTAGGGGTTTTCGCACAACCCGAAAGGAAACCCGCATGCTCAAGTACGACGTCACATACGAGAACTTCGACGGGGAGAAGGAGACTCGAACCCTGTACTTCGACCTCGGCAGGAGGGACCTTCTGAAGATGCCCAACGGCCTTGTGAAGAGGCTCGAAGGCACTACACCTGAGGAGATCGCCGAGGACCCTCTCCAGGTCGCTCGTGATGTCATCGCTATCGTTCTGCTGGCTTACGGAGAGCGCCAGGGAGACCGCTTCGTCAAGTCAAAGAAGATCAGTAAGCGCTTCGAGGAGAGCCTCGCGTTCGAGACCTTCCTGGACGACCTTCTGAACAAGGAGGGCACGTTCGAGCGGTTCGTGCAAGGCGTGTTCCCCGCCGAGGTCGCCCGTGAGGCGATGCAGAAGGCCGCGAAGCTCAACAAGGACCGTAAGGAGTGATGTATTTCGCATGGTAGGATGACCCCTAATCCACTGAAAGGCATCCTACCATGCGTGACATCCTCGTCATCCTGACCAACGCTGACAACGTCATCTCCCGCCGGGAGATGAACGGGCAGCTGTTCAGGACGTCTATGAAGATGGCGCTTCGCCACTTCAGCAAGTAACCCCTATCCCATACCGTTTCGAGCGGTATGGACTTTCCACAGGAAGACCCCCCATGCGACACGCAGCAACAGCAGTACCACGAACTATCCACGAACTCGTCGCACTGATCCGTCATATTCTCAGGAGGAAGCAGAAGTGAAGCCACTACTCAAGTTCGTCAAGGACAACATCCCCGTCATCTGCACAGCCGCTGCCGCCGCAGGAACCATCGTAACAGGGGTCCTCGCCGCCCGGGGCCACGAGCTGGCGCTCTCCCGTACCTACGGGTTCGAGCAGCCCACGCTCCGCGAGACGGCGAAGATCGTCCGGGACAACTGGACGTGCTATATCCCAGCAGCCTGCTTCGCCGTCGTGACCGTGGCGGCGCTCGTCACGGGACACCAGGTACTGGCACGCCGTCTCGCGGGGACGTTCGTCCTGTACGAGATGGCCGAGAGCTCTGCCGCACGGTGGCAGAGCGCCGCTAGGGAGGCTCTCCACGACGACGCCTACGAGGCCGTCAAGGAGCACAAGGACAGCCGTCGCGAGGCGGAGATCGTGCCCGTAGTCCTGCCTGAGGACGTATTCGTCGACGACTACTCAGGACGGATCTTCCGGTCGAAGCTCGAGACGATCCGTAAGCACGTCAACGACGTGAACGAGCGCCTGCTCCACGGCACCGAGGCCTTCGTGTCCCTCAACGACTGGTACAACATGATCGGTCTCCCGACGATCGCCATGGGCGACTGGGTCGGCTGGGATGATACCTACCTCCTCGAGGTGGAGTACAGCGCGGTCATCCACGAGGACGGCTCCCCGGTCGGCGTCGTCTCGTTTCGTAACCCTCCACGAGGAGGGGACACCCGATGAGTGCCATTGAGCGTTTTCCCGGTAACAGCGCGGACCGAAAGGTCGAGGAGATCACAGAACCTCGTCGACCTCGTGTCCGCCAGATCGCCAAGGGGCACCGCCGTCAGCGGTCAAGGCTCCGCCAGGAGCTCGTGACTGAGGACGTACGCACGGTAGGCAGCGACGTCATGTCGGACGTCATCCTGCCGGCGATCAAGGACCTGGTGTTCGACATCGTCTCGGAGTCCTTCAGCAGGGTCCTCTTCGGACGCTCGAGGACCCCGTCACGCAGCCGCTCCGCCGGCTACACCAGCTACCAGCAGTCATATCCTGGTAGCACGCCTTACTCGAGTGCACGTCAGCCCGCCACGGTCCGTGCCTACCGACCTGCCTGGGAGCCGGTGGTCGTGGCAACCCGCCAGGAGGCCTCGCTGGTCCTCCAGTCCATGGCCGAGATCCGCGACGAGTACGGTTCCGTGTCCGTCGCGGATCTATACGGCCTGATCGGCATCACCCCCGAGTACACCGACGAGAACCGGGGCTGGACGAACCCCGGCGTCTTCGAGGGCGTACATATCCGTCGCACCAGCGGCGGGTACCTGCTCAACCTGCCCGAACCCGTGTCCATCACGGACCGAATCTGAGAGGAAAGACACAGATGTTCTCCGTAGTCACACGAGCCGTCAGCATGGCGGCTCTCCACGTAGCCAAGCACGCACCGACCATCCTGCACGTCATGGGCACGGCCTCGAGCGTGGCCGCGTCCGTCTGCGCCGCCAAGGCGACCACCCGTCTCGAGGAGACGATCGCCCCGGAGAGGCAGCAGCTCGCAGCTATCAAGCAGGCATGCGCAGAAGGTCGCGTCATGAAGGACGGCACCCCCTACGAGGGCGAGGACTCTCGCAAGGACACCATCACCGTGACCACCCGTATCGCGGTCAAGTGCCTGCGTCTGTACGCCCCCACGATCGGGTTCCTGGCCCTGAGCGCGGTCTGCCACGGCTCCGCCGCCCACATCATGAGCAAGCGTGTCGTGGCGCTCTCAGGTGCTCTGGCGAGCTCGAAGGAGGCTTACGGTCTCCTGAAGGGCAAGTACGAGAACGCCCTGCGCGCTGCCGGCAAGGACCCCGACGAGCCGGTCATCGAGGTCTTCGACAAGGAGGCCCAGGAGGCGACCGGCTACCAGGGCGCCACGCGCAAGGCGTTCAGCATGTACGCTGTGCGGTTCGCCGCAGGCAATGAGAATTGGTGCTCCAGTAAGGCCGAGAACGACGCCTTCCTGTCCCAAGTCCAGAACTACTTCAACAACAGGCTAAAGTCCAAGGGCTTCGTCTTCCTCAACGAGGTCTACAAGGCACTGGGGGCCCCCGAGACCCCCGCTGGCCAGCTGACCGGCTGGCTGTACGGAAACGCCGAGGGCGACGACTTCATCGACCTGGGCATCGGTGCCGGCAAGATTGACGCCGAGCTGCCTGACGGCACCCACGTCGTGGAGTACGTCCTGGACCCGAACGTCCAGGGCGAGATCTGGGAGATGATCTGATGGTCGTCTCCACTGGTGTACTTATCTGCACGCACGTCGCGGCGTTCGCGCTGGGCGCCCTGACTTACTACGTGTGGAACTACGGGGTGCCGTCGTACTGGCGGAACCCGGAGAAGATGGACCCCGCGCCAAAGCGGCTCTGGGTCTACGAGGAGGACGAGGAGCTGGACGACGTCCTCCAGGAGACCCTCGACATGTACACACCGGACCCGGAGAGTCTGACCGAGCAGGTCGAGAAGGACGAGGAGGCGTCGCTCGACGGGCACCTCGACTCCAGGATCTACGCCATATCCGAGGCGGAGTTCTCGGAGGACAAGCTCGACTACGAGAAGTCCGAGCTCCAGGTCTACACGGACGACGAGACCGTAGTGGACGAGGACGAGGACGTGGTCGAGGACCCGCAGGAGCTCGTGGGGGACCTCACGGGCTTCGGCGGTACGTGGACAACGGTCTACGTGCGGAACGACAACCTCCGCAAGGACTTCATCGTCCACAGAATCGAGGGCGCCTATGCACCTCGCTGACGAGATGGTCCTCAGCTCCTCGGAGTCCTGGGGCTACGTGAGGTGGCTAGTCAACCGAGCGTACTCCATGCTCCCGGACCCTGACGAGTTCGGGAGCTTGCTCTGGGAGCTTACCGTCCGGAAGTGGACGGACGTCCCAGGCTACGACGAGGCCCGCATGAAGGACGCCGAGGAGCTGAGGACGGAGTTCGTGCAGGACAACTCCGGCACGCTCTTCGGGTCCTGGGTGTACACACAACCGTACTCGGTGCTCGAGGTCCTGGTCCGCTTCGCGGAACGGGTGGACGAGACCCTGTCCACGGACGACAGGCCCGCACTGGACATCATGTTCGACAACGCCGGACTGTACGCCTTCGGCAACTTCGTCATGACGAACCCACAGGACGTCATGGCGTTCATCACCCAGGTCCACGAGGCCTGCGCCGGGGGTACCACACCGGCCGGCCTCTACGGGTTCTTCCCGCTCCCGCCCGACTGGGCACGTGAGCGACGTATCGACCAGCGCAGGCTCCCGCTCTGGGAGCAGGCGTGCAACTACATGGCCTCGCGGGTCTCCACGGGGTCGTAGGAGGAGACACAAATGGACTTCGTCACCGCGGCCACGACGTCACGTCGAGTCGAGAGGCAGGACGTAACCGAGGTGAGCCCGGTGTTCTGGGTCCAGGACGTACAGGACCTCATGATCCGAGGACGGGAGTTCTACGCCGTCTGGAACGAGGAGAAGGGGCTCTGGTCCAAGCGCGAGATCGAGGTGGCCGGCCTGGTCGACAAGGAACTGGCCGCCGAGACCAACCGCCTGAACGGAGCCCCTTCCCACACCAAGTGGATGCGCTGCTACGACACCGGTTCATGGCGACGCTGGCGTCAGTACGTCACGTCGCTGCCGGACTCGTGGCAGCCGCTTGACTCGAAGCTGGTCTACCGTTCTGACGAGCCTAGGCGTCAGGACATGGCCAGCACCCGCCTGCCGTACGACCTCGAGGAGGGGGACCCTGAGTCCTTCCGGACCCTCCTCGAGCGTCTGTACGAGCAGGAGGAGAGGGACAAGCTCCTGTGGGCCATAGGGTCCGTAGTGGCAGGGGACAGCAGCTCGATACAGAAGTTCGTCGTACTGTACGGCTCGTCAGGTACCGGCAAGTCGACAGTACTGAACATCATCGAGCAGCTGTTCCCCGGCTACACGTCCATATTCGACGCGGACGCCTTGACCTCGAGGTCGGACGCCTTCGCCTCCGCGATGTTCCGGGACTCCCCGCTGGTGGCCATCCACCACGACGCGGACCTGTCCCGGATCGACCGCAACCAGCTTCTGAACTCCATCGTCTCGCACGAGGAGATCATCATCAACGAGAAGCACAAGACCCAGTACACCACCTCGTCAAGGTCCATGCTGTTCATCGGCACGAACAAGCCTGTTCGCATCACGGACCGGCAGTCGGGTCTCATCCGCCGTCTGATCGACGTCGCACCCAGCGGCGAGCGGTTCGAGCCGGACGAGTACCAGCTGCTCATGAGCCGTATCCCGTTCGAGCTCGGCAGGATCGCCCGGTACTGTAGGGACGCCTACACGTCCATGGGGCGGAACTACTACGGACGGTACACGCCAATCCGCATGATGACGGAGACGAACCCGGTGTACAACTTCGTCGAGGAGAGCGCACCACGGCTCCTCGCGGAGAAGGAGGTCACTCTCAGGTCGCTGTACGCCTCGTACAAGGAGTACTGCGACGAGAGCGGTCTCTCGTTCCACGTACCCAAGCACGTCTTCAAGACGGAGATGATGGGCTACTTCAAGGAGTTCCACCCGCAGCGGAAGACGCCTACCGGGAAGGCCACGAACGTCTTCGTCGGTCTTCGCACCGAGATGCTCGAGGGCTTCCGGGCGGAGGAGAGGAAGGCGAACCAGGAGCACCCGGTCGGTCTGGTCCTCGACGAGACGGTGTCCGTGCTCGACGACGTCCTGGCCGACTGCCCTGCGCAGTACGCCTCCGACGGCGGCACGCCGCGCTGCGCCTGGGACGACTGCACCACACGCCTCAAGGACCTGGTGACGACGGCGGAGCACTTCGTGAGACCGCCGGAGAACCTGGTCGTCATCGACTTCGACCTCAGAGGTCCTGACGGCCAGAAGGACCCCGTGAGGAACCTGGAGGCCGCTGCGAGGTGGCCCAGGACCTACACGGAGTTCTCCAGGTCCGGAGGCGGTGTGCACCTGCACTACCTCTACGACGGGGACGTCTCGAGACTCGCGAGGGAGTACGAGCCCGGGGTGGAGATCAAGACCTTCGGAGGGAAGAGTTCGCTCAGAAGGAGACTCACAGCCTGCAACAGGGAGCCTGTGCGACGTCTGTCAACAGGGCTCCCGGAGAGGGAGGAGAGACCAGCAGTGCTCAACAGCAAGAAGGTAGCGTCCGAGAAGGCCCTGAGGGACCTTATCGAGCGTAACCTGAGGAAGGAGGTCCACCCGGCCACGAAGCCGTCCGTGGACTTCATACGGAAGATCCTGGACGACGCCTACACGTCCGGGATGGACTACGACGTGACCGACATGTACACCAGGGTCATGGTGTTCTGCGCCAACAGCACGAACAACGCGGACTACTGCCTGCGCGTGCTAAGGCAGATGCACTTCGCCTCAGAGCAGCACGAGGACGCCGGGAGCGAGGAGTACGCGGACGACAAGATCGTGTTCTTCGACGTCGAGGTGTTCCCGAACCTGTTCCTGGTGTGCTGGAAGTACGACGGGTCCGACGAGGTCCACCAGATGGTGAACCCGAGCCCGTCGGAGGTCGAGTCGTTCCTGGGGAAGAAGCTCGTCGGCTTCAACAACCGCAGGTACGACAACCACATCCTGTACGCCAGGATGATGGGTTACGACAACCAGAGTCTCTTCAGGATCTCGAAGGGTATCATCGACAAGCAGCCGAACTCGACGTTCCGCGAGGCCTACAACGCCTCGTACGCAGACGTCTACGACTTCGCGGCGACCAAGATGTCGTTGAAGAAGTGGGAGATCGAGCTCGGTATCACCCACAAGGAACTCGACCTGGCGTGGGACCAGCCGGTTCCCGTCGAGCGATGGGCGAAGGTGGGCGACTACTGCACGAACGACGTCAAGGCGACGGAGGCGGTCTTCCACCACCTCCAGGCGGACTTCGACGCACGAAAGGTGCTTGCCGCCCTGAGCGGGCTCTCGGTCAACGACACGACCCGCCAGCACATGGGCAGGATCATGTTCGGGGACGAGCGGCACCCGCAGGACGACTTCGTGTACACGGACCTGAGCACCATGTTCCCGGGCTACGTCTTCGAGGACGGGCACTCGACGTACCGTGGCGAGGACCCGTCTGAGGGCGGCTACGTGTACGCCGAGCCCGGCGTGTACCACGACGTAGTGCTACTGGACGTGGCCTCGATGCACCCGACGTCCATCATCCAGCTGAACCTCTTCGGACCGTACACCAAGCGGTTCGAGGAGATCGTCAGGGCACGTCTCGCCATCAAGAACGGCGACACCGAGAAGGCGCGCACACTCCTCGACGGACAGCTCGCCGAGTTCCTGGAGAACCCGGAGGAGGCCAAGAGGCTGGCGTACGCGCTCAAGATCGTGATCAACTCGGTCTACGGTCTGACCGCGGCCCGGTTCGAGAACCTGTTCAGGGACCCGCGTAACAGCGACAACATCGTCGCCAAGCGCGGGGCCCTGTTCATGATCGACCTGAAGCACTTCGTGCAGGAGATGGGTCTCAGCGCCGTCCACATCAAGACGGACTCGATCAAGGTACCGGGAGCCACCCCGGACCAGGTCGAGGAGATCCAGGCCTTCGCGAGGCAGTACGGTTACGTCCTCGAGCATGAGGCCACGTACGACACGATGGTCCTGTTCGACAAGGCCCAGTACATCGCCCGGACCGAGGGTCCCGGCGGGCACTGGTCCGCGACGGGCGCCCTGTTCCAGGACCCGTACGTCTACAAGCGTCTCCTCTCGAACGAGGAGATCCACCTCGAGGACCTCCTGGTCACCAAGGCTGTGGCGAAGGGTACCATGTACCTGGACTTCAACGAGGCCCTCCCGGAGAACGAGCACGACTACCAGTTCGTCGGACGCGCCGGCCAGTTCATGGCGGTACAGGACGGAGGTGAGCTGCTCGTGCTGCGGGACGACCGCTACGTCTCGGTGGCCGGGACCAAGGGGCACCGCTTCATCACCTCGGACGCTGCCCGCACGGTCGACTGGCGTGACCCGTCGGTCGTCGACGCGGAGTACTACGAGGACAAGGTCCGCTCAGCCCGTGCTCAGGTCGAGCGGTTCATCTCCATGGAAGACCTCAACACCATCAGAAAGGAAACCGACCATGGCTAACGAGAAGGTCCTGATCGAGGGGGCTCGACTCGGGTTCCGTAACTTCCAGGGACGGGAGGGCAGGTTCAACGCCGAGGGCGAGCGCTCCTTCGGCCTGTTCCTCACCGAGGAGCAGGCCGAGGACCTCGCAGGACGCGGTTGCAACGTCCGACGCCTCCGTCCCCTCGACGAGGAGGACCCGGGTCAGCCTGTCCTCAACGTCCGGGTCAACTACCGGATGCGGGACGGACGTCCCCTGCGCTTCCCGCCCAAGGTCGTCCTCGTGACGTCGGGCGGGAACACGGAGCTCACGGAGGAGACCGTGGGCTCCGTCGACATCGTCGACATCGAGACCGCCGACCTGTACCTGACGCTCCGTCCCTGGGAGGTCCGGGGACAGCGGGGTGTCAAGGCGTACCTGCACAGTCTGTATGTGGTAGTGAACGAGAACTTCCTCGAGCGCAAGTACGCCAGCAACTGAGAACCGGACTCATCACGGAAGGTAAGACCAGAACCATGAACAAGCCGGCCTACGACAACGTCAACGACAAGACCAAGGACGACTGGGACCCGAAGACCCCCGAGAACAGTAACGAGCGGGAGGCCCTCTGATGCCCAGCAGGACCAAGGACAACGAGCACCTCTACAAGGCAGCAGCCTCCTGGGGAGGGGAGGCCTACTACATCGCCCGCTCGGTCTGGGGGAAGGGCAATCGGCAGCAGACCGTGCAGATGCGAGGTCTGCTGACCCGGCTGTACGGAGGACGTGTGCCAAGGCCTGTGTGCCCGGCAACCGTCTGGTCGGACTGCCGGAGCCGATTGACAGAGCTCGTCTGGCTGTACCAGGACGTGCTCGACGAGGAGCCGTCGCTCTGGCGGCAGGTGGCCAAGGACCTCACGCTGATCCGCCTCGTCATGGACCTCGTCGACCAGGCGGACCACATCAAGAACGCCCGCAAGTCCAACAACATTCTCACACGCCTCAACAACACCATCGAGAGGCTCGCCGTTCGCGAGCTCATGTGAAGGAGCAGAACAATGTACTCAGACGTAATCTACAAGGACCGCAACCTCGGCGAGGCCATCGTCTCCTACCTCTCGGACACCAACGTCCGGGCGGGTAAGGAGCTGGCCCGTCCCGAGGACGTGAAGGAGATCCTCCGCTACGTCAAGGCGGTGACCGGGAAGGAGACCGACCCCGAGAAGGTCGACCTCTCCCAGCCCCCGCACACCATCTTAGACCTCGACAAGATGCTCGACGACATCGCCCTCAGGCTGACGGAGTCCGCCACCTGGAAGCGCGAGCTCCTGGACATCAGGATGATGCTGCGCTGGTACTACGTGGTCTCGCGTGGTGCCGACGTCCCCCACCTACCTACCGGTTTCTGAGAAGAAGGAGAAACACGACCATGGAACCGCTCGACATCAACAACCTCGTACCACCCAGGCGCCTGCGGAGGGTCACCTGGCGTGGCAAGACCCTGGGCCAGCTCGTCTCCTCCTACCTGAGGTGGCTCGACGACCAGCTCTTGATCAACGGGTTCGACCCCCGTATCGTGGACGAGTACGAGTCCAACCTCCTGTGGGACGTCCGTCAGGCCACAGGTGAGCTCGTCACGGAGCGTACCCACGAACTCGCTCCCGCGAACAACCTCGTCGCGATCCGCGGCGTCTGTAGCGGGTGGATGTACCACCTCCGGATGGTAGCCAAGAAGCTCGGCGTCGGGCCTGAGCTCAGGGACACGGACCTCAAGACGTGGGACACCATCCGATGGACGTTCCAGGAGGTCCGAGGCGTCAAGTCCAGGTGCATGTTCCTTGAGGACGAGGTCCGGCACCAGACCTGGTTCATCCAGGAGAACATGTTCCGGCTCGAGACGGGAATCGACCGGTGAAGACGCCTACTGTACGCGGGATGACGCTCGGCGAGGTCGTCTCGATCTACTACCACAACCTCAGGGGTGCGGACACGGGCGTCTTCTACGGTGACGAGGAGACGAACGACAAGCTCTGCGAGATCTACCTCGACAACGCGCTCAGGCTCATCAGGACCGCCACGGGCGAGCTCTGCGAGGACGAGCGCTACAAGCGGGGCTGGCTCGTGGTCCCGTACCCGGGGTGCGTCGCAACCCTGAACGACATCGAGAACCTCGTCAACGGCTGGGTCCTCGTGCTCAACCGAGCGGCAGACCAGCTCCCGATCTACGCCGGCTCGGAGGAGAAGGAGCCCGAGGACTACCGCCTCGTGTTCGAGGCCGTCAACGCGCTCAACCGCCTGGTCTGGGACGTAACCCGCTTCACGCGCTACATCAGCATCAGGCGCATGCGCCACGACATCAACCTGTTCGCGTGGAAGTTCCACTGCTTCCCCAACTACCTGCCGAACACCTAGGAGAACCAGCATGAGCCCCCCTACCATAAACGGCCTCACCTACGGCCAGTCCGCTCTCGCGTTCCTGTACGCCTGCCGACGGCGACTGCCGTACGAGGACGTCCGTGAGATCGACGTCGAGATCGATCTCGTCAAGATCCTGCTCCAGCAGGCCACCGGCGAGCTCTGCACCCGGTACACCGGGAGGGAGCGCTGGGCGCGTGCCGCGGTCGACATCCAGGACGTCAGGTCGCTCTGCGACTCCTGGATCGCGTTGGGAAGCAGGACCGCCAGGAAGCTCAGGGACGACCCCTGGGCCAACGAGGAGCTGGGCCGCCAGGCGCGCGGTCCCATCCCGCAGGCTGCCTGGTCCTGCAACTGGTACCACGAGCGGGTGCTGAACCTGCACCCCTGAGAGAAGGAGAAACACCATGGGAACCGTCCCAAGTCCGAACACCATCCTCGGCAGGCACCAGCCGCGTGTCAACCGGGGGATCCTGAAGGCGCTGAGCTTCAACGCCGCCAAGCTGACGTCCATGGGTGTCGACATGACGCCCAGCGGGGTCAACTGGGCAGGGATCCCGCAGGAGCAGCGCGAGAAGATCAAGGAGGCCAACAGGAAGCTCCTGGAGGCCGCTGCGACCTATCGCGAGACCTACGACTGGCTGTGGAAGAACGGCCAGTTCTGAGGTGCCCTGAATGAGGATAGAGCTCTATCCTCACCAGCGTGAGGTCCTGTCTCTTCTCCGGACCGGCTCCGTCCTCGCGGGCGGGACCGGTTCGGGGAAGAGCAGGGCTATCCTGGCCTATTGGTTTTCCAGGGTCTGCGCCGGTGAGATCGACAGCGACGGCGTGGAGGTACCTCGGCACCCCGTGGACCTCCTCGTGATCACGACACCTCGCAAGAGGGACACGCACGAGTGGGAGGGCGAGCTGCTCCCCTTCCACGTCTCTACCGACCCGTCGACGAGCCTCGGCGGGATCAGGGTCGTCATCGACTCGTGGAACAACCTGCACAGGTACACGGACACCAGGGGCTGGTTCGTGGTGTTCGACGAGCAGAGGGCCGTGGGGCACGGCAAGTGGGCCAAGGCGTTCGTCAGGGTGGCCCGGCAGAACGACTGGGTGATGCTCTCGGCGACGCCCGGGGACACCTGGCTGGACTACTGGGCCCTGTTCACGGCGAACGGCTTCTACAGGAACCGGACTGACTTCTGCCGACAGCACGTCGTGTGGAAGCCCTGGTCGAGGTACCCGGTCGTGGACCACTACGTGGGCGTACAGCGGCTCGAGGAGCTTCGCAGGAGGGTGGTCGTGCCCATGCCTGACCAGAGGCACACGGTGCGTCACCACGAGGTCGTGACTGTGGGGTACGACGAGGCCCTGTACGACCGGGTCATGTCCCAGAGGTGGTCGGTACGCCACGAGAAACCCCTCCAGAACGCCTCAGAACTGGTCTCAGAGGCCCGTTGGGCGTGCCACTGTGGGGCTACACGATGGGCTGCCTTCCAGGCCGTCAGAGAGGCTCACAAGGCCGTCGTGGTGTTCTACAACTTCGACTACGAGCTCGAGGTCCTGAGGGAGCGGCTCGACGAGGAGGGCGCCGTGTACGCCGAGTGGAACGGCCACAGGCACGAGCCTCTGCCCACCGGGGAGTCCTGGGTGTACCTCGTGCAGTACGCGGCAGGGGACGCGGCGTGGAACTGCACGACCTCGGACTGCGTCGTGTTCTGGTCCATGACGTACTCGTGGAGACGCAGGGCCCAGTGCATGGGGAGGATCGACAGGCTCAACACGCCCTTCACGGACCTCTGGTACTACACCTTCCGGACCGTGTCGAGCATCGACCGAGGGGTGCAGAGGGCGCTGGAGCGGAAGGAGGACTTCAACGAGAGGCTGTGGGCGGCCTCAACCGCTTCGCTGTGAGCGAACAGAGGGACGTCTCGGCGCCGGTACCAGTTTTGGTACTTTTGGTACTTCTGGTACCGGCGCCCCTCTCTGTTCGCCGTCAGCGAACAGTTT
>ERZ1674163.271-NODE-271-length-13742-cov-12.901001_pt1 | contig 13742 bp, 7 predicted proteins | sample MGYA00581294_ERZ1674163 | MGnify/ENA primary metagenome ERZ1674163 (study PRJEB41354, sample SAMEA4873312) | human saliva metagenome | biome: human-associated habitat [ENVO:00009003]; feature: mouth environment [ENVO:08000002]; material: saliva material...
CCGTCATGACCCAGTCCGGGCACCTCATGTTCGCCAACTGGCTGGCCGCCTGCGGCGACGCCGACGCGCGTGAGCGTGCCGTGTCCCTCAAGCCCGTCGTCGCGGATCGGTTCACGCTGTAGGTTGCGCGGGGGCTTCTTCCGTTCCGGGCTGCGCTGATGCGCCGTTTGGTGCGGGTTCCGGCCCGCTGACTCCGCAGCTGTCTCCCATCGGGTCCGCGGCCGCTATTTCGTTGATCTGAGGTTCATCAAGCTGAGGGCTGCTGGTCTGAGGGACGTCGAGCGCCGGATTCGTGGGCGCGCCGGTCGGCGCGTTGCGGCATTTGATCTCCGCCCGCGATCGCGCTTGTGGGTGGGTGTATGCGGATAGGTAATCGGCTCACGGATAGGTTACGAGCATGTGGATAGGCTAATAACCTATCCGCGTGGGCACAGCCTATCCGCGTGCGCGCAACCTATCCGCGTGGGTCGCGCCTGGCGCGGAATCGGAGTTGGCTTTGTGCCCGTCGGCGAGCTTGTGCTGGGATCGTGGTACGTGGACCCCATGAGTGGAGCGTGGGCCTCGTGAGTGGAGCGTAGGTCCCATGAGTGGAGCGTAGGCAGCCCCGCCCACGCTCCACCAAACGGGTTAACGTGCGCATCAAGGGGCCCATGGCGCCACCTATCGGGCTAACGCTCCGGTCACACGTCCCGCACACCACAGCAGCTGAGCGCGTTCGCCACGAAGCCGGAACGCAACCCAGGCCTCGTGCTGAGTCAGCTGAGGAGACGACCGAGGGCGCCGCCACGAACCCGGAACGCAACCCAGGCCTCGTGCCTGAAACTGCGCGCTCACACATGCCCCCGCGCCACCCTGCACACAACACCCCGCCCCGCAGCACTCGCTCCACGCCCGCCATTCGGCGTGCGCATACGACGGGGCCCGCACCCCAGGAAGAATCCTGTCGGTGCGGGCCCTGATCGTTGGGTGAGCGGGGACTCACTTCTTGGTGGAGGGCGACGGGCTGGGCGTCGGAGATGCGGAACCCTTGGAAACCTTGAGCTTCACGGTCGAGTTCTTGTCCACCTTGGAGCCTTCGCCCGGTTCGACGGCGGTGACCTGGCCGCTGGGCTGGCTGCCGCTGACTTCCTCGACGGTCACGTTCAGGCCCAGGGCCTTGAGCTGAGCCTCGGCGTCCTCGCGGCTGATGCCGACGACGGTGGGGATCTCAACCTGGGCGGCCTTGCCGGTCGAGATGGACACGGCGATCGTGGTGCCCTTCTTGACCTTGGAGCCGGTCTCGGGATCCTGGGAGACGATGCGGTCCTTATCCTTGTCGGAGTCGACGGTCGTGACGTTACCGAGTTCCAGGCCGACGGCCTTCAGGGCGCTGCGCGCCTGGTCCTGGCTCATGCCCACCAGGTCGGGGACCTCGACCTGGTCGGAGCCGGAGGACAGGTACGCGGTGATCGTCTGGCCGGCCTTGACCTTGGAGCCGGGCGAGGGGTTGGTCTGGGCGACCTTACCCTCGGCGACGGTGTCGGAGGCGACCTTGCTGGAGTTGACCTCCCACTTCAGGCCCAAGGCCTCGACAGCCTGACGGGCATCGTCGGGGCTCATGCCGACCAGGTTGTCGGGCAGGGTGACCGAGTCGGGGCCCGAGGAAATCGTGACGCGCACGGTCGAGCCCTTCTCAGCCTGGGCGCCGCCAGCGGGGTCGGTCGAGGCGACCGCGTCCTTGTCGACGGTGTCGGAGGCGACCTTCTCGGGGTTGAGTTCCCACTCGAGGCCGGCGGCCTCGATCTGGGACTTCGCATCCGCCTGGGACAGGCCGACGACGTTGGGTACGGAGACGGCCTCCGGCGTCGCGGCGCTGCGGCTCAGAGCCCACACGCTGCCGCCGATGAGGAGAAGTGCGATGACGACGAGCGTCATGATGATCGCGGTGCGGCGCTTGCGGGCCGCCGCTGCCTTGCTGGCGGCGTCCCCGTCGGAGCCGACCGCGGGCAGCGACGTCGAGGTCGAGGAGACCCGTGCTGCGGGCGCGCTCACCGTTGAGGTGGCCGCGGGCACCGCAGCGCGCGCACCGACGAGGCCGGCGGAGGGCAGGACTTCCGTCGCCCACGAGTCGGCGGGCGGGGCGCCCACGTCCATGCCGCGTGCGACGCGCTGGAGGTCGGAGAGCATCTCGGCGGCGCTGCGGTAGCGGTCGTCGCGGTTCTTCGCCAGGGCCTTGAGCACAACGCGGTCCAGGGAATCCGGGATGTCGGAGAGGATCGACGAGGGCGTGGGCGGGATCTGCTCGACGTGCTGGTAGGCGACGGCCACCGCGGAATCGCCCTTGAAGGGAGGGCGGCCGGTCAGCAGCTCGAAGAGGACGACGCCGGTGGAGTACAGGTCGGAGCGCTCGTCAACGGTCTCGCCGCGCGCCTGCTCGGGGGAGAGGTACTGCGCTGTGCCGACGACCGCGTTGGTCTGCGTCATCGTCGCCTGCGAGTCGGTCAGGGCTCGGGCGATGCCGAAGTCCATGACCTTCACCTTGCCGTCCGAGGTCAGCATGATGTTGCCCGGCTTGATGTCGCGGTGCACCAGGTGGTTGGCGTGCGAGTACTGCAGGGCGGACAGGACGCCGGAGACGATCTCGATGGCCTCGTTGATCGGCACGGCCGTGCCGTCGGAGATGAGTTCCTTGACCGTGTGCCCCTCGACGTACTCCATGACGATGTACGGGATGGCAAGGGACCTGTTGGTCGCGTCCGACACGATCTCCTCGCCGGTGTCGTACACGGCGACGATGTTCGGGTGATTCAGCGACGCAGCGGACTGAGCCTCGCGGCGGAACCGTGCCTGGAAGATCGAGTCCAGCGCCAGGTCGCGTCGCAGCATCTTGATGGCGACGACGCGCGACAGGCGAGTGTCGAAGCCCAGGTGGACTTCGGCCATTCCGCCGCGCCCAATGAGCGAGCGGACCTCGTATCGGCCGGCTAGACGGTGGGCCATGGGCTGTGCCATGTCCTAACCTCCTCGGTAATGGTTGCCCCCGCGTTAGGTTGGATGAGGGAGCTCAGCATGGACTTGATCGTAAAGGCTGCGAGTAGGATCAGCGCACCCACGATGAGTGCGATGACCACTAGGCGAATAATTTTCTTAGACGCAGGCACTGGCGGGGCGACGACGCTGCGCGAGTACGCGGTCTTTGCTGCGGGTCGCTTGCGCTCGGCTGAGCGGGCGTCGAGCTCGTGCCACTGCGGGCCGCGCGAGGTCTTCTCGGGCCTCGGCTCGTAGACCGAGCGGCGCGGTCGTGTGGACGCCTTCTTATTGTTTTTCTTGCTCTTGCCGGGTTGCGGGACGGTCCCGTACACGCGTGGCGTGGAGCCGGTGTTCGTCGTTTTCTTCGACGAGGCCTTGGTGGCCTTGGGCCGATCCGAGCCTGCGTCGCTGGTGGGCTGGGGCACGCTCGTTGCGCCGGCGCGGGCCGACTTGCGCTGGGCCTGTTCGGCCTCGCGTCGCTGGCGGGCCTCACGGCGCTGGCGCGCTTCGCGTGCCTCGCGCAGTTCTCGTTGGCGGTCTTCCTCCTCGCGCGCGATCTGGGCGCGGCGCTGCTCTTCGGCGGCGTCCTCGGCCTGGCGGTGCTGTGCGCGCTGACGCAGGCGCTCGTTGAGGGCCGCGCGGCGTTCGGCGGTCTGGTCGACCGGTGCCGACGAGGCCGTGGCGGGCTTGGGGGCCGCAGGCTGAGCGGGAGCGGGTTTGGGTGCGGCCGGCTTTGTGGGCGCCGAGCCGGTGCGCGCCCTATCGGAGGACGCAGGGCTCGCCTGGTCCTGCGCCGATACGGGCTTGCCGTTCCTGCCGCGCTTCACAGGCTTGGTGGGCGCTGCTTCTTGCCGCGGGTCGATGGGGGTGACCGTTGAGGGTTCCTTGGCCTTCGGGGCGGAGGACTTGATGGGCCGGGGCACGGGCGGCTCGGGCATGGCGGGGCTTGGGGCAGCCGCGGGGGGCTTGGAGACCACGCGCGTGGGGATGGACGCCGAGATTGGACCCTGGGGAGCCGGGGGAACGGCCGCGTGGCGGCCCGTCGACGTCAGGGAGGGCTTCGAACCTGAGACCTGGGGCTGCTCGCCGGTGGTATCGGGGATGATGCGGCGCACCCGCGTGGGCGGGGAGAGCGGGTTGGGCGACGGCGGCGGCGCGGGCTCGTCGATGATGCGCGGGAGCACAGGGTGGCGCCCGGTGATCGGAATCATCGTGGAGGACGGGGCGATCGTGGTTGCCTCGTCAATGATGCGCGGGACGACCGCGTGGCGGCCCGTGACGGAGCGGACGCGGGGAACGAGGCCTGACGGGGGTTGGAGCATCTCGTCGGGCAGCGTGCGGCGGGTCAGGTGACGCACGGGGGCGAGGATCGGCACGGAGGGCTGCACGGGGGTGCGTGTCTCGGTGGCTTGCTGCGCGGCCTTGGGCAGCGGCAGTGGGCGAGGCGTCACGGAGATACCCATGGCCTTGGCGGCGCCGGCGATTTCGCGCACGGCGGCGGAGCCGGATTCGGGGCGCTTGGCCGGATCTTTCTCCAGCAGGTGCAAGATGACGTCGGCCAGCGGTTCCGGGACGAAGTCGGGGAGGGGCGGCACGGGGTCGTTGACGTGCGCGAACGCGATGTCGACCTGAGTTTCGCCCGTGAAGGGGCGCCGACCGGCGGCGGCCTCGTAGGCGATGACACCCAGCGCGTAGAGGTCGCCGATCGGCGTGGCCAGCTCGCCCATGGCCTGCTCGGGCGGCAGGTACTGGGCGGTACCCATGACCATGCCCGCGGCGGTGAGGTTCACCTGGTCCCTGGCGCGCGAGATGCCGAAGTCCGTCAGCTTCACCATGCCGTCAGGGCGAACAATAATGTTCGCGGGCTTGATGTCGCGGTGCACGACGCCCGCGCGCGCGGCAGCGCCCAGCGCCATCGCGACCTGAACGAGGATCGGCATGAGGTACTCGGGCTCGATGCGGGAACCGCCGCGCAGGTAGTCCGTCAGCGGGTAGCCGTCGACGAGCTCCATGATGATCCAGCCGATGCCGTCTTCCTCGCCCGAGTCCTGCGTGTTCGCGATATTCGGGTGGGAAATCGACATCGAGTTGCGCGCTTCGAGGCGCAGGCGCGACAGGGATAGCTCCTCGCCCGCCAGCTCGGGACGCAGGACCTTGGCGGCCACGATGTGGCCGCTGACGCGGTCACGGGCCTTCCAGACCTCACCCATGCCGCCCTGAGCGATCGGGGTGAGCAGGGTGTAGCGTCCACCGAGCACGCGCCCGGCGCCTGATGTCATCCGTGGAACACTCACTGGAGCCCCGCTTCCAGGACGGCCTTGGCGACCGGTCCGGCAACGTCACCGCCGTGCGGCGTGGGGTTCGTCTCATCGCCTTCGACGATGACGGCGAACGCGATCTGGGGGTTGTCCGCGGGCGCGAAGCCGATGGCCCACGCGTTGGCGCGGTCGCCGTCGCCGGTTTCGGCGGTGCCGGTCTTGGCAGCGACCGAGACGTTGGGCAGGGCCATCGGTGTTCCAGAGCCGTACGGTTGGGAGACGACCGCCTGCATCATGCCGGTGACCTTCGAGGCCGTGTCGGCGGAGATCGGTCGGCCGGCTTCCGTCGCCTTGGTCTTGCGGATGGTCTGGTTATCGGCGTCCACGATCTGCTTGATTAGGTAGGGACTCATCATCTGGCCGCCGTTGGCGATCGTCTGCGCGACCTGCGCCATCTGCATGGGCGTCGCCTGGACCGTGTACTGGCCGATGGAGCTCATGGCGAGCTGCGCGCTGTCCGCGTCCGAGGGGAACACGGAGGGGATGACCGTCAGCGGGATTTCCTGCTCGTGGCCAAAGCCGAAGCGCTTCGTCACGTCTGTGAGCTGCTGGGTGGTGAGCTTTTCGGAGGCAAGCACAAAGGTCGTGTTGCACGAGCGTGCAAAGGCCTCGGTGAGCGTCGGTTTGCCGTCGCCGCAGGTCGAGGATTCGATGTTGGAGACCTCGGTGTTCGTGCCGGGCAGGGTCGTCGACACGGGCGAGTCCATGCGGGTATCGGGATTGGCAATGCCGTTCTCGATGAGTGCGATCGCGGTGAGGACCTTGAACGTCGAGCCGGGCGCGTAGCGTTCCGAGATCGTGCGGTTGAGCATCGGGTTCTTCGGGTCGGCGTCCAGCGTCGCGTACGCGTCTTGCACCTCGCCGGCGTCACGGGAGGCCAGTGCGTTCGGATCGAAGGACGGCGACGAGTACAGGGCCAGGATTGCGCCGGTCTTGGCGTCCAGGGCCACAACGGCACCCTTGCGGTCGCCGAGCGCGGCGGCAGCTGCCTCTTGCATGGAGGCGCGCAGCGTCAGCTCGACGCCCCCGCCCTGGCGCTTTTCGCCCGTCAGGAGGTTGCGCAGGCGCTGTCCGAGCAGGGTCTGCGACTGGCCGTCCAGGACGTTCTCTTGGGCAGCTTCGATGCCGGTCGACCCGTAACCGACCGACGAGAAGTAGCCGGTGGCCGACACGTAGAGGGAGCCCTGGTCGTAGACGCGCGTGTAGTGGTTGTCGTCGTCGAGCTCAGACGAGGCGATGGCCGTCTTCTCCACGATGATGGGTCCGCGGTCGATCTCGGCCGCGTGCAGGTTGGTGCGCACGTTACGCGGGTCCGCGTTCAGAGAGGGCGCGGAAATGAACTGCGTGTTCGTCACCGCCAGGCCCAGCATGGCGAACATGATGAGGACGACGACGAAAATCTTGCGAATCTGTGCGTTCATGCCTACTCACTCACCCCCAGCGCCGCCTGGATTCCAGAGGTCCAGGGAGACTGGGTGGACGCCGGGCGGCGGGCAGCGTCGGACACGCGAATCAGCAGGGCGACGGTGATCCACGAGGACACCATCGAGGAGCCGCCGGCCGCGAGGAAGGGGGCGGTCAGGCCCGTCAGCGGGATGAGTCGCGTGAGGCCGCCGAGAACCACGAACAGCTGGATGGCCAGCGAGAAGCTCAAGCCGGTGGCCAGAAGCTTGCCGAAGCCGTCGCGCACCGTCAGGGCCGCGCGCAGGCCGCGCTGGACGAGAATCAGGTACAGGACCAGGATCGCGGCCATGCCGACCAGGCCCAGCTCCTCGGCCAGCGAGGACAGGATGAAGTCGGAGTTCGCCAGCGGAACCTGCTGCGGGTAGCCGCGGCCCCACCCGGTTCCCATGAGGCCGCCCGACGCCTGGCCGAAGATGCCCTGGACGAGCTGGTAGGAGGTGCCGTGGTAGTACTCGGGGTCGAGGGCGTACAGCCAGCCGTTGAAGCGCGTCTGCACGTGGGTGAAGAACTTGACGGCGAATGCGACGGCGGGCACGAACAGCATGAAGCCGATGAAGAGCCAGGACACGCGGTTGGTGGCCACGTACAGCATGGCGACGAACATGCCGAAGAAGAGCAGCGAGGTGCCCAGGTCGCGCTGCAGGACCAGGATGGCGATACCGATCAGCCACACGACCAGGATGGGGCCGAGGTCACGGGCGCGCGGCAGGCGCATGCCCAGGAACTTGCGGCCACCGATCGCCAGGTTGTCGCGGTTGGTGACCAGGTACCCGGCGAAGAAGATCGCCAGCGTGATTTTGACGAGCTCGCCGGGCTGAATCGAGATGGGGCCCAGGCGAATCCACACGCGCGCGCCGAAGGTTTCCTGGCCCAGGCCCGGGACCATCGGGAGGAGCAGCAGGAACAGCGAGAGAATGCCGAACGTGTAGGTGTAGCGGCGCAGCATACGGTGGTCGCGCAGCGAGATCAAGATAATGGCGGCAATGACGATCGCGACGCCCACGAAGAGCGCCTGGCGGAAGCCGACCACGTCCCCGACAGCGCCAGCCTCATACGCCAGGTCGAGGCGGTAGATCATCGCCAGGCCCAGGCCCGTGAGGGCCACCGCAATCGGGAGAATCACGGGATCCGCGTAGGGGGCCAGGAAGTGGATGCCGATTTCCCCGATGATGGCGAGCGCGACGAGCACGCCGATCTGCGGGAGCAGGTTCGCGGGGATCGTATCCGTGACGTTGAGCGAGGTCAGGACGTAGCCGGAAATGCCGACGGTCAGGGCCAGGGCCATGAGGCCCAGCTCAAGAAAACGGCGCGGCTTAGCCGGTGCGATCGAGACTGTTGCCATTAGGAGTCCTCTCCGCTTTGGACCCCGGATTGGCTCTGGCCGGATTGGAGGCCCGGCTGGTTGGTCTCGTGAGAGGGCGTGACGGAGGAACGCTTGAGGCCCTCGATGTATTCGTCGATCTCCTGGCGCGTGGAGCGTAGCACCGGCGTGTCGAGGCGCTGGCGGTCCACGGGGGACAGGTCGGACAGCGCGACGTCGGAGACCTCGATCGCGTGGGAGAGGCGCCAGGGGCCGATCGCCTGGGGGATGCCCTGGTAGATGACGACGTAGCCGTCCTGGCCTACCGCGTAGTACTGGGTCTGCGTCCACTTCCAGGACAGCCAGGAGGCGGCGACCACGAGCACGGTCACGAGAGACACGAAGATGGGTGTCCACCAGGAAGTGCGGGGCTTGAGTTCGACGGGCGCGTCATCGTCGTCGGTGCCGTGGCCCGAGGCCTTGGCTCCCAGGGCGGCAGCGCGCGCCGCCGCTCCTTCGCCGCCGCGCGATTTGGCGTTGCGGTCGATGGCCGCGGCGCCGACGATCTGCGGGGGCGCGGGCGGGTAGGTGCCGGCGGGGACGATGTCCGCGATGACGCACGTGATGTTGTCGGGTCCGCCGCCCAGGAGGGCAAGGCGGATGAGCTCTTCGGCGCACTCGCCCGGGTCCTTGAAGTCGGCCATGACCTGGCCGATGGTCTCGGGGGAGACGAGGCCGGACAGGCCGTCGGAGCACAGCATCCAGCGGTCGCCGACGACGGCCTCGCGGATCGTCTCGTCGGGGGCGACGTCGGCCTGCGCGTCGCCGAGGATCTTCAGGACGACGTTGCGGTTGGGGTGGTGTTCGGCCTCTTCGGGCGTGATCTGGCCGGTGTCGACCAGGTATTGCACGAAGGAGTGGTCGGTCGTGACCTGCGTGAGCGTGTCGCCGCGCAGGACGTAGGCGCGCGAGTCGCCGATGTGGACCATGGCCAGGCGGTTGCCGCTGCGCATGAGGGCGATGCAGGTGGTGCCCAGGCCTTCGAGGTCGCGGTCGCGGCTCGAGCGGTCGGTGAGTTCCTCGTGCGCGTCGAGGAGGGCCTCGCGCAGGAGGGGCAGCATCGAGTCAGCCGGGTGCGAGTCCGTATCGAGGGGCACGAGGTGGGCCAGGGCCACCGAGGAAGCGATGTCGCCGCCGGCAGGGCCACCCATGCCGTCGGCGAGGACCAGCAGGTTTGCGCCCGCGTAGCCGGAGTCCTGGTTGTTGGAGCGAACGAGGCCCACGTCGGAGCGGGCAGCGTAGTGGAATTGAACGGCTTTTCCTGGCATATCAACCCACCAATTCGAGAGTCGTCTGGCCGATACGGATGATGTCGCCAGTCTTGAGCTGGCGCGGTGCGCTCAATCGCTCGTCGTCGATGAACGTGCCGTTTCGGCTGGAGAGGTCTTCGATCCACCAGCCGTCGGCTTGCGGGGTGAGCGCGGCGTGGCGGCTGGAGGCGTACTCGTCTTCGAGCACGAGGGTGCATGCGGGGGATCGGCCGATGACGATGGGCGCTTCGCCGAGGGGCAGCATGGTACCCACGAGCGGCCCGCCGGTGACCAGGAGGTCCTTGGGGGCCAGGGGGTTGGAGGACGTGCGCTTCTTGTTCTTGCGCTTGGTACGCGAGGCCTTGCGGCGCGAAGCGGCCTTGTCGCGCCCCTTGCCGCGCGGGGTCACGACGGTGCCGAAGATGTCGCGTCGCAGCGTGTTGACGGCCGCGAGCACGAGGAGCCAGAGCAGCACCAGGAACCCGATGCGGAAAACGGTAAATGCGAGGTCTGTGGTCACTTCATTAAACTCCGCTCTGGTCTGGGTGCGTCCAGAAGAGGATCTTGGTACGTCCGATGACGATTTGATTGCCGTCGAGCAGGGTTGCTGCGTCGATGCGGTGGCCTTCGACGAAGGAGCCGTTGGTGGATCCCAGGTCGGTCGCGATGACCCCAGTGGGGGTGATGCGCAGTTCGAGGTGGCGGCGTGAGACGCCGGAGTCGTTGACGACGATGTCAGCTTCGGAGCCGCGCCCGATGACGGTGACGGGCTCGGTGAGGAGCCACTTGTCGCCGTCGACGTCGATGATGGGGTGTTCGGGGGATGCGGACGAGGCCGTGGCGGGGGCGGCGGGTCCGCGCCGGTTTTCGGCGTCGACCTTGAGGGTGCCGCTGGGTTCGGAGGCGTCGGCGATGAATTCGATGGTGACGGGGCCGAGGAGGGAGTAACCGTTGGAGGAGGCGTGTTCGGTGGCCTGTTGGGCGAATTCGTCGGCGAGGACGTCGAGGGATGCTTCGAGTGAGGTGAGGTCGGTGCGCGAGGCGTAGACGGTGAAGTGGTTGGCGGCGATGATGCGAGTTGCGGAGACTTCCTGGACGGATTCGTCCATGGCGCGGCGGATCGCCGTGGTGATGTCCACGGGCTTGATCCCCGACCGGAACACGCGCGAGAAGGCGCCGTTGACGCCTCTCTCGACGGCGCTCTCGAAGCGGTCGAAGATGCTCATAGTCGTGCTCTCCTCATTCCCCCGCGCTGTGTGCGCGACGTACGTTGTGTGTGGAAGCGAGGCCGCTTCCGGTCCCAGTTTAGCGGCGATAGTAAGCACCGGTGCCCCATCTGTCGGGATGTTCCCGATGTGGGGTGGCGCTGGTCGTCGCGTGCAATGCGCGTGATGGCGGGGAATATCGCGCCATGATGCGCCTGTGACAGCTGGTGCACATGTTACACGTGTGACTATAAGTGTGATGGAGCAAACAAAGTGAGAGGGGTGTTCTCTTGACGGCGCGTCTGGCGTTGACTGCTTGTCATCGGTGTTCGTTGATGTGCCAATCTGAGCCTGTGTGGAATTAACGCGGAATATAGACGTATGCTCGACGGTCATAAAAGCGCTGGTAAAACTCAAATATGATGATATCTGCCACAACTTACTCATTAATTGACGGGACTTGCTAGGGTGGCGTGGTAACTATTGCTAACTGGGGGAACTATGCACCATGACGAAGCTGTGAGCAGTGCTCGCCTGGCGGACACCGCTCCTCCGCGAGGGCGATACGCGCCCGAGGCCTCCCTCCGCACCCGCGGTCCGAGGCCTCGTCGTTTTCTCACTCGCGCCCTGATCGCCGGGGCGCTCGCCGCCGCCTCGGCACTGCCCGCGCTCACCTCCGCGGTCGAGCCCGCCCACGCCGAGGCTCCCCTCGAGACGCCCGGCGTGACCACGACCTCGTTTAATCGCGCTGAGGGGCGTATCGGCGCCACCGTCATCAACAACATTGAAGGAGATCGCACAACCTTCGTGTCCGACAACGGCTACTTCGGTGTTGTGCGCGGCCAGTCGCGCTACAACTCGAGCGACCCGAACCAGTCGTCGATCAAGCACACCAGCGGCACTCAGGTTCAGCCGTGGCTGAAAGCATCCGTGGCTGAGAGTGGGGACTACTGGTCGTATATTGCCCGTGGCGAGGCCTACGATTACTTCCGTTACGGCAGGAGCTATCGGGGTGAGTATGACCCCAGCCGGATCTCTGCCTCCACGACGAGCGCCCTGGGCTACAAGCCCAACGATCCCGGAACGGTGACGCTGGGCGAGCCCTTCCTGATCGGGGCCGTGCGACACAACAACTTCCCCATCTTCACGAAGCAGGAGTGGGTGCACTCCTCCTTCGATATTCGCATCGGAGACCTGGAGGAGTCCTTCCCCTTCGACCAGAAGGAAACCGACAACGACACGGAGACGACCGCGGTGCCCCGCGCCGGTGGTGCCTACGAGGAAACGACGTCCGTTCGTAACGGCTATGGCTGCTACCCCGGAGCTCCCTACAAGGCTCGCAAGCGCGGAGATAAGAGTAGGTGGTACTGCCATCGTCACGTCGGCGAGGGCAAGGGGAGTGTGGACATCTACAAGAAATCTGACGATCCCAACGATCGAAAGCCGTATCCCGACAGCAAGGGCGAGCCGGGCCAGACCCCCTTCTCTGACGACATCCTGACGATCCGTAAGACCACGTCTGAGAAGACCGTCATGATCAACGGGATGCCGCATCGCCTCTTCATCTACGGCTTCGTGCCCAACGCGGACGGCAACTGCCCCGCCGCGCCCCCGGCGGGCGTGGAGCCGGTGTCGACGTTTACGACGAAGGAAAACACCTCCTCTTTCGGCTGTATGTATGGCTACTTCCAGCAGGAACGCTACGTGCGCGTCGCCAAGGCGATCACCGAGGACTCCGAGGGCGTGGGCGGCACGATCCCGCCCTTCACCTTCACGACGCGGGCTGTCGATGGCTGGGTCGGCATGGCCGGAACCCCGGACACGACGCTCGTGGCCGCCGACGGCTTCGTGGAGGCGGGCTCCTTCTCGGACGCGCAGCTGACCCCCACCGGCTACGGCGCTGGCGGCACCGCGACCTCGTCCTACAAGGCCTTCATTCCGGGTCAGTCGAGGTTCGTCATCGCCGAGACCGGCCCCGTCCTGCCCGGGTTCTCCCCGAAGCCCGGCTACTTCGGCCCCACCTGGGAAACCAGCGAGCTGGAGGGGAGCCCCGTGTGGGCCATGACCGACGTGACCTGCCTGAACGGCGTCGGCGAGCGCGTGAACGTCACGCGCGACGCGACCACCGGCGGCGTGGACTTCTCGGAGGTTGCCCCGGCCTCGTCCGCCGCGGCACTGCCGATCACGTGTACCTTCACGAACCAAAAGCAGTCGCCGAACCTGCGCCTCGACAAGAGCCTCGATGCTGTTGAGGGCGGGACGACCAACACGATCACCGTCACCTATCGCATCACTGCGACCAACGACGGCAACGTCAAGGGGTCCACCGGGCGCGTCGTGGACCGTCCCGACTTCGCGCCGGGACTGACCGTGCAATCCGCGCGCATCACGACCGAACCTGAGAATATCGACCAGGTCCCTGCGCTGCCCGCAACCGAAAACTACGTCCTGACCGAGGGGACCGACATCGAGCCGGGCGCCTCCGTTACGTGGTTCATTCGCTTCACCGTCTCGCGCGACACGAGCGCCGAGGGGTACAGGGAGACCCTGCTCGAGTGTCGCACCGAGAATGAGCGCCTCGTTCCGGGTTACGGCCTCTACAACGAGGTCGCCGGACCCAAGGATCACGACGGCAGCGCCAACAACGAGGCCTGTGCGCCCGCTCGCCCGCGCTCGATCCGCATCGAGAAGGCCGGAACCCAGCCCGTGGGCACGCCCAACGATGACGGCACCTACCCGCTCGACGGCGCTGCTTTCGCGATCTACGACAACGCGGAGCTCAGCGGAACCCCGGTCAGCGTACTTGATGGTGGATCCAGCTTCGTGGTCTCGTCCCTGGAGAAGGGCGTCACCTACTGGCTCGTCGAGACCCGCGCGCCGGCGGGCCACGTCCTGCTGCCGCGCCCCGTTCCCTTCCATATCGAGGTTGGGACCGATGACGCGCGTTCGACCGTCGTCGTGGCCGACTATGGACCGGACCAAGGCTTCACCTCCGTGCGAGTCCTGCCCGCCGACGCCGACGCGCGCGGCGACGCCGCCCTGCCGGGCATTCGTGTCGTCGATACGCAGGTCGGCACCCTGCCCAAGGCCGGCGCCGCCGGGGTGTATCCCTACCTCGCTGTGGCCGCGTGCCTGC
>ERZ1674163.280-NODE-280-length-13562-cov-12.210113_pt1 | contig 13562 bp, 10 predicted proteins | sample MGYA00581294_ERZ1674163 | MGnify/ENA primary metagenome ERZ1674163 (study PRJEB41354, sample SAMEA4873312) | human saliva metagenome | biome: human-associated habitat [ENVO:00009003]; feature: mouth environment [ENVO:08000002]; material: saliva material...
ACGAGGAGCAGTACACGGAGGACCTGTACGATCCGCTGGGCCTGACCGAGGACGTGAAGAAGTTCCTGCGGTACAACGCGAATAAGGCGCTCATGAACCTGGGGTATGAGGCCTTGTTCCCGCACGACGCGACTGACGTGAACCCGGCTATTCTGGCGGCCTTGAGTCCGAACGCGGATGAGAACCATGATTTCTTCTCCGGTTCCGGCTCGTCCTACGTGATGGGCGAGGTCGTGGACACGGAGGACGAGGACTGGGATTTCTGATCCGATCGGGCATCTGATCGCCGGTGGTGCGGCCCGGGCGCGGTTCGCGGGGGTCTCGCTCGTGATGTCGGCGCGGGCTGCTCAGTATCCGCGGTACGTGGGTGGCGCCGTCGTGGCGCTTGCAGTCTGATCGTGCTTGCCTGTCGTCACCAGACGACATTCTTAGACTTTGTATCCTCCACCACACTTAATATCACACGCGCAACATCTACATCAGTCGCCACAGACGCATCATGACGCGGTATTCCCCGTCATGACGCGCCTTGCCAGCGAGCACAATCACCTCCCGACAACACGAACATCACGACTGATGGGTTACCCACACTAATTATCGCGGCTAAACTGGGAACGGAAGCAGCCTCGCTTCCACACACAACGTACGTCGCGCACATCGCGCGGGGGAATGAGGAGAACACGACTATGAGTATCTTCGACCGCTTCGAGAGCGCCGTCGAGCGAGGCGTCAACGGCGCCTTCTCACGCGTGTTCCGGTCGGGGATCAAGCCCGTGGACATCACCACGGCGATCCGCCGCGCCATGGACGAATCCGTCCAAGAAGTCTCCGCCTCACGCATCATCGCCGCGAACCACTTCACCGTCTACGCCTCGCGCACAGACCTCACCTCCCTCGAGGCATCCCTCGACGTCCTCGCCGACGAATTCGCCCAGCAGGCCACCGAACACGCCGCCTCCAACGGCTACTCCCTCCTCGGACCCGTCACCATCGAGTTCATCGCCGACGCCTCCGAACCCAGCGGCACCCTGAAGGTCGACGCCGAAAACCGCCGAGGACCCGCCGCCCCCGCCACGGCCTCGTCCGCATCCCCCGAACACCCGATCATCGACGTCGACGGCGAAAAGTGGCTCCTCACAGAACCCGTCACCGTCATCGGACGAGGCTCCGAAGCCGACATCGTCGTCAACGACTCCGGCGTCTCACGCCGCCACCTCGAACTACGCATCACACCCACCGGAGTGATCGCCACCGACCTGGGTTCCACCAACGGGACCTTCGTTGAAGGCCACCGGATCGACGCAGCGACCCTGCTCGACGGCAACCAGATCGTCATCGGACGTACCAAGATCCTCTTCTGGACACACCCAGACCAGAGCGGAGTTTAATGAAGTGACCACTGACCTCGCATTTACCGTCTTCCGCATCGGGTTCCTGGTGCTGCTCTGGCTCCTCGTGCTCGCCGCCGTCAACACGCTGCGACGCGACATCTTCGGCACCGTCGTCACCCCGCGCGGCAAGGGACGCGACAAGGCCGCTTCGCGCCGCAAAGCCTCGCGCAACAAGCGCAAGGACAAGAAGCGCACCTCCACCAACCCGCTGGCCCCCAAGGACCTCCTGGTCACCGGCGGGCCGCTCGTGGGCACCATGCTGCCCCTCGGCGAAGCCCCCATCGTCATCGGCCGCTCCCCAGCGTGCACCCTCGTCCTCGAAGACGAATACGCCTCCAGCCGCCACGCAGCCCTCACCCCCCAGTCCGACGGCTGGTGGATCGAAGACCTCTCCAGCCGAAACGGCACCTTCATTGACGACGAACGCCTGAGCCAACCCCGCCAGCTCAAGATCGGCGACGTCATCCGCATCGGCCAGACCACGCTCGAATTGGTGGGTTGACATGTCAGCAAAAGCCGTCCAATTCCACTACGCCGCCCGCTCCGACGTGGGCCTCGTGCGCTCCAACAACCAGGACTCCGGCTACGCCGGCGCTAACCTCCTGATCCTCGCCGACGGCATGGGCGGACCAGCCGGCGGCGACATCGCGTCCTCGGTAGCCCTGGCGCACCTGGTACCCCTCGACACGGACTCACACCCCGCAGACTCGATGCTGCCCCTCCTGCGAGAGGCACTCCTCGACGCACACGAGGAACTCACCGACCGCTCCAGCCGCGACCGCGACCTCGAAGGCCTAGGCACCACCTGCATCGCCCTCATGCGCTCCGGCAACCGCCTGGCCATGGTCCACATCGGCGACTCGCGCGCCTACGTGCTGCGCGGCGACACGCTCACGCAGGTCACGACCGACCACTCCTTCGTGCAATACCTGGTCGACACCGGCCAGATCACGCCCGAAGAGGCCGAACACCACCCCAACCGCAACGTCGTCCTGAAGATCCTCGGCGACGCGCAGGCCGACGTCGCCCCCGACGAGACGATCCGCGAGGCCGTCGTCGGCGACCGCTGGATGCTGTGCTCCGACGGCCTGTCCGGCCTCGTCTCCCCCGAGACCATCGGCCAGGTCATGGCCGACTTCAAGGACCCGGGCGAGTGCGCCGAAGAGCTCATCCGCCTTGCCCTCCTGGGCGGCGGACCCGACAACATCACGTGCGTCATCGCGGACATCGTCCCCGCCGGCACCTACCCGCCCGCGCCCCCGCAGATCGTCGGCGCCGCAGCCATCGACCGCAACGCCAAGTCACGCGGAGGCGAAGGGGCGGCAGCCCGCGCGGCCGCTCTGGGAGCAAAGGCCTCGGGCGGTGTGACTGACGACGGCGACGCCCCCCTCGAACTCAAACCACATTCCTCTTGGTGGACGCCCATATTCGTCTCCCTCGTCACCGTCCTGGTGATCGCCGCCTCCTGGATGTCGTGGAAATGGACGCAGACCCAGTACTACGTGATAGGCCAGGACGGCTACGTCGTCATCTACCAGGGCATCCCCCAGTCGATCGGCCCGTGGAAACTCTCCCATGCGATCGAGGTCTCCGACGTCGCACTGTCCGACCTGCCCCCCGTCGACCAGCAGCGCCTCGAAACCCCGGTCCTGCGCTCCACGCGCGCGGACATCGACGCCTACATCGCGGGTCTGAAGCGCTCCGCGGTGACGCCAGCGCCTACGCACGAACAGTCCGGCGCCCAGAACCCCCAGTCGGGTGAGGGGCAATCGGGCGCACAGAGCGGAGGCAACTCCTGATGGCAACCGTCTCGATCGCCCCCGCCCGTCCGCGCCGTTTCCTTGAGCTGGGCCTCATGGTGCTGGCCCTCGCGGTCGGCATTTCCGGCTACGTGCTCACCTCCCTGAACTACACGGGCGCGGTTCCCGCGAACCTACTGCCACAGGTCGGCGTGCTCGTCGCGCTCGCCATCATCGGCGAGATCGGCGTTCATTTCCTGGCCCCCTACGCGGACCCCGTGATCCTGCCGGTCGCGGTAGCTCTCACGGGGTTGGGTCTGGCGATGATCTATCGCCTCGACCTGTCGTACGCGCGCAGGGACGAGGCCGTGGTTGGTTTCCGGCAGGCGTTGTTCGTGGGCATCGCGATCGTCATCGCGGCCGTCATTTTGGTGATGCTGCGCGACCACCGGATGGCGCGCCACTACACCTACACCTTCGGCGTGCTCTCTCTTCTCCTGCTGCTGCTCCCCATGATCCCCGGCCTCGGCCAGGAGACTTACGGCGCGCGCGTGTGGATTCACCTGGGACCCGTCTCGATTCAGCCGGGCGAGCTAGTGAAGATCACGCTGGCCATCTTCTTTGCGGGCTACCTGGTGACGAACCGCGACAACCTGGCCATCGGAGGACGCAAGTTCCTGGGCATGCGCCTGCCGCGCGGACGCGACCTCGGCCCGATCATGGTGGTGTGGATGATCGGCATCGCCATCCTCGTGCTCCAGCGCGACCTGGGAACCTCCCTGCTGTTCTTCGGCCTGTTCGTCGCCATGCTGTATGTGGCCACGAACCGAGTGTCCTGGCTCGTCATCGGTTTTACGTTGTTCGTGCCCGCCGTGGCCATCGCTGTTCACTCGTTCAGCCACGTCCAGACACGCTTCAACATCTGGCTGCGCGCCCTGGATCCCGACGTCTACGAGAACGGCTCCTACCAGCTCGTGCAGGGCCTCTTCGGCCAGGCGTCCGGCGGCCTCATGGGCACCGGGTGGGGCCGCGGATACCCACAGCTTGTCCCGCTGGCTAACTCAGATTTCATCCTCTCGTCTTTCGCCGAAGAGCTGGGCCTGACGGGCATGGCTGCGATTCTCGTCCTGTACCTGATCCTCATCCAGCGTGGGCTGCGTGCCGCCTTGACGGTACGCGACGGCTTCGGCAAGCTCCTGGCGACCGGCCTGAGCTTTTCGCTGGCGATTCAGCTGTTCGTGGTTCTTGGTGGCATCACGCGCATCATCCCGCTGACCGGCCTGACGGCACCGTTCCTGGCCGCTGGTGGTTCCTCGATGGTCTCGTCGTGGATCACCGTTGCCCTGCTGATCCGTGTCTCCGACGCCGCGCGTCGTCCCGCTTCGACGCCGGCTCCGTGGAACTCGGGAATCCAGCCGGCCGTAGGAGTGGGTGAGTAGCGCGTGAACGCACAGATCCGCAAGATTTTCGTCATTGTCCTGCTGATGTTTGCCATGCTCGGCCTGGGCATCACGAACACGCAGTTCATTTCTGCTTCCTCGCTCAATGAGGATCCGCGCAACCAGCGGACGATCCTGCACGCGGCCGAAACCGACCGCGGACCCATCATCGTAGACAAGACTGCGATCGCCTCCTCCGAGCTCGAAGACGGCTCGAAGCGCTACACGCGCTCCTACACCGATGGTCCGCTCTACGCGTCAGTCACGGGCTATTTCTCCTCCGTGGGCAGCGCGTCCACGGGCATCGAAGCAGCCGAGGAGGACGTCCTCGATGGACAGTCACAGACCCTTCTTGGTCAGCGCCTGCGCAACCTCCTGACCGGCCAGAATCGTCAGGGTGGCGGCGTCGAACTGACGTTGAACTCCTCCATGCAAAAGGCTGCAGCCGACGCTCTTGGCGATCGAAAGGGTGCCGTCGTGGCCCTGGACGCTACGACCGGAGCGGTCCTGGCGATGTATTCTTCGCCCACCTACGACCCGAACCAGCTGGCCTCCTCGGACGCCACCGAGGTGTCTGCCGCGTTCGCGTCCCTGTCGAACGACGCCGATAGCCCGCTCGTCAACCGCGCGATCGGCGCACGCTACGCGCCCGGCTCCACCTTCAAGGTTCTCACCACGATCGCGCTCATCGAAAACGGCGTCGCCACGCCCGAGACACGCATGCCGTCGCCGGTGTCTGCGACCCTGCCGAACACCGCCACTAACGTCTCCAACATCGAGTCCTCCACCTGCGGCGACGGCAACCCGACGCTGACCGAAGCCTTCGCCCGCTCATGTAACACGACCTTCGTGCTGGCCTCCGAGCAGCTGACCAACCAGCAGCTCACGGACGTGACCAACCGATTCGGATTCGGGCGCGAATCGCAGATCCCGCTGAACGTCACGCCCTCGGTGTTCCCCTCCGATACGGATGCCGCCCAGCTCGCCATGAGCGCAATCGGCCAGTACACGGTCCAGACCACGCCCCTCCAGATGGCACAGGTCGCGCAGACGGTTGCCAACGGCGGCCAGATGATGGCCCCGTATCTGATCCAGTCAATCGTCGACGCCGACAACCAGGTCGTGCGTACAACCAGTCCGACGGACGCAGGACGACCGATTTCTTCTGACACTGCCTCCCAGCTATCAACCATGATGCAGGCCGTCGTCTCTTCGCCCTACGGTACAGGCACCACGATGGCGCTGCCCAACGTCGCAGTCGCCGCAAAGACCGGCACCGCGGAGACCGGCAAGGGCGACCGCGCGAACGCGTGGGCCATCGGCTTCGCACCCGCGGACAAGCCCCAGATCGCCTTCGCCGTCCTCGTCGAGGGCGACGACGCTGACCCCACGCCGCACGGCGGTGACGTCGCCGGACCGATCGCGCGAGCGGTCCTGGAAGCGGGGCTGAAGTGAGTGTCCAACGAATGACCTCCGGGGCCGGGCGCGTACTCGGTGGCCGCTACACGCTCCTCACTCCCATCGCCCAGGGCGGCATGGGCGAAGTGTGGAAGGCGCGCGACCGCGTCAGCGGCCATATCGTCGCCGCGAAGGTCCTACGCCCGGAGCTTGCAGGCGAGGAGCTCTCGCTCTCCCGCCTGCGCTTGGAAGCCCGCAACTCGATGTCTATCTCTCATCCGAACATTGCGAACACGCAGGACTCGGGTCAAGAAGACGGCATCGGCTGGATCATTATGGAGCTTGTCGACGGTTACCCTCTGACGGACTACCTGCGGGGCGGCTCGCGCATTGAACCTGAATACCTGATGCCCATCCTCATCCAGGTTGCGATGGCCCTCGGCGCAGCAGCCCGGGCCGGTGTCGTGCACCGCGACATCAAGCCCGCGAACATCCTCGTCCGGCCCGACGGCATGGTGAAGCTGACCGATTTTGGTATTTCCCGCGCGAGAGACCAGGTTAATCTGACCGCCGCCGGCATGGTCATGGGCACCGCCCAGTACCTGCCGCCCGAACAGGCCATGGGCGAGATCGCGACGCCGACCGGTGACCTCTACGCCCTCGGCGTCATCGCCTACGAGGCCGCGGCCGGTCGCCGCCCTTTCACGGGCGAAACCCAGGTCGACATTGCGTTCGCGCACGTCAACGACCCTGTTCCACCCCTGCCGGACTTCGTCCCCGAGCCGCTCGCTGACGTCATCTTGCACCTCCTGGAAAAGGATCCCGCCAAACGCCCCGAATCCGGTTCCGCCGCCGTCCGTGAGATCGCCGCAGCCGCCAAGGCGATGGGCATCTCCGTCACGCCCCGCCCGCTGCCGCTACCCAAGGCCGCGCAGCGTCCCACCGAAGTGCGCACCCCCGTCCAGCCTTCCGTGCCAATCCTCGCCCCCGTGCGTCACCTCACACGCCGCACACTTCCCGACGAGATGCTCCAGCCCCCGTCGGGCCTGAACCCCCGCGTCCGCTCGGTCACGGGTCGCCACGCGGTCGTCCCGCGCATCATCGACGAGGCAACGACGATCGCCCCGTCGTCCTCGATGATTCCAATCACGGGTCGCCACGTGACCGTTCCGCGCATCATCGACGAGGCTCCCCCGCCGCCGGTCGCTCCGCCGCCGGTCGCTCCGCCGCCGGTCGCTCCGCCGCCGGTCGCACGCCCCGTCTCCGCGCCCATCAGGACTCGCCGCCAACGCCCAGACGCGACGGGCGAGCAGGCTCCTGTCGTGGGGTCCACGCGCTCACTGACCTCGACGGGACGTCACGCGGCCGTGCCTCCGGCCCCGCAACGACCGACGTCGACGTCAACCCCCTCCCGAGCGGACTCCACGCCCGCCGCGGCGCCCGTCGTCACCGAATCGCCCGCCCCCCGTCGCCCGGCACCCGCGCGCCAACAAGCGTCGCCCGCGAACGCGGTGCCCGCGCCCGCCCAACCGGCTCGACCTGCCGCCCAGGCCGCGCCAGCGACACCCGTCGAACGCCCCCAGGCGATGGTCCCCGCTCAGGCAACCACGGCCTCGTCAGGAACAGACACGATCCCGACGCCGCCCACGACGACCGGCACCCAGACCCCGATCGACCGGCGCGCAGCCCTGAACGAACGCCTCCGCCAACGCGCCGCGAACCGCCAGGCTGAGGATGCCGCAGAAGAACAGCGCCGCGCACAGGTTGCCCGCGAAGAGCAGGAGCGTCAGCGCGAACTGCGCGAAGCACGCGAGGCCCGCCAGCGCAAAGAAGCACGCCAACGCCACAACGCAGAGCAGGCCTACCGCCACGCCTCACACGCCCCCGTCCCTCAGCCCACCCGCGACACGCAGGAGAACGCCGCCAAGGACACCACGGCCTCGTCTCAGACCTCGACGAGCACAGGATCCACGCCTCGCGTTTTGGGGACGGTTCCCCAGCCGCGCGCGAAAAAGAAGTCCTCCACGGCTTCCACGCGCCCACGCCGCTCCGTCTATGAACCGCGTTCAGAAAAGAAGACGCGCCGCCCAAAGTGGCACGAACTGGATGCGCGCTCTGCAGAGCAGAAACGACCGGCGGCAAAAACCGCATACTCGCGCAGTGTCGTCGCCCCGCCAGTCCCAACAGTTAAGAAAGTAATCCGCTGGGTGGTCGTCACACTCATCGTGATTGCGTTGATTGCACTCGCAGCCGTTACGATCAGACACATGCTGAGCTCCCTCATCCAATCAAACGCGGGAGCAACCATCACCGAGGAGGTTAGGACATGGCACAGCCCATGGCCCACCGTCTAGCTGGCCGATACGAGGTCCGCTCGCTCATCGGGCGAGGCGGAATGGCCGAAGTCCACCTGGGCTTCGACACTCGCCTGTCGCGCGTCGTCGCCATCAAGATGCTGCGACGCGACCTGGCGCTGGACTCGATCTTCCAGGCACGGTTCCGCCGCGAAGCTCAGTCGGCTGCGTCACTGAATCACCCGAACATCGTCGCCGTGTACGACACCGGCGAGGAAATCATCGAGGATGCGAACAACCGGTCCATCGCCGTGCCCTACATCGTCATGGAGTACGTTGAGGGACACACCGTCAAGGACCTCATCTCCGACGGCACAGCCGTGCCGATCAACGAAGCCATCGAAATCGTCTCCGGTGTCCTGTCCGCCCTGCAGTACTCGCACGCCAACCACCTGGTGCACCGCGACATCAAGCCCGGCAACATCATGCTGACCTCGGAGGGCAAGGTCAAAGTCATGGACTTCGGCATCGCCCGAGCCTTGACCGATTCACAGGCCACGATGACACAGACCAACGCTGTCGTCGGCACCGCACAGTACCTGTCCCCCGAGCAGGCACGCGGCGAGACCGTGGATGAGCGCTCCGACCTGTACTCCACCGGCGTCGTCCTCTTCGAGCTACTCACGGGCCGCCCGCCCTTCAAGGGCGACTCCGCGGTCGCCGTCGCCTACCAGCACGTTGAGCAGATCCCGCCCACGCCCTCGTCGATTCTTTCCGACATCCCGGACTCGCTCGACCGCGTCGTCCTGAAAGCCCTGGCGAAGAACCGCGACGACCGCTACCCGAGCGCCGCCGCCATGCTCGCCGACCTGCAGCGCGTCGCACGCGGCCTGGATGTGGGCGCGCCGCCCGCCGACTCGTGGGCGACTGAGGTCTTGCCCTCCGCCGGCGCCGCGCGCACCGCCGCCACTGCCCCGCTGGCCGCGGTTCACGCCCCGGTGGGCACCCCCACCCACTCGGGCGTAGCGGCGACTTCCACGTCCCTTCCCGCAGTCGCAACCGAGGATGAGGCGGCACACGAGGCCACCAAGGCCCGTAAGCGCCGCACCGCGATCATCGCGTCGCTCGTCCTCATCGCGCTCCTCCTCATCGGCGGCAGCGTGTGGGCGCTCACGCGCGGCGCAGGGACGACGGCGACCGTGGCCGTCCCGAACGTCGTCGGCCTCTCCCAGGCGGATGCAAAGTCTCAGATTGAGGCCGCGGGCTTCACGTGGGAGCTCAACCCCGACAAGGTCGCCTCCGACACTGTCGACGCTGGTTCCGTGGCCTCGACAGATCCCGCCGGCGGCACCCAGGCGGAGAAGGGCGCGACCGTACGCGTCACGATCTCCTCCGGCCCAGACTCGGTTACTCTGCCCGATAACCTGGTCGGCATGAGTCCGGACGACGCGCGTAAGGCCGTCGAAGCGCTGGGCCTGAAGTGGGAGGTCAACTCCAGTAAGGTCGCCTCCGACACGGTTCCCGAAGGCAAGGTCGCGCAGACCAACCCCTCCCCCGGTTCGAAGGTCAAGGCAGGCCAGACGATCACCGCGTACCTGTCCTCCGGCTCCGACCAGGTTGAAGTTCCCGACCTTGAAGGCATGAGCCAGGATCAGGCTCGTAGCGCCCTGAAGGCCGTCGGCCTGGAACTCGGCAACGTCACGAGCGTCGATTCGGACAAGGATAAGGATCGCATCGTCTCCCAGGATCCGGCGACGGGTACGAAAGTCAAGAAGGGCACGACCATCGCCGTGTCCGTGTCCAACGGCAAGAACGGCCAGGTGGAGATCCCCTCCATTGTTGGCATCGGTCGCGACGACGCTGAAGCGCAGCTGAAGGCCCTGGGTCTCAACGTCACTGTCGAGGAAGTTGCGGACTCCCAGCCAGCTGGACAGGTCCTTTCCGTCGAGCCCGGCGAAGGCTCGAAGGTGGACAAGAATTCGACCGTGAAGCTCAAGGTGTCTAAGGGTTCGCAGGGCGCAAGCCCCAGTCCTTCCCCCACGAAGAGCAACTAATGACGTGTGCCGCAGCGGCACACGCGCCCCGCTGCGGCACACGCGCATCGAGGCCCGCACTCACAGGAACCCTCCTGAGGTGCGGGCCTCGTCGTATGCGGGTCGCGTCGTGTGCGGTGCGGTGTGCGGTGCGGTGTGCGGTGCGGTGTGCGGTGCGGTGTGCGGTAGGGTGCGGTGAGCCGCGCGCGCTTACTCGGCGGTGAGCTCGGGCGTGCGTGGGCGGCCTCGACAACGCACGGCTACCAGGGACCGGTGCACCCGCCTCTTCACGGTGGAAGCATGTCTTCCACAACGCACGCCTGCCAGATAACCAGCTCTGTGGGCAGGTGCTGTGCTGCGACGCGACGCGGGCTTCACTGCATGCGGGCGCGGCCAACACACGCGGCGGGAAAACAAGCCCCTGACGCGGATAGGTTGTGACGATGTGGATAGGTTATTGACATCCGGATAGGTTAATAAGCTATCCACATACGCGTAACCTATCCGGATGCTCGTAACCTATCCGCATGCACGCGCCCACAAGCACACCTGCGGCACGATAGCTGCCACGCGGACTGCAGAACCTACAGCTTGAAGCGCTCCGCGACGACGGGCTTGAGGGACACGGCACGCTCGCGCGCGTCGGCATCACCGCAGGCGGCCAGCCAGTTGGCGAACATGAGGTGCCCGGACTGGGTCATGACGGACTCGGGGTGGAACTGGACGCCTTCAAGGGGCAGGGAGCGGTGGCGCACACCCATGATGATGCCGGACTCGGTAGCCGCGGAAACCTCGAGCTCGTCGGGCATGGTCGCGGGGTCGATCGTGAGGGAGTGGTAGCGGGTGACGGTCAGCGGCGAGGGCACGCCCTCGAACACGCCGCGCCCGTCGTGCGTGATGACGGAGGTCTTGCCGTGCATGAGCTCGGGTGCGTGCCCGACGGTCGCGCCGAAGAGCTCGCCGAGGGCCTGGTGGCCCAGGCACACGCCCAGCATCGGGATCTCACGCTCAGCGCAGTCGGCGATGGTCTGCAGGGAGGCGCCGGCGCTCTTGGGGTCGCCGGGTCCGGGGGAGATGAGGACGCCGTCGTAGTCGGCCTCGAACCACGCGGGATCCACGACGTCGTTGCGCACGACGTCCACGACGGCGCCCAGGTGGCGCAGGTAGCCCACGATCGTGAAGACGAACGAGTCGTAGTTGTCGACGCAGAGGATTCGTGCCATTGCCGGTCCTTTCATGTACGAGGCCGTGGCCCCTTCTCCGGCCTCCATCGTAGGGCGCTCCCCCAGCGGGCGCGCGGGCGCTGTCCGACTAACGGGCGGTGCGGCGCACCAAGCATTCACGCCGAGAGCTGCGGCACGGAGAGCGGCGAAGTGCTCACGAAAGACATGCGGAGACGATCCCGCACACGCGGGTTGGGCGGGCTGCGCAGCCGTCAGCCACGGTTCACGCCCCCACGCCCGTGGATACGGCACGAGGCCGGGGTGGCCCCGGCCTCGTCCCTTCCCAGGGTGAGCGGTTCAGGCGCCGCCGACGGAGGACTGTCCCAGCTCCAGGTAGGACTGGACCCAGGGGTACACCCAGGTGAACAGGGCGGCGACGGCCGCGCCGATGAGAACCAGGGATTCGATGATTTTGAACCAGGTGGGGCCGGGCAGGTGGCGGAAGATCCATGCGTACATGTGGGGTCCTTCAGTTCGTGGGTTCGTCGACGAGTTCGGCGGGCACGCCCGTGTCCTTGGGGGTCCAGGATTCGAACTTGAGGTGGACGATGTAGCGCTGCCAGTTGCCGTATTCGGGGTGGCAGGTGGTCATGGTCATCCAGCGTTCGGTGGGGACTTCGGACCAGGATTCGTCGTCGATGACGGGGGCGACGACGCGCATCTGGGTGGGGTCGGTGGCGTCGATGATCTCGGAGGAGACCATGGAGTACACGAGGTAGCGGTCGTCGACTTCCACGACGACCTTGTCGCCCTGGGTGAGGCGGTCGATCCAGCGGAAGTTGTTGCCGTAGGTGCGGCGGTGGCCGGCGACGGAGAAGTTGCCGACGCCGCCGGGCTGGGTGGTCATGTCGTAGTGGCCGGCCCATCCCTGGTCGAGGACGTAGGAGGTGGTGCCTTCGGCGAGGGGGATTTTCATCCAGTCCCAGGTGGGCACGTGGACGATGCCGTAGACTTCGCCGTCGCCGACTTCGCGGTCGAAGGCGGGCGGGTCGTCGGTGCGGATTTCGCCCTGGGTGCGCTTGGCGGGCTGGTGGCTGTCTTCGTACGAGGCGATGGTCTGGGAGACCTGTCCGGAGACTTGGTAGGTCGTCCAGTAGAGCTGCCAGACGGAGAAGAGGCCGATGACGAACGCGAAGGTGATGAGCAGTTCTCCGACGACACCGACGATGTTCCAGAAGATGGTGGAGCGTTTGTTCTGTGTCGGAGTCGCTGAGGCGACGTGTTCACCCATTCGTTTCCTCCACGGTTGCGTAGTTGACGGTCAACGAGGTTGTTGCGGGAGCGAAGCTGAGGGAGTCTTTTGTCTGCATGTCCCACCCGAGGCCGTATTTTGTCACGTAGGCTTGATAGTTCACCATACGTGGGTTTGCGGTAACCGTCGCGCGCAGGGTGTCAGGATCGCCAATTGCTTGAATCACATAGGGCGGCGAATAGCTGGTTCCGTCGACCAGGATGACGTTGCCGATGCATCGGATGACGGTTCGGTTGGTGATGCGTACACCTTGAACGGTCATGGCTTCGGCGCCGCCGGCCCACAGGGCGTTCATGGTGTCTTCGATGTCCTGCTGGTGGATGACGAGGTCATTGGCGGTCGCGCCGACAGGAATCTGTCCGGTGGGAGCGTCGGAGAGCGTGATTTGGATGCCAGGTCCCGAGACAGGGCGGTTGGATTTGGCGGTGAAGGCGTCTTCGTCTGGTGTGGCAGACTGGGGGGTGGTGGAGAAGCTCTGAACCTGCGCGTCGAGGGTGGAGACCTCGTTTTGGAGGGCGGTGACTTGGGCTTGTCGGGTGCGCACGAGGGTTGCCAGGTCTGAGGTTCCGGCGGGGTTTTTGCGCTCGTTGAGGGAGGAGACGGAGAAGAGGATGCCGGAGGCGATGGTGACGGCGAGGACGGCGGCCGCGTGACGGGTGTTGCGTGGGCGCATTGTTTCCCTTCCGTGGCGCTGCGTTTTGGTGGTTTCTAGGTCGAAGACTACGCTAGAGTGTCGACTAATTCATCACCGCCGGGCGGTTTGTCTTCCCGCGCGGGCCAGCAGAGAGGACCC
>ERZ1674163.281-NODE-281-length-13562-cov-6.234471_pt1 | contig 13562 bp, 10 predicted proteins | sample MGYA00581294_ERZ1674163 | MGnify/ENA primary metagenome ERZ1674163 (study PRJEB41354, sample SAMEA4873312) | human saliva metagenome | biome: human-associated habitat [ENVO:00009003]; feature: mouth environment [ENVO:08000002]; material: saliva material...
TACGTGGGCTACCCACGTTTGCACGTCTGTGCGATCCGTATGATTGACAGCATAGATGGCCGGCAGGGTTAGTTTGCCCTCCATCATATCGTTGCCGGTCGGCTTTCCGATGGTTTCGTCATCGTAATAATCAAAGATGTCGTCGCGTATCTGGAAGCAAAGACCTATGATCTCGCCGAAAGTGGCCGCCTGCTCTACCGTCGCCGGCGCGCAACCGGCGCTGATCGCTCCCAAACGGGTACAGGCGGCAAAAAGGGCAGCTGTTTTGTGCCGTATAACGTCAAAATAAGCCGCTTCCGTAGCTACGGCCTGACGAATGTTGGCCAGTTGCTTCACCTCGCCCTCAGCTAATATTCCGCCCAAGCGCGCTACGATTTCAACAATGCGTAGGTCGTTAGTGAGATAAGCTTGGTGTAGCGATTTAGAAAGGAGATAATCGCCTACGAGCACGGCTACCTTATTGCCAAAGAGGGCATTAACGCTGGCTTGTCCGCGCCGTTCGCCGCTGTCGTCGACGACATCATCGTGGATCAAACTGGCCGTATGCAGGAGTTCGAGTGTGACGGCCGAGTGCAGTGTTTTCTCGCTAATGGGCGCGAAAGCCTTAGCCGCGAGGAGCACTAAGATAGGTCGCATCATCTTGCCGTTGCGCCGGCGCACATAGCTGAGCGCCTGACCCAAGTAATCATCTTCGTGGGTAAGGGATTCGGCAAAAAGACGGGCGTACTCGTTAAGTTCTGCCTCGATGGGGCGACGTATTTCAGCAAGTTTGTCCACTTTCATTCGCTGGTTTAGGTGACAAAATTACGAATAAAAAGCCAACGGACGGATTCTTTTCTGTAAATTTACCGATAATTAGACCCCAAAACGGCCCTGTGCGGCATTGAAACATGAAGAGACTTTTCTTATTGGACGCTTATGCGCTCATTTATCGGGCTTATTATGCCCTTATACGTAGTCCGCGTATCAACTCGAAAGGAGAAAATACGTCGGCCGTCTATGGTTTTGTAAATACACTGGAGGATATTCGACGCAAAGAGGCGCCGGATATGCTCGCCATCGCATTTGATCCTTCAGGACCGACATTTCGCCACGAGGCTTACCCTGATTATAAGGCGCAGCGGGAAGCGACGCCGGAGGATATTAAGCGCTCCGTACCTATCATTAAAGACATTATCCGCGCGTACAACATTCCGATTATCGAGGTGAAAGGCTTCGAAGCTGACGACGTGATCGGAACGGTGGCTAAACGCGCTGCGGCAGAGGGCATTGAGGTTAGAATGGTGACACCGGACAAGGATTATGCGCAATTGGTAGAACCGAACGTGCTGATGCAGCGACCGGGCCACGGCAATACGCCTTGGGAAATTTTGGGTGTGGAAGAGGTTTGCCAAAAATATGGACTGGCGGATCCGAAACAGGTCATCGACTACTTGGCTTTGATGGGTGATGCGGCCGATAACATACTGGGCTGTCCGGGCGTGGGACCTAAAACGGCCACCACTTTGATTCAGCGCTTCGGAAGTATTGAAAACTTGCTCGAACATACGGACGAATTGAAAGGAGCACAACGGCAAAAGGTGGAAGACAACGCTGACAAAATTCGTTTCTCGAAATTCTTGACGACAATCAGGACGGACGTGCCGCTCGACGTAAATTGGGAAACGTGGAAATTGACAGAGCCTGACTTCGACCAACTGCAACCGATTTTTGAAGCGCTCGAATTTCGCACGTTTTTGAACCGCTGGCAGAAAAGTAAAAATTTGCAAAAAAATCAAGCCATCCAAGGCGATCTCTTTGCGATATTTACGGACGAAGAGGCGGACGACGCAAAAGAATCCGGTATTTCGACCTTAGAAAATACGGATCACGAATATCATCTGCTTGATAACGAGGATGAAATACGGGATTTTTGTGCGCAATTATTGACATTTGAAAAAGTTGCGTTAGATACGGAGACGACAGATAAGGAGGCGTTCAAGGCAAAATTGGTCGGTCTGAGTTTTTCTACGGCTCCGGGGCGCGCATGGTACATTCCGGTTTCACGTGAAACAGATGCAGCCAAAGCGCGCTTGGAACTCCTTCGTCCATTTTGGGAAAAGGCGGACGTTTTGATTGTTGGGCAAAATCTGAAATACGACCTCACGGTGCTGGCTTCGTATGGGGTGGAACCGAAGGGCCGACTTTTCGACACGATGTTGGCCCATTATGTTGTGCAACCGGAACTGGCGCACAACATGGACTACTTGGCGGGCGTCTACCTCAACTATCGGCCGATTCCGATCGAACAGTTGATCGGCCCGAAGGGACGTGGGCAGCGCAATATGGGGAATCTTGCCCCGAAAGACGTATTTGAGTACGCCTGCGAAGACGCTGACGTCACGCTGCGACTGATGGCGCCGCTCGAAAAGGCGATGCGCGAGAACGGGGTTGAGAAAATTTTCTACGATATCGAGATGCCGTTGATGCCGGTCTTGGCGCGGATGGAGCGCAACGGGGTTTGCCTCGACACCAATGCGCTGCAAGAAATCAGCAGCGAGTTTACGGCGCGTATGGTCAAGCTGGAGGAGGAGATATATCAGTTGGCGGGCCACCCGTTTATGATTACCTCGCCGAAACAAGTGGGCGAGGTGCTCTTTGGCGAACTTAAAATCGACGAGAAGGCGAAAAAGACAAAGAGCGGCCAATACTCGACGTCGGAAGAAGTGCTCGTGCGCCTCTCACACAAGCATGAAATTGTCGGGAAGATACTGGCGCATCGCGGACTCAAGAAGCTGTTGAGCACGTATGTGGAAGCCTTGCCCAAACTCGTGAATCCGCAAACGGGACACTTGCACACGACATTTAATCAGGCGGTTACGTCGACGGGGCGCTTGTCTTCGAGCAACCCGAACTTGCAAAATATTCCGGTGCGTGGGGAAGACGGACGCGAGATTCGGAAAGCGTTTATTCCGGAAGCGGGCGACGTATTTTTCAGCGCGGACTACTCGCAGATAGAGTTGAGAATAATGGCCCATCTCAGTAAAGACCCACACCTGATCGAGGCTTTCAAGAAGGGGGAGGACATTCACGCCGCCACGGCCGCACGTATTTTCAAAAAGGACTTATCGGAGGTGAGCCGCGACGAGCGCCGGAAGGCGAAAACCGCAAACTTCGGCATTATTTATGGGATCTCGGCGTTCGGACTCGCAGAGCGGATGGACGTAAGTCGGACGGAGGCGCGCGAACTCATAGATAATTACTTCTCCACTTACCCTAAAGTGAAGGAATATATGGATAGCAGCATCGAAAAAGCGCGCCGGCGCGGCTATATCGAAACTGCTTTTGGGCGGCGTCAATATTTGGCCGACATCAATTCGCACAACGCCGTCGTGCGGGGCTATGCGGAGCGCGTAGCTGTGAATGCGCCCATACAAGGGACGGCGGCCGACATCATCAAGTTGGCTATGATTCGCATCGATCAAAGGTTGCGCGCAGAGGGGTTGAAAACCAAGATGATACTACAAGTGCACGACGAATTAAACTTCAGCATTCCGCCCGCAGAATTGGAACGCGCGAAAGCCATCATCGTTTCTGAAATGGAAAGTGCTTATCAAATGAGCGTCCCCTTAGAAGCCGACTGCGGCACGGGCAAGAACTGGCTCGAGGCGCACTGATTTTACGCGCCCTACCCTGCGCGCTGCATCAACAATAGATAGAAATCGCACACTGAAAACTAACGTCAGTGTGCGATTCCATTATTCTGAAAAATCACTACTCAACTTATGAAAACTCATAAGCAAGAACAGTCCAATTATTACGCAGGATTCTTCACCGCCTCCCCGAGTTGGCGGCCCAATTCACGCGCTTTTTCGAGCACTTCAGCCTTGGCACCTTGTTTCCACTCAAGGCCTGCGCCCACTTCTTCCATTTTCATCGTCTCATTGTAAGCGCGCAGGATCTTTACAGCTTGTCCTGCCCACGAGAAACCGCCGAAAATGGCCAACTTGTGGTGACTTACTTCGCGTTCGGCCAAGTGTTTTACGAACTCATCCACATAAGAGAAGAGTCCGGTGTTGTACGTAGGTCCGCCAATCGCCACGCCGCGATATTTAAACACATCGCGCAAGACGTTAGACGGCTGCGAAACGCTCAAGTTGTGAACAATAATATTGCGGATACCGGCTTCAGCCACGCCCTCTGCGATAGCCTCCGCCACGAGTTGCGTATTGCCATACATAGATCCATAGCAGATCACCACGCCCTCGCTCGTTTCGCCCGCACTCAAGCGGTGATACGTCTCGATAATGCGCGGAATATTCTCCGTCCAAACCGGGCCGTGCGTAGAGCAGATCATGTTTATCTCCAATCCGTCCAATTTCTTCAACGCCGCCTGTACGGGTTTCGCATATTTGCCAAGAATTGCCGCGTAATAGCGTTCCATCTCCGGAATATAGCGTTCGATGTCCATCGTCGTATCGAGCACGTGGCCGTTCAAAGCGCCGAAACAGCCGAACGCATCGCCCGAGAAGAGCACCTTTTGCTCCACGCAATACGTGACCATCGTCTCCGGCCAATGCAGCATCGGGACGAGATGAAAGCGCAGCGTCGTGTTGCCAAGCGAAAGTTCTGAGCCCTCTTTAACCTCTACATCATCTTCTGTGGTCAATCCATAGAAGCCACCAATCATATCAAACGTCTTCTTGTTGCCCACAAGCTTCACTTCGGGGTAGTATTTGCGGATATAAGCTATACTACTGGAATGATCAGGCTCCATATGGTTCACGACGAGGTAATCTATGGGCCGCTCGCCCAAGATTTCGCGAATTTTATCCAAGAAAATTGGGAAGAAATCAGCCTCTACCGTGTCGATAAGCGCCACTTTTTCGTCAACAACAAGGTAAGAGTTGTAAGAGACGCCGTGAGGCAAGAGCCAGAGTCCTTCAAAGCGATGCTTCACGCGGTCGTTTACACCGACGTAATGGATATTGTTTGTTAGTTTCATAATTTTTACGATTGTTGATGCGCAAAGATAAGTCAAAAACAGACAACATGCACAGCTTCAGCGGGTCAAAATATCGCCAAATGCAAAAAACGCACAAAAGAGTCGCTCATAGCGCTCTTTAAGATCGCACAAGCAGCCGCTGCAACCCATCATTCCACCGGCCTATGGCGCCGGGCCACACGGCTAAGCTGCTTTTTATCAAACGCATACTGCCGCAAGCAGCCGAAGCGAAAGTCATTTCGCCTTGCATCTGCCGCTGCTGCGTTTCGTTTGCTCCCACCAAACGATCGTATGCTGCCGCCAAACCATAGTTTGCTCCCGCCAAACGATGGTTTGCTGCCGACAAACGACAAAAAGGCTTGATGGCGATAAGCGAAAGCGGGGCGGCAGCGCGCCCGATACAATCTGTCGCGCAGCCAACTTTACACGACTTTTCCGCAACGCCATCAAAGGCACAAAGCGGTGAGAACTTAATGCAAGGCAAACGAGCGAGAAGCATCCCAAAGGGCGCGATAAGGCGAATGGATTTTACACTTTACGCTGCGAAACGCAATATTTTAAGGTCAAGGCGGGGTTAGGTCGAAAAATTGTAAGACCTTTGCAAAAACGGGCCGACGAAAGATCGCGCCGGCCACTTCTTTGTATCCTCAAAAATCAACAACGATGAAACGAATCAGACCATTTCGCCTCGCCGTGTGCCTCCTGATGGGCGCCGGCGCCCTCCTGAGCAGTTGCACGAGCGACGAGCCCACTCCCCTACCCAAGCCAAACTTGCCGGGACGGCAGGGCGTCGTCATCATCAACCAAGGCAATGCTTACACAAGCCTTCCGGGAAGTTTGGATTACGTAGATTTTCAGCGCGACACCAAACAGCAGGGCGTCTTTGCGCAAGCCAACGGCGGCAATAGCTTGGGCATGTCGCCGCAAAACGGCATTGCCTATGGCTCAAATATATACCTTTCCGTCTATGGCGACAACCTTGTGCGCGTGATTGACCGCACGACGTTTCGCCAGAAAGCCACGATCAGCATCAGTCAGCCCGAAGCCGTCTACGCCGGCGCCGGAAGCGTTTATGTGGCCGACAATACGGGCTACGTAACGCGCTTTGATACGCTCTCGTGGAGCAAGCAGGCTTCCGTAGCGGTAGGGCCGAATCCTGCAGCTTTGGCGGGGGCTAACGGCTTACTATATGTGAGCATTTCCGATGGATATAATTCTTCGGGAGGCTATGCCAACGGCTTCCGCGTGGTGCGTTTAGATCCGCGGACCTTGCAGAAGCGCGACGAAATCAAGGTGGGTATGAACCCCGGCGAACTCTGCGCCGACGCCAACGGGACGGTCTACGTCGTCTGTCGGGGCGACTATGGCACAACGCCGTCGCGCATCTGGTGGATTAGGAGTGACGGCGCCGCACACGACTACTGCGACGGCACACACGTAGCCACGCACGGCTACGACCTTGTCGTTGTCAACTCCGTGACCGACTGGACGACGTATCAGACAAAGATCAATTCGGCGCTGTACCACAACCGAATGATGATTTCCGCTCAGCCGGCGCGCAAAGATTACTTTTCGGCTTATCCGGGCAGCGTGACGCACGTAGGTATCAATCCGGCTTCAGGCGAAATCTTTATGTGTGGCGATACGAGTGCGACAGGCTATACGCAAAAGGGCTACGTCTTTCGCTATGATTGGACTGGCCGCGTGCTGGAGCAGATCGATACGGGCATTCATCCGTTCGGCCTCATTTTTATTTGAGCATCGGCCGACAAACGGCAGCCTTTTCCGCCTCTTTTTTCAATGCGCACCAAGCCCATTCGGCAGGCGGCTGCACGAGATGGAGGCGCCCGCCGCGCCGCGCAAACGCCGCTCCCCCATCACCGGCTTTGACGATTGGCTTGTTCAATCCTGAGCCACGCAAAGTCATAAGAAAGCGGAAATAGAGGCGCGCAAATGGGCGCATCTCCCGAAAAAAGCGTAAATTTGCCCTACATCAGGCGGCGGCCGCGCTTCCTTCGCAAGGCAGCGTGGGGCGTCGGCCACCATTATTATAAGCATATTCTCCCCCAACCTATCGGTCGGGACCGCCTTGTGCGGCCTGACGCCGGCGCGGGGAAACTTCAAAGATAAGAGATAAGATTCATGAGTTTACAATGCGGCATCGTAGGCCTGCCCAACGTGGGCAAATCCACACTATTCAATTGCTTGAGCAACGCTAAGGCGCAGTCGGCAAATTTTCCCTTTTGCACGATCGAACCAAATGTAGGCGTCATCACCGTCCCCGACGAGCGTCTGAACCGCTTGGCCGAACTTGTTCACCCGGGGCGCATCGTGCCGACCACGGTTGAGATCGTCGACATCGCCGGTTTGGTGAAAGGCGCCTCAAAAGGCGAAGGATTGGGCAATCAATTCTTAGGTAATATTCGCGAGACGGATGCTATTATTCACGTCCTGCGCTGCTTTGACGACGATAACGTAGTGCACGTAGACGGCAGCGTGGACCCGATTCGCGATAAAACGATTATCGACACCGAACTCCAACTCAAAGACTTGGAAAGCATTGAGAGCCGACTGCCGAAGGTGGAGAAAATTGCGCAAATGGGCAATAATAAGGACGCCAAGGTAGAGTATGAAGTGCTGAAGGCGTATAAAGAAGCGCTGGATCAAGGCAAGAGTGCGCGCACGGTGAGTTTTGAGACCAAGGAAGCGCAAAAAGCGGCCCACGACCTCTTCCTGCTGACGGCTAAACCCGTGCTTTATGTCTGCAACGTCGATGAGGCGAGTGCGGCAACGGGCAATGCTTACGTAGAGCAGGTGCGCGAGGCGGTGAAAGACGAAGGGGCGGAGATCTTAGTCGTGGCTGCACAGACGGAAGCCGACATCGCCGAACTGGAAACCTACGAGGAGCGCCGCGAATTTTTGAATGACGTGGGACTGGATGAGAGCGGCGTGAACCGGCTTATAAAGGCGGCTTACAAGATGTTGCAACTCGAAACGTTTATCACGGCCGGCGAAATGGAAGTGAAGGCCTGGACGTACCGCAAAGGCTGGAAAGCGCCGCAATGCGCGGGCGTGATCCACACCGACTTTGAGCGCGGCTTTATCCGTGCAGAGGTCATCAAGTATGACGACTATCTGAAATACGGCAGTGAAACCGCCGTGAGAGAAGCCGGCTTGCTCCACATCGAGGGCAAAGAATACGTCGTTCAGGATGGCGACATTATGCACTTCCGCTTCAACGTTTAAACGCACAAACTATGGTTTGGGATCCTGATATATACGCCTTTCACATTTTCGGATACGGTGTGCGCTGGTACGGCCTTTGGTGGGTGATCGGACTAATGATCGCTTATCTCGTCGTACAAAGACTTTATAAGCGCCAAGGGCTTGGCGATGAGAAGTTTGATAGTCTTTTTTTCTATGCCTTCGTAGGTATTCTCCTCGGCGCACGATTGGGTCACTGCCTGCTCTATGATCCGGCTTATTTTCTCACACATCCGCTCGAGATCTTCTTGCCTGCTGTAAAGGTCGACGGACATTGGCAGTTTACGGGCTTTACGGGTTTGGCCAGTCACGGCGGTACGCTCGGCTTAATGATAGCTTTGTGGCTCTACGTCAGAAAGACGAAGGTCAACTTGATGCGTGTGCTCGACAATATCGCAATTGCTACGCCGATAGCGGCGGCTTGCATACGTATGGGCAACTTCTGGAACTCAGAGATCGTGGGAAAGCCGACGACGTCGGCACTTGGGGTGATTTTTGTGCACAACCACGAAAATTTTGCCCGCTATCCGGGACAGCTGTTTGAGGCTGCGTTCTATTTTCTGTTGTTCCCCATCGGTCTTTTATTGTATCGCCAATACAAAGATAAGATCGCGACGGGCTGGTTCTTTGGTTGGGTGCTCACGTGCATCTTCTCTTTCCGCTTCTTCATTGAGTTTCTCAAAGAAGTGCAAGAGCCGTGGGAGCGCACGATGGTCTCTTACATCGGGATTAACCAAGGTCAGCTGTTGAGTTTGCCGTTTATTATTTTGGGCGTCTACTGTTGGGCCGGCGGAAAGCGCTGCCGGCGCCTCGGCGAGAAGCCCCAACCGGCTCAAAAGGCCTAAGCGGCAGCCTGAAATCAAACATTTTCCATCAAACTTCTTTACTGGAATATCAATATGCGAAACAAATTATCCTTCCCCTTAGTCCTAGCCACCACGCTTACGCTTACGGCCTGTAGCAAGCTTGGCAATCTTTCGGCTGATCGCTTTACCGTGACGCCGCAACCGCTCGAAGCAACCGGCGGAAAAGTGCCGGCTACGATCGCAGCTCGCTTTCCGGCAAAATATATGAAGAAGAAAGCCGTCGTAACCATTACACCGGTATTGCGCTATGCGAACGGCGAGGCCACAGGCGCATCGGCCACGTTCAGAGGCGAGAATGTCATGAGCAATGATCAAATGGTGAGCTACGCAAATGGCGGCAATTATATGATGAAAACAAGTTTCGCTTATCGGCCGGAAATGGCTTCGAGCGAGCTGTTCCTAACTTTTGACGCGCATCTGGGTAAAAAAAGAGTGCATATACCGGAAGTGAAAGTAGGATATGGCGTTTTGGCTACAGCTACCTTGCTGGAGCGTACCGCCGCTGAGACGCAGATGGCTCCGGGTGAGGACGCCTTCCAATATACTAAGGAGCAGAAGCAAGAAGCGCAAATCCGCTACCTCATTCAACAAGCAAAAATTCGCAATTCGGAGCTAAAAACGACGTCAATCCAAGACTTTATTCGCACGCTGAAAGACATTAAAGCCGATGGAAAAAGCTTAGAGTTGGGCAGCATCGAAGTTTCGGCTTACGCATCACCGGATGGCGGTATGAAACTCAATACTGGCTTGGCCAAAAACCGCGAATCGTCGTCAGCAAACTACGTGAAACAAGAGCTGAAGCGGCTCAAAATGGCCGGCGAGGTTGAGGCAAAATATACGGCGGAAGACTGGGAGGGCTTCCAACAACTCGTTTCGCAGAGCAATATCCAAGATAAGGACATTATTCTCCGCGTTTTGAGCCTTTATCCCGACCCTGAAGAGCGCGAAAGGCAAATTCGCAACCTCTCAGCAGGCTTCCGCGAGTTGGCAGATGAGATTTTGCCCGAACTACGCCGCGCTCGCCTGACGATAAATTACTTGCTGATCGGCCGCAGCGATGATGAAATACAAGCGCAATACGCTGCCGACCCCTCGAAACTTTCAATCGAAGAGCTCCTTTACTATGCTACGCTGACGGAGTCGAAGACGGAGCAGGAAAACATCTACCGCACGGCAACGCGCCTCTACCCTGACGACTACAGAGCCTACAATAATTTGGCCATTGCCGCTTATGAGCGCGCCGACTTCAATGCTGCCGAAGATTGGCTCCAACAAGCTGCGATGCGAAAAGGCAATGCGGCAGAAGTAAACGCCAACTACGCCCTCCTTTCTTTGGCTAAAGGCAATATCGAAGGCGCTGAAAATTATTTAGGAAGCGCCGTAGCCGCCAAAAATTATGGCGCTGTGGCCGGCAATCTCAATATTGCACGCGGCAATTATGCACAAGCAGCAGCCGATTTGAAGGGCGTCAGATCCAACTCAGCCGCTTTGGCGCAAATCCTCAATAAGGATTACGTAGCAGCGCAAGAGACGCTCGAAAAAATAGCTCGCCCGACGGCTACGACCGACTATCTCAAAGCCATTCTCGCGATGCGGATGCGCCAATCATCTACGGCGCTCACGCATCTCCGGAAAGCGATCGAAAAAGATCCCGCTTTGCGCCGCCGCGCTGCCAACGATTTAGAATTTTCCGCCATGTTTAACGACCCACAGTTTAAGCAAGTCGTAAAATAAACCAATGCAGCCTCTCGCCATCCGTGGTTTAGTTGATTCGGACGAGCAGAGAGGCTGCTATTTCCCATTGTGCACTTATGCGGATCAGCTTTTCATTACTCTTCATCTTGCTTCTCTTCACCGCCTGCGGGCCGGGGAAGGGCCGCATCCGAATTGAGGGAAAATTAAAGCACCTCGACAAGGCCGAATGCTATCTTTACGCCGAGGGAGGCGACTTTTCAAAGCCCGATACCATTATCATCAGCGGCGGAAAGTTTAAGTTGGAGAAAGAATTGCCTGAAGCCTGCCTGCTGACGATCCTCTACCCTAACGCTACGACCACGACTTTCATCGGCGAGCCCGGTACTACGATCAAAATCGACGGAGATGCCGGCCGCTTGGACGAAGTTGACATCAGCGGCAGCGAACTTAACGAGCGCCTGACCAAGTTTCGGCAGCAGCAAGCCAAGAAAACAAAAAGCGACCAACTGATGGCCGCCACGCAATATATTAGGGATCACGCCAAAAGTTTGGATGCACTCGCACTCTACTACAAATATTACGTAGACAACGACGCGACCGACGCCAACGTGGCCCTCGAATTGCTCAACTTATTGCGCAAAGGCCTCCCACAAAGTAAAGCTTTGATCACGCTGGATGCTGCCTTACGCCCACTCAAGACCTACGCTGCGGGGCGCACATTCCCCGATTTTTCCGTGCAGACGCTCGCCGGAAAAACCCTCACGCGGGCCTCGCTCAGCGGAAAGCCCACCTTGCTTTTTTGGTGCAGCCTTTGGAGCAGCGAGAGTTCGACCGCGCTCAGCGAAGCGCAACGCTTGCAGACGACATACGCCAATCGGCTCAACGTCGTTGCCATCAGCCTGGACCCCGACGCTGAAAATGCGCGCAAATATGCCGAGTCGCTGGGCTACACCGGCCCATTCGTCTGCGACGGCAAGGTCTTTCAAACGCCGTTGGCCCGACTGCTGGGCGTGCGCGGCGTGCCTTCGGGCTTTATCATCAATACGGACGGTCGCATCGTCGCACGCGACCTCCCCGTCAGCCAATGGGACAGTCAAGTGCAGTCTGTCGTCCATTAAATCCTTCGCATTTTTTCAGCCTGAAATCTTAAGAAAAACCTCATGTTTGCCAAAATCAACAGTGCAGCACTCAACGGATTAAAAGCCATCTCAGTGGCGCTCGAAGTGAATGCCTTTTTGACGAAAGGCGGCGACGGAACGGAATCAACTTTCTTCATGGTCGGACTCCCCGACAACGCCGTGCGCGAAAGCAAGCAGCGCGTACTGAGCGCACTGGCCAATTCGGCTTTTCGCCTGCCGCGGATGAACGTGACGGTCAACTTAGCGCCGGCCGACATACGCAAGGAGGGGAGCGGCTTCGACTTGCCGCTGGCTGTGGGCCTCTTGAAGACGACCGACATTGTCAAGGCCGACCGCCTCGATGAGGTGGCTTTTGTCGGCGAACTAGGGCTTGACGGCACGATCCGCTCCGTGCGCGGCGCCCTGCCCATAGCCATCGAGGCACGCAAGCAGGGTTTTAAGGCGCTCTTCGTGCCTAAGGACAACGAGCGCGAAGCCGGCGTCGTCAACCATCTGAAAGTCTACGGCGTGAAGACGCTCAAAGAAGTGGTCGATGCGCTCAATGGTAACCTGAGCTTGACGCCCGTAGCCGTCGATACGCGCGCCGATTTCTATACCGCACAAACGGCCTACCCGCTCGATTTTGCCGACGTCAAGGGCCAAACAGCGGCGAAGCGGGCCTTTGAAGTGGCCGCCGCCGGTGGGCATAACCTGATGATCGTAGGCTCTCCCGGATGCGGCAAGAGCATGATGGCAAAACGCCTCCCCTCCATCCTCCCCCAACTGACGTTGGCGGAGAGCTTGGAGACTACGCAGATTTACTCCATTGCGGGCGAACTGCCGGCTGAGACGTCGCTCATAGCGCGCCGCCCTTTTCGCAGTCCGCACCACACCATTTCTGACGTCGCCCTGATTGGCGGCGGGATGTCGCTGCGTCCCGGCGAGATCTCGCTGGCCCACAACGGCGTTCTTTTCCTTGACGAACTACCCGAATTTACGCGGTCTGCACTCGAGACGCTCCGACAACCGCTCGAGGATCGCGAGATTACGATACGCCGCACGCGCTATGCCGCCACGCTACCCTGCTCTTTTATGCTCGTGGCTGCGATGAATCCCTGCCCTTGCGGGTACTACAACGACCCCTCCCACAAATGCACTTGTCCGCCCGGCAAGATTCAGCATTATATGGACAAGATTTCCGGCCCACTACTTGACCGTATTGATCTACAACTTGAGGTTACGCCCGTAGGGCTTGAAGAATTGCAGCGCGCACCTAAGGGCGAGCGAAGCGAAAGCATTCGTGCTCGCGTCATCAGGGCGCGCGATGTGCAGACGGAGCGCTATAAGGGCATCCCCGGTCTCCACTGCAATGCGCAACTATCGGCGGCGCAGATTCAGCACTTCGCGCAGCCTGATGCGGCCGGTGCGGGCGCCTTGGCAAGGGCTATGACTAAACTCAACCTTTCGGCCCGCGCCTATGAGCGCATCTTGAAAATGGCGCGTACGATCGCCGACTTGGCCGGCAGAGAGCAGATTGGTTTCGACGACGTGGCGGAAGCCGTCAGCTATCGCAACCTTGACCGCGCCGACTGGGGCGAAAGTTTTTAAGTCGATCGCCATAGCCCACCCTTCACC
>ERZ1674163.284-NODE-285-length-13496-cov-6.365375_pt1 | contig 13496 bp, 10 predicted proteins | sample MGYA00581294_ERZ1674163 | MGnify/ENA primary metagenome ERZ1674163 (study PRJEB41354, sample SAMEA4873312) | human saliva metagenome | biome: human-associated habitat [ENVO:00009003]; feature: mouth environment [ENVO:08000002]; material: saliva material...
AGAAGGTTATAATGAAGTCTGTAGTAAAGGGAAACTAAGTTTTTTGCACTCTGTAACCTATTGATAAACAAATGATTATAAAGAGGCTTGTAAAAGGTGCCCTTTTGCGTTGTAAAACATGCCCTTTTACACGTCAAAAGATGCCCTTTTACATTGCAAAAGGGCATCTTTTACTATCCAAAAGGGCGTAGATTAAAAAGTAGAAGGGAAATAAATTGACAAAAGAGAGGAGCAAGCACCAAAAAGGAGCGGCCTCCCCAAGCCCCTCCGAAGGAGGGGATGTGCAGATAAAAGTGGGGTAATGGTTTGTTAAAAGGCCCTCCCAAGTACCGCCAACGGGGTGAATGTGCATGACAGAATACCGTGTGGGGAAAGTTATTTTATAAGTACAAAGACTAATGAAAAGCGACTGATGAAACAGACAGAGGAGCGAATGTGCATGACAGAATAGCGGATGGGGAAAGTTATTTTATAAGTATAAGGACTAATGAAAAGCGACTGTTGATACAGGCAACGGGGCGAATGTGAATGACGAAATACTGTGTGGGGAAACTTATTTTATAAGTATAAGGACTAATGAAAAGCGACCGATGACACAGGCAAAGGAGCGAATGTGCATGAAGGAATACGGCATTGCTTATTACGAGTTATAGCAATTAGAAAGCTAAAGGAGTCGAGCCAATAGTTTAAGATTAAAGAAATAGGAGAATGAAAGAATAGAATTTAATCTTCAAAGTTCAATGATTTGAAAGGTAAAAAGACAAAAGAATAAAACGCCAAGAACGTACTTTGAAAGGTAAAAAGCTCAAAAAATAAAACGCTAAGAACACAATTCGAAAGGTAAAAAGAGGAAAAAATAAAGTGGCAACAAGCAAGATGTATTGCTGAAAGAATAGTCTTTCTTAGCAAAAGGGAGGAGTAAATCGTCTATCGTTTCACTGCCATTATCAAACAGCAGAAGACCATTGTGGATTCAAAAAAAGAATGTATCAATAGCCACTTCGGGATGCTTTCTTTAGTATTATCAGCTTATATATCTAACACTTTCATATAAATGGATTAAGGACTGTATATCAGCTGCTTAACGAACTATGTCTTAATCATTTCTTAAATGCTCTTGATACATGCGTGGAGTAATACCCGTCTCACGCTTAAAGAACTTAGAGAAGGCAGAAGCAGTGGGGAAATTGAGTTGGTCAGCCACCTCATACGCCATCAGTTCGTTGGTCTTCAGCAGGATTTTTGCTTCCTGAATCGTAGCCCGATTGATCCAATACATCACACTTTGGTTGCTTATTTTCTTAATCAATGCCGACAGATGATGTGGCGTGACATGGAGTTCGCCAGCATAGAAAGGTATAGACCGTTGCGCCTTACAGTGCTGATGAACGAGTCGTTTGAACCGAATAAAAAGCTCTTCGGCACGTGTCAGTCCTCCACTTTGGATGGTATCGTCCTCCGCACCCTTTATCTCCTGAACGCCAGAGACCACAGTCTGCAGAAGGTTCTGCACTGTTTTACAGCGATAAGGCTTAAGTTGGATGACATCCCAGAGCAGGTATATCAGTCGAAGTACCCATGCACTTTCTGTCGGAGAAGTCTTTAGTACAATCTCTTCTGGTATTTCAATGCTCTCACGGAACACTATTCCAGCTATCCGAGCATCGTCAGAAATTTCATTTACCTCAATGATTGTGTCGGGACCAGTGATGATTATGTTTCCTTTCTCTATGTGATAGTTCTGCAGATTGATACAAACATCAGCCCAACCCTGCATCGCCAGAAGGAAACGAGGCTCCATTAACTGATAAATCTCCTCTTTATTGAAGAGCTGAGCCTTATGAATATCGCCATTAATGATGACTATTGCGTCATCACTCATGCGGAAATAATCCTGCTTTGATGCCTGTTCCTCCAGATTCAGACGGTCTAATGACAGCAGATTGATTGTCTTTACCTTGTCCATTGGCTTTCCTTTTTGTATGATTTGATTGCAAATATAACATTATTCTCTTATATTTCAAGTTTATTTTTACGAGAATCGTACAATAAGACAATTCGTTCTGTGTATCGGATAAGCACATAACATAATTATAACATTATCTTTGCACAAAAGAAACAGATACATATCAGACATTAATATATAAAAGATGGGAAAAAGAATCCTGACATTTATCATTATAATCCTTGCTGTTTCAGCCCATGCACAGACGCTGGAGGAGTGTCAACAGGCTGCAGAAAAGAACTATCCTGTCATCAAACGGTACGACCTTATAGGGCGAACTACGGAGCTGACGGTTAGCAATTTGCAGAAAGAATGGCTGCCTCGGATAACGGCTTCAGCACAAGCCACCTATCAGAATGCCGTTGCTGCATGGCCAGAGAGCATAAAAAGCGTTTATCAACGCATGGGATTGGACATGAAAGGACTGAAGAAAGATCAGTACAAAGTGGGCATTGACATTCAACAAACGCTCTATGACGGTGGAGTTATCAGTAGTCAGAAACGTATCGCACGCCAAGAAGGCAAGCTGCAGGAGGTTCAGAACGATGTGAATCAGTATCAACTGCGGCAGCGGGTCAATGAGATGTACTTCTCATTGTTGCTCCTCAACGAGCAGATTCGGCTCAATGACGATGTCAAAGCACTGTTGCTCTCAAGCGAAAAGAAGCTCGCTGCCATGGTGAAAGGGGGTACGGCAGCCACAAGCGACTATGAAAATGTCATGGCAGAACGCCTTGGTGCAGAGCAGCAGAACAGTAGTTTGAAAGCCCAACAACAGATGTTACAACGTCTGTTGAGTGTGTTCTGTGGTATGGAAGTGAACCATTTGCAGAAGCCAAAGCCTGTTGAAGTAAGCACAACGACCAACAATCGTCCCGAACTAAGCATGTTCGACAGTCAGATAAAGCTTGTTGAAGCAAAGGAAAAAGCATTAAACGCACGGTTAATGCCGAAGTTAGGACTCTTTGCACAGGGCTATTACGGCTATCCGGGATACAATATCTTCGAAGACATGATGGACCGTAAGTGGACACTTAATGGCATTGTAGGCATCAAGATGTCGTGGGATTTGTCTGCATTCTATACCCATAAGAATGACAGAGAACGGCTGAATATGGAACGAAAGATGGCAGGGAACGCCCGTGAAGTATTCCTTTTCAACAGCAGATTAGACGAGATACAACACACAGAGGACGTTGGTCGGTATCAGAAGATGGTACAAGCAGACGAAGAAATCATCACTTTACGCACCAATGTACGCAAGGCTGCAGAGTCAAAGTTGGCACATGGCATCATTGATGTCAACAGTTTGCTCAGAGAAATCAACAACGAGAATGCTGCAAAGGCGCAACAAGCCATCCATGAGATAGACATGCTCAAGGAGATGTACAATCTTAAATACACCAATAACGAATAAAAACAACAAGCAAAAGATATGAAAAAGATAGTTTTATTGGCTGGTTTTACCCTTATAATGGCATCCTGTGGGGGTGATAAGAAGGACTATGACGCTACAGGAACGTTCGAAGCAACGGAGGTAACAGTGTCGGCAGAATCGTCAGGGCAGCTTCTTCACTTTAATGTCAGTGAAGGACAAGTGCTCAAAGGTGGGCTTTCCGTGGGACAGATAGACTCCCGTCAGTTGGTACTCAAGCGTGAACAGCTCTCTACAAGCAATGAACAACTGGCAGCAACGCACGGTCAGTTGGATGCAAACAAGCGTCAATTAAACGCAAACAAGCAGGCAACGACAAGCAAACAGCTTGACTTACGGAAGCAAGTGGCTGCCCTTCGTCAGCAAATAGCCAACCTTCAGCGTGAGCATCAGCGTTTTTCAGAGCTGTTAAGTGATGGTGCTGTACCCCGAAAGCAGGTAGATGACATTGAATATCAGATAGAAGTGCTACGCAAACAACTTACTGCTACAGAAGAACAGATAGTCAGTCAGAACGCAGCATTGGCTGATCAGAACAAAGGAATAGCTGCTCAGATAGAGGGAATCAGCTCCCAACAGGCTGGAATAAACGCCCAGCAGGCTGGTGTTCGGAGCCAACAAGCACAGATAGATGACCAGATTTCGCACACGTTTGTGAAGAGTCCGATCACCGGAACGGTGTTGGAGAAGTATGCAGAGCAGGGAGAATTCGTGCCCGTTGGCAAGCCTTTGTTCAAGATTGCAGACACAAAAACGATGTTTATAAGGGCATATGTCACCTCCGAACAGCTGAAAAACGTCAGGATAGGACAGCATGTTACGGTCATGGCAGACTATGGTAAGGGTGAGAAGAAGCGTTATTCGGGTGTCATCACATGGATATCAAGCCAGTCAGAGTTCACCCCTAAGACCATTGTCACCGATGATGAACGCGCCGATCTGGTCTATGCTATCAAGGTAAAGTTCATCAATGACGGTTATATCAAGATTGGAATGTATGGTGAAGTAAAGTTCTAAACGTTGCACATGACGATGAATGCAATAGAGGTAAACAACATATCGAAACACTATGGCAGGGTAAAAGCCTTGCAGAATGTCAGCTTCTCCGTTGAGGAAGGTGAGATCTTCGGACTCATCGGACCTGATGGTGCAGGGAAAACGTCAATGTATCGCATCCTCTGTTCGCTGCTTCTGCCCAATGAAGGTAGTGCTTCCGTGTGCGGATATGACGTGGTGAACGGTATGAAAGAGGTGCGCAAGCGTGTTGGATACATGCCCGGTAGGTTCTCACTCTACCAAGATCTGACGGTAGAAGAGAACCTTAAGTTCTTTGCAACACTGTTTAATACGACCGTAGAGGAGAACTATGACTCCATAAAAGCCATCTATTCACAGATTGAAAGGTTCAAAAACAGAAGGGCAGGAGCACTCTCTGGCGGAATGAAACAGAAGCTAGCACTCTGTTGTGCACTTGTTCATAAGCCTCAAGTGTTGTTCCTTGACGAGCCAACAACAGGTGTCGACCCCGTCAGTCGTAAGGAGTTTTGGGAGATATTAGCCCACTTGAAGGAGCGTAACATCACCATTATAGCCTCAACACCCTATATCGATGAGGTGCAGAAATGCGAACGTGTGGGCTTCCTTTCAGATGGTATCTTGAAGGGAATAGGTACTCCCGACGCTATTCTTGACACCTTTAAGGATATCTTTAATCCACCTCCTATAGAGCATAAGCAGAGAGATGACACGGAAAAAGAGACTGAAAACGTCATCGAAGTGGAACATCTGGTCAAAGCTTTCGGCAGTTTTCATGCTGTAGACGACATCTCTTTCACGGTAAAGAAGGGTGAAATATTCGGCTTTCTCGGTGCTAACGGAGCCGGAAAGACCACTGCTATGCACATGCTTACGGGTCTTAACCAACCCACAAGTGGGACGGGAAGGGTGGTAGGGTTCGACATTCGCACCCAATATGAGCAGATAAAGCAGCACATTGGATACATGAGTCAGAAGTTTTCATTGTACGAAGACCTCACAGTAGCAGAGAATATACGCCTCTTTGCAGGCATTTATGGCATGCAGGATGATGACATTCGGCACAAGACAGACGACCTTCTGCAGCGTCTGAAGTTCTCTGAACACCGAAACAGCTTGGTATCTGACCTGCCATTAGGATGGAAACAGAAGCTGGCTTTCTCTGTAAGTATCTTCCATAACCCAGGCATTGTGTTCCTCGATGAGCCTACTGGAGGTGTTGATCCAGCCACTCGCCGACAGTTTTGGGAACTGATTTACGATGCTGCAGAGCGTGGAATAACGGTTTTTGTCACCACGCATTACATGGACGAAGCGGAGTATTGCGACCGAATATCCATCATGGTGGATGGTAAAATAAAAGCTTTGGGAACGCCTGATGAACTGAAACGCAAGCTGAAGCAGCCCGATATGGATCACGTCTTCACCTATCTGGCACGCCAGGCAGTGCGCAGTTCCGACTGAAAAGTATAGATAATGTAACAAAAAAGATGAACAGACTGTCCCTTGCAGACATCTGTTCATAACGCCAAACATACAATGAAGCAGTTTATTTCATTTGTCATTAAGGAAGCAAAGCACATCATTCGCGACAAGCGTACCATGCTAATGCTCTTCGGTATGCCCACCGCCATGATGTTACTCTTCGGCTTTGCCATCACGAATGATGTACGAAACGTGCGGACCATCATCGTCATGAGCAATGCCGACTACGCCACACAAGAGGTTGTCGACCGCCTGGGTGCATCGGAATACTTCACCATCAGTAAGATGGTTGCCACTCCTTCAGAGGCTGAAAAGGCTATCCAGAACCAGCAAGCAGACATGGCTATTGTCTTTCCACACGACTTTGCGAGTCGCAGGAAGGGCCTACAATTCATCGTAGATGGTGCTGATCCGAACATGGCACAGCAGTGGTCGACCTACGCCAATGCGGTGATTACGAACCCAAAGGGCGGAGTTACCAACACGAAACTGCTCTATAACCCACAGATGAAGTCGACTTACAACTTCGTTCCAGCCATCATGGGCATGCTGTTGATGCTTGTCTGCGCCATGATGACCTCTATTTCCATTGTCAGAGAGAAGGAAAAAGGAACGATGGAGGTGCTCCTTGTCTCACCAACCCAGCCCCTGATGATCATCATTGCCAAGGTGATTCCTTACTTAGTGCTGGCATTTCTCATCCTGATAACCATCCTTCTGATGTCCGTTTTCCTACTCGGTGTCCCCGTGCAAGGCTCCTTGTTCTGGATATTCGGTATCTCAACACTCTATATTCTCCTTGCACTCTCGTTGGGATTGCTTATCTCCAACATTGCAAAGACACAACTCGTGGCACTCCTGATGTCAGCAATGGTGTTGCTCATGCCCATCATTATGCTCTCAGGAATGGTCTTCCCAGTGGAGTCAATGCCACAGATTCTGCAGTATGTGTCAGCCGTTATCCCCACCCGTTACTACATCATAGCCATGCGAAAGCTTATGATTATGGGTGTAGGCATTGAACAGGTACTCAACGAAACACTCATTCTTGCAGGCATGCTCATCGTCCTGCTGTCCCTCTCACTGGCAATGTTTAAGAAACGATTAGAATAGAAACGCATGACACTAAAATATCTTTTACAGAAGGAATTCATACAGATTCGTCGTAATTCGTTCATCCCCCGCCTCATCATCATGTTCCCAATCATGGTGATGTGTGTAATGCCTTGGGTGATGAACATGGAGGTGAAGAACATTGTTGTGGATGTTGTAGACAACGATAGGTCAACGGAGTCACAGCGATTGGTACATGAGATAGAAGCCAACAGATACTTTATTTTCCACGGACAGCAGCCCACTTATCAGGCAGCACTTGAGGATATTGAACACTCAAAGGCTGATATCATTCTGGTTATCCCACAGAATTATAGTCGTGACCGTACGCTTGGACGGGTGCCACAGGTGTTGATTGCAGCCAATGCTGTCAATGGAACAAAAGGTGCTTTGGGCTCCACCTATCTCTCACAGGTGGTTACTGCTCATGCTCAACCTGCCGTTGCAGCCATGCAGAAGCAAGCTTCAACACTCTATCTGTACAACCGTCACTTGAATTTCAAGCTCTTCATGATACCCGCACTCTTTGCTATTGTGATGATGTTGCTGACTGGTTACCTGCCAACACTGAACATTGTGGGGGAGAAAGAGATTGGGACTATTGAGCAAATCAACGTTACTCCCGTGAACAAATGGACTTTTATCCTGGCTAAACTCATCCCTTATTGGCTCATAGCCTTCTTTGTTATCACGGTATGTCTACTCCTTTCGTGGCTCATTTACGGTATAACACCCGTTGGAAACATAGCTCTTATCTATCTGTTAGCCATGTTGTTGGCACTGTTCTTCTCTTCTTTTGGATTAATAGTATCCAATTACTCAGACACTATGCAGCAAGCTATCTTCGTGATGTGGTTCTTCGTGATGATACTCATGCTGCTTTCAGGACTCTTCACGCCAACACGTTCCATGCCACCAGTGGCTTATCTGTCTACATACGTCAATCCGATGAGTTACTTTATAGATGCAATGCGAACCGTATTCGTTCGTGGTGGCGGTCTGAACAGTATTGGTCATCAGCTCCTTGCACTGTCTGTAATCGGTCTGACAATGGGTGTTTGGGCTGTCATCAGCTATAAGAAGAACAAATAAAAGGAGTGGGGGAATACTGTTTTCTTTATGGATAACAAAGTCAATGGTTGACCCTTCACATAACGGTCAAAGTCCCTTCAATGTAAAAACATTTCCCTATTGATTTTTAAAAGACGCCCTTTTGAGGTGTAAAAGGTGCCCTTTTGCAATGTAAAACATGCCCTTTTGCCATCTAAAAGACGCCCTTTTGCAATGCAAAAGGGCGTCTTTTAGAAGCCTGTTTGTAACTATTTGATTCTCTATGGGTTACCAAGCTGGTTTTAAACGGTTTTCTTCTAAATCAGCGTTCATAGCCTTTCTTTTTTTGTAAGGTTATTTCGTTACGTCCGAAATACCGTCAACACAGTCTCTATCTACGGATAAGGAAGTAGCCCAAAGCGTGATGTGCCTTCTTCTTTGTATACCCTTTGAGTTGATACATACCGTCTGGAAGTGCTGCAATATTAAGCTGATTCTGTCTTACAAGTCGGCTATTAACATTGCGTATGGTTCTTCCCTGCACGTCGAGCAGTTCGTAATGATCAAAGTCAGCCAGCTTTGCTTTGGCAGGCAAGAGCAGTGTATTACCGTCATTCTGTAGCAGTGAAGAAGGCAAAGAAGCAGCTTGTACGTTCTGTTCTTGCAGAGCTGCACTCTCCATACCATATCTGTTCATTGCCGTAACAGCGTAATGAAGAGAAGGATTGGCATTTCTGAACTGCAGGAAAGTACCACTGTAACGAGCAAAAAGCAGGTTGTGAGGGTTCTTAATGTCTACAGGATACGTCCTGCTCGCATATATATTATAATAAGGTGAGACCCCTTTCCAACTAATTGTCACACTGTTGTCATCCCGATGCTGTACGAATGAAGCAGCAGAAGCAGGCATCGGAGCAGCTACAGGTTTGCTTCCTTTCACCACTTGTGGCAGAGCAAGCGTGGCATTAAACTGCTTTTCAAAATCGTAAACATCCTGTTTGTTGGAAGTAAGGAACCATGAACGGAAGTGAGCATGCCCCATTCCGATAGCCCTACTGACATACATCTGTCGGGTAATATCGTCTAATCGCCAGTTTCCCTCACGTGGATCAAGGAAGTAAGTACCCAGTCCCGTGACGATTTCCCGGTCATAATTATTCTCCATCCAGTCTGCAATGAACGGGTAATAGTTCTCTCCACGGAAGTACTGCATAGGATAAAGCTGGTCCATCAGTCCTGTACGCAACCACTCCTGTGCCTCCTGTGCAACACGGTCACGCGCATTGAAGTTCTTCGAACTGTACCTACTGAGGTCAGAATACTTACCAATTGGAGAACAAGACATCTTCACCCATGGTTTCAAAGCCTTCACTTGGTCGTGTATGGCACGTACAATCTGTGTGATATTATAGCGTCTGTCATCAGGTGTGTCACCGTCCTGATACGTTGGACGAGGCCATCCATCAGGATATCGGATATAGTCTAAGTTGATACCGTCAACGTCATACTTCCTCACAATCTCCGCACAGATATTTGCCAGATAGTCAGGAACACGTGGGTCAGAAGGGTCGAGATAAGAACCAGTAGAGAAGTTTCTGATACGGAAACCCTTCTTGGTCAGAGTCTGACAACCCAATGAACTCTTTGCGCCGACAGGTATTGTGGCAATCCATGCATGTAGTTCCATTCCCCTTTTATGGCATTCAGCAATGGCAAAAGCCAACGGGTCATAGCCAAAGCCTGGTGCTTTACCTTCCACACCAGTGATACAACGATCCCAAGGTTCGATGTCTGAAGGGTAAATAGTGGCAGCTCGCACACGTGCCTGCAGCAAAACAGTGTTTATATTTGCCTTTTGATAACTGTCAAGGATATCCGTCAGCTCCTTCTTCTGCTGTTCAATGGTTTCCGGAGAGGTTGCATATGTCTTCGGCCAGTCCAAGTTTGCCAATGTAGTAAGCCATACAGCACGTGTCTCACGCTTAGGGATTGGCTGCGTCAAGTAGTCGCTAAGTATTGTTTGTGCTTGTATTGTACAGACGAAAACACTGCAAATTGCCAAGAAAAATGATTTCTTCATATCTTTTAATATCCTATTATCCGTTGAAATAAGTTACAAAGATAGTCATTTATTTCTTTAATCCAAATATTCTGTTTACCTTTGTCTAAGATTTATTGACATAACCTAAATGGTGTGATTTGTCAATCAAAGTATTCACTTAACGAAAAGTATTTATGATTAAGAAGTGTCTGTTGCTCGTTGCAACAATGATGGTAAGCATTTGTGCATCAGCTCAGTTCCAAGAAGGTAAAGGCTATATTGGCGCCTCTCTGACAGGACTTGACCTGCATTACAATGCTCAAGACGGCTTTAATGTCGGCTTGGAAGCAAAGGCAGGTTTCTTCCCTTGGGATAATTTTATGGTACTTGGCAATGTCAGCGCAGTACATAATGGTTCAGAGGCTGTAGCCGATCACATCTCTGTTGGTGCTGGTGGAAGATATTACATCACACAGAATGGCTTGTATCTTGGTGCTGGTGTGAAGTTTTTGCATGCCAATCACAGTTACAATGACATGATGCCGGGTCTTGAAGTGGGCTATGCTTTCTTCCTAAACCGCTCCGTTACGATTGAACCAGCTATCTATTACGATCAATCTTTCAAGAGTTCTAGATATTCAACAGTAGGCTTTAAGCTTGGTGTTGGTGTTTATCTCTTTGATGATTGATAAAGAAAGGATAGCTCTTTCTTCACTTGTAACCACGTAAAACATAGATGCAACAATATCCATCTCAGCTCTTAGAGCGAGCTGTTGAGTCGTTTTCACAGTTGCCAGGCGTAGGGCGTAAGACCGCTTTACGCCTGGTTCTGCATCTTCTTCGCCAATCAACGGAGGATGTAGACAGCTTTGCTGATGCCATAACGAGGGTGAAACATGACGTAAAATACTGTAAGGTATGCCACAATATCTCTGATACTGACGTCTGTTCCATCTGCTCTGATCCGCGCAGAGATGCCTCTGTGGTGTGTGTAGTGGAGAATATTCAAGACGTAATGGCAATAGAAAACACACAACAGTTCCATGGTTTGTACCACGTTTTGGGTGGAATCATCTCGCCAATGGACGGAATTGGACCGAATGATCTTGAGATTGAGTCGCTTGTTAAGCGTGTTGAGGAGGGTAAAGTGAAAGAGATTATCCTGGCACTTGCCAGTACTATGGAAGGAGATACCACCAATTTCTATATCTCACGTAAGCTAAAAGACAAGCAAGTGAAGCTCTCTGTGATAGCAAGAGGTATATCTGTTGGTGACGAATTGGAATATACAGACGAGGTAACGTTGGGCAGAAGTATTCTGAACCGTACCCCTTTTGATGCTTAATACTCATGGATAAAACAAGAAAGATACTCCTTACGGAACTCATAGCGTCCTGTTGTCTGGCGTTATTGCTCGTTGGAAGTTATGAAACAGGGCTGTTATTACCCGGATTTTGGGCTACTGAAGAGAACAGTCAGTTGTTAGTTCTGTTGCAATTCTGCATGCAATTAACAACACTTATCGCCATTCCGCTGGCACTTTTCCTCTTTAAGATTCGCTATGTAGCTGACTCTCTGCAGGCTGATGAGAGCCATGTAGACCGTCAGTTATGCTTTTGGGGCAGCGTAAGGATGATGATGTTGTGCCTACCAATGGTACTTAACGTGTTCTTTTATTATGCTTTCGGCGACGTTGCGGGGTTTTATTACCTTGCAATCATACTCGCTTTGAGTTTATTCTTCGTCTTTCCGACAAAGAAACGTTGTGAACATGAATGCCATTTGACCAATGAAGCAAATGACTCTGTGGATAAACCAGAAGACAAAAAGGAATAAATCAGTAGACCAAAGAGGATAAATCTGTGGGCAGATGATTATAAATCTGTTGGCAAAAGTGGATATATCTGCAGAGCAAAGGTTATAAATCAGAAGTCTTAAAAGGATATTTCTGGAGACCAAAGGTTATAAATCTGTGGGTAAAAGGTTATAAATCAGAAGTCCTAAGAAGATGAATCTATAGGCAAAAGGTTATACATCTGTGGGCAAAAGTGGATGAATCAGAAGACCAAAGGAAATAAATCAGTGAACCAAAGCGAATGAAATTAAGTGTTATCATTGTCAGTTATAACGTAAAATACTACCTTGAGCAATGTCTTGAGAGTCTGTATAGAGCTTTAAAAGACATTGATGCAGAGGTTTTTGTAGTAGATAATCACTCGCATGATGGCTCCGTCAGCTACGTGAAGGAGCGTTTCCCAGATACACATTTCATAGCCAGTTCACATAATTTGGGCTTTGCACGCGCCAACAACTTAGCCATTCAACAGTGTAAAGGGGAGTATGTCCTCCTGCTAAACCCCGACACTGTGGTGGGAGAAGACGTCATCATGACTTCCATTTCCTTCATGGATAGCCATCCAAAGGCGGGTGGTCATGGTGTTCAGATGCTCAATGACTGTGGTGAAAAAGCCTTAGAAAGCCGACGAGGATTGCCCTCTCCATTGACAGCTTTCTATAAAATGACGGGACTTTGCAAGCGTTTCCCAACCAATAAGAGGCTTGCACATTATTATATGGGGGGACTATCATGGGATAAACCGGGACAGATTGAAGTCATAAGTGGTGCATATTGCTTCCTTCGTAAGGCTGCATTAGACCGTATAGGACTACTTGATGAGGACTTTTTCATGTATGGTGAGGACATAGACCTAAGCTATCGACTGTTAAAAGGGAACTATGAGAACTGGTATCTGCCCACTCGGATCCTGCATTACAAAGGAGAAAGCACACAGAAATCAAGCTTCCGATATGTTCATGTGTTCTATGATGCAATGTTTATCTTCTTCCGTAAACACTACGGAGGGATGAGTTTACTACTCAGATTACCCATTAAAACAGCCATTTTCATCAAAGCTTCTTGCTCATTAGTGCGTACATTATGTTATTCTATACGCAAATATCTTGGCTTTAATAGCTTCTATACGACATCATTTCCCCACTATGTGTTCCTTGGTGGGCAGGAAATGACAGCTCAATGTAGACATATTGCAATGGAGAAAGGCCTTTCTGCGGAGTATTACACAGGAGATAAGGAGAGTCTTTGGCATAAAGAAGCTGACATCGTGGGGCAAAATGATGATGCAAACAAGCAGATATGCATTATTTTTGATACCGAAATGTTCACCTATCAAGAGATATTCGACAGGTTCTCAGCGCATCCTATGGCGAATATTCATATAGGATTCTATCATAAAAAACCGAATGTTATCATCACAACAAACGAAATAATAGAAGGTAATGGAGATCGGAAGAGCACACGTCTGAACTCCAGT
>ERZ1674163.289-NODE-290-length-13311-cov-6.161964_pt1 | contig 13311 bp, 9 predicted proteins | sample MGYA00581294_ERZ1674163 | MGnify/ENA primary metagenome ERZ1674163 (study PRJEB41354, sample SAMEA4873312) | human saliva metagenome | biome: human-associated habitat [ENVO:00009003]; feature: mouth environment [ENVO:08000002]; material: saliva material...
GATCAATATAATAAGGAGTGCTGAATGCAAAGGTACAATCTTTTCCACAGCCCGCTCAAAGTTTTTCGCGTTTTATTTGTACCAAAACAGAGAAACGACTATTTTTGCAATTAGCGGTGCGGCGTTTTTTCGCGTCAAGTCCGCCACATTCAGCCCGATACACCGCCATGCTCTATCTCGTTCCCACCCCCGTTGGCAATCTCGAAGACATCACGTTGCGCGCGCTTCGTATTTTGAAATCTGTCGACCTCGTACTCGCCGAAGACACGCGCACCAGTGGTGTTCTGTTGAAGCACTACGACATCAGCGTTCCGCTGGTGAGCCACCACAAGTTCAATGAGCACCAAACAGCCGAAGCCTTCGCTGCCCGTCTCGAAGCGGGCGAGCAGATGGCACTCATCAGCGACGCCGGCACGCCCGCCATCAGCGACCCCGGCTTCCTCCTGGTTCGTGCGGCCGTAGCGCGTGGAGTCGAAGTGCAATGTCTGCCCGGCGCCACAGCCTTTGTGCCGGCCCTCGTCGCCAGCGGTCTGCCCTGCGATCGTTTCTGTTTCGAAGGATTCCTGCCGCAGAAAAAAGGCCGCAGTTCGAAGCTCGAGAGCCTGGCTGGCGAACCGCGCACCCTCATCTTCTACGAAAGTCCGCATCGCGTGGTGCGCACCCTCGGGCAGTTCATCGAAGTTTTCGGCGGCGAGCGTCGTTGCAGCGCCTGTCGTGAGATCAGTAAGGTGCACGAGCAAAGTGTTCGCGGCACCTTGACCGAAGTGCTGAATCACTTTGAGCGCGAGGAACCCCGCGGCGAATTTGTGCTCGTCGTCGAGGGAGCTCCCGCCGCCGACGAAGCCGCCGTGCGCAAAGCCGAACGTCGTGCGCGCCGCAGTCGCCCCACCGATCCCATCACCGGGCAACCGCTCGATGAGGCCCCCGACACCGGTGCCCGACGGTCGAAACACCACGCCGGCACCCGCTAAACATCCCATCCAAGTTGAATCCCACTAAACAACAGCACCATGAATAAAATTGTGATCCTGCTGGTTGCCCTCCTCGGGGTAAGCCTTTTCACCGCCTGTGAAACCAAAAAGCAGCAAGAAGCCACCGCAGCCACCACGCCTGCCGATTCGCTGAAGCAAATCATCAACCAAAAAGACACGGAACTCAATGACATGGTCACCACGCTCAACGAAATCCAAGAAGGTTTTCGTCAAATCAACGAGGCACAGGGCCGTATCAGCGTGGAGCGTCGCAAGGGCGAACAAAACAACCGCGAAGCCATCATCGAGGACATGCAGCTCATTCGCCGCACCCTCAAACTCAACAACGAACTGATTGCCAATCTTCGCCAACAAGTCAAGTCGTCGAAGTCCAACAACTCGAAATTGCGTGCCACCATGGAGGCCACCATCTCCTCCCTCAATGCGCAACTCACCGACCTCAACAAGCAGGCCGAGGATCTGCGAGCCCAGTTGGCGCAAAAAGACATCAAGATCGCCGAACAAGGACAGCAGATCGACAACCTCAAAGGCAATGTCAATGAACTCTCGGTGCAAAACGAAACCAAGGCACGCACTGTTTCCGCGCAGGACCGTGAACTCAACACCGCTTTCTACGTCTTCGGCACGAAACGCGAACTCAAAGAACAAAACATCCTGCAAGGCGGAGAAGTGTTGCGCAACGGCAATTACAACAAAGACTACTTCACGAAAATCGATATCCGTGTCGATCGTATCATCCATCTTTATTCCAAGAGCGCCAAACTCATGACGGCGCATCCCGAAGGTTCCTACACGCTCGATCGCGATGCCCAGGGACAATACACCCTGCGCATCACCGATCCCAACCGGTTTTGGAGCGTGAGCAAATACCTCGTCATCGTCGTGAAGTAAGCACTTCCTTTCTCCTCGTTTCTGCTCCCTCAGTTCGCCGCGCACCCTGTTGCGCCGCGAATGGCGGGTGGGGAAACGTGCGCACACAGCTCAAAAACTATCGTTATGAAATCCCTCATTCCTCATATTGCCTCCACGCGTCGTGGCGGTCGCCTTTTCGCACCGCTTGGCGTGATGGTAGTCGTCGGCAGTCTGCTCTTCTCGAGTTGCTCGAGCTACGACAGCTTCAGTCGCACCACCACCGGCTTCTACCTGGGCTCCATATTCGGTTCCGCCGTCGGCGGCATCCTCGGCGGTTCGCGCGGTTCTGATTTTGGTACCGTGATCGGCGGAGCCACCGGTGCGGCCCTGGGAGCTGCCAGTGCAGAGTCGGCCCGCAAGGAGCGCGAGGAATATCGCCGCGAGCGCGCCGAACGTCAATATCCCTATCCCACGCGCACCCCGTCCACCGACGAGGCCGCGGAGAGCGGCATCAGCTACGGCCGTTTCGAGTCGGCGCTTCCCACTCCGGTGTTGCCCGGCAACTTAGAAGTGACCAACATCGTCTTTGCCGACGCCAACGGCGACCGTGTGCTCCAGCCCGGCGAACAGGCCGAAATCACCTTCGATATCTACAACCGCGGCACTTCGCCCGTGCGCAATGTCACGCCCTTGGTCACGTCGGACTACGAACGCATCAACGTCTCGCAACCGGCCATCATCAGCGAAATCCTTCCCGGACAGGGCTTCCGCTATCGTGCCGCCGTGCTGGCACGCAGCAACGCCAAGACCACACCGGCCGTCTTCAAAGTGGCTTTTCCCGACGGACAGGGTCGCCAGGTCGAGGTGCGCCGCTTCACGGTCAATGTGGTGCGGCTCTAAGCCGTCCGGCGTTAGACCGAATGCCCGTTAGGGCCGAGCGCTCGACGCACGTCATTTTTTGAACCGCATCGTTTTCGTCGCAGAGACCAAAGTCGAGGCCGTGTCGCAACCCCTGTTGTGCACGGCCTCGATGCGTGTCTGTGCGCGGCGCATGGGACGACGAAGGGGCGCGGCGGCGGCCGTTGCAATGGGCTCGACGAAGCGAATGATCGAGCTTCTTACTCGGTCTTCGAGGCGCCGGCTCGCCTTATTTCGGAGCGGGTGGAAAACGTCGGAAAACTGACACCTTCTCGCGTGCGCGCGTCAGGAGGTTTTGTATTTTTCCCTTCACTCCTTCACCCATGTGCCGCAATTGGGTGTGTCACAGTTGATTAGGGGTGAAGGCTTTTGTTTTTTTTCTTCACCTTTCGTCGACACACAGACCGCGGCAAAACCTTCACCCGCAACGGCATGATTTAGAGTCGAATCATCGCAAAGGTGAAGGGTGAAGATGAAAATCGAAAATCGGTTGTGTGCGCATTATGCGCGTGTGCGATCGCGACAGCGCCTTCACCTTCACCCTTTCGTCGACGGGGGCGAGGTTCGGCGAGGTGTCGCAACGGGTAGGGAACTATTGGACGAATCTTCCCTGTTTTCGTCCCATAGTCCCCCGTTTTTCCGGCGCGTCAGCATCGCTCGTCTCGAATCTTTCGATCGTCTGCAAAAATATCTTCTCATTCTCGGCCTTATTCTCGTGATTTTGTGTAACTTTGTCCCCAAATCTATGCGCATGCCCCTGCGGTGTGCCGTAAGTCATTGAGAATAAAATAATAACAATACAATAATCACAAATGGCAGCATTACAGAAAATCAGAAGCAGCTCCTGGATTCTTATCCTCATGGCGGTCGGCATGTTTCTGTTCATCCTCACCATGGTGCTGGACTCCAATACCATTTCGGCATTGACGAACAGCAGCCGCAACGTTGGAGAAGTCTACGGCAAGAGTCTCTCGGCCGAAGAATTTTCAGACATGGTGAACGAAGCTTCGGAGGTGATGAAGCTTCGCAACGGCGGTACGCTCACCGACGAACAAACAGACATGGTGCGCAACCAAGTCTGGAACGACTATGTGCAATACGAACTCGTGAAGCACGAGTGCGACAAGCTCGGTGTCGAGGTAACGGAAAAAGAAGTGCAAGAAGCGCTCCGGCAGGGTAGTGCGCAGGCCTTCCAAAACCTGCCGATGTTCATGGGCCAGACCGGACGCTTCGATTACACGGCACTGCAAGCTTTCTTCAAGCAGGTCAAGAGCATGAAGGGGCAGAACCTGCCGCCTGAAGCTGCCGAGCAGATCAACACGATCCAAAAGCTTTGGGCTTACACCGACAAGCAGCTTCGTCGCGAACTGCTCATGACCAAATACCAGTCGCTGCTCATGGCTTCGGTGACGACCAACCCGGTCAGCGCCAAGGCGCAGTTTGACGCGCGCACGCAGTCGGCCAATGCCCTCGTGGCCGCTTTCCCCTACGGCAACATCTCCGATAAGGAAGTGAAGGTCGAGGATAGCGACTTGAAGGCGGTCTACGATCGTTTCAAGAAACTCTTCCGTCTCGACAATGAAGTGCGCGATCTGAAATTCATCGACTATGTGGTCAGCGCCAGCCCCGCCGATCGCAAGGCTGTGGAGCAACAGGTGCAAGGCATCTACGCGAAGCTCTCGGCCGGCGAGGATCCCGCCGCTGTGATCAATGCTTCGAAGAGCCAGACGCGTTTCATCGATCTGCCTTTGGCTGCTGAGGCCTTCCCCACCGATGTGCGTCAGGAACTCGAATCGATGAGCGCAGGAAGCATGAAAGCTCCCTACGTCAACGACCAGGACAACACCTACAACGTGGTGAAGCTCATTTCCAAAGTGCAGGCTCCCGACTCTGTGGCCTATCGTGCTCTTAGTGTACAAGCTACCGAAGCCGGGCGCGCAGATTCAATCCTGAAGGCGCTCAAAGGGGGTGCCAAGTTTGAAGACGTGGCCAAGAAAATGGGCATGCGCAGCGACACCACTTGGATTAACACCGCTCAAGTCACTGCCGATCAGTTGAATCCCGAGACGGCCAAGTTCGTCAACGAGCTCTACAACGCACCGCTCAACGCCTACAACGTGGTAGACGTGCAGGGCGCCAAAGTAGTGCTCCAAGTGGTGAATCGCAAGGCGATGAAGACGAAGTATGTGGCTGCCGTGGTGAAAGTGCCCATCAATTTCTCGAAGGCAACCTACGACGCCGCAGTCAGCAACATGAATCGCTTCTTGGCCTCCTGCCACGATCTGGCCTCGTTCGAGAAGCAAGCACCCAAGAGTGGTTACCAGGTGCTGAGCGCCGATGCCTTCAGCGCCTCTGCCGGTCTCATCGGTGCAAGTGGTTACAACCCCGGCATCCGCGGTTCGAAAGAAGCCGTGAAGTGGGCTTTCGACGACGCCAAGGAAGGCCAAGTTTCCCCGCTCTACGAAGTGGGAGAGGCCAACAACCACTTGCTCGTTGTCGCCCTCTCGAAAGTGTACAAGAAGGGCTATCTGCCCTACGACAACAAGCAGGTGAAGGACTACCTCACCGCAATCGTCAAGAGCGAGAAGAAGGGTGAGCTCGCTGCCAAGAAATGGGGCGGCATCAAGAGCATCGAGGCTGCGAAGGCCAAGGGCGCCATTGTCGACTCGCTGAACAACGTCACCTTCGCCGGTGCGAACGTCGTTTCTGCTGTCGGTGTGCCCGAACCCGCCCTCACTGCCGCAATCTCCGCAGCAAAGAAGGGAGCTACCACGCCGCTCGTGATCGGAACGGAAGGTGCTTACCTGGCTCAAATCCTCTCGAAGGGTTCGAACACCAGCGAGAAGTTCGACGTGAAAAGCGAAATGGCCATGCAGCAGCGCGGTTTGTTGCAGGTGATGGGCCAATCCATCCTCGGTGTGCTCAGCCAGAAGGCCAATGTCGTTGACAAACGCTACAAGTTTTGATTGAAACGCCGCGTTTCCCCTAATTCATAAACAACCACGGAGTCGGAAGTCCTGCGCTTTCGACTCCGTGGTGCTTTCTCTTTGCCCAGCCGTAGTCCATTCATTCCCCGCTCATGGAACTTAACGAATTACTGTCTCTCTTCGATCATCATCCCGGCGTGCTCCGACTGCGTGAGCAGTTGTCGGCTCGCCACCCGCGCGTGCGCCTGGAAGGTTTGCGCGGTTCTTCCGCCGCCGTGGTGCTCGGAGCCGCCGCGCAGACCTCGAGCGATTTTTTCCTCGTCGTGGGCGACGATGAGGAAGAAGCAGCCTATTTCTACAACGACCTGCGTCAATTGCTCGGTGAGCACACGGTGTTGTTCCTCCCCTCCTCCTATCGTCGTGCGGTGAAGTACGGCCATCGTGACACAGCGGGCGAAATTCTGCGCACCGATGTGCTCTCGCGTTTGTCGGGGCGCGCTGCCGGCGCCGAAGCGGGCGAACCGCTTTTTGTCGTGACGTTCCCTGCTGCGCTGGCCGAACGCGTAGCTCCACGCGTGTCGCTCTCAGCGCGGAGCTTGTTGCTCAAAGTTGGCGAATCGCACGACGTGATCGAACTCACCCATCGTTTGGAGGAGCTGGGGTTCCGGCGCAAAGACTACGTTTACGAACCCGGTGAATATGCGCTGCGCGGTTCGATCCTCGACATCTTCAGTTACGCTTCAGAGTATCCCTATCGCATCGACTTTTTTGGCGACGAAGTGGAGAGCGTGCATTCGTTTGAGGTGCAGACCCAGTTGTCGCGTTCGGCGGTGGAGGGAGCACAGGTCGTGCCGAACGTCGAAGGCGATGCGAGCAGCGAACTGTTGGTACCGATCACCGATTACTTCCCGCAGCAACCGGTGGTTGTGGCACACGATCTCCAATTTGTGTGCGACCGCGTGCAGCAGATTTTCGACGAGGGATTTGCCGATCAAGCTTTGGCCGAACAAGCCGCCACTTCGGAGATGGAACTGTCTGAAGTCTATGCCCGTTTTGCGGCTTCGCGCCTGTTGGTGAATGGCAAGGAGCTGCAATCGCAATTGGCGCGCGGCATGTATTGGCAGTGGTCGAGAGCGACGGACCAGACGAAGGCTGCGGGCGGAGACATCGTACCGACGGTGGTGTTTCACACCCAACCGCAGCCACTCTTCCACAAGCAGTTCGAACAGGTGCTTGCGGCATTCCGGTCGTTGATCGCTGACGGGCAGCGCATCTATGTGCTGGCCGACAGCGAAAAGCAGCAAGAGCGTTTGCGCGACATCCTCGGGGAGTTGGCACAGGCGGAGGGGGGCGCGCCCGGGGCTTCGCTTTTCACGCCCGTCCACCTCACTCTCCACGAGGGGTTCGCCGACGCGGATGTGGCCGCCGCCTTCTACACTGACCACCAGATCTTCGATCGTTTCCACAAGTACAATTTACGTTCCGACCACGCGCGCAATGCCAAGATGTCGCTCACGCTCAAAGAGATTCGTCAGTTTGAGCCGGGCGACTATGTGGTGCATGTCGATCACGGGGTGGGGCAGTTTGTCGGACTCATGCGCATTCCGGGCAGCGACGGGGCCATGCAGGAAGTGATCAAGATCAAATATCAGAACAACGATGCGATTTTCGTGTCGATCCACGCGCTCCACAAGGTTTCGAAGTACAAGGGGAAGGAGGGTACGCCGCCCCGGCTTTCGCATCTTGGCACCGGCGCGTGGGAACGCCTCAAGGAGCGCACGAAGAAGAAGCTCAAAGACATTGCGCGCGATTTGATTTTGCTCTACAGTCGCCGACGCGCAGAAAAAGGTTTTGCTTTTTCGCCCGACAGTTTCTTGCAACAGGAACTCGAAGCCTCTTTCGCCTACGAAGACACGCCCGACCAGTTGCGGGTGACGCGACAGGTGAAGGCCGACATGGAGCAACCGCGTCCGATGGACCGCCTGGTGTGTGGCGATGTGGGTTTCGGCAAAACCGAAATTGCGGTTCGCGCCGCTTTCAAGGCAGCCACCGACGGCAAACAGGTGGCGGTGATGGTGCCCACGACCGTTTTGGCGTTGCAGCACTACAAAACATTTGCCAAGCGACTGAAGGATTTCCCGGTGCGCGTCGATTACCTTTCGCGTGCCCGCACGACGGCGCAAACCAAGGCGCTGCTCAAGGATCTGGCCGACGGACAAATCGACATCCTCGTCGGGACGCACAAGCTCATCGGGAAAACGGTGAAATTCAAAGACCTCGGATTGCTCATCATCGATGAGGAGCAGAAATTCGGTGTCTCGGTCAAGGAGCGACTGCGGCAGCTCAAAGTCAATGTCGATACGCTCACGATGTCGGCGACGCCCATTCCGCGCACCTTGCAGTTTTCGCTCATGGGCGCGCGCGATCTCAGTGTCATCAACACGCCGCCGCCCAATCGTCACCCCATTCGCACGGAAATTCATACCTTCGGCCATGAGATCATTGCCGATGCGATCAATTTCGAACTCAGTCGCAACGGACAGGTTTATATCGTCACCCATCGCATTGCGCAACTCACGCACATTGAGCACCTCATACATAAGTATGTGCCCGATGCGCGTGTGGTGGTGGGGCACGGACAGATGGAACCGGCCAAGTTGGAAAAGGTGATTCTCGATTTCGTCAACCACGAGTACGACGTGCTGTTGTCAACAACGATCATCGAGAACGGTATCGACGTCCCCAACGCGAACACCATTCTGATCGACAATGCACAGCATTTCGGGCTTTCGGATCTGCACCAGATGCGCGGTCGCGTAGGTCGCGGCAGTCAGAAGGCTTTTTGCTATCTCATGGCGCCCCCGCTCAGCGCATTGCCCGATGACAGTCGGCGCCGACTGCAAGCCATCGAGAATTTCTCTGATCTGGGCAGCGGAATCCACATTGCCATGCAGGATCTCGACATTCGCGGTGCCGGAAATCTGTTGGGTGCGGAGCAGAGTGGTTTCGTGGCCGATTTGGGCTACGAGACCTATCAAAAGATTCTCACCGAAGCGGTTTCCGAACTCAAAAACGACGAATTTGCCGATCTGTTTGCCGAAGAGCTCACGCGCCAATCGGACGAAGCGGCCGGCGGCGAGTTTGCGGCCGAGTGTAACGTGGAGTGCGATTTGCACGCCTACTTGCCCGAAATGTACGTGCCCGGTGCTTCCGAACGCATGTTGCTTTACCGCGAACTCGATGGACTGGAAAGTGACGAAGAGCTCGAGGGGTTCCGGCGCCGTCTGCTCGACCGTTTCGGTCCGTTGCCCGCCGAGGCCGAGGAGTTGCTGCGCATCGGTCCGCTGCGTCGGCTTGGTCGCCGTTGCGGTGCGGAGCGGTTGGTGCTCAAATCTCGTGCGATGACCCTCTTTTTTGTGGCCAATGCACAGAGCCCGTTCTATCAGAGTGGAATTTTCAGTCGCATCCTCGCTTTCGCCACGTCGCCGGCTAACATGCGGCGTTGTGAGCTGGGCGAGAAGAAGGGAAAACGCTATATCCGCATCAAGAATGTGGGGAGTGTCGACGCAGCTGTGGCCGTTTTGGGGCATTTTGTGAAAGAATTGCCACAAAATGAAGAGAAGATGTGATTTTGTAGTGCATCTTCTTGCTATGAAGTGAGATGTTTGTTAAATTTGCTTCGGAATTTAATAGACAATCTTTCAGTATGAACAGAATTTACCGCAGTGTCTGCTTTGGATTCGCAGCGCTGTCTGTGATCTTCATGATCAGTTGCTCTTCGCCCCGTCGCCATTCCGGAAGCATGTCCGATGATATGGATAGTACTGTTGACGAAAACTCGGCCTCAGCAAGGGAGTTGCGCGCAGCGCGACCTGAGACAGGAACCTCCGTTTATGAAAACGATTATGAACTCGACGATGAGAAAGAAAGCGCTATCGAGGTCTCTGCGCCAAATGATGGTACGGACTACGTGCTCATTGTGAAGGACTCCGATGTGATGGTGGCCAATGTTTATATTCGCAGCGGAGACACCTACGAACTGCATTTGCCGAATGGTGAATACGAGGTCTACTTCTATGGCGGCAAGCGATGGAATCCGAAGAAAAGGATCGGTGAGCGCATGGGGGCTTTCGAGCAGGGAGACTTCATGAAAGACGATGAGGAAGTGGCACTTGAAAATCAAAAAGTGACCTATACCTTGGAACAAACTGAAGACGGGAATTTCGAAATGACTGGCTGCGATGAGGACGATGCCCTCAATTAAATGCGCAAGCTTCGGCCGTGTAAAATGAAAAATTGCAATCTGTACCTTGAAAACTACCTAGTTTTATTGGTCAGATTGCAATTTGGTGTTATATTCGTGGTCTATTCACTCTAAAAACGTGCGCTTCCGTTCTCCTCCGATCCGTGAACGGGAGAAAGCGCCCAATTCACAGCGTCATGAATCACGAAAATTTTCTCCTCAATGCCAATCCCCTTGTCGCCTTCTTCCAGAAGTCGCCACGAGAATTCACCAAGGACGACATCATGCGCTACGTTGCCGCACACGGCATTCGCATGATCAACTTTCTCTATCCTGCCGGCGACGGACGTCTCAAGACGCTCAATTTCGTCGTCACGGATCGCGCCTATCTCGACACCATTTTAAGTTGTGGCGAGCGCGTCGACGGTTCGAGCCTTTTCCGTTTCATCGGAGCGGGCAGCAGCGATCTTTATGTGCTCCCCCGTTTTTCGACCGCCTTTGTCGACCCCTTCGCAGAGATTCCAACCCTTTGCTTGCTTTGCTCCTACTTTGACAAAGATGGTCGTCCGCTGGCTTCCTCCTCGGAACAAACGCTGCTCAAAGCGGCCGAGGCTTTTCGCGAAGTTACCGGTATGGAGTTTGAAGCGATGGGCGAGTTGGAATACTACGTCATCAAACCTGACGAAGAACGCTATCCCGCAGTAGACCAGCGTGCCTACCACGAATCGGCTCCCTTTGCGAAAACGAATGCGTTTCGCGCCAAATGCATGCTGGCGATTGCGCAAACGGGCGCTCAGATCAAGTACGGACACTCAGAAGTGGGCAATTTCTCGCAGGACGGTTTGGTCTATGAGCAAAACGAGATCGAATTTTTGCCGGTGCCGGTGCGTGAAGCCGCCGACCAATTGGTGATTGCCAAATGGATCATCCGCAATCTGGCTTACGAAGAAGGGCTCGACGTGACGTTTGCACCGAAAATCACCACCGGAAAAGCGGGCTCCGGCCTCCATGTTCACATGCGTATCACGCGCGACGGCGAGAATCTCATGCTCGACGATTCGGGAAAACTGAGCAACGATGCGCGTCGAATGATTGCCGGCTTGGTGGATCTGGCTCCGGCCTTGACAGCGTTCGGCAACAAGAATCCGACTTCCTATTTCCGCCTTGTGCCGCATCAGGAAGCGCCCACCAATGTGTGCTGGGGCGATCGCAATCGGTCGGTGCTGGTGCGCGTTCCGCTCGGATGGACGGGCGATGTGGATATGTGTCGCGAAGCCAATCCACTCGAACCAGCGTCGCAGCGCAACACCCGCGGGAAGCAAACCGTGGAAATCCGCAATGCCGACGGTTCGGCCGACGTCTATCAACTGCTGGCCGGCATTTGTGTGGCGGCTCGTCACGGATTTGAAATGCCCGATGCGCTCGAAGTGGCGCGCGATACGTATGTCGATGTCAATATTCATGCCGCCGATCAGGCAGAACTGGTCAAGCGCTTGACGCAATTGCCCGACAGTTGTGCCGCCTCGGCCGACTGTCTCGAACAGCGTCGAGAAGTTTTCGAGCAGCACGGTGTGTTCTCTCCTGTCGCTATCGACGGCACACTCGCTGAACTGCGTTCGTACGGTGATCGCACGCTCCGAGCAGATACGGCCGACCGCCCGCAAGAAGTGGCCGCCCTTGTGGAGCGTTTCTTCCACTGCGGATGACGTGAAAACAGTGTGCATTCACACGCGATGGTCCCGCTACTCCTCGAGGGGGTAGCGGGACCTTTTGTTTTTGCGATCGATGCAGAGCAAAAACAGCCCCTCTTTTTCTTTCGAAGCAGAGGGACTGAAAGGGGAGCGTGCGCGCAGGTTGGCGCAACGTGTTTGGTTTACTTCTTAGGCGTGCGAGCTAGTGTTTCGAGCACGAGGCGCCAGTATTTCTCCACCGAAGGAATGAAGCAGCGCTCGTTGGGCGTGTGAGGTGATTGGAGCGTGGGGCCGAACGATACGACGTCCATGCCGGGGCAGTGGCTCAAAATCACCGAACACTCCAATCCGGCATGCACCACTTGTACCTTCGGGTCTTCGGCGAAGAGGTCTTTGTAGACCTGTTCCATGAGCGTCACGATCTCGCTTTCCGGCGAGGGTTGCCAAGCGGGGTAGGCGCCGTCGGTCGTCACCTTCATGCCGGCCATGGAGAAGCAGGCTTCGAGCGTGTCGACGCAGTATTGACGCATGGTGTCGCGGCTGGAGCGGACGAGGACTTTGAAGAAGGCACGGCCGTCGACGATCTCAACGATGGCCAGGTTGCTCGACGTTTCGACGATGCTCGGGAGATGGGGAATGAAGCGCAGCACGCCGTTGTGGCAAGCCAGGAGCGCGTCGACGAGGTTGTCTTGAATTTCTTCGGGCACGAGCGAAGTGGGCATCGCTTCTTCCTTGACTTCGATCTTGAGGTTGGGCTCGATCACCCCATACTCGTCGACGAGGTCACGTTGCCATTCTGTTTCCACCGCCTCTTTGAGGGCGGCCACGTTCTCTGCCGGGAGCGTGAGCACGGCTTCTGCTTCGCGAGGAATGGCATTGCGCATGTTGCCGCCTTTCCATTCGGCCAGACGCGCCTCAAAATTGGCAATGGCGTCGGCCACCACGCGTGCCAGATTCTTATTGGCGTTGGCGCGACCCTCGTTGATCTCGAGTCCGGAGTGCCCGCCGCGGAGTCCGTGGAGCACGATGCGCACCGCTTTGTCGCCGGCTTCGGGAGCCACGGTTTGGAATTCGAGTTCGGCCGTGAGGTTGACGCCACCTGCCGATCCGACCATGAGTTCGCCGTGCGTTTCATTGTCGAGGTTGAGCAGAATGTCGCCTTTGAGCAGCCCGTCTTCCATGTGGTCTACACCATACATGGTGGTTTCCTCATCGGCCGTGATGAAGGCTTCGAGAGGCCCGTGGCAAAGGCTGTCGTCCTCGAAAATGGCCATGATGGTTGCCACGGCCATCCCGTCGTCGGCGCCGAGCGTCGTGTTGCGCGCACGCACCCAATCACCGTCGATCCACGTTTCGATGGGATCGGTTTCGAAGTTGTGTTGCGAATCGGGCGTTTTTTGCGGCACCATGTCCATGTGTCCCTGCAGTGTCACCACCTTGCGGTCTTCCATACCGGGCGATGCAGCCTTGTACATCAGGACGTTGCCGGCGTTGTCGAGGCGAGATTCAATGTGGTGTTCCTTCGCCCAGTTGAGCAAGAACTGTTGTATTTTCTCGAGATGTCCCGAGGGGCGGGGCACTTGGTTGAGAAGATGGAAATTGCGCCAGATAGCTTCCGGCTCGAGCTTCAAAATTTCGCTCATAATGTTGCGGTTTTAGACTGTTTTTTTATGAAGAGCAGATCTGTC
>ERZ1674163.293-NODE-294-length-13159-cov-9.337912_pt1 | contig 13159 bp, 7 predicted proteins | sample MGYA00581294_ERZ1674163 | MGnify/ENA primary metagenome ERZ1674163 (study PRJEB41354, sample SAMEA4873312) | human saliva metagenome | biome: human-associated habitat [ENVO:00009003]; feature: mouth environment [ENVO:08000002]; material: saliva material...
TCGAGTAATGTGACTGGAGTTCAGACGTGTGCTCTTCCGATCTGGTAAAAGGAGACAGAATAACAAAGGAACGGAAACAGGGAACAGGGGGTGGAGACAGGGTAAAAGAAGACAGAATAACACAGAGGAACGGGAACAGGGAATGGAGACAGGTAAAAAGAGACAGGATAAATGGAGACAGAATAACAGAGGAACAAAGATAAAGTAACAAAGATAAAGTAACAAGATAAAATAAAACTTAACTACGAATTACTCGAATTACCAGATTTGCCAGTCCTGCTAGTCCCGCTAGTCCTGCTAGATTTGCCAGTCCTGCCAGCCCTGCTAATCTTGCTAGTTCCGCTAGATTTGCTAGAGCTGCTAGAGCTGCAAGAACTCCCCCCCAACCCCCAAATTAGTTTTATTTTCCTTTGCTGTCATTTTTAACATTTCCTCTAACCTCACTGACCATAAACAACTTACATGCCCACAACACATGACAGAAATGACAGCAACTTCTAAAAAGCCAATAACCTCCCCCTACACCATACAACACAAAACAGCCTCCCAAACTCGCGTCTGAGAGGCTGTAATTATATAATAATGAAAAGTTATGTTTACTCTGCTACTGGGCGAACGGCATAACCATTTCCGTATGATCCATAACCATTTGATGAAGTTATAGGAATACTTAGAGAACCATTCGACATACTTGCTCGATATGCATAACCAAGCTGTCCACCTTGTGAGTTAGGATCAGATGTCCAATAGATAGCTGATGTACCCATATTAGTTAAAGCACCACTTGTACCATAACGGGCTCCTCCTGCTTGGAAGTAGATTTCCTTATCGTTATCAACTTTGAATGTATAACCATTGCTCCATACTGCTCCTGTCAAACTAAAGCCCATGAATGCATGTGCGTCAGGCACCTTGAAACCTACAGGAGAAGGGTCATAGATGGTTTTTACATTGTCACGAATAGAACCATCATACTTATTGTTGTTTGCAGACCACATATTAATAATCTGCTGATACTGCCAACCTAATTTACCACCACCAACTTTTGGAAGCATTATGCCTGGATTTTGAATACCACGTCCAATACTACGGGTCTTCATCTTTATTACATTAGCAGGTTCATCTCCCTTATTAGCAGGTATCTCTACATAGTTGTTGTCGAAGGCAAAGCCTGTTGTATTGATACCAGGCATTGGGTCCTTACGTCCCCACTGATAAAGACTTCCATATCCTTCACGAACATTATTGCCTGCAGCCTGCTTAAGTGTAATAGTAGCAGTCTTCTTTTCGCCTGTTTCAGCCTGCTGTTCTATCTTGACAACAACTTCACGCTTAAGTCCACCTGTCCATTTGGTGTATTTCCAACCAAGGTTATCAGTCATAAACTTATATTCAGACCCATCACTAGTAACAGGAATCTTCTTGAGAGAACTCTTAGGAGTAAACCATAAGTGCCATGACCACATTACCTTACCTTCTGTGTTCGTAACTGCAACAACAGCGTTTCCGTTCTGTAGGTTCTCTTTCTTGATTGTAAAGGTAAGGTAAGAGTCTGCGCCACTTCCTGTTACGGCAGGGGTTGTAACGATGTCCTGGCAATCTTCCCAAATGACTTTTGCTTTTGTTGCTTGGTCTGAAGCATTCTGTATGTTGATATATGGAGAAGTAATTGGGTCATCGTTATGATCAACGAATGTATGTAAGATGAGATCTTCGGGATAATATCCGCCCCCCGGTTTCGGTAAGTTAGTAGCTGGTGCTGTACTGGTATATGCTGAAGAGTTAGTAGCACCTCCCTTAATAGCATTACCATAAACCAAAGGAATACGGTATGTACCAGGTGCACTGATAATGTAACAGTTTGCTGTATTCTCTATTGCAGCCCCACCTGTAGCATTAGCAAGATTGTAGTTTGTAACAGGGTCTGCAGTCTTCATTGCGTTGTTGAAGTCAGCCAAGACATCACGTTGGTTTGCTTTGAAGGTAGCAGTATATTGCTCAACATCTTGTGTTGTTGTTCTACCTTCGTTAGGAATAGTCAGCCAATCAGGCTTCTCACTCATAGAGAAGGTACCATCTCCGTCAGCGTCATAGCTAACTACCTTCCATTTAACAGGGCGATGCTGCTTGTCATCGTCTACGTATGATGTAATCTGATATGATGTTGTTGCACCTTCTGTGTTTGCTGCTTCAGTTGGATTAGGAGTAGCTTCGAAGGTGTATTTGAGGTTATTAGCCGACTGTGACAATGCGTATGTCTTTGTTGTACCAGCCTTCCAAGTACCTGCGAATGGTGCTACGATAGCTGGAGAAGCCTGATTGTCAAAGTAGACCTTAACCTTGACATCCGATGACAACGTTTGTGGAATCATGTAGAATGTGAAGTTATCATTATCCTTACCAACGATAGTCTCGTTGACATGACCAGATGTGTTTACGCTGATACCGCTGAGTGTGAAGGTAGCAGGAGTGCTAACATCAGACCATGCACTGTTGAAAGATGCACCAGTAGTAGCCTGTACTGATGAAGGTAAAGTGAACTTACCCTTGCTCTTTGCACCAACAATCTCAATCTTTGTAATCTTATGAGTACCTGACAAGCGGTCGCCAATCTTGAAACGGATAGCGGTCATGGCGTGCTGGAACTGCAAAGGAACTGCAGGCGCGGTACCCAAGGTTGCATAGTGAATAGGAGTTGTACCTGAACAAGCAGTCATCAAGTCCTTCTGATTCTGTACACCTGGCTCAACCTCAATGTTTACGTATGGAGTTGAAGTGTTAGATGCTGGAGATAATGTTAGCTTACTGTATGATGTAGTTACTTGTGGATAAACAGCATAGAAACGTGCGTATGGCTCACTCCATGACCAAAGTTGAGTGGTTGCGAGTGTACCGTCAGGATTTACCTCAGCATTATGGAACCAAGGAGTTGTGCTGATGCCTGTTGCAGAACTACCACGATAAGCAATGGCAGAGAACTTGCCCAGTGTTTCGGTTGTGGTAATCTTAGCACGTGTAGCTGCTACGCCAGCATTTGTAAAGTCGTCGTCAATACCAGCAACAGTACTCTCTATAAGGCAATAATCACTGTTACCAGGGATTTCAATCTTACGTGTTGCAAGGTCTTCAGGTGTCAGTCCCTGTGTCTGTAGCTGCTCTGCGTATCCCGCACGAGTCATAGCAAAGTTAGGATTAGCCTTTGCTGCCTGCTGAGCTTGCTTGTCAGCCGTAGTTACCTGAAATCTTACAGCAGTGCCATTCTGCCCAACATTTGTAGAATCAAGTTCATTGTCTGAGCAGGCTGTCAGTCCCAAGACTGTTAGTCCGCTAAGACATGCAAATGTGAGTGCTGCTGTCGACTTACGACCAGCATTGCACTTGCGAATATTATTTAACTTCATGAGTTGGTAATTTGTTTTGTTTTTACATTTAAATAGACAACATCTCCTAATTAATTCTCTGGTACGAGGTCTATATCTTCATTGTCCTCTGTAGGAGGAACTACCGTAGGAGTTGTACTAATAGGAGGGCTACCCGCCAAGATTGGGCAATCCCCAGCCAAAGCAAACATCGTAATCTGTGGCTCAACATAAGCCTTTTTCTCTTCGTTCAGTTTCATTTTTTTATAATTACATTTCGTTTGGGATATCGTTTTATCAGGTTAATTTATGTCGTTTACAGTGGCTTTTACTTATAAACGCATACTAAAGATATGACTTAATATGTTAATAATACCGTATCATTATCCTAAAATCGAGTGCAAAGTTAACAAAAGTCACATAAATAAACAAATTTTGCTTAAACGAGTTAAAAACTCATTCGTCACCGTAACTAATTGATGACCAACATCATTATTCTATATAAGTCCACTTTTTAAGAAGCGTTTATTTAACTATTTTTATACATCGACAAGCTATTAAATGAGCCTCTCAACCCTTCAAGACGATTAACCAAGAGAGGATAAAACGTAGGAGACAGAGTAAGAGAAGACAGAATAACAGAGGAATGGGAACAGGTAACAGGGGAGGAGACAGGGTAAGAGGAGACAGGGTAACAGAGGAACGGAGGGGGTGTCAAGGGGGCAGGACAGGGTAAATGGAGACAGAATAACAGAGGAACAAAGATAAAGGAACAAAGATAAAATAACAAGATAAAATAAAACTTAACTACGAATTACTCGAATTACCAGATTTGCTAGTCATGCTAGCCCTGCTAGTCCCGCCAGTCCTGCTAGCCCCACCAGAACAGCCACCCACCCCATCTAAGCACTGTTAATACTAATTATTCGTTGTCTAAATAGGTCTGTCTATACGAAAAAAACGACCGTTAATGTTGACAGATTGGAAAATAATCTCTACCTTTGCACTCACAAGATTGTAATAATTACAGGGTATAAATATCCCATCTATAGAGCTGAAAATCAGCAGATATTAGTCTACACGCTCGTGATAAGCGAAACAAGAAATAACATTTATAATACAAAAACATTATGAAAAAGAAATTTATTTGCACTGTTTGTGGTTATATCTACGAAGGAACAGAGGCACCAGCAGAGTGTCCAGTATGTCACGCTAAGGCAGAGAAGTTCAAGGAGTTCAACCCAGAGGCATTGAAGGGTACTAAGACTGAGCAGAACCTCAAGACCGCTTTCGCTGGTGAGAGCCAGGCTCACACTAAGTATCTCTACTATGCTTCAAAGGCAAAGAAGGACGGTTTTGAGCAGATCGCAGGTTTCTTCGAGGAGACAGCACGCAACGAGAAGGAGCATGCTAAGATTTGGTTCAAGTTCCTCCATGGTGGTGATATCCCTACAACAACCGTAAACCTCGCTGACGCAGCAGCTGGTGAGAACTACGAGTGGACCGATATGTACGAGCAGATGGCAAAGGATGCTATGGAAGAAGGCTTCCCAGAGTTAGCTGTTAAGTTCCGTGGCGTTGGTGCGGTTGAGAAGCACCACGAGGAGCGTTACCGCAAGCTCTTGAAGAACATCGACGATAGCGTAGTATTCTCTCGTGATGGCGACTGCATCTGGCAGTGCCGCAACTGTGGTCACATCGTTATCGGCAAGAAGGCTCCAGCTGTTTGCCCTGTATGTAACCACCCACAGAGCTTCTTCCAGGTTGAGGAGTCAAACTACTAATACAACGCAAGCATAATTCCAAAATGCGTTTACCATATCATGCCAAGGTCCATAAGGGTCTTGGCATTTTGTTTATCCCCTCTCCCCCACGTATCTCGTATTTCTTTAATTATATCGTTTTAATCTACTATTCTATATTTCTCCAACCCTTGAAGATAGCATGAACCTTCCTTACCCATCGATACGATAGCTCTATTCCCCAAGAGACCTTGTCTCATCCTCGTCACTTCTTAGCGACTAAGATAAATGACTAAGATAAAGCCCTTACGTATTTTTGATTTCTACTATTAGGTTTATCCGGTATCGTCATTTCGAGAAAGCCACCCTCTATCAAGGGGTCAACATATCGACTTTTAGCGTTACTACGGTGTTTTAGCCCTAAATGCCTCATAATCTCCGTGAGTGTTCGTTCTTGTGTACAAAAGGCTAACACTTCGTTCATCGTCTCGGTTGACTTAGTCGCTGACTTAGTCACTTTTTCTCCATCAGTGACTAAGTTAAGTGACATAGATGGATGTACCATCACCTCAAAAGCTGTGACTTTGCTCACATTAAATTTAGGTTCTGGATTTCCATTTTCTCTTAGCATATTCTTTACTCGTTGAATGCCTCGGTTAAACATATTAACGTATTTCATTCCACGCATAGCCTCAGCAATAATTGGATTACGATAATCATTGACCGTAGGGAAGTTTTCAGGATGAGCTTCTCTATAACTTTCTTTTTTTCATTTATGCTTATTCTTTAATATACCACCTTCTTCCCATCAACAATATACACGCCACGGTGCTGGAGAGAGTGGGGACTGAGACGCTGACCATGGAGGTTATAGATGGTATGGGGAGCGGTGGAGAGGACTGGAGCGAGGCGGATGGCATCGTCTGTCTCGTGGTAGTCAGTGGGCTCAATGAACCATTGGGAGGCATCAGAGGTGGTAGTCCATGCGACGATGTTACCGTTGTTATCGGCATGGATGGCTGGGTAAGCCGCTTGGGCTGGGTCCATACTCTGCAGATAACTGCGTCCGTCTATCGTCGACACAATGGTGTATCGACCCGCATCAGCCTTATTATCAGTCACTAACAGCGGTGTATTCGTTCGTAGCGTAGGCTTAGCGAACACTTTGTGCTTCGCATTCTTTATCGTCCAATACCCCTCGGTAGTCTCAATGAATTGGAAGAGTACGGACGGATCGGTCGGTGGTGTACTAACAGAACCCTGCTTGAGTTGCGTGCCATCCGTCGTTAGTACCACATTACGCTTTAGGTTGTTTGTCAGTCGATACCACCTCCCACGCTCAATCTTCACACGTGTCACACCGCTAAGGAGCTGCTTTTGCGCAGCAGCCATCGCCTCTTGTGCTTGAAAGTATGCTGTCTCATCGCCACCTGTCGCAGCCGTAGCAAGGGCCGCACCGACCCCATCGAGCGAAGCCTCAACGCCTGTCAATCCCGCAGCCACAGGCATACCGACATATTTCCCATTAGCCACTCGATAAGTGTGAACACGTGAGCGGAGCATTTCGGCAGCCTGTTGGATATAAGGACCGCGGTCGACAGTGTGGTCGATGACATATCGTCCGTTCGTCAAGTCCTCCAAAGGAATCTGCTTGAAGATGATGTTATATCCCCCGATACCGCCTGTTGCCTCCTCCTCGTAGACGTATCCTATCTTATCATTCGACAACAGTTCCATCCCCGTATAGCATGATCCAATCTGGCTCACCTGCTTTCCTTTGTGCCAATCAGCCGCTAAGGCCGTCGCTGTTGCGTAACTCTCGTAGTTAGCAAGTTCCTTGAAATACACACCCACACGCTCTCGTGCCGTGGAATGGGTGATACTCTGTAAGGCTACAAAGAGTTTCCTGCCATCCGACATACGCCGTGCTGGAACGATGAGTATCTCGCCATTGACCGCATTGACCGCATTGTTCATTGCTTCAGCATTCGTTTGGAACTCCCATCGGCCCTCTCCTTTGGCGATGTCGGTATAGGTGAAGAGACTATACCCACGTGAGCTTGAACCACGATTGCGCACACTCACCAGCACACTACCGTCTGGCAACTCCTCTACCTTAGACTCGTCAGCGCCCGTACTTGGCAACTGCATCGGTCCACCGAGTAGTTTCCACGTTGCACCGAAATCGTCAGAAAAGATGACAAAGGTGGCGTTCTGCTTGGTATTATTCGTTGGATAAGCGATATACAGACGGTTATAAGCCCCCTGCTTAACGTATCGGCTCTGCATAATCTTCCCACTTGTCAGGAACAGACCATTCGTCTTACCGCCCAAGCTGTTCTTTGTCAAGTTGTATATCTGGTAGGTCAACGAGTCCTTCGTCCATGTTTCTCCACCGTCACTACTATGCAATCGCACCACATGTTGGGGTTGTTCGTACCGACTATCAAAGAAGCTTGTGTGTCCACCGACGCACATCACGAGTATATTCTGCGGATTATTCCGATCGACAACGATAGAGGGATCGCCAAAGCTGTAGGTCCACTGCTTCGAACTATGGTCTTGTTGCGCATCACCAGCAGCGATGGTACGATAGTTAGCATCCCATGTTGCGCCATGGTCCGAGCTGGTTTTCATGACGATATCATTATGTCCATTACCCATACCGATGTCCGACCCCGTTCGACGGAGGTCTACCGCCACAAAGAGCTTACCGTTGCCATCCTGCCCCAAAGCAGGGATACGATAACCAAAGGGCGACTTCGTGTTATCAAAGACGATTGCTGTCTGATATTTCTCATTGTCGGCTATCTGCTTCTTCACCACCTCCCCGACGGCAGGCGCTATCTGTATCGTCAGCTGTTGGATATGGGCAGCGTCCGTCAACACCTGAAACGGAACACTCTGCAAGGCTATGCCGTCCACCGAGAAAATCTTTGCAGCAGTATTCGTGGCCGTCTCCGTCTTCGCTGTCGTCACATCCTTTACCGTCGTCGAGGCTGTCTCTCCCTTGAAAGAGAAGCTATAGCCCGTGATGACATAGCCTTTCTCCACCGAGAGCGTATAGTTCTGACTGTTCTTACTTGAGATGATAATCGTCTTTGGCGATGTCGCACTGCTATATCCGATATTGTTTTTTCCATTCGCATTGGCCAAGGTCACGACCGGATCACCAGCGTTAGAAATGAGATAAGTATTCCATGCTTGTCCCTTTGTCTTCCTGTCTTGTCGATAGAAAGTGGCGTTATCAGGGTCGAGCACACGTGCCTCAAGCACCGTCGCAAAGGCAGGCTCGATGAGAACCGTCGACCCATTGTCCTTTCCACCAGTCCAGAAACAGATCTGACCCGACTGTCCGCTGAGGTTTAAGGCGTATCCATTGGCATCTCGCAATTGCATATAAACAGGGTCGGTGAAGGCTGAAGAGAGATTGGATGATGCCGAGAACCACCACTTAGCACACTTCGTATTCCCCTCCAACGGCTCCATCGTCGCCTCAGCCGTATTCGTTGCAGGGGCCACAGCGACAAGGGCTTTCGTCGTACCGAAGGCTTTGTTGTATAGTGTGTAGCCTTCCTGCTCATTACCAACGAAGCACCAAAGCTGATTGTCGAGCTGCTGCGGCATCGTGCGGTCCACATTCCCCGCCGTTGCAGGCACTTCACTGATACTCCCATCAGCTGCAGCAACAGCCAAGGTAGTGTTCTTGAACTTCAATGTGTACCATCGTGTGCCCTCCGCAAAATCACCTCCTACAATGGTTGTGGGCACAAAGGGATGAAGTGACGTCGCTCCTGCCCCCTGCACACTCAGCCCATTAGTCCTCATACGCTCCCCCATCATCATCTGAGTCTGCCGATAGTTTGCGTGTAGCAGTAGCCCATTCGCCATCTTACACTCCCCCGTCATAATCTGAGTCTGCCGATAGTCTGCGTAGAGCCGTTGGTTATTAGTCATCATACGCTCCCCTGTCACGATCCGAGTCCATGCTCTGCCCCTCCTCCTTTGGGCATCAAGCAGAGAAGAGCATACATCGTCCTTTCTACTCAATAAGGCTAATTGATGCTTACAACTACTGACCGCAGTGGGCATCCCCACCCCATCAGACATCCGAGAAGAACACGTGTTCGAGGCCCAAGAAGTTGTAGTAAGGCCACAAAGGACGATTGCTATAAAATGTTTATACATCTACTATTTAGTTTGTTTTTAGTTTGCTGTCACATTTAACATTTCCTGTAGCATCCTATCTCACAGTCTGTTACGAGCGAGAAAAGATGACAGAAGTGACAGGAAAATCGAAAGTTATATTTTAGAAGATTGTTTCTACGTAGGATGAAGGGCCTATTAAAACACCTCATCTAAGAACTCCTCCATCCTTCCCTCCTTAGCCGCTGGCAAGCTATCGGCCTGCCTCAAGTGATGTTCATTCACCATCTTTCAAAGCTGTGTCAACCGATAGCCCGTTGGATAACTCCTCATAAATACTCAACGTGCGGGCTGGCTCAAATTCAAAGGCGTATGTGTTTTCATTTCATTTATAAATAAACTCATACTTTCACTTCCAATATGATTCTTATGGATTACCCTATGACAATTAGGGCAAACTGGTAGTAAGTTCTCAAGTGCATTCTCAACGACCTGTTCAAAAGTGTTTTCTTCATATTGGAAAATAGGTTTAACATGATGTATTTCTATACAGTTTTTACCATATTTTAGACCATAAAAGATAGGAAAATTAAATCCACAACAATGACAAGAAATAACTCCATTGCTGGTGAAATGTTCAATCGCAATGTCTCTAAGACGAGTAGAACGTTCTCTTACTTGTACATTTCTTGTAACTAAACGACCTTCTGAAATTACTTCTTTGATAGGCAAAACCTTATTCTTACCAGAAGAAGAGATATCATCAAATGCTGTTTTCACATCTTCATAGTTGAATTCGTCTTGTAGAAGATAGTCTATAGCCTCCTTATGTAAATCAAGATACTCATAACCCTTTTGTGTTAACTTAAAACCATTCTCATAATCAGTAGCATATTCTAGCTTCACAAGAGTATCATGACTTTTTAGGTTACGTACTTTCTGGGAGAAATGTGTATCTTTCCTTTTAGCCAGAATTTGCGCATCAATACCAGTTGGATGCATCACAGTAGTTAACTGTGAAATTAAATCACTTGTACTTATAAATCCATTATCTGACTTAGCCATCATATATAGTGCAGGTAGCACTAACTGCTTTTCTGTGATTTCAGACATATTATCTAATAATTTGTAATTAATAGGTGCGTTACTTTCTTATCATTTCTATTCATAAAACTTACAAGATATTCCTTATCAAAAGTTCGTATATTAATACCTTTCTTATTGTAAAGTTCATAAACAAAGTCTGTATTTTTAATAATCATCATCCATTTTGCCTTACACTCATAAATCATATAATGTGCCAATCGCTCCTGATCGTCACGAGTAAATGCATGTTGAGCATAAGTACTAAATTCACTATCGTATGGTGGATCCAAGAAAACAAAGTCATCCTTAGAAGGATTTGTTTCTCGTAGAAAAGCTTCGAAGTCAAGACTGTATATTTGAGTATCTGCAAAATGTTTTAATAGAGGCTCTGAACGATAGTAATCCAGTTTCTTTGCCATTAATTTACGATTATATGCGATACCACCATACGGAACATTGAAATCTCCTTTATTACTATACCTAAACATTCCACTGTAAGCATAGTTTCTCATAAAGAAAAATAAAGCCGTATGTAAGCATGGGTTCTTGCGCTCTATAGTCTTATCATTATACATAAAACGATAATTCATATAAATGGCACTCTTAATAGCAGTTTCAATATTATCAAGAAGATCTTTGTCTGGTAAGGTATGCTTCTTTAACTCTATCTCACGCATTCTTACCATTTTGCGGAAAAGGTTCTTTTCTGTTTCTTTTAATAAAATACATGAATATGACACAAACTCCTCACTTATGATTAGTAAGAGTTCCTTCTCATTTCTTTTACAGAAATCATGTACAAGTCCCTTCAGCACTTCCTTTGTAATCTTATTCTCACGATAGTCTTTATACATATCAACAAGAACTTTATTCTCATTGAAGAACTTAAGAGCCTTCTCCCAAGAGTCATCCATCATCTCTACATACGCAAAAAACCTTTTATCCGTAGATGCTATATATCGATAAAGTGAAATAAGCTCAGAAGAAAAATCATTGATAAAGTATTCCTTTGCTTGTACAGACATAAAGACAGAGCCACCACCTACAAAGGGTTCAAAGAAACGTCTGAATGTAGGAGCGTTTGGAAGAATATATTTCAACTCTTTTTCTTTACCTCCAGGCCATTTAATAATTGGTTGGAGTCCTGTCGACGTTTTGCTTCCATGAGGACTATTAGCCTTAGACGCATGAAAAAAAAGATTCATTTCAGAACCAATAGACTGATAAGGTATAGCACTTTCGCATACCCCTGTCGATGTCTCTTCTTCTGTTAATTTATATTCTTTATCCTTTGTCATTATATGTTTATTGTTCAAGACATTTATAATTCTTTGTTTTGCAGCAATAAAGTAATTCTCTTCACACTCTACACCAATAAATCTTCTATCAAGTTCCAATGCAGCAACCCCCATCGACCCTACTCCCATGAAAGGGTCAAAGATAATATCATCTTTATTTGAAGCAATTTTTATCATCTTTTTCAAAATGGATACTGGCTTCTGTGCAGGGTGCTTTGGATTACTCAACCTCTCTGGTCTCATACAAATTGGACTCTCGATAAAGTTATGCATTTCTGATTGTGAGATGAAATTCCAAGTATGCTTTTTATTCCAACAAGTGAATATCATCTCACAACTATTCAAAAAGCCAGCTTTGAATATTTTAGGTGCAGGATTTGTTTTGTGCCAAATCATAAAATTTGTCGTATCGAATTTATGGTCAAGACAATTGTACCACCGCCCTAATTGATTATACGAAGTAAAAATAAAAAGATTACCAGTTGGCTTTAATATTCTAATAAATTCGTCAGCCCATTCTTCCGGATTGAAATCTACCATATCCCACTCTGCGACATCGTTATTCATTGCAGCACGTCCTGGCAAAGGAATATTACCCGTCGAATGCTGCCCCAAGTTATATGGTGGGTCAGTTAGTATGAAATCGATTGAATTATCAGGAATACGCTTAATGACCTCCCGGCTGTCTGCACAAAGAATACATTTACGCCAATTTGAATCTTTCATTATCCGTTATTTGGTAGAAAAGCTTTCTTTATTTCATTTAAGGCTTCGTTGATGTAGTGAGCATTCTTATTGTATTCATCAATAATCCAATTATATCCATTGTCTGACTTACAGACAAGATTCCAGAAATCACAGCTGATACAAAGTTCCTCATCACAGAAGAATTGACGTACACGTCCCTGCTTCCAAGTCCTTCCCTCACCATAACGATTATATGCTGTAGCAAACAATATCTTGACATTTTCCTCTCCCAACTTATTTGTAAGAATACAATATTGTTCGAGAAGTGCCTCTTTCTCTGACCGTGCTTTCTTATTATCAAGATCTCCACCTATTTTTAACTCTATCAGATAGTGCATACCTGTTTCATTATCTAATAGATAATAATCGCTCTCGTGACGTTTTAACATGGCTGTACCTTGCTCTCTTGAAATACCTTGATAGTCTGTAAGCTTTGGTATTCTACGGTTCGTATCACGCTTATATTCCTCCAGTAGTTCCGCAATATAGTCTGTTTGTTCCTTATAGAGAATACCCTCTACATGCTGACTTACTTCGTAACTTAATTCAGCAATACTAATTGCCATACTTTCAAGCATATTCCCCAACGAACTGTCAAGAGAACGGGAAAGAGCAGAATAATATTGAATTTCAGGTCCCAAAGCTGCGATAAAGATGTTGTGTATCTTCATATTAATAGCACCATTCTCGTCGTCAACTTCTGCAAGATGGCGAGTAGAAAAACCATTAGCATACGACTTGACAGTACTACAGATCGGAAGAGCGTCGTGTAGGGAAAGAG